>Ga0208459_1000031_pt1 | contig 171915 bp, 159 predicted proteins | sample AD_UKC087_MetaG_FD_184433 | JGI IMG/M metagenome (GOLD analysis project Ga0208459, IMG submission 184433) | Active sludge microbial communities of municipal wastewater-treating anaerobic digesters from USA - AD_UKC087_MetaG (SPAdes) (version 2) | ecosystem: Engineered > Bioreactor > Anaerobic... | reverse complement strand
AGGCAAAACGCCGCATCCAAACAGTGACCAGCCCTGGTTCAAAAAAGCATTGAAACAAAGGGTCAAGATTGAGCCGGTCATCGGTCATCTCAAGAGCGACCATCGGATGAATCGATGCCGATACAAAGGGGCTAAAGGTGACACCATCAATGTCGTATGGGCCACGTTAGCGTGGAATACGAAGAAAGTAACCCATCTCCACCGGCAAAAGAAAGAAAAGCAGGCACAAAGAGAGATAAAAAGAGCCGCATAAAGGAAAAACGGAACACGGAATCTCTTTTCCTCCGCATATTATCTTCAATTGTCAAAGAACATTGCAATAAAGAACTTTAAAATATCCTATTTTTCAGGACGGACTAATTACTTTATATCCGCTGCTCAGAAGATGTTTCGACCATTCACGTACCATCCTGAATATCTTTTTTTATCTTAAATCGTATTCGACTCTCACCCGTCCGATCAGAGAAGTAACAATGCTGGCCTTGGAACGAAATTTTTCATGTTGCAGTATGAGTGTCCCGCCGTTGGTTGTGCCTCTGGGGTGAAAAAAGATTGTATCATTCCAATGGGTCGGATCTCCGATGATTTTTACAGACTCATCATTGTCACCAATATTTTTTATTGGAGAAACGCTTGTCCAGTGGTTTGGAGATGTTTCTTTCTGAACAGCGTAATTATTGCTGCTCACGCTGATTAAAATTCGATAACGTACATTTTCAGCAACAGCCTTATGCTTGCATAGATGGATGTCTCCTGTTATTTTCCGCGTGGCTTCTCTCAGGCAAGTATTACCCCTATATTTGGCAAAACTCGATGTCGAAATGGTTCCGATAATACTGATGATCGCGATGACAATCAAAAGTTCAACCAAGCTGAAAGCTTTCGCAGTTGATTTAAAATTCATTACACACCCCAGTTTTTATTCAAACTACGATGCTAATTAGTAATCCTCGTTATATGCTGAAATTTAAAGTATTGCTTACTGCTAAATATTTAACAATAATGTAATGAAGACACACATATGAATTCATTATATTAATGATTTATTTTTTTCAACATATTTCTGAAATTATTTTTTTCATTGATGGCTGTTTAAGAGATGTGATTGATTAAATTTTGCGCGGCCTTGATGCCGTCAACCGCCGAACTGATAATTCCACCTGAATATCCGGCACCTTCACCACAGGGATAAATTCCGCGAACAGAGGTACTTTGACCATCTTTGCCCCGGCAAATGCGCAAAGGCGAGGACGTTCTTGTTTCGACTCCGATTAAAATTGATTCTTCGCTGACAAACCCGGACATATTTTTATCGAATTCGCAGATGCCCCGCTTTAACGCAATTCTTGCAAATTCAGGAAGGACTTGACACAGATCGACAGATTGCACGCCGGGAAGAAAACTGGTTCTGCCTAACTTATCGCTTATTTTATTTTTCAGAAAATCCGTTGTTTTCTGCGCAGGAGCACAGTAATTACTCCCGCCTTGCACAAAAGCCTTTTGCTCCCAGATTTTTCGAAACGCCAATCCGGCCAAAGGATTTTCCACGCCGGCGAAATCATCAACTCGAACATTGACCACAACAGCACTGTTGGCAAATTCACCGGAGCGTCGGGAGTTGCTCATCCCGTTCGTGATTAATGAGCCGTGGCTGGCCGAACACGCGATAACCGGACCACCCGGACACATGCAAAAAGTATATACGGAACGATTTAAACCGGGCAACGATGCTTTTACAAAATATTCTGCCGGCGGCAGTTGCGGATGTTTATGCCATTTGCCATATTGAATGGAATTGATGAATGCCTGCGGATGCTCGATACGAAGCCCCATGGCAAAAGGCTTCGACTCCATCTGAACGCCCCGCTGATAAAGGTTTTCATAGGTATCATCGGCACTCTGGCCCATGGCGAGGATGAGATGATTTGTGCTGATTTCTTCTTTTTCATTCACGACAATCGAATTGATTTGCCCATTTTTGATGATGAAGTCCGATGCCCGGGCATTGAATTCTATGCGGCAGCCCATAGCTATAAGCTTTTTTCTCAAATTAATAATAATCCGCCGCAGTTTGTCGGTTCCGATATGCGGTTTGGATTCAACAAGTATTTCGGAAGACGCCCCCATCTCCACAAGTATTTCTTTTACCCAATGAGAATTTGGATTTTGGGAACGGGAAGTAAGTTTGCCGTCAGAAAATGTTCCCGCGCCGCCTTCTCCAAAGAAAACATTGCTCTGAGGATTCAGCATGCCCGTTTTCCAGATGCTTCAACGTCTTTTATTCTCTTTTCGATCGGTTCCCCTCTTTCCAGGATGAACGTGGAAATTCCACTTTGTGTAAGACGATAAGCTGCAAAAAGACCGGCTGGCCCGCTGCCAATGATTACTACAGGAAGTTTCGGGGAAGTAACAGGTGAAATCCGTGGCATTTCCCAAATATCTTCTGACTCTGAAACTTGAATTCCAATTTCGGGTTGGCGGGGTAACTGCACGCTCGTGGGAATCCCAACCTTGAGAAGATATAAAAAAAAAGGAGGACGGTGGCGACGGGCATCGAGAGATTTTCTGACGATTGTCAGTTCCTTAATGTCGTCTGTTTTTATCTTGAGGGCAGCAGCGGCCTTTGCCGCCAGCGTTTCTTCTTTTTCTCCAAGAGCCAGTCTAATTCCGTTAAGCAGTACAAACTTCATTTACTTTATTCTCCACCGAAAAATATGGATCCATTTTATGCACGCGAAGTATCGCCCCGTAAGTTAACGGCATTTTTCTTGGTTTTTAGCTTTTTCCAGTCTTGAACAGATTCCCAATTCACACGCTTTTTGTAAGTCATTGCACGCAAGAGCATCACTTCCTTGAATCAAATAAGCATTTCCTCTATTCGCATAGGCATAAGCATAGTCAGGCTGTAAGCGGATGGCTTCATTATAGTCTTCAATCGCGCGCTGATGCTGGCCCAAATCTATATAGGCATTCCCCCTATTACTGTATGCCTGCACATAATCGGGTTTTAAACGAATTGCTTCATTATAATCTTCAATTGCCTTTTGAGGTTGACCAAGATTGGTATAGGCATTTCCCCTGTTGTTGTATGCCCCAGCCCAGTCAGGTTTTTGTTTAATGGCTTCGTTTAAATATTCAATTGCTTTCTGGGGATCATTACATTTGCCGCTTGGGCATTGAGCTAACGCGTCTTTCAGAAGGTCATCGGCAGATTTGGCCATGTTGCCAGAATCCTGTTTCAGGGGAGGAGCCTGGTTATTTATAGATGGCGTCTCAATTGATGGGGATTCAGTTTTTATTGTTTCGTCCGTCTTTATGTTTATGTCGGGTTTCTTTGAAGTTAAAAAGAACATCATTACACTAAAAATAATGAGAACGAGAATGGGAATATTATACTCCTGCCATATTCCTGTAAATCTTGTCTGCCATGAAACAGGCTTGGATTTGGTGGCTCTTTTTTTGGAAGTTTTTGCAGTCTTCCTGGGTCGAGGCGTTGGTTCCAACTCAAGCCACTCATGACAGTTCCGGCATTGTATGACCTCGTCGATATTCCATTCGTTACAAAAAGGGCATTGTTTCATAATTCATACTCCGTTGCGCTTTTCCATTGAGTTCATCCCTCAAACTTTTTTCATAAAACATAATAACACTATTGATTATTTTTTAAAGAGGAAAATATTCAAATATCTTAAATTTGAAAATTATTTTAAAATACTTGACTTTCTAATCATTATGAGCAAAATAGCCTGCCTTAAAAGCAAATAATATGTTTTATTATAATCAAAAACATATTCTACAGGTGATATTTTGAAAGGACACATTAAAATCAACAAAGAACTTTGCAAAGAATGTCTACTGTGTGTTCACTTTTGCCCCAAAGATCATATCATTCAGTCTAAAGAATACAATGCGCAGGGATACCGTCCTGTCTGTGCCGATGATGAGAAAGAATGCACCGGCTGCGCCATATGTGCCACTATGTGTCCCGAAGTAGCAATCGAGGTTTACCGTGAATAAAGTATTGATGTCGGGAAATTTTGTTATCGGTGAGGCGGCGATTCGGGCCGGTTGCCGTTTTTATGCCGGTTATCCGATAACGCCCCAGAACGAACTGACGGAATATATGGCCGAGCACATTCGCAACGCCGAAGGAGGAGTGTTTATTCAGTCCGAAAGCGAAATTGCGGCTATTAATATGATTGCCGGCGCCAGCGCCGCCGGTTTGAGGGTGATGACCTCTTCATCCAGTCCCGGGATTTCGTTGAAGCAGGAAGGAATTTCGTCAATGGCGGCGTGTGAACTTCCGGGCATCATTGTAAACATTATGCGCGGCGGTCCCGGATTAGGTAATATTCGACCCTCTCAGGGAGATTATTTTCAAGCGACCCGCGGCGGCGGTCATGGCGATTACCGAACCATTGTTTTGGCGCCGGCGAGCGGTCAGGAACTGGCCGATTTAACGATGGATGCTTTTGATCTGGCCGACAAATACAGAACACCGGCAATGATTCTGGCTGATGGCATGATGGGACAAATGATGGAACCGGTTATTTTTAAAAAACCAAAACCCCGTCAATACAGCGAAAAATTTATGCTCAGAGGGGCCGGTAACGGGAAAAGCAAGTTCATTCGCGGATTGCTGCTGGATCCGATTGACAGTGAAGAACATAACTGGAAATTGTTTCGCAAATACGAAATCATTTCCAAAAAGGAGCCTCGTTTTGAAGAACATCGGATCGACGACGCCGATGCAGTGATTGTGGCTTACGGTACAGCGGCCCGTATTGCGAAGGGTGCCATAAAAAGACTGCGGGAAACAAATTTAAAGCTTGGACTTTTCCGTCCAATAACGCTTTGGCCTTTTCCGGAAATGAAACTGAGATCATTGTCGGCAAAGGTAAAGAAATTCATCGTTTTTGAAATGAGTACCGGTCAAATGCTGGAAGATGTACGTTTGGCTCTGCAGGGTTACGCAGATATAGAATTTCACGGCCGTCCCGGCGGTGCCGTTCCCACGCCCGCGGAACTGGCCAATGTGATCAGCAAAATATGTGACAAAAAAGATTAAAGACCGATCGGCAAAGGGATCAGAAAGTATGTCTAAAACGGTTTACCAACATCCAAAAAGTTTAAAGCACAACATTTTTCATTATTGCCCGGGATGCGGTCACAGTATTGTTCACCGCATTACCTGTGAGGTTATTGATGAAATGGGTATCCGCGGCATTACCATAGGCGTCCCTCCGGCAGGATGCGCCGTTCTGGCGTACAATTACTTTGATGTGGACATGATCGAAGCGCCGCACGGTCGGGGACCGGCGATGGCATCCGGAATCAAACGTTCTCTTCCGGACCGGATTGTTTTTTCATATCAGGGTGACGGTGATCTTGCCGCCATCGGTATGGCGGAAAGTTTTCATGCGGCCAACCGCGGTGAAAATATAACCATCATCTTCATTAATAACGCTGTTTACGGCATGACCGGCGGACAGATGGCACCGACCACGATGTTGAATCAAAAAACCACAACCAGTCCCACGGGACGTAAGCAATTGCTAGACGGTTATCCAGTTAAGGTTTCTGAAATTTTTTCCAAAATCGGTGGCGCAACCTATATAGAAAGATGTTCGGTCAGTTCTCCATTGAATGTCAATAAGACCAAGAAAGCGATCAGAAAAGCATTTCAGTGTCAACTGGACGGTTTAGGCTTTTCCATGGTTGAAGTTCTTTCCATGTGTCCCACAAATTGGAAAATGTCTTCTGTAGATTCCTGCAAATGGATTGATGATGTCCTGGGAAAAGAATTTCCTCCGGGCGTTTATAAGGATGAAATAGCGTCGTTACAAAAAGCAGCGGAGGCTCAGTCGTGATCGTAAAAACTTTTTTCTCAGGATTTGGCGGCCAGGGTGTGCTGATGATGGGCATCAGTCTGGCCAACAGCGCGATGAACAAGGGCTATCACGTTACCTATCTGCCCGCCTATGGCGCGGAAATGAGAGGCGGAACCGCCAACTGCACAGTGGCGATAGGCGATGAAGAAATTGCCTCACCGGTATCTTCCGAACCGGATTATCTGATTGTGATGAACTCCCCTTCCCTTTTTACTTTTCAGAATAAAATCACGTCCGGCGGCACTATATTTATCAATTCATCCATTATCAATGATCGCCCGAAACGTCAGGATGTAAAAGTCGTCTGTGTTCCCTGCGCTGATCTTGCTCTTGAACTCGGCAACAGCCGCGTCGCCAATGTTATTATGATGGGAGCGTTCATAAAAATATCCGATATTGTTTCTTCTGAAATTTATCTGAAAAGTCTGGAAACCATCATGGGCAGTAGAAAAAAAGCCCTTGCGGAAATAAACCGTAAAGCCTTTGCCGCCGGGTATGATTATGTTAAAGCTTGATGAAGGATAATACGCTATGTCTGTTAAACAAATTTCTGTTTTATTAGGAAACGTGCCCGGTTCATTTGCCAAACTTACGCATCTGCTTGATGCCGAAGATATCAGTACCATTGCCGTATCTGCCGCCAGTATCGAACATGACAGCCGGGTTCGTCTTGTCGTCAACGATCCGGATCGGGCAGCCGCACTTCTGGATACCTTTGGTTTTAATTGTGAAGTGACTCCCGTGCTGGCCGCCGAAGTGCCTTTGCATTCCGGAGGCATTAATGCTGTGCTAAAGCCTCTGGCGAAAGCGGATATTAATATTCTTTATCTTTACACAACCATTAATCGCATTGGGAAGGAAACCATTGTTATTCTCGGCGTAGATAAACTGGAAGAAGCCAGAGAAATACTGGCCGAAAACTGGATTCATTTAATTACCGACGAAATCTACTCTATCCCGTAATTTTCACCACAATTTATGCCTGTTTCCGTTGATAAAGAGAAAGCTCTTGCAGCCAGAATGCTTGAGCTGGGTGTAACGGAAAGCGATCTTGAAGAATCATTTGTTCGTTCCTCCGGCCCTGGAGGGCAAAAAGTTAACAAAAGTTCATCCTGTGTTTTTCTGGTTCATCTTCCCACCGGTCTTTCCGTAAAATGTCAAAGAGAGCGTTCACAATCACTGAATCGTTTTCTGGCCAGAAGATTGTTGCTGGATAAAATCGAGAGAATGCAAAAAGGTTTTATTGCGGAAGAAAAAGAGAAACTGGAGAAAATTCGCCGCCAAAAGAGAAAAAGAAGCAAAAGAACCAAAGAAAAAATGCTCAAAGCAAAACATCAGCAATCGGAAAAAAAGATTTTACGCGGTAAGGTTGTTAGATGGGATTAAAATAAAAAAAAAGGGAGAGAAAGTCGATGTACGCTCCCCCTCCCTGATAATAGCAATAAATTATTTATCCGAGGTACTTCAAAAGCGGATTGGCATAGAGCAGGATCAACGCAATAACCAACGCATAAATGGCCAGTGATTCGATCATGGCCAGACCAACCATCATAGTTAAAAGAACTTTGCCCTGAGCTTCAGGATTTCTGCCGACAGCATTAGTAGCTCCATTTAAACCGGCACCCATACCATTACCTGTTCCGATGGTACCGAAAGCAATGGCCAGACCTGCTGCGATCAAAGAGCAACCAATAATAATCGCCTTTGTGTAATCAACCGTTCCAGCTGGCGCCGCAGCCGCAGCCGCTTCCTGAGCAGCAAATACAAAAGGTGAGCTAACCATTACCACAACCATTGACAGCAGAACACTCATTAAACTTTTCTTCATTGAAATTCTCCTTTTTTTGAATTAATGATACTTAAATCCACCCGTTGAAATAAAATATTTCCCTCCTTTCCTGTAAAATTTAAAACTTCAGGGGATTTGAATGGTTTCTTTTTTAACGATACAAGACAAAATTGTCAAGAAATATTTTATGTGATCATCGATAACTTGATTTTATTTTTAAGGCGGGATAAAATTTACAAAATGGAATTTTTATCAATCAAACAAAAAAAGATTGCCAATCTTATACAAAAGGATATCGCTGTACAGGAATTTCCTTTCAGAAAAATCGGCAAGCTTTGTTCCCTGACGGAAGAAGAAGTTCTCAACATAACGAAAGAGCTTTGTAGCAAAGGTTTTATCAGAAAATTCGGCGCTATCCTCAGACATCAAAAAGCGGGATACAAAGATAACGCTCTGGTCGTATGGTCCGTGCCTGACCAACAAACAGAACAGGCGGGAAATATTTTCGCTTCGTTTCCTTTCGTCTCTCACTGCTATCAGAGAGAACCTGTCTTTATGGGGAAATATAATATTTTCACGATGATTCATGCCGGCGGTCGCAGCGTCTCTTCACTGATTAAAGAAATGGTGACCGGCACGGGAATCAAAGACTATCTGATATTGAAAAGCATTAAGGAATATAAAAAAACATCTCCGGAGTATTTTCGATGAATCAAAAGAGAATGGATTATTTTTCAAAAGCCGGGAAGGTCATTTCCGGTGGTGTTAATTCTCCTGTGCGCGCATGGAAGTCCGTGGGAGGTAATCCTGTTTTTGTCAGCAAAGCCCGGGGAAGTAAAATTTACGATGTTTATGGCAAGTCTTATATTGATTACGTTCTTTCCTGGGGGCCGATGATTTTGGGACACGCTTCTGCTGAAGTCATCGCGGCCATTCGCAACACGGCAAAACAAGGCACCAGTTTCGGCGCTCCGACGGAAATGGAAACGCAAATGGCAAATTTAATCTCCACAGCCATTCCCTCGATAGAGCGGATTCGCATGACATCCTCCGGTACGGAAGCAACGATGACAGCCATTCGTCTCGCTCGAGGCTTTACCGGACGCAAACTCATTGCCAAATTTGATGGCTGTTACCATGGACACAGCGATTCGCTTTTAACAAGGGCCGGCTCCGGTCTGGCTACCCTGGGCATTCCGGATTCACCGGGAGTACCGGAAGAACTGGCCCGCTTGACATTGAATTTACCGTATAACAATATCGAGATTCTGGAAAAAACATTAAATCGATACAGCTCTCAACTGGCCGCGGTGATTATAGAGCCGGTTGCCGGGAACATGGGTGTCGTTCCACCACAAAAGGGATTCTTAAAAAAACTCAGAACCATCACCAAAGAGCACGGCATCGTTTTAATTTTCGATGAAGTCATCACCGGATTTCGCTTTACATTCGGCGGTTATCAGAATCTCATTGGCATCAAGCCGGATTTGACCTGTCTGGGCAAAATCATCGGTGGAGGTCTGCCCGTAGGTGCGGTAGGCGGCAAAAAAGAAATTATGGAAAAACTTGCTCCGACAGGCAATGTTTATCAGGCAGGCACTCTCTCCGGTAATCCTCTGGCCATGAGCGCGGGTGTTGCCACTTTGAAAATCCTCAAACAAAAAAAATCTCTCTTCCCCGGTCTGGATGGCAAGTCAATGAGATTATGTCATGGCATTGAAAATCTTTTCATGAAAAAAGGTTTGCCTGTCTGCATCAACCGCGTTCATTCCATGTTTACGGTCTTTTTTCAGGAAGGCCCTGTGTATGATTATGAAACCGCTAAAAAATCAGACACAAAAATGTTTGCCCGTTATTTCCATGGCATGCTGAAAAACGGCGTCTGGATGGCGCCGTCACAATTCGAGGCGGCCTTTTTATCCTTCGCGCACTCGGATAAAGATATTCACAACACTCTTGAAGCGTGTTCCAAAACATTGCGCAATCTGTGAGTGTTTCATTGACAAGCGTTATTCAATCCGGTATGAAATCACTACCGATTAAGTGCTAACGGAGATAATATGAAAAAAGCTTTTCTCACCGGCATTACCGGACAGGACGGTTCTTATTTAGCGGAATTATTGTTAAACAAGGGTTATGAAGTTCACGGACTGATCCGCCGCTCCAGTTCTTTTAACACCGAACGCATTGATCATCTTTACCATGATTTCCATGACCCCGCCGCAAGATTGTTTCTTCATTACGGAGATTTAAGTGTCTCCGCGCAACTGATGGATCTGCTGCATTCCATCAAGCCTGATGAAATATACAACCTGGGGGCTCAAAGTCACGTGCGCGTCAGTTTTGACATGCCGGAATATACCGGTGACGTAACCGCACTGGGTACGCTGAGAATTCTAGAAGCCATCCGGAAGACGGGCATCAAAACGAAATTCTACCAGGCCTCCTCCAGCGAAATGTTCGGGGCCGCTCCGCCCCCGCAAAATGAAAATACGGTGTTTCAGCCCCGCAGCCCTTACGCCGCGGCTAAAGTTTACTCCTATTATATTTGTCAGAACTACCGCGATGCATACGGAATTTTTTCAACGAACGGCATTCTCTTTAATCATGAGTCTCCTCGCCGCGGGGAAACTTTTGTCACCCGGAAAATAACCCGCGCGGCCACGCAAATCAAGCTGGGCTTGAAGGACAAATTATTTTTGGGAAATCTGGAAGCGAAAAGGGACTGGGGATTTGCCGGCGATTATGTTGAAGCCATGTGGCTGATGCTGCAGCAGGAAAAACCTGACGATTTTGTGATCGCGACCGGTGAAACCCATTCCGTAAGAGAATTCGCGGAAAGAGTCTTTCAGAAACTTGATCTGGATTATAAGAAATTCGTGGAAATAGACAAACGGTATTTTCGTCCTACGGAAGTGGACGCGCTTCTGGGCGACGCGACAAAAGCAAAAAATCTGCTCGGTTGGCAGCCCAAAGTTTCTTTTCAACAGCTGATCGACATGATGATCGACGCGGATATGGAACTGGCTCAAAAAGAAAAAACGCTTCTTGATGCCGGATTCAGCTCCAACAATAAAAAATGTGATTAAAGGATGCTGTGTCGTGTTAACTGAAAAACGAATCACTGTTACCGGCGGCAAAGGATTTCTTGGCCGTCACCTTTTGAAAAAATTCGAATCTTCCGGCTGCCGTGACATCAAAACCGCCGATCTTCCCGAATACAATTTAACGGATATAAACGATATCCGGAGAATGTACGAAGAAACAAAACCTGACATTGTCATCCATCTGGCCGCCAAGGTTGGAGGTATCGGCTTTAATCAGGACAAACCGGCCGAACTTTTTTACGACAATTTAATCATGGGATCACAACTTCTTCATGAAGGATATCTGAAAAAGATTGAAAAATTTGTCGCTTTGGGAACGGTTTGTGCGTACCCCAAGTTTACGCCGGTACCCTTTAGAGAAGAAGACATCTGGAACGGATATCCTGAAGAAACCAATGCGCCGTATGGACTGGCCAAAAAAATGATGCTGGTCCAATCACAAGCCTATCGTCAACAGTATGATTTTAATTCGATTTTTTTACTTCCAGTAAATTTATACGGTCCCGGTGATAATTTCGATCCGTCATCTTCCCACGTCATTCCGGCTTTAATCAAGAAATGTTTTGACGCAATTGACAGTCATTCCGATATGTTGGAAGTATGGGGGACCGGTTTGGCGACCAGAGAATTCTTTTATGTGGAAGACGCCGCTGAAGCCATTTATCTGGCCACTTTATCGTACAATAAAAGTGAACCGGTAAATCTCGGCGCCGGTTCGGAAATATCCATTAAGGACCTTGTCGTGATGATAGCTGATTTGTCCGGTTTTTCCGGAAAGATTGTATGGGATAAATCCAAACCTGACGGACAGCCCAAACGCATGCTTGATACATCCAAAGCATTGAAAGAATTTGGATTTAAAGCTAAAACTGATATTCAAAGCGGACTTAAGAAAACCATTGAATGGTACAGGAACAATCGTCATTTACTGAAAAAATGAACGTCGGTCATATTTTTATTGACTTACGGTCTTATTAATGCTAAGGAGCATCCCGGCAATGGATAGTGAGACCAGAAAGTATGCCATGCAAATGGCTTTTGCCAGCAGTATAGGCATTGCAATGGTTCTGGCAGTTGTAGGTTGCCTTTTAATAGGATCTTATTTAGATCGTAAATTTGACTCCGGTCACGTTTTTAGTGTTGTTTTTTTATTAATTGGCGTCTCGGCCGGATTTAGAAACATATATGTATTGATTAAAAAAAATTTCAATGATGAAGAGCAAATAATAAAGAGTTTAAAAAGTGAACCTCATCGTCAAAGACCCCCTGCAAAGAAAAATTGAATTTTCCAACTGGATTATTCTTGCTGTTATTTTAGTTCCCTCATTAATTTTTGCTCCTGTAAAATTCTCTTTGGGTATCCTTTTGGGCGGTTTTATCTCTATTCTTAATTTTTATTGGATGGAAAAAGGATTGCACGGTCTTTTTAATAAAACAGGGGGCAATGTCAACAAAGGTCCTGTTCTCGTAAAATATTATATTAGATTGGCCATTACGGCTGTAATTCTGTATTTTCTCATCGCTTACAAGACTGTTGATGTTATTGGATTACTCATCGGTCTTTCCGTCGTTGTCATAAATATGATCATCATGGTGATTTCTTCTTTAACAAAAAAAAACTTAATTAAGGAGGTTATATAGAAACACATGGAGCCCCTGATTTTTTTCCATACGACTTGGCTTAAAAACTATGGTATTGACATGACAATTGTCTTTAACACCTTGTTTGTGGTTCTTATTCTGGCGACACTTTCATTTATTGCAACAAGGCGACTTCAGGTTTATCCCACACAAGCACAAAATGTCATGGAAGTGATTATCGGCGGATTTGATTCTCTGCTGAATGATATTATGGGCCACAATGGCAGAAAATTCTTCCCTCTGATTGCAACGCTTGGATTATTCATTCTGGTATCGAATCTTATTGGTCTCGTACCCGGTTTTGAATCTCCGACATCTAACATTAACACGAACGCGGCAATGGCTCTTATTGTTTTCCTATCCACTCATGCCGTCGGCATAAAGGAACATGGATTGAAATATTTCAAACAGTTTATGGGACCTGTGGGGTGGTTGACACCATTGATGCTGCCCATAGAAGTCATCAGCCATCTGTCCAGACCGCTCTCCCTTACCTTCCGGTTGTTCGGTAATATTAAGGGTGAAGATATCGTTCTGCTGGTCGTTCTTTTCCTCGTTCCCTACTTTGTTCCGCTACCCGTCTTCATACTGATGGTTTTTACATCTTTGGTACAGACACTTGTTTTCATGCTTTTGGCGATGATGTACATAGCGGGTGCCATGGAAGAAGGTCATTAATCTTCTAACTTCTTATTTTGTCTCTCCAGCGGGAAGTCACGTCCACACGGACGTGACTTCCCGCTGTTTTTTTCAAATATTTTTATTAAAAAAATAAGGTCTGTTATATTTATTAAATTATGTTCACCTGAAACTTGACGATTGAAATAAATCGTAATATCTAATCTAATCATATGTGATTTTTTTTGAAGTTAAATTATAATTTATGTTTACTTTAGGAATCAACATAGGCTCTTCCAGCATTAAAGTAATATTGCTCGACGGAGACAGGATCATTGGAAAGAAAGTCGAATCCCACGAAGGCAACTTTCTTCAAGCGCTCAAGACCATCCTTGCAGAGCTCAATATTCCACCGGAAACCAGAACGCTCGCCACGGGAACAGAAGGCAGACATTTATTGAATATCAACAGCGTCATCGAACCGCTCTGTATTGAGGAAGCTCTTCATCACCTTCATGATCCAGTGGATGCGCTGGTTTCGCTCGGCGGTGAAGATCTGGTGGTTTACACAATTGATGAAAATAAAAAAATCATCACGAGCTTTTCCGGAAACAAATGTGCCTCCGGAACGGGTGAATTTTTCAAACAGCAGCTGGCCCGAATGGATATGAGCCTTGATGATGTTCACGCCATTCCTCCTGACAGCAAAGTCTTGAAACTTTCCTCGCGCTGTTCCGTGTTTATGAAAAGCGACTGCACACATCGTTTGAATAAAGGGGAAGCCTGTCGAGGCGACATCGTCCTGTCTTTGAGCGATGTGACAGCCACCAAAGTCATTGACTTCATCAAAAAGGCCAGAATAATCCATAAAAAAGTCCTGCTGGTTGGCGGTATGACTGAAAATAAACATCTGATCAGATTTATTCAGGAACACATGCCGGAAAATGAATTTATCGTTCCCGATCAGGCAACTTGTTTTGAAGCATACGGAGCTGGCTTATTGGCAAGAACGTCCGGCAGTCCGCTTCCTTCTCTTGAAAAATTGTTCAAGCCCAATGTGGTTCAGTTCAAAAGATTCCAAAGCCTCAAAACGGCACAGGGAAAGGTCACCTACCTTGAATCCCGCAGGGCAAAAGTTGTCGCCGGCAGAGAATACATTCTCGGCGTGGACGGAGGATCGACCACAACCAAAGCCTGCCTCATTGACATGGAAACCAACGACATAACGGCCTCTTTTTATGGAAGAACCCATGGGGACCCCGTGAAAGCTCTGAAAAATTGTTTCAGGGAAATGCAGAAGCAAATCAAAGCCGAGACAGGCAATGGCAAAATAAAAATTACGCTGGCAGCAACCACCGGTTCTTCCAGAGAACTGCTGGGCGTGTTTCTGGAAACACCGGCCGTCTATAACGAAATTATCGCGCATGCGGTCGGGACGACTTTTTATAAAGAAAATATCGATACCATTTTCGAAATCGGCGGACAGGACGCCAAATATGTACTCTTGAAAAATAAAGTCCCCATTGATTACGCGATGAATGAGGCCTGTTCCGCGGGCACGGGCTCTTTCCTGGAGGAATCAGCCCAGGGCGATTTAAATATTCATCATGCATGGGAAATCGGAGATATCGCTCTCGAAGCCAATGAGCCTCTGAAATTCGGCGAACACTGTTCCGCTTTTATTAATTCCGATGTCCGCAAAGCCATCCAGCAGGGAGCCTTGCGCGAAGACATTACAGCGGGCATCGTAACCTCCATCGTTTCCAATTATCTCAACCGTGTTGTGGGCAACAGAACGATCGGAGAAAATATTGTTCTGCAGGGAGGCGTGGCCAAGAATAAAGCGGTTCCTCTGGCGTTTGCCATGCTGCTGAATAAAAATATCACGGTGCCTCCCGACCCCGAGCTGATGGGATGTTTCGGCGTGGGCATACTGGCCAAACAAAAATTGCAGGACGGATTGCTGGCCAGATCAGCATATGACCTGGAAAAAATTCTGGCCACGGATATTGTCTATGAAAAGGATTTTCAGTGCAAATCCTGTGATAATTTGTGCCCTATCCGTATTTTGAAAGTCAATGATCATCAATATATGTTTGGCGGGCGTTGCAATAAATACACGAATATCCGAAAAAGGAATATTTTCAATGAAACGGACGTTGTGGATTATATTGAAAAACGCAACGATATCCTTTTAAATCAATGCACTCCTGATCCCCAAACGCTGATCAGGAAGAAAGATTGTATTGTCGGCATTCCGAGGTGCTTTTCGTTTTATACGCTCTGGCCTCTATATTCATGGTTCTTCCATGCCTTGGGCGTTGAAACACGCGTGTCCGATTCGATTAGTCATGAAGGAACCGCGCGGGTGGAAAGTAATTATTGCTTTCCCGCGGAAATCGCTCACGGCGCTGTACAGGACATTTTAGACCGGAAGACCGATTATATTTTTCTCCCCCATTTCAAGGATATGGAAAGCTATGAGAAAAATGCCCCGGCCAGTTTCTGTCCAATTACGCAAAGTCTTCCCTATTACATTAAAAAAGCATTTCCTGAAATTCCCGAAGAACAATATTTAATGCCGGTGGTCAGTTTTATGTACGGAACGGAAAAAGCCGCCGAAGCGTTTATTGCCGTAGGTGAAAAACTGGGATTCAGCACCACGGAAACGCGGAAAGCCTTTGATGTGGCTTATGCGAAACAAACCGAATGTTTCGCCAGATTTTCCGAACTGGGCATACAGGCTTTGGCCAAAGCCCGTCAGTCCGGAAGACCGGTTATCGCGATTCTGGGAAGACCTTATAATTCTTTTACGGCAGACACCAATATGGGCATACCCCGTAAATACACCTCCCGCGGTTTTTCCGTGATTCCCTTTGATATTCTTCCCTTTGAAGAGCAGCCCATTTATCAGAATATGTACTGGTATTACGGACAGCAGGATATGAAAGCCGCCACTCTTTTGAAAAGTGAAGACAATATTTTTGTGACTTACATCTCCAACTTTTCCTGCGCGCCCGATTCCTTCATGCTACATTATCTGAAATGGATCATGGGCGTGAAACCCTTTCTGATCCTGGAACTGGATTCTCATACCGCTGATGCCGGGGTCGATACACGCATTGAAGCTTTTCTGGACATCATTGAAGGATATCGTTCCAAAATCACTGAAATCCGGGAAGAACGTTATGATAACCATCTTCGTTTCATCAACAATCCGGATGAAGAGATTCACATCAAAAATACCCGCACCGGAGAAAAAATACCAATCAAGAACAATCCCCGCGTCAAGCTGCTTTTATCCAATATGGGCAGACTTTCCGCGGAGCTGGTCGGCGCGGCCATCCGTGGTTTTGGGATTAACGCGCAAACCATGCCCGTTCCCGATATCTACACGCTGCAAATGGCGCGTAATCACGCCTCGGGGAAAGAATGTCTTCCTTCGCATCTCGTTCTGGGAAGTGTCCTGAAGTATCTTTCGTCGGACAAATACCGCAAGGATGAAATCTATCTGGTCTTTGTTCCCACGACGACCGGCCCCTGCCGCACCGGACAATATTTCGTTTTTTATGAAAATCTCTTCAGAGATTTGCGCAAGGAAAATGTCGTCATTTTTACATTGGACGCCGATAATTCCTACAACGAACTTGGTAAAGATTTTGCCAGGTACGCGTGGTGGGCTGTTGTCATCGGCGATTACATGAAAGACATTGAAACTGCGCTCCGCACCTGCGCTGAAAATCCCGAAAAAGCCATGATGGAATATGATCATATCTGGCAGAAAATGATTCACGTGGCAGAGCAGGATATTACCAAGATCCTGCCGGTTCTCAAGGAAATATCCGCTGATATCGCCAAAATCCCCTTAAAGAATAAAATAGAAAAATGCCCCAAGATATTGATTGTTGGGGAAATTTATGTCCGGCGCGATGATTTTGCCGTCGATGAATTAATCAGGCATTTCAGCCGTCGCGGCATAATCGGCAAAGTCTCCAATGTTGCCGAATGGATTTATTATTGCGACTTTGTTCGTCATTACGAACTCAAAAAACGTCTGGCACTGATTCCGCGCTACCGGCAGGTTTTCGCAAGCGAGTTTAAGGATATTGTGCAGTGGAAAATCGAGCACGCCTATAAAAAGAAAATCGAAAAAGATATTCGCGACGCCTTATCGGAGACCGGTTTGATTCCCGACTCCCCCCACAACATGGAAGAAATCATGGGCAACACCGAAAAGTATTTTGTCAATAATGAACTTTATTCTGAAATAAGCATTTCCAGCGGTGTTGCCGCCACGGCGATGATGGACGGTTATTCCGGTATCGTCAATATTTCCCCCTTTGCCTGTCTGATCGGCCGGGTCATCGAAGGCGTTTTGACTCCGTGGGCCAGGGAAAGAAAATATCCGACGATTTCCATTGAAATTGATGGAAATCTTTTGCCGCCCAATGTGATCAACAAACTGGAGATATTCATGCTCAACGTGTTGAGATTCAGAACCGACAAAGATGTCAATCATATGCTGGAACAATAATGGTTGATCTATTGGCTATACGACAAAATATGACCGGAATCATTTTATCCGGCGGCAAAAATTCCAGGATGGGGGTGAATAAAGCTTTTCTTGAGATTAACGGAGTTCGCCTGATTGATCATATTTTATCCGTCTATCGAAAAATATTTTCTGAAATCATCATCGTCACCAACGAGCCGCTGGCCTACACTGAATTCCCCGATACGATGATTGTTACGGATATATACAAAGGCAAAGGTTCTCTGGGGGGCATTTATACCGGATTGTTTTACGCCCGGAACGACTACGCTTTTGTCGCCGCCTGTGATATGCCCTCTTTGAATATCGACTTTATCCTGTTCATGATGGAGCAGATCGGCAACTATGAAATTGTCGTACCGGAGCTTCCCGAGGGATTTCAGGCCCTGCACGCCATTTATTCACGCCGCTGCCTTCCCGCCATTCAAAAGATGATCCTGGCCGACAAGCTTAAAATTTCCGGACTTTTTAAAGATGTCCGCTCTTCGAAAATCACAGAAGACAAAATCAAGCCTTTCAATCAGGACGGACGTCTTTTTCTCAATCTCAACACACCCGAAGATTTACATTCATCAACATTAACATGAAGCTATTTTTTCATCGAAACGGGCTGGAGCCATTTTTTCTTGTCGCCGTCATAATACCATTTATCGGGAAAGCCGCGACGTTTGACATAGACGGGATGATCCGCCCAGCATAAAAGTTCTTTATAGGCCGCGTGAATTTTCCGGAAGGTTGCCGCGTGTCCGCCCAGATCGGGATGATGAATTTTGACCTGTCTCCTGTACGCGGATTTGATGATTTTGCTTAATTCGTGCGAATGAAGATCAGCCTTGTCTATTTCCAGACATTTCAACAAATCCAGCTTGATGGTGGGAATCCGCATTAATTTGGGCCGCTGCAGGCCGTCCGCCATCGCGTGGCGAGTCGCCAGTTTCAGAACATGAAGCGAGGCCACATAGCCTCTGTTCGTACGATTTGATTCCGCCCACCATGCCTCACCGAGTTTATTGGTCATGATATGAAAATCCGTGGCCGGGTTGTTGCCTTCCTTCCGTCTGCCCACATAACGGAAAATTTCCTTGAATCCATAAGGAACAATATCCAGAATAATCCTGGTGTCTGAAAAATAAAAAGTGGCGTAACGGGTATTTAACGTTTGCAGCAGGCCGCTTTTCATGTTCAGTCTTTGTCGCAAATGCTGACGGCATTTTACTGAACAGTAACGACGGTTGTTAATGTTTTTTGTCGTACCGCAGGAAAGACAAAAATTACTTTTCTGATTCTGATGATTGACTTTAACTAACATTTTAAAATGACACACAGCCTGTCCGTATTTTCATCGAACAGGCTGTGTGAGTCTGTCCCTCAAAATTATGATTTGGATGCCAGATACCCCTTGGCCAGCGCCTTATTCACGTGCAGAACACCCTTGTTCATTTCCTTCATTGGATAATCCGCTGTGATCACAGGCAGAGCATCCGCTTCCGCCTGCGTTTTAACGATGGACCCGGCCGGGACGTAACGGCCATCCGCCACCTTCACGCCCATTAAAATCGCCCCCGGCTCAATGACGCAGTTTCTGCCCACAAAGGATTTGAACACCAGCACCTTCATGCCGACAAAGGTGTCATCCATAACCACAGCCGGTCCGTGAATCTGAACCTGATGTGCCAGAGAAATTCGCTTGCCAATGTAAACCGCGTATTTTTGACCTTCGACTTCCATTAGATTTTTCTCCACCGGTTTGCCGTCAAGTTCGGTTTCCAGGGCGTGAATAACGACGCCATCCTGCACATTGGAATCGTCACCGACATGAAGCGGTTGCCCCTCGTCGCCGCGCACACAAGCGGTCGGAGCCACCATTACGTTATTGCCCAGAATGACGTTACCGATGACCGCGGCCAGCGGATGCACAAATGTACCGGCGCCGATAACCGGCTCGGATATTTTTGAACTGAAGTCTGTTTTTACATTTTTCTCAATCATTTTTTCCTCCATTCTTATGTTTTAAAATCAATTGATTTTTTTGTTTTTCCAATTTCAATAAATGGTGCCATGTTTCTTCAACTATTTTCCTTGTTTCTGAGATACTTCCACGATTTTCAATAACAATATCCGCCAGCGCTTTCTTTTCCTGGATGGGCATCTGGCTCTTTAACCTCTTCTCGGCCTCATCCCTGCTGATCTTATTGCGCTTGATCAAACGATTGATTTGTTCTTCAGGATCAATCAACACCAGCATGGTCAAATCAAAAAGATGCTGCTTATTGCCTTCAAACAAAAGAGGAATATCCGCAAGCACGATAGCGTGCGCGTCCTTCCTTTTTATTTTTTCCAATCGAGCATCCCATTCTCCGTAAACAAACGGATGAACGATTTTATTCAGCTCGGCGAGTTTATTTTTATCAGCAAAAACAATGTTGCCCAGTTTAACGCGATCGATAGTTCCGTCCTGCGCGAGAATCACCTTACCAAAATAATCAACAATTTTCTGCCACGCCGGTTTTCCCTTTTCCTGCACCTGATGAGCAAGCCTGTCAAAATCAATCAGATACGCTCCCTTTTCCACAAACATTCCGGCTACGGTTGATTTGCCGCAGGCAATGCCGCCTGTCAATCCGACATTCAACATGGTTTACTTCTTGTTGAGCTCATAGATGATACGCAGTCCGTCCAGTGTCAGCATATCTTCTATCTTCTCAATAGTCTTGGTCTCCGGCGCGATAACATTGGCCAGACCACCGGTTGCAAGCACCAGGGGTTTGGTCTTCACTTCCGCTTTCATTCTATTGACAATTCCGTCCACCAGTCCGGCATATCCGAACATAATTCCGGCCTGAATGGCGCTGACGGTATCTTTCGTAATCACTGTTTTCGGTTTGCTGAATTCCACCCGCGGTAATTTGGAAGCCCTTTCAAAAAGTGCTTCAATGGAAATGACGATTCCCGGAGCAATGCAACCCCCCATATATTCTCCTTTGGGTGAAACATAATCAAACGTCGTTGCCGTACCGAAATCCACGATGATCGATTCTTTGCGGTATTTATTATATGCCGCAACAGCATTGACGATTCGGTCAGCCCCGACTTCTTTGGGATTGTCATAAAAAATAGGCATCCCCGTCTTTATGCCCGGCCCCACAATCAGAGGTTTAACGTTAAAATACTTCACGCAAAGCGGTTCAAGGATATTGAGCATGGGCGGTACCACACACGAAATAATGATATCGGTTATTGCCTTGATTTCTTTTGCCTTCATTCGACTGGATTGATACAAATTGTAGATCAAGACACCGTATTCATCTATCGTATGATCAATCTCCGTCCGGATACGCCAATCATGCAGCAAAGTTTCATCATCATAAAGCCCCAGAACCGTATTGGTGTTGCCCACGTCAATTACTAAAAGCATATCTCTCACCTCTTGATGGTAGCGTCTCCCGCCGAGACTCTTATTTCCCTATTTTTTTCTGTCAGAAGGATCAGGGCGCCGTCGTCATCCATGCCCGTCGCCTTCCCTTCCAGCAATTCTTCTCCGAAGGCAACCTGAACCGTTTGTCCGATCATCGGCATCATTTTCAGGCAACGCTTTTTAATCGGATCGAATCCCTCTTGAATTAGCTTTTTATACCATTTCTCCAGATTTTCATAGAGACTAATTATCAAGTCCATGCGGGAAATTATCCCGCCGGTTTCTATTGCCAGAGAAGTAGCCGTATCACGAATTTCTTTTGATAATTCCTTTTTTTGAAGATTGACATTGATGCCGATTCCCAAAACGATAAAATCTATTTTCTTCCCGGTCAATTTCGCCTGGGAAAGAATTCCACAGACTTTCTTGTGATGAATCAAGACATCATTCGGCCATTTCACGTTGACAGGATCCGGACAATAAGCGTTTAATGTCTCGGCAACGGCAACACCTGCCATGATGGGAATTTGAGATGCCTCTGACGACGCTATCTGCGGTTTTAAAATTATGGAAGTGTAAACATTGGAACCCGCCGGAGAATGCCAGATCCTTTGAAACCGCCCTTTTCCCCTGCTCTGCCGATCGGCAAGGACAACTGTTCCTTCAGGTACTCCGGCATTCCCCAGAGCCAGGGCTTCGTCATTGGTTGATCCGGTTTCAGAAAAATAATAAAGCGGATGACCGAATAACTTAACCGCAAACCTGTCCTTCAGTTTCTTTAAATCCCAATCGATATTGACAGGCTTATTCATAAAAGATTATTATTTTAGACGAAGAAACTAACAGGATTTTATGTTCAGTGAGATATCTGCTGCCTTTACCGAATGCGTGAGAGCACCAACCGAAATAAAATCCACACCGATGGCGGCGATATCGGCCACGTTTTGAAGACTGACATTACCCGAAGCTTCCAGCAACGCCCGTCCGGCAACCAAAGCAACGGCCTTTTTCATCACCGGTATGGTCATATTATCCAGCATGATGATTTCGACTCCGCAGGAAAGCGCTTCCCTGACTTCCGGGATATTTTTTGTTTCCACTTCAATTCTCATCGACCGGGAAAGATTTTTTCTCACGGCTTTAACCGCGGCAGTGATACTTCCAGCCGCCTCAATATGGTTGTCTTTGATCAGAACGCCGTCATACAAACCGATACGGTGATTGGTGCCCCCGCCCAGTTTTACGGCCAGTTTATCCAAAACGCGCAATCCCGGAGCCGTCTTGCGTGTATCCAGAATCTTCGCCCTGGTGCCCCGGACGGCTCTCACATACTGCGAGGTCAGAGTGGCAATGCCGCACATGCGTTGCAACAGATTCAAAGAAACTCTTTCCGCCTGTAGAATACCTGATAAGCTGCCGGATACTTCCGCAAGAATATCACCTTTTTTCGCCGGATAGCCGTCTTTATTCAATTTTTTTACTTCGATATTCTGATCGACTGATTTAAAAGTTTCTTCGAAGATATCCATGCCCGCCACGATAAAATCATCTTTGGCCACAGCCAGCGCCCTCCCCTTTTTTCGGCTGTTGACCGTGGAAAGCGTTGTAATATCGCCGGTACCGATATCTTCACGCAGAGCATTCTGGATAATCTTTAATATTTTTTTGTCGGTCACGCGGAAAGCCCTTTTAATTTTTTCAGCGCCCCTTCCAGAGTGGTAAATTTCTTCTGGAGGTCTTTCAATTTATCTTCTTCTTTCTGAATGATATCCGGAGCGGCTTTGGCACGGAAGTCGCGGTTCGCCAGTTTTTTCGAACACTGCTCCAGATCTTTGTTGATCTTGCCCAGTTCTTTTTCCAATCTTGCCTTCTCTGCGGAAACATCGACAACCCCCTCCAGGGGAACATATATTTTTGTCGAACCGGTAACCGCGGTGGCCACTCCCTTGGGTTCAACCATATTCAGTTCCACTTTCAGAGATTCGAGATTGGCCAGATTGACAATATAGTGCTGATCATTTTCTATCATCTTCCGGCTGTGTTCATCGGCGGCGGAAATCAAAACATTCAGTTTTTGTGACGGCGCAATACGCATTTCACCACGGATGTTGCGGATGGACGTGATGATTTCCATGATCATCTCCATTTCTTTTTCCGCTTCATCGTTTTTCCAGGCTTCATTCACCACCGGGAAATGGCTGACCATAATGGAATCTTTATCGCTGCCCTTCAAGACCTGCCAGAGTTCTTCCGTGAGGAAAGGCATAAAAGGATGCAACAACTGCAACATCTTCTGAAAGACCTCAGACAATGTCCCCTGGGCTGCCCGTCGTTGTTCCGGCGTTCCCTTGCCATAAAAAACAGGTTTGCTTAACTCCAGATACCAGTCACAAAGTTCGTGCCAGATAAATCGATAAACAGCGGCGGCGGCATCATTAAAACGGTAGTCATCCAAACTTGCGGTTACCTCTTCTATCGCCTCGTTGAGTTTCGTCTTGATCCATTGATCCGGCAGGGAGTCTTCAACAACAGATATGGATTCGTCATAATCTTCAAGATTGGTGAAGGTTAACTTGGAAGCGTTCCAGATCTTATTGACAAAAAATTTGTAACCTTCGATACGTTCCGGCGAAAGGCGCACGTCACGTCCCTGTGCCGTATAGGCGGCCAGTGTGAAGCGAAAAGCGTCAGTGCCATATTGATCAATCATCAGCAGAGGATCGATGATATTGCCTTTTGACTTGCTCATCTTTTCGCCTTTTTCATCCCGAACGAGCGCGTGCAAATAAACGTGCCTGAAGGGTATGTCTTTCATCACGTAAAGGCCCATCATCATCATCCGGGCAACCCAGAAAAAGAGAATATCGAAACCGGTGATGAGAAGAGAGGTCGGGTAAAAAGTTTTTAAAGCTTCCGTTTTTTCCGGCCAACCCATCGTGGAGAACGGCCAGAGCGCTGAACTGAACCAGGTATCCAGGACGTCTTCGTCCTGATTCAAGGCCGTACCGCCGCAGTCGGGACACTTGTCAGGATCCGTTGTGGACACAATGACTTTTTTACAACCTTCACAATACCACACGGGGATACGGTGCCCCCACCAGAGTTGACGGGAAATACACCAGTCGCGGATGTTGTTCATCCAGTCAAAGTAAGTGGCTTCCCAGGTTTTGGGAATAATCTTTGTTTTCTCCTTGACCACGGCCGCGATCGCCTGTTTGGCCAGTGGCTTGATTTTGACAAACCACTGTTTGGAAACCATCGGTTCGATGTCCGTCTTGCAGCGATAACACTGGCCGACGTTATGCGCGTAAGGCTCTGTGCCGACCAGATAGCCGCCCTTTTCCAGATCGGTAATGATATTCTGGCGTGCGGCATAACGATCCTGCCCTTTGTAGGCACCGCCGTTTTCGTTGATAAATCCCTTGCCGTCGATGACCGTGATGATTTCCAGATGGTGTCTCTGCGCCATCGCAAAGTCATTGGGATCGGAAGCGGGCGTAATTTTAACGGCGCCGGAACCGAAATCCATCGTGACATAATCATCGGCAATCACCGGAATCTTCTTGTTCATCAGAGGCAAAATAACGTCTTTGCCGATGATGTTGGTGTATCGTTTGTCGTCGGGATGAACGGCTACCGCTGTATCACCCAGCATGGTTTCCGGTCGGGTGGTCGCCACAACGATTTCACCCTGGCCGTCAGCAAACGGATAACGGATATTCCAGAGGAAGCTCTGATCCTGTTTGAATTCCACTTCCAGATCGGAAATAGCGGTGTGACAGCGCGGGCACCAGTTGACGATGTAATCGCCCTGATAAATCATTCCCTCATTGTAAAGCCGGACAAAAACTTCGCGTACCGCGTGGGATAATCCCTCATCCATGGTAAAGCGTTCTCTTTCCCAGTCACACGAACAGCCGAGTCTCTTGAGCTGGTTGATAATGACACCACCGTACTGTTTACGCCACTCCCAAACGCGGGCGATAAATTTCTCGCGTCCCAGTTCATGGCGGGAAGTTCCTTCCTTCAATAATTGCTGTTCAACGACGTTTTGCGTGGCGATGCCGGCGTGATCCGTGCCCGGCATCCAGAGCGTGTTATACCCCTGCATTCTTTTGAAACGGATGATGATGTCCTGCAGGGTATTATTCAGCGCGTGTCCCATGTGCAGCATGCCCGTAACATTCGGAGGCGGAATCACGATTGAGAATGCCGGCGCATCACTTTTATCCTGTGCGTGAAAATATTTATTTTTCAACCAGTATTCGTATAATCTTTTTTCGGCAGCGGCCGGTTCAAAAGCCTTGCCTAATTCTCGTTTTGCCATTTGTTTTTTTCACTCCTTCAATACTTCCTAGACTTGTGTATCACTAAAAAAGGGCTTGACGCCCTTATCGCACTTCATTTTATATTTCAATAGCTTATTTATTAAACACAAACTTATCCTTAAGCTTGCGGAGAATAATCAGAGCCTCCAGTCCGGATAACGGCTTCAAGGGTGCGAACTCCCCTGTTTTTAAGTTTTGCACCGTCATAAGGTCCAGAGATGTCACCGTCATAATGGCATTGTAATACGGCATATCCGTCGGCACATCCGGAAATGTCGATTTTGTTTTTAAATGTTTGGTGGCCAGATAATTTTCACCGGTGATTTTGATTAAGATACCTTCCAGCATCAAAGCGTATTCGCCGCGGGATATGATTTCATTCGGCTTGAAATTACCGTTCGGGTCATTCTCCAGACCACGCACGCCTGTTTTCAAGATTTCTTCAATATAAGACTTGTTCGGATGATCGAAAATATCATTGGCCAGCGGAGGCGGCGGCGCGTGAAGCACCCCTCCGGTTACGGCCGGTTCTGACGCTTTCTCCTGCATCGGAGCTTTATCGGCCATTGCGGCTTTCTTTTCTTCAGATAGGGTCGTCGGTCTTCCCATCCATTCCCTGATTTTCAGTTCTTCAACGAAAAGAGCTGCCGCATCCGCCCGGGTCATCTTCTCCGCGTTGGCGACTCGCTTGCCGGCCTGCGTTGACGGTTTGGCCAATATATACTTATCGATAAACTTCAACTGAGCCTCGGCTTCAGCCATATGATCTGATTGCAATTCAGTCACTCTGGTGAACATCTGATTGGCAAAATTGAATTCCAAGGCTTCTTTATAGGCCAGCCCCATGTAATAGTACGCCGGAGCGAATCTGGGATTGATCAGCACAGCCACACGAAAATGATTTTTTGCAAGTTCGAGCCAGTTCTGATCGGATTTGTTCATCGTGTAATAGCGGATTTTTGCCAGATTGACAAAAAGTTTTTCATCATCCGTCTGAGCGTTTTTCAGGGCTGCGTCCAAGTCATCCGCTGCGTTTTCGAATTTACCCGTTTCAATGTTCACCAGGGCATGTCCGGTATAGGCTTTGGAATAATTGCTATCGAGCTGAATGGCCATCTTGAACTCCCGCCGGGCATCGGCATATTTACCCAAACCCAGAAGCTTCAAACCGGCATAGGTATGATGGCCGGGGGTGTCCAGTTGGCTGACCGATTCCCGGGTAGCCGGACCACAGGAAATCAGAGACAAGACCATGGCGCATATAATGAATGGCAAAATGAATATTCTGCTTCTTTCAGGTTTCATATTATTTCTTCCTAAAACCGGCTGATATCATTATCTTTAGAAGCGGTTTTAGTCAAGCAATATTGCAGATTCTTCGACACTTCCGGAAATATGTTTTTTTACTGCTGCGGTTGCTCACTCATGTTCTTTTCGGGCCTGACATCCACCAACCACTCCTGAGCGAAATAGCCCGGCCTTGTCTTGATCAGAATTTTGCCTGTCGCATCAATTGCATTGTAGATACTTCTATTGACGGAAATCTTATCGATTTCTCCGGGTGTCTTCCAGGAATCAAATTTCGCGTAGTATTTGCGGTCACCCTTATGCGTCGTATAATACTTTTCTGTTACAGTTACCAGGTGATCACCGACAGGCCCCTGGTCAAGATAGCCGTTAAAAAATATCATCCATGATAAACCGCCAACCAAAAATCCTGTCAGAGAAAAAATGGCCAGAGGGATAAAGATCGTATGGGAAGAGGAACGTCCCTTGACCATCTGAAATGCTATGCATAGAAAAAGGATTGCGGCAGGGATGGAATATTGAAATGATTTTATCGAGAAGGCAAAACGCAAAGGTTTATAAAGATTCAATCCGGCTACCAGCAAACCAACGGCTGTTATGTTCAAAATGATAACTGTTACAATCACCGGAACAGCACGTGCATACTTTTTTAATAAAGGGGTCGCTGGCGGAACATTCAGGGAAGGCATCCCTGAGATCAGCAAATCCAGCTTTTCCAAAACCATCTCCACAGGTACCCGCGACGTTTCTTCCGGTGACAATGGCGAAATGACGGCATTCACTCTGTCGGCGGTAAAGGATATACTTTTCATGGTCATTCCGCCGGCAAAGACAGCTCCTATGGCTTCCCGAACTTCGACGTTGAAAAAATAATTTTGTAAAGCAGACATTTCTCCATCACTATTAATAAAGAATGTCGAATCAAACGCAGGATCACCGGTCTGAATTTCGGAGGTCAAACCGATGTTTTTGGAAAACTTTTCCACTCTTCCTTCCCTGTTTACGCTGAAAATAACGGGAGAGTTAAAGAAAATGGAAATCGTAAAAGATGGGGGGCTGTTCTTGGAACCGGGAAAGTACCGGCATTCGTAACGGCGTCCCCTGTATTCTCCTTGCAAAGAATGGCTATCAAACGTCCTGACATTGTTTGTGGCGCTGAGCTTCGCGGAAAGCTTCTGAAAGTTTTCTTTCTGGAGCCGGTATCTTTTCCAGATAAAAAAACCGCCAAGTAGAATGCCAAGAATAATTACCGTCGTACTGATGAGCATGTTATTTCCCAAAATTTTTTGACATGGCTTCTGATCATATCCCCTGAATGAGGAGTAAACCAGTTGATTTCCTTATCGGCGTTAAACCAGGTCATCTGACGGCGGGCGTACTGCCAGGTATCGCGTTTGATGAGATTGATCGCCTCGTCCCAACCGTATATTTTGTTGAAAAATCCGATAATCTGTTTGTAGCCCAGCGATTTTAAAGATTTCAGATTTTCGCTGTAACCCATCGCCAGAACTTTTTTAACTTCATCCAGCAATCCATCAGCAATCATTTTATCAGTGCGTGCTTCAATCCTCTGCTTTAATGCTTGGCGATCAACCTGAATGCCAATCTTGTAGGTTAAGTAAGGACAGTCCGCGAAGGAATGCTTTTTTTGTTTGACGGTTATAGATTCGCCGGTTTGTTCCAAAACTTCAAGCGCCCGGATGACTCTGACCGAATCATTGGGATTAATCTGAGCTGCTGCAGCGGCATCCCGTTGCAGCAGCATATCGTAAAGATATTGCTTACCGTTCGTGTCCCGCAGGGTGCGATAATAATTTCTGATACTTTCATCAACGTCCGGCGTGTCGATAATTCCCCGAAGCAGAGCCCGGATATACAACCCTGTGCCGCCTACGACAAAAACCGGTTTCCCCTGTTGTGCCAATCCGGTAATGATGGCCCGTGCCTTTTCCGCAAACAAAGCCGCGTTGAATTCTTCATCGGGATTAACCACATCAATCAAATGATGCATAATTCCCCCACGTTCTTTTATGGTCGGTTTGGCTGTACCGATATCCAAGTAACGGTAAACCTGCATCGAATCGGCGCTGATGATTTCGCCGCCGAACTCCCGTGCCAGATCGACAGCGAGTTTGGTTTTGCCCGTGGCGGTTGGTGAATTGACGATGACCAGCGGTAACTTTTCCATCTTCATGGCTTACTTTCTTTTAAACATTCTTTCGATTTCACTTAAGGAAAAGTTGATGGTAATCGGACGACCGTGCGGGCAGGTCAGATTAAATGGGGTGGCTTCCAGATCTCGGCATAAAGCGGCTACTTCTTCACGGGAAAGAACTCTGTTGGCCTTGATGGCAGCCCTGCAGGCCAGCGATGCCAGAATCTTTTCCCTTCTTTCCCGCAGCGAAGGCATCTGATTCTGATCACTTAACTGATCGGCTATATCTGAAATCATTTCACTGATTTTAACCTGAGACAATATTACCGGAACCGCTTTGACGGCAATCGCGTCTCGTCCGAATATCTCAATTTCCAGACCGATCTCCTGAAAGAAATCCAGGTAATCATTCATCAGCGCAATCTGACCCGGCGTTAAATTAACAATTTCAGGCATCAGCAGCGACTGACTGATAACCTTTTCTCCCGCTGATTGCTTTAACTTCTCCAGAATGATCCGTTCATGCGCCGCATGCTGATCCAGAAGAACAAGACCTCCTTCACCTTCAAAAATCAGATACGTATTGACGTACTGCCCCACATACCGCATGGCTGTAAAGGATATCTTTTCATCCGGCGATACCTGATCATCATCAATTGAAAAATTTGTTTTTTCCATCACAGGCCGTTTTAACAAATCATTGTTAATGGCCTGCTGCAAATTGCGTCTGGAATACATCCCGAAAGGAACGGACGGTGATTTCTCCTGCACCGATGGCGTGGAAAAAGAATAATTATTTTTCTCTTTAGACTCCAAACGATAAATAAAAGAACCTTTGGATGCCGGAGCTCCGGCCAGACTCCGCGCGATCGTTTTGGAAACCAGATCGAAAACGGAATGTGCATCCTTGAAACGAACTTCCAGCTTGGCCGGATGTACATTCACATCGACATCTTCCGGCGGCATCTCCAGAAACAGCACGGCTGCGGGATAGCGGCGCGGCTCGATAATCTGCCGGTAAGATGATAACACGGCGTGCAGCACGCTGTTATCGCGGACAAAGCGTTTATTGACAAACAAATAAACGCTTTTTGAATTTGATTTCGTATATTCAGGACGCGATATAAAACCGGTCAGGCTCAAATTTTCTTTTTGCGCTTCAACCGTAAGGCAATGCGCGGCAAAATCATCGCCAATCACCATTGTAATCCTCTGCGCAATATCCTGGACATCCGGAGCGACCAAAACTTCACGGCCGTTGACCAGAACTTTAAAACGGACTTCCGGATGCGCCAACGCCAAACGCGTAATCGCGTCCAGACACGCGCCCTGCTCCGTGGCTTCTGTTTTCAAGAACTTCCGGCGCGCTGGAACATTGGCAAATATTTTCGTGACCGATATCTGCGTGCCTTCCGGACAACCGGCCGGTGCAACCTCTTTGATCTTTCCTGCTTCCAGCGTGGCTTTTGTTCCCGATAAATCCTGTTTGCGTCTGGTCAGCAGTTCTACCCGCGCGATGGATGCAATGCTGGGCATCGCCTCACCACGGAAACCGAAAGAAATCACATTGAATATATCTTCAAAATGATGAATCTTGCTGGTGGCGTGTCTTTCAAAAACAAGCGGCACGTCGTCGTGCTCAATACCCGAACCGTTATCAATCACCTTGATGGACTGACAACCGCCCTTCTCCAATTCCACCCTGATATCCGTTGCTCCGGCATCGATGGAATTTTCCACCAGTTCCTTGACGATGGAGGCAGGCCTCTCCACCACTTCCCCGGCGGCAATCTTATTGGCAATTTCCGACGATAAAACTACAATGCGTTTGGACAAGTTTGTTCTCCTGATCAACTGGATGGAGTATTAGTACAATAAACCAAAATCTGCAACCAGGATTAAAGGATGTTCTCATTTTTAAAATAAATACTTCCAAACATTTCGACATATTGAGCATTGCTCTTGAATTAATTCCGTTCTTGTGTCAAGAAATGCCCGATTAATTATCCAGCTTACCGGGCTAATGGAATATTTTCCATAAGTACGGATGATTTTTGGAGTTGGCTAAAATATAAAGAATAATCTTGCCGGTCCTGATTGTTCTATGAAAAAATAGAATTCAAAGTGAGTTGCACATGGAAAAATTTTTCGATCCCAAATCTGTTGTAGTCGTCGGCGCTTCCAATTCTCCCTTCAACCTTGGCGCCACAATTTGTAATATGCTTAAGGATTATCTGAAATATCCCGGCGCAGTGTACGCGGTCAATTCAAAAGGAGAAAAGGTAAATGACTATCCGGGTTATTCATCAATACGTGATCTCCCCGAAACACCCGATCTGGCGGTCATCATCGTGGCGGCAAAACACGTACCCGGCATTATCAGGGATTGCGCCGTCAAGGGGATCAAGCGGGTCATCATTGAAAGCGCCGGATTCTCCGAAGGCGGAAGTGACGGCAAAGCCATGCAACGTGAGATCGATGATGTCGCCAGAGCCAATGATATCCGCATCATGGGACCGAACTGCCTGGGAACACTGGACACCCGCAAAAAATTCTGCTGTTTTTATGGCGTTAATCCCAGCCTGGTTGAAATGGGCCGGATATTTGAGGCGCCGGGCAATATTTCCTACATCATCCAGAGCGGTGGCATCGTTGTTCTTGTCATTGAGTCGTTCTTTTATGATCTCGTCGGCGTAAACAAGGTTGTCAGCATCGGTAATAAATGTGATGTGGATGAAGCGGATCTCATTGAATATTTTCAAAAAGACGAAACTGAAGTCATCGGCATGTATCTGGAAAGTGTCGCGGATGGCCGCAAACTGATGGAGGCAGCGAAAAAGTCACGCAAACCGATAATGATTTACAAGGTAGGTCGCACGCAGGAAGGCGTCATGGCCGCCATGTCGCACACAGCGGGAATGGCCAGCAATGATAAAATCTTCGAGAGCGCCTGCAAGCAGGCCGGAATCATTCGTCTGAAATCAATCGATGAACTCCACTCCATGCCCAAGATGCTCACAGAAATGCCTCCTTTGAAAGGCAAGCGCATTGCCATGTTTACCAATTCCGGAGCCTTCGGCAGCATCAGCGCCGACCTGCTGGTGGAAGCTGACTTGCATGTGGTACGCTTGAAATCACAAACACAGGAAAAATTAAAAAAGGCGGGGCAGGTTTTCAACATTAAAAATCCCGTAGACATCGGTCCCGCTCCGCCGCAGACCTATCTCGATATTTACGAAATCCTTCTTTCTGCTGACGAGGTAGACGGTCTTTTACCGCTGTTGAGTGTCTGGCAGACGTTCGTGATTGACACGCTTCTGGAACTGATGAAAATGTGCAAACATTACGAAAAGCCCGCCGCCATTTATACGCCGAACGCCATGGCCAAATCCATTGCCATCCGCACCAAGCACCGGATACCAATATTCGAAACAGCGGAGCAGGCCGTGCGGGCCTTATCCGTTTCCCATTACTATTATGATTCACTGCGAAAAAGGAAGTTTATTCCGGCAGACTCGTCAGCAAAGAAAGAAAAGTTGTCTCATACAGGCTGAAAGGTTACATCGTAATAATATTCTTTAAATAATATATCGTTAAGCACTCAAAAACCGTTTGGTGTCATCGTCGTGGATGATTCAGCCTTTGATACCGTGAATCGGAAAGATGTTCTTACGGACAAAGTCAACCTTGCTGTCCACGAAACGATCGACAGAATCCTTCAATGAAGGCGAGATAAGGAAAGGTTCATCATTCAAAATGTTGCCCGGACGCTCGTGCCCGTACATGGCACCGCTGATAATCCCTTCATATGGATCTTTGGGAGTCAAACCGTTGAGCACGGCCCAGGCCAGGGTCCAGCCGCGCACAACATCGGGGATGCTGTACCCGCCTCCGCCCAAGGCCAATATTTTGGGACAACTTTCCCCGATAGCTTTCATAACCTTGCTGTATCCCAGGTTGGTGCAGCAGAGGTTCGTGAGCGGGTCACGATTGAGTGTATCCAGACCGATCAATGCCACGACAATCTGCGGTTTGAACGCCTTCACGAGGGGCGGATAAACATTCATGAACGTGCGGACATAGGCGTCATCATCCGTATACCGCGGCAGCGGCACATTGACCGTGTAACCAAGACCCTTGCCAGAGCCCGTTTCATTTTCAAAGCCCGTGCCGGGATAGATGGTATCTCCGCTCTGATGGAAAGAAAAATACAGGACTTTGTCTGTATCATAGAATGCATCCTGTACGCCGTTGCCATGGTGGGCATCGATATCGACATAAACGATTCGTTCATAGCCCTTGCCCAGCAAGTCGTTGATCGCCAGGGCTGCGTCATTTACATAGCAGAAGCCTTCAGCATAACTCGGCTTTCCGTGATGGAGCCCCCCATAGACATTAAAGGCAATATCAGCATCGCCCGCGGCGATGAGATTTGCACCCAGCATGGTCGCTCCAACCGTGAGCAGAGAATAATCATACACGCCCTTAAAGATTGGATTATCATTCGAGCCCAGACCATAATGCAGCATCTGAAAATCGTGACACCCGGAGTTGGCACTCTTGAGTATGTCAACATACTCAGCGGTATGGAATCCCAGCAGATCTTCCTCTTTGGCTAAATCGGGTTCAACGATCCTGATACCGGGGTGATCGAACAGACCATAACGGTAGCAGAGTTCATAGACCATCTTGGCGCGATACGGTTTAAAAGGATGATCCTTGCTTATTTCGAAATCGTTGAAACGAGGAGAATATATAAAGACGGAATTCATGTTTACACAGCCTTCCTACGTGATGGTTGCAGCTTCGGATTCATAACATTAAACCGTTTAAACATCCATACGATTCTCACCGCATCCTAACTAGGAATGATTAGCTGAATGGAATTTTATTGATGATATTTTATTTGCTGAAGCTGAATAGTATTTTCAGCTTTTCGGATTCCAGTTTCCAGTCGATATAATCTTCCAGTATCTGGATCGCGTAAATCGGCGCGTTGACAAATTCGACGCCAACCTCGTAAGCTTCGTCTTCAATGACAACTCTAATCCATTTGACTTTGCCGATGGCGTTTATCTTTTCTTCCAGATCCTTTAATTTGAATTTCATATTCAGAAGTGTATCGACGGGTAAATTAATATTGGTCTGAATTTTAGCGCCGGTTGCGGAAACATCCCTGGTGATGATTTTTTCTTCAGGATTTCTTGTGTTGGAGATAACATTGATGACCAGTTCATGCTCGTTCTCTTCATCTTTCATTCTGCGCTTTATTCTTTTTTCTTTCATGATGGATTACCCTGCTTTATTGTTTTTAAATGTCTGTTATCTCTGCCGTCCTGAATTTCTGTTGATTCGTGATTCGATTATAATCAACACGGTTTTGTATGTCAATGAAATCCATCCGCATCATTGCCATGGCAATTAGTTTTCAGAGTGCTGCTGCTCCATTAATTGTGCAGTTTACTGTTGCTCAGATAATCCTGAAGCGCCAGTTGCCATGGTTGCGTGGTTTTTCCTGTGGTCTGAATAAACTTTTGCATGCTTAAAATACTGTATGCCGGACGCATGGCCGGTCTTTTGAGCTCGGCAGATTTAATCGGTTCCACAACGATTTTATCGTAACCGGCTTCCTTTAAAATCTTTACGGCAAATTCATGCCAGGTGCAACTACCCCGGTTGGTAACATGAAAAATGCCCCGTGCGTTTTTCTCAATGAGCAGAGCGACTGCCGCGGCCAAGTCTTTCGTGTAGGTCGGTGAACCGACCTGATCATCAACCACCGAGAGTGTTGAAGGACCATCCGCCCTGGCATTTGCTTTATTCATGGTATCATCAATATATTTTTTCGCTTCGGCCTTTTCGACGATGGTTTTGACGAAATTTTTCCCTTTGATTCCATACAGCCAGGATGTGCGAATCAGCAGATAATTATCCGAGAGAGTTTGCAGATAGCGTTCGCCGGCCAGTTTCGATTCTCCATAAACATTGATTGGATTGCATGTTGCGTCTTCCTTGTACGGTTCCCGTGCTGTGCCGTCGAAAACGTAATCGGTGCTGAAATGAATAATCCGGGTTTTTGTATTCCGGCAGGCTTCGGCGATATTTTTAACGGCCCCGGCGTTGACTGCAAAGCAACCTTCCCTGTCCGTTTCGCACCCGTCAACATTAGTGTAGGCGGCGGCGTTGATGACAATATCGGGCACAGCTTCCCGAATGGCATTTTTACATTCATCAGCGGAAACAATATCAATTTCTTCTTTATCCATGCCGACCACTTCATGTTCTCCTGTAAGTTTTGTCAGGAGATCGCTCCCCAGCATTCCTTTGTGTCCCAGCAGCAGTATTTTCACTTAGTATTTAACCTCCTTTAGGAACAAACCACAGGCCGGCGCCGTCGCGCCTGCAATGTTTCTGTTTTTAGATTCGATAATTAGCTTCATTTCTTCAGGTTCCCGTTTACCACGTCCCACATCCACTAACGTGCCGATAATGTTCCTGACCATATATTTCAAAAAGCCATGTGCTTCCACTTTTATTTCAATCAATCCTTCTTCTCCGGTCTGAATTTCAATATCGACAATGGTTCTTACGCGGTCTTTAACATCCGTCCCGGTGGCGCAAAAGCAGGAAAAATCATGCGTGCCCAGTAAATATTTTGCCGCCTTTTTTATTTTCGCAATATCCAAAGGATAACGCACATGCCAGAAATAATGGCGCCCCAGCGCCGGGCGCAGCCTCTGGTTGAGTATTTTGTAAACATAAATTTTGCTTTTGGCGTCACGCAACGCGTGAAAATCGTCATCTCTTTCTTCCAATTTTTTAACGACAATATCCGGCGGCAGCACGCTGTTCACACCCAGGAAGATTTTATGAACGGGCAATTTCGTTTCACATCTGAAACTGCCTACCTGATTCAGGGCATGTACGCCGGCGTCTGTACGGCCGGAGCCGATCACAGAAACCTTCTGCCCGGTTATTTTTTCAATGGCTTCTTCGAGAACCTGCTGAATGGAGACACCATTATCCTGCCTTTGCCAGCCGCAATAGGCGGATCCGTCATATTCAACAGTCATTTTAAAATTACGCATCGCTCATCCTGATTCTTTTACCGGACAGTTTACGAAGAACGAAACATCAGGCTTCAATTCGGACGCGCGCATCCAGCGCCACCACTCCGGAGCCGTCAGCAAGCACCCGGACAGGATTGATATCCAGCTCGCGAATCTGAGGAAACTGATGAAGAAGATGCGTTACTCTTTCAATCATGTTCACATAACCCGTAATGTCTCCGGCGTCCTTCCCTCTGGTTCCCTGGAGCATCTTGAAGGATTTTAACTTTCGAACTTTGGATTCAATTTCGTTTTTATCAGCCGGACAAAGAATATTGGCTGTGTCATTAAAGACTTCAATGTAAATTCCTCCATAGCCGAAAAAGACGACCTGGCCGAATGATTCATCATATTTTCCGCCGATGAACATATCGTAGCCCTCACCCGCCTGTTTCATGACACGAACTCCCTGAAAATCAGCCTTGGCTTTATATTGAAAAAGATTCTTTTTAATTTTTTCAAATGCATCACCGACTTCTTCAATATTCTGAATCCCCATAATCACGCCACCGGCATCGGATTTATGAATCGCGTCCGGCGAAACAACTTTCATGACAACAGGATAACCGATTTTAGTAGCGATTTCGATCGCCTCCTTGCTGTCTTTCGCCACGGCCGATTCCGCTATGGAAATGCCGAAATGGTTGAGCAGTTCGAGCGATTCCTCTCCTTTCACTCCGGTATTGTTCTGAATCCATTTTTGAGCGGCCTGGACATCAACTTTTTCAGGCAGTTTGTAAACGGAGTTCCCCTGCGCCTTCCTGGCATAATAATCGCACTGCTTTTTAAAGGCGCGAATCATTTCGCTGGCGTTATTGAAAATCGGGATGTCCAGATTTTGCTTGATGCGGGAAATCGTCGCGGAAAGACCGAATAGACAAACGCCCAAAGGTTTTCCCGACGAGAGAATGGTTCCGGCAACTTCCTTGGACAAATCCGTGTGGAACATCTTATAAAAAACATCTTCGCCGCGCGGCATTTCCGGCCACTGCGTAATATAGACGGCGCCGTCCACATTTTCGTTGTGCATGACAGAGTAGAAAATATGCGGATAGGCACTCATATCGTAAATGTCTCCCATATCCAGCGGATTGGAAAAATTGATAACCCCGGCATTGGAAGAATTTTTCAATTCTTCATAAAAAGCGGCGCCGGGATCGGCAAATTCAAAACCTGATTCTTCACACAGATCAGCTGTCATCACAGTGAAGCCGCCTGCAGGTGACATCACCATGATTCGTTTTCCGCGCATCGGCGGGAGTTCGAACGCCTTGGCGATGGAAATAAAATCGTTGAAATGATTGATGCGGATAATGCCCGATCGCTCAAAGGCCGTATCGATGATATCTTCGTTATTGGCGAGCGCGGCTGTATGACTCATCGCGGCTTTCCTGCCCGCGAAGGTGGTGTTGGCTTTCAGAATTATAACGGGTTTGTCTATTTTGGATGCTGCTTCGATGAGACAATCGCCCCGAGGAATGCTTTCCAGATACATACCAATAACTTTTGTTTCGGGATCGCGCCCGAAATACTCCAGAAAATCGACCTCGTCCAAATCCAGTTTGTTGCCGATGCTGGCAAATTTGGCCATCCCGACATTATCATCGGTCATCAGATTCCAGAGCATCAAGCCGACGCCGCCACTCTGCGAAATAATGGAAAAACCGCCTTTGGGCGGTCTGTAAGACGGGACAAACGGCAGACAAAGACCGTTAGCGGTGTTGGCGACGGTAACCCCGTTGGGACCCACGAACCGGATGCCGTACTGCCTGGCTTTTTGTAAAACAAGTTCAGATAATATTTTGCCTTCGCTACCCAGTTCATTGAATCCTCCGGAAGGGATGGCCAGTCTTTTGACGCCGGCCTGACCGCAGGAATCAATGACATCAGGAATCAGTTTTGCGGGCACCAGAATGTAAGCCAGATCCGGAACGACGGGTAAATCCCTCACGTCTTTGTACATTTTTATTCCGTCCACATGAGCATCCGTGGCGCGGGGATTGATACCGGAGATTCGCCCTTTGTATCCCCAGCGAATCAGATTTTCCAGAACAATCCGGGGAATATTATTTGGTTTTGAAGACAGGCCGATGATGGCAATGGATTGCGGATAAAATAGCTTTTCCAAGTTAACCTCCATAATCATGACGAAACATAATAGATGCAAACTTATCCAATTCGAAATCAAAGTATAGGTAAACACTATAGGCATGTCAATATAATCTTGGTTGCAACAGTTGAAAGTTCAATGATGTTTGATTGACGGATCTGCCGCAGAAATTAATGCAATTGGCACGATGTATTTTGTTTTCAGAATTCTTTTCTGCTTGCCAGTTTTCATTAAAAAAGCTAGGATTGCGCCGCTTTGAAAATATCAATCATGACGGATTGAAGCTCAAGTTATTTTAATTCAAAAGGATGGAACTTATGAGTGACGATATTCAGAAAAATACCACATTAGGAAAAATTAAAGACTTCGAAACAAAGAGCCAGGCTTTAAAATTGATGGGGGGAGAAAAGCAGATTGCCAAGCAGCATGAAGCAAATAAACTTACCGCCCGCGAAAGACTGGATTTGTTTTTTGATCAAGATACGTTTCAGGAAGTGCAGCTTTTTGTCCAGCACCGCTCCACGCTTTTTGGCCTTGATAAAAAAGAGATTGCTTCCGACGGCGTCATTACAGGCTTTGGCAAGGTCAACGGACGGGTTGTTTTTGTCGCAGCTCAGGATTTCACATCTGCCGGCGGCTCTCTGGGGGAAATGCATGCAAAGAAAATCTGGAAGGTGATGGATATGGCCCTCGACGCTCAAAAGCCATTTGTATCGCTGAATGATTCCGGCGGCGCGCGCATTCAGGAAGGCGTTCATTCGCTGGAAGGCTACGGGGGAATCTTTTACCGCAACACGATGAGTTCAGGATACATTCCGCAAATACATGCCATCATGGGACCGACCGCCGGCGGCGCTGTTTACTCTCCGGCTCTTGCCGATTGGGTTTTTATGGTTAAAAACAGCAGCTATATGTATATCACCGGCCCGGATGTGGTGAAGGCTGTCATCGGTGAAGAAGTTTCTCATGAAGATCTGGGAGGCGCTGTGGCACATGCTTCGAAAAGCGGTGTCTGCCACGTGGTTACGGACAGTGATGCCGACTGCATCGAAAAAATCAAAAAACTTTTATCTTACCTGCCGGATTGCTGCAATGCTCCCCCGGCGGTTTCCGGGAGTACGGATAGCGCGGAAAGGCTCTGCCCGGAGCTGGACACGTTTATTCCCGACAAGAGTAACCGTGCCTACGACATGAAAAAAATCATCAAAGCAGTTGCCGACAACAACGAAATATTTGAAACACACGAACTCTGGGCACAAAATATCATTACCGCTTTTATCCGCGTCATGGGACAAACGGTGGGTGTCATTGCCAATAATCCCCGGTTTTCAGCAGGTGTGCTGGATGTGAACGCTTCCGACAAGGCCTCCCGTTTTATTCGCTTCTGCGACGCCTTCAATATTCCCTTGCTGACGTTTACGGATGTTCCCGGTTACATGCCGGGCACCAATCAGGAATGGGCGGGCATCATCCGCCATGGCGCAAAACTTCTGCACGCTTATTCCGAATCGACCGTGCCGAAAATAACCGTGATCACGCGCAAAGCATACGGCGGCGCGTATCTGGGCATGTGCAGCAAACAGCTGGGCGCTGATTACGTGATGGCATGGCCCACCGCTGAAATCGCCGTGATGGGCGCGGAAGGCGCTTGCAACATCATTTACCGCAGTGAAATATCCAAAGCGGAAGATCCCGCAGCCAAGCGGGCGGAATTGGCAGCGGCTTATGAGGAGAAATTCAATAATCCTTATTTCGCGGCGTCACTGGGGTACATCGAGGAAATCATCGCCCCGCGCGATACCAGGAAAAGAATCATAACGATTCTGGAAACTTTGAAAGACAAAAAACTCTCGAGAATTTCCAAAAAGCACACCAATATTCCTCTTTAGGATTTTGAGGCGGACGTGTACAAGGTCATTGCCGACGCGATAGTTGTTATTCATTTCCTATTTATCGCATTCGTTATTTTCGGCGGATTACTGGTTATTCGCTGGCCAAAAGTAGCCTTCATGCATCTTCCCGCGGCGATCTGGGGAGTGGTTGTCGAAATCTTCAGTTGGATTTGCCCGCTGACTCCGCTGGAAAATCATTTTCGCGATCTTGCCGGAGAAAGTCTGTATGGCGGTGATTTTGTCGCTCAGTATCTGATCCCCGTCATCTATCCGGTAAATCTGACAACATCCATCCAGAAGATTTTGGGTGTTCTGGTCATTGTGATCAATGTGATTTTTTATGCGATTGCGATTAGAAAACACCGGAAAAGTGTTTAGCGGCTGATTGCTTTTAATCTCCTGATCGCTGTCTCTCGGCCCAGGATGGCAAAAATCTTATCCAGTTCGGGACCGTGAACTTTTCCGGTCAAGGCGGCGCGCACAGGCATGAATAATTCTTTGCCTTTTGCGCCGGTTTTTTCTTTGACGAATTTCATGGCGGCCGGATAAAGTTTCTCAGGTTCTTCAGCATGGCCGGTTAAATATTCCAGAAAAGTATTGATGACCTTACGTGCGTCCTCTTTTGCCAGGATTTCTGCGGCTTCCTGCGTGATTGCATATCTGTCGTCAAAGAATATGTCGATATGATTTCCAATGTCAGCCAGGGTGGTGAAATCGGTTTTGACGAGATCAATAATCTTCTTGAACCCACTCGATTTGATTATCTCGTCCTGATAACCGGACTGTGCCAGAAACGGCTTCAGCCGTTCTACCAAGTCTTCGGTCTGGCTGTTTCTGATATAGATGGCGTTGAGCCAATGGAGTTTTTCTTCATCAAATACGGCGCCGCTTTTTGACGCCCGCTCCAGGGCGAAACCGGCTACCATCTCTTCACGAGACAGCACCTCCTTGGTGTCGGAAAATGAACTTCCCAGAAGCCCCAGATAATTAATCATCGCTTCTGGTAAAATTCCCTGCTTGCGAAATTCACCGATGGAAACGGAGCCGTGCCGCTTGCTGAGCTTGGCGCGGTCTTTCCCGAGAATTAAAGAATGATGAGCAAACGATGGCGGCGCGAAACCGAAAGCTCGGTAAAGCATAATCTGCAAAGCGGTATTGGAGAGATGATCTTCACCGCGAATAACATGGCTGATGTTCATCAGATGATCATCAATGACAACCGCAAAATTATAGGCTGGCATCCCATTGGAACGCACAATGATAAAATCGCCGATGGCCTCCGCCTCAAATTTCATGGCGCCTCGGATTAAATCTTCAAATTCAATTACTTGCGATTGAATCTTAAAGCGATACGAAGGCTTTCTCCCTTCGTTTTCTTTTTGCTTTCTTTGATCTGAATTTAAGTGCCGGCATTTGCCCATGTACCGCGGCATACGCTTGCTCAAAATCAAAGTCTGGCGTTCTTCCTCCAGTTCTTCTTCTGTGCAATAGCAGGGATAAACCTGATCGTTGTCAATTAATTTCTGCAGATGAGCGGTATAAATATCCAAACGTTCGCTCTGTTTATAAGGGGCATATGTTCCGCCTTTTTCAGGTCCTTCATCCCAATCCAGTCCCAGCCATTTCAGATCATCATACAAATTTAACTGATAGGAAACCGCGCTTCGCGATTCATCAGTATCTTCAATCCGGAGGATCAAACTTCCGCCGTGATGACGGGCAAACATCCAGTTAAAGAGCGCGGTGCGCGCGTTACCCACGTGCAGCTCACCGGTTGGAGAAGGCGCGAATCTCACCCTAGGCTTCGGAACCATGCTTTTTCCTTTCTGTCAAAGCGGCAACGGCAAACACCGCCACACCTTCCTTTCTTCCGGTGAACCCCATACCTTCGTTTGTTTTGGCTTTGATATTGACACATTCCCCGGATATTTTCAAAACGCGGGCTATATTGGAAACCATCTTGTCCGCGTGAGGGGCAAGTTTGGGCGCTTCCATGATGACCGTCGCATCAACGTTATTCACAATATATCCTTTTTCTTCGATGATCTTTTTTACTCTTTCCAGAAGAATCATGCTGGAGATATCTTTATATTCGGAATCGGAATCCGGAAAATGTCTGCCAATGTCCCCTGCTCCCGCGGCTCCTAAAAGCGCGTCACAAATCGCGTGAATCAGCGCGTCCGCGTCGGAGTGTCCCTGCAAACCCTTATCAAAAGGAATTTCCACACCGCCCAGAATAAGTTTTCTGTTTGCAGCAAATCGATGACTGTCATAGCCGAAACCGTTGCGCACACTGGCTGTGTATCTTTTTTTCATCAGCGCATCGGCGATCCGCATATCTTCGTTGGTGGTGATTTTCAGATTCTCGTAAGTTCCTTCAACCATTCTGATTTCCTTTCCCAACCGCTCGACTAAAGAAGCATCGTCCGTTCCATAAAAATTTTCTTTATATGCGGCCCGGTATGATTCTTTCAGGAGTTCCAATTGAAAAGCCTGGGGTGTCTGCGCTGACCAGAGATTTTCCCGCGGCACGGTCATCGCAATCTTATGATCGTCATTAACCTTTTTGATGGTATCTTTTATTTTTACACCGGCCACGGCGGCCCCCGTCGATCTGGCGGCATCAACAACGCGCGCGATGAGCGCTTCCGTAACAAACGGGCGGACGGCATCGTGCACGACCACAATGTCGCAATCGGCCTGAATAGTATTAAGGCAGTTGTTTACAGAATCCTGCCTTTCTTTCCCCCCGGCAACCACCTGAGACACTTTGGTCAAACCGTATTTTTCAACCAGTTCCTGACGGATATGCACCAGATCCTCCGATGGCAAAGCCAGGATAATTTCATGGATTTCCGAAGAATGCTGAAACACCTGAAGAGTTTGCACCAGTACCGGTAAAGAATCCAGCAACAGATACTGCTTCGCTATGTGAGATTTTAATCTTTTACCCGCCCCTCCGGCAGGAATTATGGCGATTGTTTTCATCAATCACTTCCATTCAAGTGTTTGCGTAGATAGCATTTTTATTTTGAAAATGGAATAGTCATAAAAAAGCCCGGATTGAATGATCCTCCGGGCTTCAGGAAAAGTTAGATTTGTTATCAGGCAACTTCTTTGAGTTCCGAGAAGATCATTCTTCCCGCTGTTGTTTGCAGTACACTGGTTACAACAACCTTAACAGTTACATTCACGAGTTTCTGCGCATGGTCCACAATAATCATCGTGCCGTCATCAAGATATGCAACACCCTGACCCGCTTCCTTGCCTTCACGAACGATCTTGACAGTCATCTGTTCACCGGGGAGCACGACGGGTTTCATCGCATTGGCCAGTTCGTTGATGTTCAATACCCTGATGCCCTGCAATTCGGCGACCTTGTTTAAATTATAATCATTGGTCAAAAGCTTGGCGTTTAACTGCTTGGCCAAGGCAACCAGTTTGCCGTCCACGCCTTTGATTTTAGGGAAATCCTGATCAACGATATTGATATTGACATTGGGACTTTTCTGCAAATGATTGAGAACGTCCAGACCGCGTCTTCCTCGTAACCGCTTCATTGAATCTGAAGAGTCGGCAACCAGCTGCAATTCGTTTAAAACGAAACGGGGTACCATCAGTTCCCCTTCAATAAATCCACTGTCACAGATATCGGCTATTCTTCCCTCAATGATTACGCTGGTATCCAGGATTCGCAAATTACGATCAGCATTAGATTCAATTCCATCAAAATTAAATTCTTCAATCTTGTTTGATCCTAAAACAAGACCCAGATAACCGAAGATTCCCGTGATTAACAAATAGATCCAGGGTACCGCCTGCTGGTTCTCTCTGATTTTACTTACAAAATTTAAGCCAAAGCTAAAAATCAAGGCAATCAGGAGACCCATCATCGTTCCGGCAACGCCACCGATAATGACTTTGAGAGATAATTTGCGAATTTCTTTTTCTATTTGAATGACGATTAATGCGATTAATAATCCGACAATCAAACCGGCTAAAGATTTAAGAATCAAAAAAGGATCCGAGAAAGAATAATACGAAATAGCATAACCACTTATCGAACATGCCAGAATTAAGATAATTTTAATAACCAAACGTTTCACCTCCTTTCTGTTTTCTATTTTATGAATGTTATAAAATATTAATTATCTAATGAAAAAAAATATAAAATAATAAAATGGGAGGCAAAATGACGGTTTCCTTGAAAAGGAAAAGTAATCTGCCTGTATTTAATTTTCAAAGAGCTGAATTAAAATATAAATTGAATATAGATTACTGGACTGTAAATATTTTCTGCAAATTATGCTCGACTTCTGATTCCTTCGCGTTGCTGGCAACAGAGATTTCCTTGACCAGCAAATTCTTGGCTGTATCCATCATCTTCCGTTCGCCGAAAGAAAGATTCTTATCGCTTTTCAAGATAAACAAGTCACGTAAAACACCGGCAATTTCAAAAACAGAACCCGTTTTGATTCTTTCCAGATATTCACGATAACGTTTATTCCATGTTTGTTTATCAATCGTAACATCTTTATTACGTAAAATTTCATAAACTTTAGGAATTTCTTTTTCCATAATAATTTCACGCAATCCTACCGCTTTGACACTCATCGTCGGTATCATGATTTTCATGCCGTTCCCCATTATTTTCATAACGTAGAAGGACTGTTTCTTCCCCATTACTTCTTTATTTTCAATGGCTTCAATCACACCGACACCATGTGCCGGATATACCGCCAAATCGCCTACCTTAAACATTTTATTTTTCGCCTGCCTTTCCATAATAGAGAGGTATAATACCATTATTTGAACTCATAGTCAATAAGCAAAGCTGATTTAAGTATTACTCGTAAATGTTTGTTCAAGTAATCCACCCTTTAAATTGTTTAGATATTGTTTATCTATTTAATATTATTGATTATTAATCAATCTGGATGCATTATCGATAAAAAATGCCACCCGAATTTCTTAAGATTACGCTTTACTTGACAGAAAATATGATTCGGTGTAGTTAGCAAAGCCATCAGCACCAAATTTTCTTCTTGAATTCAAAATAAACATTGTCAAAGGTTTATGGAGGGCAAGCATGAACAATAAAAGATTTCTCTGGGTAATGATCTCTTTCTTCATGGCAGCATTATTGATTTCGTGTGGAAGCGACGATTCATCACACCACAGTAAATATCTAACCGGTGTAAAAAAAATTACTGCCGGTTGGTCACACTCCTTAGCCTTGAAAAATGACGGCACTATCAGAAGCTGGGGATATAATGGTTCCGGTCAACTGGGCGATGGCACCATGTATAACCAAAATAAACCGGTAAAGTTCAAAGGTCTGAATAAGATAAAAGAAATAGCCGCAGGCTGGTCTCATACCGTTGCTTTAAAAAGTGATGGAACAGTCTGGACCATCGGAAATAACAGCGAGGGGCAATTGGGGGATGGCACGACAGAACAAAAAAGTGCTCCCGTAAAAGTTACCGGTTTAACCGATGTCAAGTCGATATCCGCAGGTTGGGTGCACACCATTGCATTAAGAAATGACGGAACGGTCTGGACATGGGGGAATAATATTTCAGGTCAACTGGGAAACTGGACTAACACGGACTCCTACACCCCAGTACAAGTACTTTCAGGCGTGCAAGCCATATCTGCTGGATGGGAACACACGGTTGCCTTGAAAGATGACGGAACAGTCTGGACATGGGGCGATAACACGTCCGGTCAACTGGGCAGAACAACTACCGATACACTGATTCCTGTTCAGGTAGCCGGTCTTACCGGAGTCATAGCCATCGCTGCGGGCCCTAATCATACCGTCGCCTTGAAAGCGGACGGAACAGTCTGGTCCTGGGGAAGTAATAATGCCGGCGAACTTGGAAACGGGACAACAGAGAATAGCTACACCCCCGTACAGGTCATCGGTTTAACCGATGTAAAAGCCATCTCCGCGGGACTTTACCGCACAGTAGCATTAAAGAATAACGGAACGGTATGGAACTGGGGATACAACGGCGCTGGAAATCTTGGTAATGGAACAACCGATAACAGCAGTACTCCCGTGGAAGTAGAGGGCTTGATTGAAGTTATCGCGATCTCTTCGGGAGAATCACATACACTGGCCCTAACAGAAGACGGAAAAGTCTGGTCCTGGGGATACAACACCGCGGGGCAATTAGGCGATGGAACAACAGAGCACAGGCATTTACCTGTGCAGGTACTCCGTTAACCTTAAAGACAATTTATTGTCATGAGAAATTGATCGGATTGATTGCCGTTGATGTTTGTCGTGCTATGCCTTTCCGGTCTGATGGTTCTTCCAGATTCGGCGCAGGCGTAAGGAATTACTGACAACAGAAAATGAACTCAACGCCATTGCCGCGGCGGCATATTCCGGATTTAATAAGATTCCCCATGCCGGATACAAGGCGCCGGCTGCAAGCGGGATACCGATTACATTATAAAAAAAAGCCCAGAAAAGATTCTGTTTGATGACGCGCATTGTGGCAAGCGACAAATCTATCGCTTCCTCAACACCCGACAAATCATCTCGAATCAGCGTTATGTCGCTAGCTTCCATGGCGACATCCGTTCCGGCGCCGATGGCTATCCCGACATCAGCTGCTGCCAGCGCCGGGGCGTCGTTGATGCCGTCACCGACCATTGCCACAACCGCTCCCGCCGCCTGCATCTCTCTTATTGCATCGGCTTTTTTCTCCGGAAGAACCTCGGCCAACACTTTTTCCACGCCTAATTGAGAAGCGATGGCGGCGGCCGTCTCTTTGTTATCACCGGTAATCATGGCCACTTTTAATCCCCTGCTCTTCAGGCTTTCCACCGCTAGCAAGGCAGAGGGCTTCACTATATCGGCAGCGGCGATAATGCCGATAACTTGAGTGTCCATGGATACGAACACAGTGGTTTTTCCTTCTGATTCCAGTTTTGCCGCTTTTTGTATCCAACGATCAACCGAAACTTCTTCTTTTTGCATAAACTGCAGATTGCCGATTATGCCTAATTTATTGTCAACAAATGCTTTGGTTCCCATCCCCGGTATTGCTGTAAATCCATCGGTAACAACCATAGAGATTCCTTCTGCTTTTGATTTTTGCAGAATTGCCTGGGCAAGAGGATGCTCAGAATTTTTCTCCAACGATGCGGCAAAGGCAAGAACGGTTTTGACGTCAAAACCTTCAGCTGTCAAAATGTCTGTCACAAAAGGTTCGCCACGGGTGAGCGTACCTGTTTTGTCAAAGATGATAACAGAAAGTTTGTGTATCTTTTCTAAGGTCTCGCCCCCCTTAATTAAAATTCCACTTTGCGCTCCCAGACCGGTACCCACCATTATTGCCGTGGGCGTTGCCAGGCCCAGTGCGCAGGGGCAGGCAATAACCAAAACAGAAACAAAATTAATCAGAGCGCGACTGAAATGATGATCGGCAGGCACAACGTACCAGATGAAAAAAGTAATAAGAGCCACAACAAAAACGGCCGGCACGAATACAGAAGCAATTTTATCCGCGAGACGCTGAATCGGCGCTTTGGACCCCTGCGCTTCCGCCACCATTCGAATAATCTGTGCCAGTGCAGTTTCAGCGCCAACGCCAGTTGCCCGAAAAGTAAAACTGCCCGTCTTGTTCATGGTGGCGGCAAAGACTTTCTGTCCCTTTGTTTTGCTAACCGGCATGCTTTCACCGGTCAGCATGGATTCGTCGATGGTTGATTCACCGGACAGAACAATGCCGTCAACAGGAATCTTTTCTCCCGGCTTCACCAGAAGCATATCGCCGACCTGCACATCTTCAACGATCATTTCCAATTCCTGACCGTTTCTAACGAGATGCGCCGTTTTAGGTCTCAGTGCGATTAACGTCTTGATTGCCGCAGACGTTTTCCCTTTGGCTCTGGCTTCCAGTAATCTTCCAACCAGAATAAGAGTGACGATCATCGCCGCGCCATCATAATAAACATGCGGCATGACTCCGGCAGTGGTGAAAAATTGCGGAAAAAAAGTTGCGGCGGCGGAATAGGCGTAAGCTGAAAAAGCACCGACCGCAACAAGCGTGTTCATATCTGATGTTTTTTGCCTGGCCGCTTTATAAGCTCCCGTGAAAAAACGGCTGCCTACCCAGAACACGGCCGGAAACGTCAGAAAAAACATCGCCAGAAGCATCGTCTGACGGGGAATGAAATGCAGAAAATCAAACCAATGCTGCATTGAACCCATAAAAATAATGATGCTTAATACCGTGCCGCAGACGACTTTTAATGTAAGGTCTTTCAGATCTTTATTCCTGGATTCTTCCAGGGGATCGACAAGCGGATCCTTCACTTCTCCTAAAAATTCATAACCATGGTCGGTAACAACTTTGCTGAGAGACGAAACACCTCCCCATTTTGAATGATGAATAATGGTTGCGTGTCCATTGGCTAGATTGACGGCAATATCTTCTACGCCTTCAATCTCTTTAATCGCATTTTCGACCCTCCTGACACAGGCGGCGCAGGTCATTCCCCCGACGGCAATAGTTATGGTATTCCGGCCAGCCATGTTATTCATCAATATCGTAGCCGGCTTTTTTAACGGCCGCGGCGATGATCTTGGTATCGACATTTTTTTCTTCTTCGTAAGTCGCAACGCCACGGCTCAAATCGACCTGCACATTCTTGATACCCTCTACTGTGTTTAACGCTTTGGTCACAGCCATCGCACAATGCTGACAGGACATTCCATTAATTTTTATTTTTTTCATCGTATTTTCCTCCATGTTTTAATTAATTTAAGAACGATTGTGATAATAGCAAGGTAAAATTATTTTATAAAAATGTCTTTACATCCTGCTTGATTTAAAATTAGTTATGTATTATTAGACTGCAAACGCAATAAAGGTGACCAATGATTATTCACTGCTGGGGCTCCAGAGGCTCTATTCCTGTGTCAGGCAGACAGTATTTACGCTATGGCGGGAATACCACATGTCTTGAGATCAGAACCAAGGAGGATAACATACTGATCGTTGATGCCGGTTCCGGCATACGTGACGCAGGCAATACTCTCACCGTAAACGGTTATCATAACTTCACTCTTTTATTAACACACGCCCACTGGGATCATATTATAGGCTTTCCTTTTTTTAAACCCATTTATTCACCCAAAACCAAATTAAATGTCTGGGGTTGTCCTTTCGCACAGACATCCGTCAAAAAAATGCTCGCCAGAATAATGGCGGCCCCGAATTTTCCGGTCAACCTGGACTATATTCGCGCCAAAATTGACTATCAGGAGTTTTGTTTTCAATCGTATTACAATCTGGGCTCCATGATGATTACGCCCATAGCGTTAAGCCATCCCAATCAGGGAACAGGCTACCGGTTTGAGGAAGACGGCAAGTCGTTCGTTTTTTTGACGGATAATGAACTGCGTTACCGGCACAAAGGAGGCCTGACGTATAAACAATATCTGAATTTTTGCAAAGGCGCGGATCTGCTGTTTCACGATGCCGAGTATAATGAAGCAGAGTATAAAAAAACACGCGGGTGGGGTCACTCCTGTTATAAGGATACGCTGAATCTCGCGCTGGAAGCCGGCGTAAAGCAACTGGGATTATTTCATCACAACCAGGAAAGGGTTGACGATGCTCTTGACGAGATTGTGGCGGACTGCCGCAAGATTATCAAATCAAGTGGCAGCAAAATGAAATGCGTTGCCGTTGGCCAGTCGATGACATTTAAGCTTTAACTTTTCAGACTATTTCCGTAATCGGGAAACCATGTTTTTTATTCTGCACATTTTACTGATGATCACCGCAACGTCAGGTTTGATTGCCGGCGTCAGTGCAGCCATCTTCTTCAGAAGAAGGAAAAACTGGCTGAAATTTCACAAAACAGTCAACGCTCTCAGTTTCGGCGCAATGACAACAGGTATTGCCATGGCTTTTTTTTATGTTGCCGGCTCCAGCGGCGAACATTTACAAGGATTGCATCATGTTGCCGGTTTGACGGCTTTTTCATTTTCCTTCATCACTCTGATCATTGGCTATCGTCAATTTAAAGTTAAAAACAAACAGGCCTTCAGAAATATGCACCGCTGGCTGGGACGCGTTGCTGTTGTCATTTTACTGTCGGCAGCCATTTTGGGACTCAAGCTGATTAATATATTGTAAATCCATCCTGCTGGTCTTTTTTTTCAAAATATGTTCCTTCCTACAACCTTTAACGAGTTAAAAAAATTGAAATGGGATCAACTCGATGTGATTCTTGTCACTGGCGATGCCTATATCGACAGTCCGTTTATCGGTGTTTCCATCATCGGCCATGTTCTCTCTCGCGCCGGCTTTCGCGTGGGCATCATCGCGCAACCGGACTGGCACAGCGGAACCGATATTGGCCGACTGGGTGAGCCCCGGCTATTCTGGGGCATAAGCGGCGGCTGCATTGATTCCATGGTGGCCAATTACACCGCTTTGAAGAAAAAAAGACACAGTGACGATTTGACTGCCGGAGGGAAAAACACCCGACGTCCTGATCGCGCTGTTGTCGTTTACGCCAACCTGATCCGACAATATTTTAAAGATACAAAACCTTTGATCCTGGGGGGTGTTGAGGCTAGCATGCGCAGAATCGCGCATTATGATTACTGGTCCGATTCCGTCCGCCGTTCAATTCTTTTTGACGCCCGTGCCGATTATCTGATTTATGGTATGGCCGAAAAATCAACGTTGGAGATCGCTGAAAAAATAAGAAACGGCCGGGATGTTAGGAACACCAAGGGACTCTGTTATATCGCTTCCACTCCTCATCCCGATTATACAGAAATACCCGCCTATGAGGACGTGATCGCGGATAAAAAAAACTTTGTTCAGATGTTTAAAACCTTTTATCAGAATAACGATCCTCTGACGGCCACCGGCCTGTTTCAGAAACACGGCAATCGTTATCTGATTCAAAATCCTCCGCAATCCCTATTGACCACCGAAGAACTGGATGCGATTTATGCGTTAGACTTCTCCCGGGATGTTCATCCTTTTTACGCGAAACAGGGAAAAGTCAAGGCGATGGAAACGATTAAATTTTCCATCACTTCCCATCGCGGTTGTTACGGTGAATGTAATTTCTGTTCCATCGGTCTGCATGAAGGAAGAACCATTACCAGCCGTTCTGAAAAGTCGATTTTGGATGAAGCGAGAAAAATTGCTTCTTTGCCGGATTTTAAAGGTTACATAATGGATGTCGGCGGCGCTACCGCCAACATGTACGGCATTGACTGTTCAAAAAAACAGACCCATGGAGCGTGTGAGAACAAACGTTGTCTTTATCCTCGAGTCTGTTCGAATTTAAAAATTGATCATCACCGGCAAATTAATTTGTTGAAAAATCTGCGACAGATTAAGGGCATCAAAAAGGTTTTTGTCGCCTCCGGCATCAGATATGATTTGCTCCCGGGAGATAAACAATACGGTAACGAATACATGCGGGAGCTGGTTGACCATCATATTTCCGGTCAATTAAAGGTGGCACCCGAGCATATAGCACCGGAAACGCTTAAACTCATGGGCAAACCACCGACGCGTTTATTACTCGATTTTAAAAAAGTTTTTGAGAAATTGAATCAATCATCACGAAAAAATCAGTTCCTTACCTATTACTTCATTGCCGCCCATCCCGGCTGCACCGAAGAAGATATGCGCTTGATTAAATCCTTCGCCGGAAAAGAACTGCACACCCATCCCCGGCAGGTACAGATTTTCACGCCTCTTCCGTCCACTTATTCCACATTGATGTATTTCGCGGAATATGATCCTTTTGAAAAAAAGAAAATCTTTGTGGAAAAAAACCTTCGCGGGAAACAAAAGCAGAAGGATATCCTCATCGATCAGCATGCAATTCGTAAACCGGCAAATGCGCCAATCCCTCGAGGGAAATAGGCAGCGTTCCAACGCATTTTCTTGAGAGGCCCTGCACAGGAAAAAAGGGTTGCCGTGAGTACTCATCTGCAACCCTTTGAGCATTCTGGAGGCGGCACCCGGACTTGAACCGGGGAATAACGGTTTTGCAGACCGCTGCCTTAGCCACTTGGCTATGCCGCCCTAAAAATAAAAATGGAGCGGGCGAACGGATTTGAACCGTCGACGTCTACCTTGGCAAGGTAGCACTCTACCGCTGAGTTACGCCCGCTCGTTAGAAGCGTTGGTGACTATAACAAATAGATATTTATTGTCAATAAAAATGTTAAAAATATTTCAAAAAAATATCTTGTTTCTTCATCATCATGGATACCAACCAAACTTAATCATGTCCGGTTTTTTCAACACTTTGATAAAGTTTAATAAAATAATCAATTCCCGAATAAACCGTAAGGAATAAAGCAATATACAAAATCACCATTCCCACGGCATGAGCATTAAGACCGAAAAGAGGATAATGAATCATCAATGCGGTTACCGCGATGATCTGGGTCACCGTCTTTTGTTTTCCCAGAATACTGGCTTGAATATAAATACCTTCAGACGAAGCGATGCTGCGGATGACGTCCACAATCAAATCCCGGATAATGGTTACGGCAACGATCCATGCCGGAATACGGCTGATAGGAATCATCAGAATCATCGCTGAATTAACAATAATTTTATCCGCGATGGGATCGAGAAATTTCCCCATGGTCGTAATCATCTGATATTTTCTGGCCAGGTAACCGTCGAGGAAATCGGTGATGGAAACAAGAACAAACAAAGACGCCAGAACAAGACTCCAGAACTCCCCCGGATCTGAAAGCAGAAAAAAAAGAAACGGAACAGCGCTGATGCGTATCAAAGTTATTGTGTTGGGCAAATTAAATGTTTCATGTCTTGAAATCATGCGTCATGCCTGCATAGCCAATCGGAAAGATTTTTTATTTATTGGGCACTTTCTTCCAGTCATTTAAAAACGTCTCAATGCCTTTGTCGGTCAGCGGATGCTTCACCAGTTGAGCAATCACTTTGAAAGGAATGGTCGCGACATCCGCTCCCATTAAAGCGGCATCCAAAACATGTCTCGGATGACGGATACTGGCAACGATCACTTCTGTCTCGTAACAATAATTTTCATAAATCGTGATAATCTGTTCGACCAGTTCCATGCCGTCATGAGCAATATCATCCAGTCTGCCGACGAAAGGACTGACATAACGGGCTCCGGCTTTTGCCGCCATCAGCGCCTGCAACGGAGAAAAGATTAACGTCTGATTCACATCAATGCCGGCGTCTGCAAACATTCTTGTCGCCTTTAATCCTTCAGTGGAAAGAGGAACCTTGATGACAACATTACTACCCAGGCGCGCCAGTTTTTTCCCTTCGGCAAACATTCCTTTTGCATCAGGACTCAACACTTCCAGACTTACCGGCCCCTTGACCACCTTCAATATTTCTTTCACAACCGCATCGAACCCTTTTTTCTCTTTGGCAATCAGTGATGGATTTGTGGTCACACCATCCACCATTCCCAGCGCAATCCCTTCTTTGATTTCATCAATATTAGCGGTATCAATAAAAAATTTCATGGTTTCTCCTCTGATTAATTATCTTTATTTAATGTATATTTATCGCTGCATTGTTTACTGCAAAAGTAATAAACTTTGCCCGCCATTTCTTTTTTATACGCCTGACTTACGGGAACATACGTATGACAAACGGGATCTTCCATCAATTCTTCCCCGTTGCCGGATGAAAATTGGGGTTGTTGATGATCTTTATTGTCTGCCGGTTTCAATTGTCCAACTTTCTTAAATATCCGATACAGGAAATAAACGACTAATACAGATATGATAAATTTGACCATGTTCATAAACCTACCGGAATGAGCCGTTTTCTCTGATGATCTCAACTTGCTTATGATCAAGCAATCTGTCTTTCAATCCGCGAATGGATACACCATACGAAGGATGAATGAAATAAGAAGCTATTTCGCAGAGCGGTTCCAGAACAAATCGCCTTTTGTGAATTTCGGGATGCGGAACTGTCAGATTCTGTTCAGCAATAACATGCTGTCCGTAAAAAAGGATATCCAGATCAATAATCCTCGGACCGCCTTTCATTTTTCTCACGCGTCCCATATCATTCTCAATATTTTGCAAAGTCTGCATGAGATCATGGGCGGAAAGATCCGTTTTAATTTCCACAACCGCATTGATAAAAAAGTCCTGATCTTCTATGCCGACAGGCTCGGTTTTATAAAAAGAAGACGCTGTTAATAATTTGATTCCTTCCACACAGGAAAGTTTTTCTATGGCTTTCCGGCAGTTTTTTAAGGATTCGCCAAGATTGGAACCGATCCCGATATAAGCGATTGTGCCGTTCAAATATTCAAACAACCTTCATGGGTATCTCTTAAGCCTAAAACGTCCTGCATATCATACAATCCGTTTTGCTGATTCACAATCCATTGCGCCGCCCGGATCGCTCCTTTCGCAAAGTTATCCCGGCTGTGTGCCCGATGAATAAATTCCAGTCTTTCTCCCACGCCGCCAAAGATGACCGTATGATCGCCGACGATATCACCCGCACGGACGGTCTGTATGCCGATCTCTTTTTTACTTCTTTCTCCAATCATGCCCTTACGGCAATAAAGCAAATCTTTTTCCATGCTGCGTCCCAATTTACCGGCAATGACTTTGGCTATCTGCATGGCCGTGCCGCTGGGAGCGTCCTTTTTCAGATTATGATGCGCTTCGATAATTTCCACATCATAATCATCCTTCAGAATGCCCGCACAATATTCAAGAACCTTCAACATCACATTGACCCCGACGCTCATGTTGGGTGTTAATACGCAACGGATGTTTTTAGACAACGCTTTAATCTCCTTTATTTCAGCATCGGTAAATCCGGTGGACCCGACAACAATGGCACGGTTTTTCTCACCGGCCACTTTTAAATAATTCATCGACGCTTCATGATTGGTAAAGTCGATGACGACATCAGCCAGGTCAATGCAGTCTGATAGATTATTACAGACAATGAGCCCTTTCTTACCCAAACCCTGACCGATATCCCGCCCGACAATCGGGTGACCTGCTATTTCAACCGCTCCGACAACTTCGATATTCTCCATGGTTGAAATGAGGCTGATGATTTTGCCACCCATTCTTCCGGCTGCTCCCGTAACCACAGCTTTAATCATAGATTTTCTCCCGAGTCTGCAAATGTCATAAAATTAAATCAATCCGTAATCGGTCATAACCTTCTTTAGCTTTTCATGATTGGCATCGGACATTTTACAAAGAGGCAGTCTGTATTCGCACTCAATCCTGCCCATTAACGCCAGAGCCGCTTTGACCGGAACAGGATTCACTTCGATAAAAAGCGCGTCAATCAAAGGACTCATCTTATAATGCAGTGCCTTGGCTTTTGCCATGTCACCGGCAAAACACGCATCCACCAGTCCGGCCATATCCGCGGGTGCCACATTGGAAACAACAGATATAATTCCCGCTCCACCAATAGCCATCAGCGGCAGAGTAAAGATATCGTCACCGGACAGAACAGCAAAATCCTTTCCGCAAAGATTGATGACATCACTCATTTGTTTGATGGAACCGGACGCTTCCTTGATGCCGACAATATTCTTTATTTTGGCCAGCCGAGCGGTCAATTCCGGCAGCATATTCACACCGGTACGCGATGCGATATTATACGGTATGATCGGCATGGGAACGCTTTCGGCTATCGTTTTGAAATGCTGATAAAGCCCTTCCTGGGTCGGTCTGTTGTAATAGGGACTGACGATCAACGCTCCGTCCGCTCCGGCTTCATAGGCGTGTCTGGTCAGGCGCAGAGCTTCAGCCGTATTATTTGATCCCGTTCCGGCAATCACCGGCACCCTCTTTTTAACGGCGTCGATGGTTATTTCGATAACCCGGTCGTGTTCTTCATGCGTCAAGGTAGCCGATTCACCGGTTGTCCCGCAGGGAACAATGGCGTCAGTTCCATTAGCAATTTGAAATTCTATCAGCTCACGTAAAGCTGGCTCATCAATCTGATTGTTCTTAAATGGTGTAACAATCGCGACCATCGCACCTTTGAACATAAAAGGTCTCCTTCATGATTTCATCTTTAATATTTTATCTTTAATACAATGTAATGTTCATAAGCTTTTTGGACAATCTTTGCAATCATTACCTCTGCTGTCCAACGTGCTTTTTCGCATAGTAAAATAATCATGTTTTAAATCGTCAGCATGAATATTCCATTTCAATAATTCTGTATGATTGGAAGCCGTAACTTTCAGATTTCGCCCAACCTGCAAGTTGCCGGAATAATTTTTCAACACAACGGGGTTACTTTTTACACCGCATCCCCAAAGATTCGCAAGCAAAAATACGCAGGTTGCTATATTAAATTTCACCAATGCTCTTTTCATGCTCTTTGATCCTTTGCAGTACGGTCTTTGTTGCGGTCCCTCCCGTATGCTGACGGGAATTTACAGCCTTTTCCAGTTTGATAATGTTTTTGATATCCTCATTAAAACATTTATTGAATTTCTGATATTCTTTTACGGTCAAATTCTCCAGATTTTTTTTATTCTTCAGACCATAAGCAACGATTTTCCCTGTAATTTCATGTGCTTTTCGAAACGGGATACCTTTTTTTACCAGGTACTCCGCAACATCTGTAGCTGTGGAAAATCCTTCTCCTGCTGCCGAATACATTTTCTGCACATTAAATGTTGTATTTTTTATCATCTCTGTAAACATGGACAGGCAAGCTTTAACTGTGTCCACAGCGTCAAATAAAGGTTCCTTATCTTCCTGCAAATCACGGTTATACGTCATGGGCAGACCTTTCAGAAGCGTCATAAGCGTTACAAGATCACCATAAACGCGGGCGGTTTTTCCCCGGATCAGTTCGGCAATATCCGGATTTTTCTTCTGCGGCATGATGCTGCTGCCCGTTGTGTAGGCATCGGATATTTCCACAAAGCCGAACTCATCCGAAGACCACAGTACCAGATCCTCGCAGAACCTGCTCAGATGCATCATCACCAGCGACGCGTCAAAAATAAATTCCGCGACAAAGTCCCGGTCCGCCACCGTATCCATACTGTTTTTACTGATGGCAGGAAATTGCAGCATTTTTGCAGTTAATCCGCGTTCAATGGGTAAACTTGTGCCGGCAAGCGCCGCGGCACCCAACGGCAAAACATTCAACCGGTTTGCACATTCTTTTAATCTTTGAACATCACGCGCAAACATTTCCACAAAGGCAAGCAGGTAATGAGACAGTAATACCGGCTGCGCCTTTTGCATGTGGGTATAACCGGGCATGATGATTTTGATTTCTTTTTTGGCCAGTCCAATTAAAGTTGCCTGCAGGGATCTGATAGCATCAATGATGATTTTAATCTCTGCCCGCAGAAAAAGTCGTACATCCAAAACCACCTGATCATTGCGGCTTCTTGCCGTGTGCAGCTTTCCGCCTGTGTCGCCAATGCGCCTGATCAGTTCCTTTTCCACAGCCATGTGAATGTCTTCATCGCCCGACTTGAATTGAAACTTGCCCTGTTCAATGTCTTTCAAAATAGCTTTTAATGCGGAAACAATTTTTAAGGATTCGCTTTTCGAAATTATATTTTTCCGGGCAAGCATCGTTGCGTGAGCGATGGAACCTTCAATATCATAAGGATAAAGTCGTTGATCAAACTGAATCGAAGAGGTGAATCTGTCAACACTTTCCGCCGTTGCTTTCTGAAAGCGTCCCCCCCATGGTTTTTTGCTGTCCGCCATGCTTTATCTCCGCCCTTTATTTTTTCAACATCTTCTGGATGATTAAGCGCAATCCATTCAATTTAATAAATCCTATCGCATCTTTTTGATTATACACCTGATCTTTTTCAAAAGTAGCAAAGGATTCGCTGTACAACGAATAAGGTGATTTCCGTCCGACAACGATACAGTTGCCCTTGTATAATTTCATGCGCGTCGTACCGGTGACGTTTTCCTGGGTCGCGTCAATATAGGTCTGGAGCGTCTTCATCTCCGGTGAATACCAGAAGCCGTTATAAGCAAGTTGAGCATACTTGGGAATAAGAGAATCCCGCATGAACATGACTTCACGGTCCATCGTAATCGATTCCAGCGCACGATGAGCAGCCCAGAGTACCGTCCCTCCGGGAGTTTCATAAACGCCTCTGGACTTCATTCCAACAAAGCGATTTTCCACCATGTCCACCCGGCCGATACCGTTGGCGCCGGCAACAGTATTCATATAATCCATCAGGGTTGCCGGTGACATCTTTTTCCCGTTTATCGCGACAGGATTTCCTTTTTGAAAATCAATTTCCACATAGGTCGGTTTATCCGGCGCCTTTTCCGGAGATTTTGTCAACACAAAGATATTCTCCGGAGGCTCTGCCCACGGATCTTCCAGAATTCCACCCTCATGGGAAATATGCAACAGATTGCGATCCGAACTGTAGGGTTTGGCTTTGGTCAGTGGAACGGGAATCTTATATTTTCTGGCGTAATCAAACATCGATTCGCGGGAATCAAATATCCAGTTATCATCCTTCCAGGCCGCAATGATTTTAATGGACGGATTTAACGCATAGTAGGTCAACTCAAAGCGCACCTGATCATTGCCTTTGCCGGTCGCGCCATGGGATACCGCGTCGGCTTTTTCCTTTTTGGCGATCTCGATCTGTCTTTTGGCAATCAGCGGCCTGGCCAGAGAAGTGCCTAACAGGTAAGTTCCCTCATAAATCGCATTGGCACGCAGCGCCGGAAAAACAAAATCCCGCGCAAATTCTTCCCGTAAATCGTCAATATAGATTTTACTGGCACCGGTATTAATTGCTTTTTCCTTTAATCCGGTTAATTCTTCTTTCTGCCCCACATCGGCGGCATAGCAGATCACTTCACATTTATAAGTCTCAATCAACCAGCGGACAATGACCGATGTATCCAGTCCGCCGGAATAGGCCAAAACAACTTTTTTAATTCCTCGTGACAATTTTCGTTCCTCCTATAATAGTAATTCCAGTATAGCTTTCTGCACATGCAGACGATTCTCCGCCTGATCAATCACGATCGACTGCGGACCGTCAATAACGTCGGAAGCAATTTCTTCCCCCCTGTGCGCCGGAAGACAATGCATAACCATGGCGTCCTTTTTAGCCGCCTTCAAAAGTTTTTGATTGATCTGATAATCCTTAAATATTTTTTTTCTTTTGTCCTGCTCCGATTCCTGGCCCATACTGGCCCAGACATCCGTGTAGAGGATATCGGCATCTTTGGCGGCCTTCAAAGGATCCCTGACCACGGTAATACCTTCCGAAGATTCTTTTCTGCCTTTCTCCAGTATTTTCCTGTCCGGATCGTAACCCGCGGGACAGGCCAAAGCTAACTGAATCGGCAGTTTTGTCGCGGCTTCAATCCAGGAATTGGCAATGTTGTTGCCGTCACCGATATAGGCTATCTTTAATTTATTGTAAGTACCCTTCTTTTCCCGAATCGTAAATAAATCGCTTAGAATCTGACAGGGATGCAACAGATCCGTCAGTCCGTTAATGACCGGAATTGATGCGAATCGGGCAAAATCTTCCACACTTTGCTGGGTAAATGTTCTGATCATAATACCATTCAGATAACGGGACATCATTTTCGCCGAATCGGCAATGATTTCTCCCCGGCCGATCTGTGTATCACGGGACGTCAGAAATAAAGCGATGCCTCCCAGCTGATACATGCCGACCTCAAAGGATATTCTCGTCCGGGTGGACGATTTATCGAAAATCATTCCCAGCGTCTTTCCCTTCAGAGAACCATGAGGTTTGCCGGCTTTTAAAAGTTTTTTAAGCTTCTTTGCTTTCTGCCAGATTTTTTCGAAATCATCCGATTCCAGATCGGAAATATTAAGCAAATCTTTTTTCATTTACCCTCCATGACCTTATCAAGCACTTGTATTGCCTGATCGACATCCTGTGTTGTAATAATCAAAGGCGGTACGAACCGGATCGTTTTTCCTCCGGTAGAATTGATCAGCAAACCTTTCTGCAGGCATTCCTTGATGATATCGGACGCTTCAATATCAAGCTGTGCCGCGAGCATCAGGCCCCTTCCCCTGACTTCCCGGATGATTTTATGTTTTTGCTGCAGTTTTTTTAATGCCGACAGAAAATAATCGCCCGTCTTAACACAATGATTCAGTATGCCATTATTAAAAATAGTTTTGATAACTGACGTGGCCGCGGCCATCGCCAAAGGATTGCCTCCAAAAGTGGAAGCATGATTACCGGGAACAAAAGCCTTTGCTATTTTATCGGTTGCCAGCATCGCGCCGACAGGCAAACCATTGCCCAGTGCTTTGGCCAGTGTCATGATATCCGGTTTGATACCGGAATATTCATAGGCAAAAAGCTTGCCGGTCCGCCCCACACCGGTTTGCACTTCATCCACAATCAATAAAATCCCGTGCCGGTCACAGATTTCACGAACAGAAGCCAGATAATGATCATCGGGAATATTAACCCCCCCTTCTCCCTGAATCGGTTCCAACATGACCCCGCAAGTCTGATCACCGATGGCCGCCTCCAGAACCTGCAAATCATTGAAAGGCACGTACTGAAATCCGGCCAGCAGGGGTGTGAAACCGAATTGGAATTTTTCCTGGCCGGTGGCCGTAATGGTTGCCATCGTCCGCCCGTGGAAAGAATCCTTCATGGTAATGAGTTCAAATTTATCCGGACCCATGTTCTCGTGAGCATACTTTCGCGCCAGTTTAATCGCCGCTTCATTGGCTTCCGCGCCGCTGTTGCAAAAGAAAACCTTATCCGCGAAAGAATGATCAACCAGCAGTTTCGCCAATTGAGCCTGCGGTTCGGTATAATACAAATTGGAAACATGCGTTAATTTTTCCAATTGTTCCTTCACCGCGTCAATCACCTGCGGATGAGAATGCCCCAGTGAACAGACCGCTATGCCCGCCACGAAATCGAGATATTCTTTCCCGTTGATGTCCCACACCCTGGCGCCGGATCCCTTGACCAGAACCACCGGAAAACGCCTGTAGGTATTCATGATATTTTCATTGACTAAAGCCATTGTTTCTTTTTCATTCATGATTTGTTTTTCCTTTTTCCTGTTGTCCTATAGAACGATTTCCGTGCCTATTCCTTTATCCGTAAACATCTCCAGCAAAATGGCGTGCTTGAGTCTGCCGTCAATGATGTGCGCTTTCTTCACGCCGCCTTTGAGAGCCTTCAGACAGCACTTGATTTTCGGAAACATTCCGCCTTCAATAGTGCCGTTATCAATCAAACCCAAAGCTTCATTGTTGGTCATGGTATGAATCAGTTGTTTATCGTTACCCAGTACACCCGGCACATCGGTTAAGAGCAAAAGTTTTTCCGCCTGCAGAGCGGCGGCGATTTCACCCGCCACGACATCGGCATTGATATTATACGTTTCACCGTTGTCACCAATGCCTGTCGGCGCAATCACGGGAATGAAGTTGTTTTGCGCCAGAGAAACAATCAATTGCGAATTGATGTTCTTTACCTTTCCCACCAGGCCGATGTCAATAATTTCCGGCGGCGTATGTTTTGCCTTTTCCTCATTCAGATAATATTTTTCCGCAGTGATCAGGTTGCCGTCTTTACCGCTCAACCCCACGGCACTGCCGCCATGCCGGTTAATCAGACCGACGATTTCTTTATTAACCGTACCGACCAAAACCATTTCAACAATACTCATGGTTTCCTGATCAGTCACCCGCATGCCCTGAATGAATTTCGATTCCTTGCCGAACTTTTTTAAATGCTCTCCGATCTGCGGACCACCGCCATGAACGACTACCGGATTGAGACCGATGTATTTCATCATCACCACGTCCTGGGCGAATTTGTTCTTCAACTCATCGTCAATCATGGCGTGACCGCCGTATTTGATGACGATGGTCTTGTTATAAAACCGCCTGATATACGGCAGGGTCTCCAGAAGAATATTTGCCCGCTCAATCGAATTTGAAATATTTTCCATTTTTTATCCCCGCTATAAAATGTACCGGCTTAAATCCTGATCCTCGATGATGCCGTTTAATTTTTCTTCCACGTACTGCGCGTCGATGACTATTTCCTTCTTCTCCATATCCGGTGCGTCAAAAGAAATGTCGTCCAATAATTTTTCCATAATCGTGTAAAGCCTGCGCGCTCCGATATTTTCGGTACTTTCATTGACCAGTGTCGCCATTTCCGCAATGGCGGCGATGGCTTCCTCGGTAAAGGATAATTTCAATCCCTCCGTCGCCATCATTTCCGTATATTGTTTGACCAGAGCGTTATTCGGTTCCGTCAAAATTCGAATAAATTCTTCTTTCCCCAGAGAGTCAAGCTCCACACGAATCGGAAAACGTCCCTGAAGCTCCGGAATCAAATCAGACGGTTTGGTCCCTGAAAAAGCGCCGGCGGCGATGAACAGAATATGATCCGTCCTCACCATACCGTAACGCGTGTTGACATTGGAACCTTCCACAATCGGCAATAAATCCCTCTGCACGCCTTCCCTGGAAACATCCGGCCCGTGCTGAGAATCTCCACCGACAATTTTATCGATTTCATCCAGAAAAATGATTCCGGATTGCTCAACCCTGCTCAGAGCTGTTTTCGTTACTTTTTCCATATCTATTAACTTTTGAGCTTCCTCCGCCTCCAGTATTTCCAAGGCTTCCGGCACCTTGACGTTTCGTCTTTTCTTCTTCTGCGGCATCATATTGCCCAGCATATCTTTCAAATTCAGTCCCATGTCTTCCATGCCGGCCGCTGAAAAAATCTCAATCATCGGTCCGCTTCTGGGTTCTGATACTTCGAGCTCCACCATTTTCTCGTCGAACTTTCCTTCATTAAGCCAGCGACGCATTTTTTCTCTGGAGGAATCATTCTTTCTGATCTGTTCATCATCGGAAGCAGTGCTGGCGTCTTGTTCTTCCCGTTGATGATCGCTGAGGATATCTCCCACATTTTTTTCTACAGGCCGCGGAGGCAGTAAAAGATCAAGCAGTCTTTCCTCGGCAATTTCCGCCGCCTTCGCCTGAACACTTTCCTGTTCTTCGGCCTTAACCATATTAATGGAAAGTTCGACCAGATCGCGCACCATGGATTCGACATCTCTGCCGACATAACCAACTTCGGTAAACTTAGACGCTTCAATTTTCAAAAAAGGTGAATTATCCAGTTTTGCCAGGCGGCGGGCAATTTCCGTTTTGCCAACGCCGGTCGGTCCGATCATGATAATATTCTTCGGTGAAATTTCATCCGCCAGTTCTTCTGTAACATTTTGTCTGCGCCACCTGTTACGCAAAGCAATGGCCACCGCCCGCTTCGCTTCCAACTGACCAATGATATGGTGATTCAGCTTTTCCACTATTTCCCGGGGTTTCAACCCTTGATTTGTCATACCTTACTTTTTCCCCTTGTCCTTACTTTTTTTATCTATTTCTTCACTGTGAATATCTATTTCTTCAATCGTGATCCGGTCATTGGTATAAATACAAATTTCGGATGCGATTTTCATGGCTTCTTTGGCGATGTCCGTCGCTGACAAATCGGAGTGACGTAAAAACGCACGCGCCGCTGCCAGAGCGAAGGGACCTCCTGAACCAATGGCCATCACATCATCATCGGCTTCGATGACATCGCCATTTCCCGAGATGATCAGGGAGTTATCCTTGTTCACGGCAATCATCAAAGCTTCGAGATGCCTCAAAACACGGTCGGTGCGCCAGTCTTTCGTCAGCTCCACCGCGGCTCGCAATAAATTTCCGTTGTACTGCTCCAGTTTTTGATCAAATCGATCGAAAAGCGTAAAGGCATCCGCTGTGGCACCTGCGAATCCCACAATGACTTCGTTATTGTAAAGACGTCGAACTTTTCGTGCCCCGTGTTTCAAGATGGTGGTATCCAGCGTTACCTGACCATCACCGGCAACCGTTATCTTACCGTTGCGTTTAACAGCTAATATTGTTGTCCCTCTGATGTTCATTGTGTTTCCTCAAAAAAGGTTTTGAATTCTCATTTTTTTTGTGTTCGCGGATGCGCTTTATCATAAACGTCCATCATTCGGTTAATGTCCACCGCTGTATATTTCTGCGTCGTCGAAAGACTCGCATGCCCCAGTAATTCCTGAATCGAACGTAAATCAGCTCCGGCATTCAAAAGATGCGTAGCAAAGCTGTGTCTTAAAGCATGCGGACTGATTTTTCGACCGATACCGCTTTTCGCCGTTAACTGATCAACGATCCGCGCTATGCTTCTTGTCGTTATTCTGCCGCCTCGGGCATTCAGGAATAAAGGTTTTTTTATAATATCTTGTTTGTTTATTTTTTTTTCTCCAATTCTATCCAGATATTGACGAACCGATTTTAACGCCGGTTCACCGACGGGGACGATTCTTTCCTTTCTGCCCTTACCTCTCACCTTCACCAACTTTTGATTGAAATCAATGTCTCTTACATCCAGTCCCACCAGTTCGCTGAGTCGCAGCCCGCAGGAGTAGAACATTTCCATAACGGCGCGATTACGCAAATCTAAAACCGAATTATCATTCCGGTCCTTTAAAATCTCCAGCACTTCATCAACGGAAAGAAAATTGGGCATGTACTTTTCTGTTTTAAGCGTTTGCACCGTTTCGGCGGGATTTTTGCCAACCTTTCCCGTGCGTAAAACATATTTATAAAACGCCTTCAGAGATGATACCTTGCGATTGACCGTAACCTTCTTAACCTTTTGAAAATATAGGCAACCGAGGTATTGCCTGATCATCTCCGGTTCGACATTGATGATTTCTTCCTGATGATGAATGTAATGATGATCTATCAGAAATCCGGCAAATTCTTTAATATCTGCAACATATGCTGTTTCGGTGTTCTTGGAAACATTTTTTTCAATGTTCAGATAATTTTCAAAATCATGAATGATACTTCCCATAATATTTATACCAGCTATTGATCAAACATGACAAGTATCCCGCTTTGTTGCGCTCTTTTTCAGCTTGTCTCAAATCCCCATTCACTTCGCTTCGAGGATAATTTCCAGTAGCCAAGGCTTTGGATAGTTCGATTTGCGCTTCTAACTTCGTTTCACTCGTTCTCAGAGAATCTCACGACGACTTACGCTTCGAGCTTCACTTCGTTCGCTCTCAGCTTGTCTCAAATCCCCATTCGCTTCGCTTCGGGGATAATTCGACTTACGCTTCGAGCTTCACTTCGTTCGCTCTCAGCTTGTCTCAAATCCCCATTCGCTTCGCTTCGGGGATAATTCGACTTACGCTTCGAGCTTCACTTCGTTCGCTCTCAGCTTGTCTCATTACATTTTATATTTGCCAAAATCTTCCGCAGAAAGATTTTCCAGAAATTCCTTGATCTTTTCCCCTTTTAACTTATCCAGATCATTAAGCTTGATTCCGAAATCAATATTGCGTGATTTTTCGATGACGTTCTCATCAACAAAAATCGGTGAATGCATTCTTAAAGCTATGGCAATAGCATCACTCGGACGCGAATCAATGACAAAATCCCGTCCATCCTTGGTTAAATAAATATTCGCAAAAAAAGTGTTGTTGCGAATATCAATAATTTCAATTCTACTGACAGCCACATCAAAAGATTTCAAAAATTCAGTAAACAAATCATGGGTCATCGGTCGTGGAAAAACAATATTTTCAAGTTCCGTGGCAATCGCGCTGGCTTCAAACAAACCTATCCAGATTGGGATGGCTTTATTATTATTGACATCTTTCAATATAACGATTGGTGTATTGGTAATAGGATCAATCGTTAATCCTGATATTTTCATTTCAATCAACAAGGTTCGCCTCCTTGAGTTATGACTATTATTTTACATCTCAGTAAATGTAAACAAATTTCTTTGTTTACATTTTTAAAATTTGCCCGTCTTGATAATCCGCATTTAAATAAAATCTCTTGCTCTTTTCTCATTTTTGATATTTTAAAAATATAGTGGATCAAACCTGATTTTTCAAATCATGTCAATTATTTCTTGGTTATCTGTTTCCGGCCACTTTTTGCCTTCGATGCCTGAGAATCGTCCAAATCAGGCCAGATTTTTTTATTTTAAATTACTCGAGAAATGCATCAAAATGAAGCGGTCAGTTGCGGCAAAAATTACTTTCTTTAAATATCGTATCTACTTAACAAGATACTGAATAAGGAATGCAACAGCTATGTAATTAATATTATTACATTTATTATGAAAATACCTCGCCCGAAAGAGCATCAAATTCATATGTCTATTAAAATCTGTAAAAAAAATTTGTAAAACTGATTGTTATGATTAAGAAATACAGACATTTTTAATTGAAAAAAAAATCCTGAAAAACTTTACATTGACATGGCGTTAAGGTATACTAAATGTGCATAAGTGTAATTAGGTAAAATAGGTAAAAAAATATTAAATAATAAATGTTTACATTGCCATATTTTTATGATAAAATATTAAAAGTGGTTATTGTAAATTTTAATTTGAGATTTTTAAAAAAAATGAGGAATAATTAAAAAAATATAAATATTAAAAAAGGAGAACAAACATGAAAAAGATTTTCACAGTAGTAATCATCGCCGCATTGTTCATTATGCCAACTTTCGCTTCCGCAAAACAGGTTATCACCGACAGTGAACTGGACGCCATATCGGCTCAGGTAGGTGCTATCACTACCGATTTCGCAGATACTTTTTTTGTTAAAAGTAAAAAATTAAGATCTGTGGCTACCGATGGATGGAATTACTGGGATTCTGATCACCGGTATCCTGACGCACACCGTGGCAACGCCAATGGTTACTTTGATACGTCATCTCAAAAGAATGTCGGCTTCGGCGAATACAATCAACCGGGCTATATCGGATACACAGATGCGTATTTAACCGGCGGTGAAGTCAGACGTTACGGATACATGACGACAGAAGTCTTTCCTACCATGGATCCCAATAAAAAGTCCTATGTTATACAGGCGACCATGTATAACCAGCGAATTGAGACTGACTTTGCCGTCGATGCAGTTGTAAAGCTCAGCAAATATACGGACCTCTCGGATGATCAGCCCGCTTTGGGACGCGTTCATACGCAGGGTGTTTCGAATACGGCAAGCGGTTCCATCAGTGTTTATGCTCACAATAACTCTTTCTTCTAAACGGAAAGGGGAAAATATAAAGCTTGTGCAATAGTTTGCGGAGACTATTGTCCGGGCGAGCAAGGTGAAAACTACTACTGTTGAAGATTATTAATATTTGAATGCAATAATGTTTTAAACAAGGGAAATAAATAAAAACAATTTTTGAAGGAGGGGTAAATTTATGAAGAAGAGTTTGGTATGGTTAATTGTTTCAATCTTTATTTTAACGATTCCGGTTGTATTGTTTGCGAAGGAGCCAATAGCAGAAAACGATCTTGAGGCTATCACAGCGCAGGAAGGTGTAACGATTGAATTCGGAAAACATACTTATGGTGGGGATTATTTTTTTGACACCAATCTTTATATCTCGGGCCAGTTTCTTCCAGAACTTCAATCATGGGGTGATTCAGACGGTTGCACGACTTGCGGAGGCTACACAGCAAAAGGCTGGATCGGCGTCAGAAATGTAAGCATGGATCCTTTCGTAAGTTTGGGACTTCCTAATCCTGCTTTTCCCCCCACAGGTTCTTTTATTTCTCTTTACAGAAATATGACGATTGACGTCGGCACCAGCGGCAGCGCAACAAAATTATTCGTCGGCCTGCCGAGCATTATGGTGCATCCGTCGGGTATTTCTCAAACCATAAGTTCCGGCACAACAGAAACGCTTGGACAAGATTTCGGCACCGCATACATGAGCGAATTTGCTCTTATCGCAAATTCTGCAGGTACCGGCTATCTGGAAATTTCCAACCACACCGCGACAGGTGGTGAAGGCGTGGAAATTAAATTTAACAGCACCGCCCCTGTGGCAGCGGGTCCTCTGTATGGCGTTGTTTTTTCAATCCCGGGTAAACCGATTGTTCAGTCCTGGAGTGATACCGACGGTGAGCAAACAGGCTCCGGCTACACGAGCGCGGGTTACTTCGGCGCGAAAAACTTTACGATGTCGAATGGAACGACATACGCATGGCCTGCCAATTCGGCAACTTTCAACATGATCGTTACCGGTACTTTGTCTATTGACGTAGGCACCGACGCTAGCGGCAAAACGGCGGTTGTGCTCGGGGTTCCTACTGTTTATTTTGCCCCGAATGCGACCATAACGTCGCCGTTTGGATTTGCTACAGACAGAGAATTGAATACAAACTGGCAGTCTTTAGGCACGTTATATACTTCCGGAATAAACATCAGCCAGATGAGGGGCAGTATTGCTATTTCGGCCCATTAATTCAGGGCAGTCTTGGAAACACCTCATGTATTCCTGCCCGACCTGATGAATATTCAGGCTGGCAGGGATGCATGAGATAAATTAGAAATTGTTTTTTTCGAAGTTATAAATTGTGCTGCGTGCTTCAGTCAGTTGATGATCTTTGAATGAAATGGTGCAGGATGTTGCTGAGCAATCCGAATTCAGCAACGGAAAGTGTCTCTCCCCTTCGTTGGCCGTCAATTCCGGTCCGCGTCAGCGCTTCGTGTAAAAGCGCATCGGAGACACCTTCCAGCAATTTTGAATGCTTTAAATTGTTCGTCAGCATTTTCCTGCGCTGAGCAAAAGCATCTCTGACGAGTCTGATGAAGATATCTTCATCCTCAAGTTTTACGAGAGATTGTTCTTTGAAAATACATTTGACCACCGATGACTCCACTTGTGGACGCGGATGAAAATACGATGCGGGAATCGTCATGATTTTTTCCACAGTCGCGAACATCTGCAGAATCACCGATGGCACACCGTAGCTTTTTGTGCCCGGAGACGCAACCAGCCGATCAATCAATTCCTTTTGCATCATCAACACACAGGAACTGATCAGATGACGGAAGGTCAGCAAATAAAATAACAGCGGGCTGGAAATGTTGTAGGGGATATTGCCCACCACTTTAATTTTGTGTCGTTGACTTTCGGCAAGGGACTGGAAGTCAAACTTCAAAATATTTCCGTGATGAATCTGAATGTTTTGATATTTGGACAATCGGTCCTCCAGGACTTTTACCAGCTCATCATCAAGTTCGACTGCAATAATTTTGGCGGAATTATTTTGTGCCAGATATTCTGTCAGAACGCCGATGCCCGCGCCGATTTCCACGATAATATCGTCCTTTTGCACATCGGCGCCCAAGGCAATCTTTTTAATTGTGTCCTGATTAACCAGAAAAGACTGCCCCAGTTTCTTTCGAGGTTTAATGGCGTAGTAATGAAGAATTTCCAGTGGTGTCATGATACTTCCGTCGATGAGAATTCAAGGATTATGATAAGGGCCAGCGTGATACAGCGTTTAAGTCAAGCTTGCTTCGCAATCCGTTTTTCAGCATCATCTCTCCCCTTGCCGCGATCATCGCCGCGTTATCCGTGCATAAAATGGTGGGAGGAATAAACAGCTCTATTTGTTTTGCCGCTGTCTCCCGCAAGATTCGTTCCCTTAAACTGCTGTTGGCCGCCACGCCGCCACAGACGACTATTCGAGGAACAGTATTTTCTTCCGCCGCCCTGATGGTTTTTTCCACCAGCGTATCCACGATGGCCTCCTGATAACTGGCCACAATATCGGGTAATTCTGAATCCTGGAAATCACAACCCCGTTTTTTCAGCATGGTTAAGAGCGATGTTTTCAAGCCGCTGAAACTGAAATCCAGAGAATCCTTCATCGCTCTGGGAAAAGCAACTGCGCGGGGATTACCATTCCGGGCAAGTCTGTCAATGACAACACCTCCCGGATAACCGAGATTCAGCAGCTTGGCAGCCTTGTCAAAAGCCTCGCCCGCGGCATCGTCCCTCGTCTGACCGATGAGCTGATACTCGTCAAAATTTTTAACGAGATAAATGCTGGTATGACCGCCGGAGACCACCAGGGCAATAAAGGGAATTTCCGGAATCTTCCCGGACAGGAATGCTGCCGCGATGTGTCCTTCCAGATGATTGACACCGACAAACGGAATGTCCAGCGCAAAGGCAAGCGTTTTTGCCGTGGACAAACCGATTAAAAGAGACCCGATTAATCCGGGTCCGCAAGTCACCGCAATGCCTTCCACTTGCCTTAAGGTTATATCAGCCTCATTTAAAGCTTCTGTGATCACCGGATAGATCGCCTCCATGTGTTTGCGTGAAGCTATTTCCGGCACGACGCCGCCATAAGGAGAATGAACCGCGATTTGCGACGCAATAATATTGGAACATATTTTGCCGTTATTAATGACTGCAGCCGCTGTTTCATCACAGGATGATTCGATGCCGAGAACGATCATGATTTTTGTGCCTCTTTTTTCTCTTTGCTAAAAAAACTAAATACCTATATAAAAGCGCAAGAGATTTGTAAACAAACTTTTCTTTCGACATAAGAGCGGGAAACAACGATGGAATTCAGGACAGATTTTTTGATATTGGGCAGCGGCATAGCAGGATTGAGTCTGGCCATTAAAGCTTCAACGCTCGGCACTGTAACCATCGTTACCAAAAAAGAAAAAACCGAATCCAACACCAATTACGCGCAGGGTGGCATCGCCGCCGTAACCGATAAAGAGGACAGCTTTGATGAGCACATCCGCGACACGCTGGTTTGCGGGAGCGGCCTGTGTAAAGAAGAGGTCGTGGAATTCATTGTCAAGGAAGCCCCGCCCCGGATTCAGGAGTTGATTGACTGGGGCGTCGAGTTCACAAAGTCGGCATCCGATCCCCATCAATATGATCTTGGACGTGAAGGCGGACATAACCGCCGTCGTGTTTTACATGCCAAAGATTTCACCGGTCAGGAAATCGAACGGGCCTTGAATGAAAAAGCGTCTCAAATAGAAAACATTTCCATTTTTGAAAATCATATCGGCATTGATTTAATTATTAAAAAGGAAGCGGGCAATAAAACGGGACAATGTCTGGGCGCTTACGTCCTGGATATCAATAAGGGAGAGGTTGATACTTACCTGGCCAAATATACCATTCTCTGCACGGGAGGCGCGGGAAAGGTTTATCTGATCACAACCAATCCGGATATCGCAACCGGAGACGGTCTGGCCATGGCTTATCGGGCCGGCGCCAGAATCGCCAACATGGAATTTATCCAGTTTCATCCAACCTGTCTTTATCATCCCGCCGCCAAAGCCTTTCTCATCAGCGAAGCCGTTCGCGGTGAAGGGGGAATTCTCCGATTAAAAAACGGTGCAACGTTCATGGAAAAATACCATGCGATGAACAGTCTGGCACCCCGTGATGTTGTCGCCAAGGCGATTGACACGGAAATAAAAAAATCCGGTGATGAATACGTGCTGCTGGATTTGACGCATCTGGATCGGGATTTTCTCATCAACCGTTTCCCCAATATTTACAAAAAATGCCTGGAGTTCGGCATCGATATCACAGCCGATCCGATTCCCATTGTTCCCGCAGCGCATTATATCTGCGGCGGCGTTGCCGTTGACCATTACGGTCAGACATCCATTGCCAATCTGTTTGCCTGCGGTGAAGTATCCTGCACAGGACTGCATGGCGCCAACCGTCTGGCCAGCAACTCTCTGCTCGAAGCGGTCGTTTATGCCCATCGCATTTATACGGAACTTTCACGCAACTTCAGCACAACAAAACATATCGAAGCTTCTATCGATCCCTGGGATTCCAGCGGAACCACGGAAAGCGATGACAGTGTTGTTGTGACGCACAATTGGGATGAAGTGAGGCGGTGTATGTGGAATTACGTGGGCATCGTCCGGTCGGATAAAAGACTGGAACGAGCCGCCCGTAGAATCAAACTCATCCAGAAGGAGATTCACGAATACTACTGGAATTTCAAAGTGACCAAAGACCTGATTGAACTGCGCAACATTACCACGGTTGCTCAATTAATTATCCGGAGCGCATCGCTCAGAAAAGAAAGCCGCGGCCTGCATTTTAATATTGATTACCCCGAGACGGTGGATGAATATAAGAAAGACACCCTTCTTGTAAAAGAATAATTTTATGATTTATCCGCGAACACACGCGTGAAAATAAAATTCAGGTTCTTCAGGAAATTCTTTACATCAAAAATAGCCGTCAGTTCTTTCTTCTTCAAATATTGGGTGACTGTGGAATCCTTCTCCAACAGATCTTTGAATTCCAGTCCTTCCTGCCACGATTTCATCGCGTTGTTCTGAACAATAGCATAGGCGTCTTCCCGTGTTATGCCCTTATCAATAAGGGATAATAATACCATTTGCGAAAAGATCACCCCATGCGTCATGTTTAAATTATACAGCATCCTTTCCGGGTAGATGACCAGTTTATCCATCATATTGGTAAATCTGTGTAACATAAAATCAAGCGCAATGGTGGCATCCGGCCCGATCACCCGTTCCACGGAAGAATGACTGATATCTCTTTCATGCCAGAGAGCGATATCCTCCAGAGATGCTACAGCGTAAGAGCGCACCAATCGGGCCAGACCGGATAAATTCTCCGAAAGGATCGGATTACGTTTATGCGGCATGGCCGATGAACCTTTCTGACCGGGCGAAAAATATTCTTCAGCCTCCCTCACCTCCGTTCTTTGCAGAAGCCTGATTTCTTGGGCAAATTTATCAAGTGAGGAAGCGATGATGGCCAATGTCGTAAAAAATTCGGCATGCCTGTCGCGCTGAACGATCTGGGAAGATACCGGCGCGGGTTTCAATCCAAGTTTGCCGCAGACATATTCTTCCACAAAAGGATCAATAAAGGAAAAGGTGCCGACCGCGCCTGATATTTTGCCAACACTGACAGATTCCTTCGCCTGCAAAAGTCGCTGCTTGTTGCGCTTCATCTCCTGATACCACAGCGCCATCTTCAACCCGAAAGTAATCGGTTCCGCGTGAATGCCGTGTGAGCGTCCGATCATCAGCGTATCCTTATTTTCCAGAGCCCGTCTTTTTAAAACGGTCAGCAGTTTATCAATATCTTCCAGAAGAATTTCCGCTGCTTCTTTCAATTGCGCGGCAAACGCTGTGTCCAATACGTCGGAAGACGTCATGCCCATATGAATAAAGCGTCCGTCATCTCCGACTTTTTCCGTCAGGGATGTCAAAAAAGCGATGACGTCATGTTTGGTGGTTCTTTCAATTTCCTCAATGCGGTTTACATTAATGGATACCTTGTCCTTGATATTCTTTAATGCCTTCTTGGGTATCTTGCCCAATTTGTGCATTGCCTCACAGGCCAGCATTTCCACATCCAGCCATTTCTGATACTTATTCTCCTGGCTCCAGATATGGGTCATGACTTCGCGGGAATATCTTGGTATCACGTTTTTGCTCCTTGATGTTTGTTATTCTGAACGGGGTAAGTTCTATTATGACTTTCACTCATCCGTCAAGAATTAAATATCAATTTTTAACGATTGACAAATGATCATAAGAGACATATGTGAACATAATAATAATAAGGAAGTAAAATGCATGTCTGAATCGCCGGCCATAGTTCAATACACACCTCTGGAAGAAATATTCAACAGTATCACCCATGGAATCGGCGCATTAGTGAGCATCGCGGGATTGATCCTGCTGATTGTTTTCTCCAGTTTATAAGGAAATTGCAATCACATTATAAGCTGTTCCATTTTCGGGGTTACGCTGGTGTTACTCTACACGGCGTCAACGCTTTATCACAGTTTCCGGAAACCGAACATAAAGCAAATATTCAGGATTATGGATCATTCCTGTATTTATCTTCTCATTGCCGGAACATACACGCCATTCTTACTGGTCACGTTGCGGGGAGTCGTCGGATGGGTTATATTCGCGGTGGTCTGGTCTTTAACCGTTTTCGGCGTTTTATTCAAAATATTTTTCGTTCATCGCTTTCAGATTATCTCAACCATTGCTTATATTTTAATGGGTTGGATTATTGTTGTTGCCATGAAACCTCTTTTACACGCATTACCCGGCGGCGGACTGGCTTTGCTAATTGCAGGTGGACTGGCGTACACACTGGGTACTATTTTCTATGCTTGGAAGAAAATTCCCTTCAATCACGCCATCTGGCATTTATTCGTTCTGGGGGGAAGCGTTTGCCATTTCTTTGCCGTTTTGCTTTATGTAATCCCGCCAAAAGTTTAAGGTCATCAGGTATTTTTATCTACTCAAATGCTTCTTGAATTATCGTTTCTTAAATGCTAGAAACTGCACACTATAAAAAATCAACAGTGGAGCTAAATATGCGCAAATATTCATTATCTTTATTCTTATCGGCAATTATTTTACTGACCGCCGCAACCCTGTGGGCAAAAGATAAATACACGGTAACCATTTTACCCTTTTCTCTGCATAGTGCTGAAAACATTGATTATGTAAAACAGGGAATTGACGTCATGCTCTCTTCACGTCTTGCCGCTTCCGATAAAATCAGTCTGACTGACAAAAACGCCTTGCTGGCTGAAATCGAGAAATCCAAAATCAAAGAGATATCTGTCAATGATGTGCAGACTTTGGGTAAAAATTTAAACTCTGACTACGTGGTCTGGGGAAGTATCACTAAAATCGGCAACAGTATCAGCATTGATGGTAAACTTGTCGATATCTCCAAAACCAAATCCGATGTCAATCTTTTCACACAGGCACAAAATCTGGATGAGGTAATGCCGAAAGTAAATGAATTTTCCCAAAGTATCCTGCAACATATTATTGGTACGGCGCCGCAGGCTGTCACCTTGCCGACTGTCGCGGCAACTGCCGGTTCCACCACGACACCACCACCGCCGGCAACAGAAACAATCTCTCGTGAATCACAAATTATCGCCAACATGAAAGCCGGAGGCAAGAAAGGAGGCACTTTAACATCCGTCATCAATGCCGAATTTATTAATGCCGTTGAACCGTTCAATCGCAAAGAATTCTGGATGAGTCAGAAAATTCCCACGGAGTTCAAGGGAATGGATATCGGAGATGTCAATAACGATGGTTCAAATGAAGTGGTTGTCATTGACAGAAACACTGTTTATATCTATCTAAAATCAGAAAATGAATTGAAATTATTAGAGAAAATCAAGGGGAAATCCTACAGTAAATATCTTGCCGTGGATGTCGCTGATATCAACAAAAACGGCGTTAAGGAAATCATCGTCACCTCGCTGAACGACACCCTGTTGGATTCTTTTGTACTGGAATTTAAAGATGGTAAATATTCGATTATTGCGGCAGATATCCGCTGGTTTTTACGTGTTATTCATACATCATCCGGCGCTCCTTTATTATTAGGGCAGGATTACGGTTCCAATAAACCTTTTGACACGCAAATTTACGAAATGGTCTGGAAAGACGGCAAGTACGTTTCCGATCAAAAAATGAAAATACCTTTTGGTTTATCCATTTATGGCCTGGCAATTGACGATTTGGGCATTGGCAGCGGAGAAAAGATATTTGCGTTGGATGAACTGGATTATCTGTACGTTCTGCAGGAAACGAACAAGTCTCTAGGCCGTCTTACATCTTTAGGCTTTGCCGGTGAAGAACTCGTCTGGAAAAGCGATGAAGTTTATGGCGGCAGCAATAATTATTTTGAAAACATCGACAAGAAAAATCCCGATGACAGGGGGAAAAGCGCTTATGTCAATCTGCGTATCCTCAGCTATGACACAAACAAAGACGGGAAAAAAGAGCTGATTATCGTTAAAAATTTATCTTCAGTGGGACGCATCTTCAAACACTTTAAACTTTTTACGTCCTGTGAAATCTATAATCTGCAATGGGACGGTATGGGAATGGCGGAAAACTGGCGCACAAAGAAAATTAACGGCTACGTCGCCGATTATTGTTTAAAAGATGTGGACAACGACGGCCAACCGGAAATTGTGCTCGCTCTCAACCTAAATGTCGGCGTTTCCATCAAGGAAAAAAGCGTTATCGTGATTTACGAACTGGAAGGGGCACAATAATTATTGACAAACTCTTTACTCTTAGATATAGCCTCCCCGGCAAGGTTCATTGATATTGATGATTGACACAGAGGCGGTGTAGCTCAGTTGGTCAGAGCATACGGCTCATATCCGTAGTGTCCCTGGTTCAAATCCAGGCACCGCCACCATATTTAAATACTCTGTTTCAGTGTGACTTGAGCATCCTCCTCTCTTTGCTTCCTCAAGCTTAACCGGCGTTTATAATGGACTAAATGAATAGTAAAAGCAGAAAAGCATCCGGAAAGACTTTCCGTCCATCCTTTATTTTCAGAAACGCGCATTTCCAATCGATCATGGCCAGTTCCCGCCTCCGTCTGCGCCGCGGCAATAAAATGCTGCAAAACGCCAGGGAAATGATTATACAAACGCCAGGAGGTTCCAGACTGCTGTCATTTTTCTCTCCTCATCCCGCATTCCGCGGATTAATGATTCTTTTACACGGCTGGGAAGGTTCGTCATCATCCGCCTATCTTCTTGACACGGGAGATTATTATTACCGTCTCGGTTTCTCCGTGTGCCGCTTGAATTTAAGGGATCACGGAGATTCACATCACCTCAATGAAGATCTTTTTCACGGCGCCCTCATTCAGGAAACATTTGACGCGGTGGATTCCTTATCAAAACTATCCGATGGCCAACCGGTTTATCTGACAGGATTCTCTTTAGGCGGTAATTTTGCACTACGGATCGCGATAAAACACAAGCAGACGCCCATCACAGACCTGCAACATGTTTTTGCCGTCAGCCCGCCGCTTGATCCCTATAAAACAACGCTGGCCATTGATAATGGCTATTTCTTTTACCGGAAATATTTCCTGAAAAAATGGAAACGGTCTTTAAAGAAAAAACAGCGCTGCTTCCCGGAGAAGTATGATTTCAGCGCGATGATTCACTCCCCCACCTGCATTGAGCTTACGGAAAAGGTAATGACATACTTCCCTGAAATGACGACGTATCGTGACTATTTCAAGCTTTACACGCTCAAAAATGATTCATTTGAAAATCTGAATATTCCTGTTACAATATTCATTGCGGAAGATGATCCGGTCATTCCTTATGAAGATTATCTTCAACTGCAGGAAAACGATTTTTTAAAGATATTGAGGCAAAAGTTTGGCGGTCACTGTGGCTTTATAGATTTCTTCCCGGCCAGGTGCTGGTACAATCAAATCATTACTGAAATGATCACGTAGATTTAATAATATTATTTTATGGACTTATCTCTTTTTCAGGAAAAAAACATTCTGCCAGGCTTGATCATGGAAAAATTAGCCGGGGTGGCGATAGATTATAAAGAAATCAATCATCAGATCGATCTGTCCCGACAGGAAAACTCCAACCATCTCAAAGCCGCCGTGGTGCTATTACTTAACTTTAAAAAATTCAACGGCAAATCCGAATATGTTTTTCAACTCATTAAGCGATCTCAGAAAATATCTCAGGGAGGAGACATCAGTTGCCCCGGCGGCATGCTGCAACCGCGGCAGGATAATTTCCTGAATTTCATTTTAAAAACGGGGATTCTTCCCGCAATCTATGGCCGACAAGCAAGCCGTACCCAAAAAGTCGACCGGGAAACTGCAGAGTTGATCAATCTGTTCTTAACCAACGCCCTGAGAGAAGCGTGGGAAGAAATCGGTTTGAATCCTCTCAATACCAGATATCTCGGCGCCCTCCCCTCTTATACACTTTCCCTGTTGGCGCGGACGATCTTTCCGGTTGTTTGTGTGACGCGCAGAAAATTTTCCTACAAATTGAATTCCGAAGTGGAAAAAATGGTGGAAATTCCCTTGAGGGACTTTTTTCAAAAAGAAAATTACGCCATGTTGAATGTTACGACATCGCTCGGCGAAGGAAGCAAATCACAGCCATATCAAACGCCGTGTCTGGTGATTCCAGACGGTAACGGGAACGAAGATATTCTATGGGGAGCCACTTTCAACATCATTCAGAACTTTTTGCGTATCGTTTCCGACAACACTCTTCCTTCAGACTATTCGTCCCGTACAATGAACAAGGTTCTGACGCTTAAATACATTTCGCCAAAAGGCTGACCCAATGGCCACGTTCAATATCGACCATTCCAGCATTCATACCATCATTTTTGATTTTGACGGAACGCTTGCAAAATTAAACATCGATTTTCAGGAAATGCGCAATGCGATTATGTCAATTGTCTTATCCCACGGCCTTTCCAAAGACGAAATTCATACCCGCTTTGTTCTGGAAATGATTGACAGCGCTTTCGCCATCCTCATGGAGCGTTCGGAAAAGCAGGCCCGCCGGTTTTTGAATGAAGCAAATACGATCATTGAAAATATTGAAATAGAGGCGGCTGCCCAAGGTGAGTTGTTCGCAGACACGAAAAGATTACTCACGTATTTGCAATCCAATGAATTTTCCTGCGGAATCATCACCAGAAACTGCGCCAAAGCCGTGAAAATTGTTTTCCCCGAGATTCTTTCATACTGCCCGATTGTCATCTGCCGCGACGATGTCAATCACGTCAAACCGCACCCGGAACATATCCGTCTGGCACTGACCAGGCTCGGTTCTTCAGCCTCCGACACATTGATGATTGGCGATCACCCCATCGATATCAAGACCGGACACGATGCCGGAACAAAAACCTGCGGCGTTCTTACCGGACGCTGCATGGAAATCGATTTTATTGAAGCAGGCGCTGATATCATTCTTCCTCAGGCGGCAGATTTATTGCGTATTATAAAATAACTTTTCAAAAAGATGTTTTTCATTTATAAAATGCGCCAGCCGATTCCGTGAAATTGCCGGTAATCAAGATTATCCACCATCAAGGAGAAATGAAATTGTTTAATCCCCATGTCTTTAGAGAGTACGATATTAGAGGAGTCGTTGACAATGACTTAAATGAAGATTTTGTTTTCAATCTGGGCCGTGCCATCGGCACATACGCCGCGCGTCACAGGGTGAAAAATATGACCGTCGGGCGCGATTGCCGTTTAAGTTCCGATTCCTATCATAATGTTCTTATCAAGGGCCTCAATGCGGCAGGCATCAACACCATTGATATCGGCCTTTGCGCGACTCCCATGCTTTATTTCTCCATCCGTCATCTGCACGTCGGAGGCGGCATCATGATCACCGGCAGTCACAATCCTCCGGAATTCAACGGCTTCAAGATTTGCATCGGACACAGCACCATTTACGGAGAACAGATTCAGAAACTGAGAAAAATCATGGAGAGCGGTCAATACGCCCAAGGGATTTCCAGGGCGCGCCAGAAAGATATATCCGCAGATTATGAAAATTATCTTTTCAAGAGAATCAAAATAAAAAAGAAAATCAAAGTCGTTGTGGACGGCGGCAATGGTGTCGGGGGACATTTCGCCGTTCCGCTTCTCCGGCGTTACGGTTGTGAAATTATTCCCATCAACTGCGATCCTGACGGCAACTTTCCCAACCATTTTCCTGATCCGACCGTGGAGGAAAATCTGACGGAATTGATTAAACTGGTTCGCAGCAAGAAAGCCGATCTGGGAATTGCTTTCGATGGCGACGCCGATCGTTTGGGGGTTATCAGCGACAAAGGTGAAATTTTATGGGGTGACAAATTGCTGCTACTCTTCGCTCGTGATATTCTCAGAAAAAAGCCCGGCTCCACCATCATTGGTGAAGTAAAATGTTCTCAGGTCCTGTACGATGACATCAGGAAACACTCCGGCAACGCCCTGATGTGGAAAGCGGGACATTCGCTTATCAAAGCGAAAATGAAAGAGGAAAAAGCCGCTCTGGGCGGGGAAATGAGCGGGCACTTCTTTTTTGCCGACCGATATTTAGGTTATGATGACGCCATTTACGCGGCGCTCAGACTTCTGGAAATCATTTCCCAGACAGGCATGAAGATAAGCGAATTATTTGCCGATGTCCCCAAAACCTGTTCCACCCCTGAAATAAGGGTTGACTGTCCGGACGACAAAAAAGCGGACGTCGTCAAAAGAATCAAAAAGCATTTTCAGAATACGCCGGGCATTGTGGAAATTGACGGGATACGCATACCGTTTGCCGACGGATGGGCGCTGGTGCGCTCTTCCAATACGCAGCCGGTCATCGTTTTACGCTTTGAAGCAACAACACAAAAAAGTCTGAAGAAAATCCGTGATGAAGTTGAGCCCCTGCTGGCTTTATAAAAAGTTATTGCTCTTAAGGATAACCTTGCGGATTGTTGGATTGCCACCGCCATGTATCAGCACACATGGCGGTTATATCTCGTTTTGCTTTCCATCCCAGCAGTTTTTTTGCAAGAGCAATGTCTGCATAGCAGGATGCTATGTCACCCGGACGGCGGCCGGCAATTCGATAGGGAATCTTTTTCCCGGAGGCTTCTGCGAAAACCTTAATCATTTGCATGACGGAATATCCTCGGCCGGTACCCAGATTGATTATCATCGGCTTTTGTGTTGATTTTTTCAAAGCCGGCTTTTCTATTTTTTTCAGCGCGGCTATATGCCCTTCCACCAGATCCATAACGTGAATGTAATCACGCACACCGGTACCGTCTATCGTCGGATAGTCCTGCCCGAACACATTAATGTGCCTGCGGCGTCCTACCGCCACCTGACTGATAAAAGGCATCAGGTTATTGGGAATTCCCTGCGGATCTTCTCCGATCAAACCACTTTGATGCGCGCCGACCGGATTGAAATAACGCAGGATCATCATTTTCCAGCCGGGATCGGCCGCATAAATATCTTGAAGAATATTCTCAATGATCAGCTTCGTGCGGGCATAAGGATTGGTTGGCGCGGCAGGCGTATCTTCCTTGATGGGAACAACAGACGCCTCACCGTAGATGGAAGCAGATGAACTGAAGATAAGGCTTTTAACGCCGTGTTGCGACATAACAGAAAACAGAGAAACCGAGCCGTCAATGTTGTTTTCATAATAACGAAGCGGTTGCTCAACGGATTCCCCGACGGCTTTCAAACCGGCAAAATGGATGACACACTTGAATGAATATTTTCGAAATATTTTACCCAGAGCCGCCCTGTCCCGTAGATCAATTTCATAAAAAGGAAACCGCTTGCCTGTGATTTGGGCAATTCGCTTTAATACACCTGCTTTGCTGTTGGAAAGGTTATCCACAATAACCGGATTGTAACCTGCATCATACAACGCGACGACCGCGTGGCTCCCGATATAGCCGGTTCCTCCCGTGACCAAAATAACATTGTTGGTATCTTTAAAACGATTCTTCTTCATAGATTAAGCCTTTCGTCCTGATGGTGAGCCGGAAGACACATTATAATTCTCTGATTCTGCGCACCAGCAACCGACAACAGTTTAAAATATTATTGGGTGAATAAACGGCCAATTCGCCGGTATAGTAAAAACGAAAAAGATCCTGCGCGATGTCTTCATCATTTCTGTTTTCATTGATGACATAATTTCGAACATCATGGGCGCATCCGCGGGCAATGGAAAATATTTTCGCGAGTTCCTTTTTATTTGTAATCAATCCATGATGGGCCAGACCAAGGATATCGGGAGCGATACTCTCCAATCGATCAATGGTTTTTATGTAATCGTTGTAACCCGTAAAGAATGTCGGGAAAAATCCACGACCGGGATAATGATTGCCCAGACTGTCCGATACCAAAAGAATGTTGATCGATGGAACATGGACAAGGATGTTGCCGGGAGAATGACCCTTCACTTCTAAGAAACGAATCTTTAATCCTCCCAGATCGAGCTCTTCTTCATCTTGAACAACTTTGCATCCGGAAAGAGATGGTGGCGTTGTGATTGCGGTCTGGCTGCTGTGTAAACCAAGGGAAGTCATTGCCGCCAGCATATGCTTATCTTCCGCAATCAACGATGTCGCTGCTTTGGGATGGGAGATAAATGATTCAGCACCATTCCCGGCTATAACCGGGGCATGGGGAAATACATTGCTCAGATCATCAAGACCTGTAACATGATCGCTATGGGGATGGGTTATAATCAGATAGTCCGGTTTTTTTCTTAAAGATGAAAGCTGTTCCAATACGGTTGTGGTTGTTGCTGATATACCCATCTCTACCAGGGCACATGATTTTTCCCCCTTAATCAGATAAAGGTGAAAATAATCATTGCCCAGAACCCACAGATGATCATTCATTTTAAGCGGAAACATATCTTGCCGATCTACAGTGTTTTTTTGACCTAACAGCAACTTGTTTACCACATCCCCAGCCGGAATTCAGCTATTTTAAAATTTGCTATTCATTGGTGTTTTCTGCACGGGGCTCAACAAGAGCTGGTTCCCCCCAAAGTAATTTCCCTTTTAAAATAAATGAATGGTGCTATTATAGTGTCAAGTTCATCTGGAACAGCAAGTTCGGTTATTCATTGTTGAAAGGAGGCATTATGAAAGCGAAGTATGTGAAGATCATTTTTTATTCAATAACATTTTTCCTTTTTGCCAATCTGGCGTGGTCGGAAGAATGGGTATTTTACAGCAAATCCAGTGAAGGTAATATGTATTATGATAAAAACAGCATTGAAGAATTAGGTCATAATATTGTCAGGGTAAAGACTAAAACCATTTTAAATGAAAAAGGGAAAACCGAAGTATTTTCTTTTCTTAAAAAAATGGGGTTAAATACGTGCGATCGAAACGCGATAAGCTATGAGTTGACGGTGGAACAATATGACTGCGTGAATATAAAATATAAAAATATTTCTACGTCCATTTATGATAAAAAAGACAATATCCTCCTCGGACAAAAGGCTATCGTTGGTACCTGGAGTGATATTCGCCCCAAATCAATTGCCGGAAAACTTAAAAATACGGTCTGTAAAGTTTCCCGAAAGAAATAACTGTTCCTATTCTTACAATCACACTGTGTCCCGGAATATCTTAAAATATCAAAGGAGTTAGAAAGATTTTCTAACTCCTTCTTATGACTGGTCGGGGCGGTGTGATTTGAACACACGGCATCCTGCTCCCAAAGCAGGCGCGCTACCAGGCTGCGCTACGCCCCGACTTTATTTTTTAACTTCGCCTCAAGAGCATTTTTGAGCTTGGCAAAAGCCTGCCCCCGATGACTGACTCTGTTTTTTAATTCCGGCGGCATTTCGGCGGCAGTCTTTTTCAGTTCCGGCACATAAAAAACAGGGTCGTAACCGAAACCATTATCTCCACGGCGATCATCAATAATCATTCCCGGCCATTTTGATTCAAAGGAATCATAACTTCCGTCGGTTCTGTATAAGACAAGCGCGCAACAGAAGAATGCGGTTCTTTTTTCCTGTGAAATATTTTTCAGTCTGGACAGCAGCAGATCGATATTGTCATCATCTGTTGCCTTTTCTCCCGCATAACGCGCCGAATAAATACCGGGTTCTCCTCCCAGCGCCTCGACCATCAAGCCGGAATCATCCGCCAGAACGGTTTCGCCTGTAAACGCCGAAATCGTCCTGGCTTTCTTTAAAGCATTCTCCAGAAAAGTTTTTCCGTCCTCGACAATTTCCGGTGCTCCGCCGTAATTTTTCAAAGAAACTAATTCAACACCCATTCCATCCAGCATTTCTCTGATTTCTTTGACCTTGCCTTCGTTGCTGGAAGCAAACACTATTTTCATCCTTTGAGTTTACCTACAATATTTTTCTGTTGTTTGATAATTTTTTTAATTCCGCTTTCGGCCATGTCGGTCATCTTCAACATTTGTTCTCTGCTGAAAGGCATCCGCTCCGCGGTTCCCTGCACTTCAATAAAATGTCCTGAACCGGTCATGACAAAATTCATATCCACTTCCGCGCGGGAATCTTCTTCATATTCCAGATCAAGCATAATCTGATGATCAATGATTCCAACACTGACGGCCGATAAATAATCATGGACGGGAATTTCCCGGACCATGCCGTCTTCGCGCATTTTTTTGAATAAATCCACCAGGGCGATAAATGCGCCGGTCACCGACGCTGTCCTTGTTCCCCCGTCGGCCTGAATCACATCACAATCGATATAAATTGTTCTTTCGCCAAAAGCGGTTAAATCGGTCACCGCCCGCAGAGACCGGCCGATCATTCTTTGAATCTCGTGCGTCCGTCCGCCCAATTTTCCCCGTGCAGCTTCACGCGCTGTTCTGGTCTGGGTGGACATGGGCAGCATGGAATACTCCGCTGTCAACCATCCTTTTCCCGTGTTTCTCAGGAAAGGAGCGGGTTTTTCATCCAGTGAAGCCGCGCAGATCACCTTGGTGTTGCCGAATTCGACTAAAACCGAACCGGCAGCGTTTTTTAAATAATGACTAGTAATTTTTATCGGCCGGAGCTCGTTAAATTTTCGGCCTGATTTTCTTTTGACCACCACTCACCTGCTGAATGTTTTGATGCTCTTGGCCAACGCTTTGGCGATTTCCATCTGCGTCTTTGCGGCAAGCAATTTCTTTTTATCCTCGGCATTCGTGGTAAAACCCAGTTCCACGGACAGAGCTGGAATTTGAAGACCGTCTGCTACAGGTAAATCAGCCGTCCTTAATCCTCGGCCTTTACGCGGAAATAAATTGTTCATATTCTCCTGAACAATTTTTGCCATTTTTAAAGATTCACTCTGACATTTATTCTGCAAATTGTACTTTTCCGACTTGGCTGCCTTTTTATCTGTTGTCGCTTCCTCATTGTATGCCGGATAATAAATTTCAAATCCTGCAGCCTCTTTACCGAATCCTCCATTCACGTGCAAACTCATGAGGAAATCAGGTTTGATTTTCTCGATAACTTCTCGGCGATCCTCCAGATCAAGCGTTTGATCCTTATCGCGGGTTAAAACAACCTGCGTCTTACTTTCTGCGGACAGTTCCTTCTGTATGGCTAAAGCAACGGCCAGTGTTATGTCTTTTTCACTAACATCACTGTTGAGCGTCAAGCCTTTATCCTTACCTCCGTGTGCCGGATCGAGCAATATAATCATTTTCTTTTCGGCAGCCGATGCTTCGAAAAAAATACAAAACAGCAACGGCATCAGGATACTCAGCATTTTTAATCGTTTCTTATTTGTAAACATAAATATCACCTTCATAAAATCAGGGCTTGCTTATAGCAGAGTCCCTTCTTTTGTCAACAATCAAATATATTGAATTATTTTTTTAAAAATGGTGCAACCATTCGACAGATTTGACAAATTTTAGCTGTTTTATTGCAGAAATAATTTGATTAAGCTGCGGCACATTGCTGATATCGATGACAAACGTACAGGTGGCAATCAGATTTTCTGTTTCCACCTGCGCATAGCTGATGTTGACATCAAAAGAGGAAATGATGGAACTGATTTCCGTGAGAATTCCTTTAATGTCGTCACAAATTACCTTTATATTTACCGGATAAGTATGATCTTCCCTGGTATTCCATTGCACATTCACGATTCTTTCCCTGTCCATTCTTTTGATATAGGGACAATTGCCGGTATGAATAATCACACCACGGCCTCGTGAAATATAACCGGCGATATCATCACCGGGAATGGGATTACAGCACTTGGCGAAGTTGATCATGATATCGTCCGGATCTTCAATCCCGAGAAGCGATACCCCCATAGACGGTGAAGCCGTTTTTTTCGTTTTAATTTTTTCCTTAACCGGTTCTTTGATTTCAGTTTCTTCTCCTGCTAAAAAATAATGAACAACCCGTTTGGGCGAGATTCTTCCTAATCCTACCTGTGAAATTAAATCATCCACCTGGTTGAGAGAACAACCGCTCAAGGCTTTGTTCATGTCATCCGATTTTAGACAGTTGCTGAATTTCAAATGGTTTCTTTTGAATTCCTTTTCCAGTAACTCTTTGCCAAGAGTCATACTGTTTTTCTTTTCTTCCAGATTGATCCAGTTTCTTATTTTGGAAATTGCTCTGGTTGTTACGACATTTTTCAGCCAGTCTTTACTGGGATGGTGACCGGCCTGCGTGATGATTTCCACACGGTCACCATTTTGCAGTTTATACCTCAGAGGAACGATACTGCGATTCACCTTGGCACCGATACACTGATTGCCGACATCCGTGTGAATGCTGTAAGCGAAATCAATCGGCGTGGCGCCTTTGGGGAAAGATTTGACATCACCGTGAGGCGTAAAAACGTAAACCTCTTCCGGAAACAAAGCCAGTTTCAGATCGGACATAAATTCTTTGGGATTTCTGATATCCTGCTGCATTTCCAAAACTTCCCTTAATTTCTTAATCTGATTGTCTTCACTGTCTTTGTAGGCGCGCCCCTCTTTATATCGCCAGTGAGCCGCAATGCCCTTTTCCGCCCATTCGTGCATATTTCTGGTTCTGATCTGAATTTCCACTCTTTCTCCGTAAGGTCCGATCACCGTTGTATGCAGCGACTGATAATTATTGGCTTTGGGCATCGCGATATAATCCTTGAATCTTCCGGGTACCGGTTTCCAGAGCGCGTGCACCATACTCAAAACCTCATAGCAGCTTTTTTCCAGATCAGAATCCAGAATGATGCGGAAAGCGATCAGATCATACACTTCGTCGAAATTGATGTGCTGCTCGTGCATTTTTTTGTAAATGCTGTAAAGATGCTTTGCTCTTCCTTCTACTTTTCCTTTTATAGAGTGTTTTTGCAGTTCATTGGTTATAATGCTCTTCACTTCCTCTGTATATTTGAAGCGGGCTTCCTTGGATTTGGCAATTTTTGATGTCAATTCATTGTATGCATCGGGAGCAATATACTGGAAAGACAGGTCCTCCAGTTCCATTCTCATGGAATTGATGCCGAGACGATTGGCCAATGGCGCGTAGATATCCATCGTTTCTCTGGCTATATAAGTTCTTTTATCTTTGGGATGGTACTGGAGCGTTCGCATATTATGAATTCTGTCCGCGAGGCGCACCAGCAGAATCCGGATATCGGCGGACATCGCGAGAATCATCTTGCGGAAGTTCTCCGACTGTCGCTCTTCCTGAGATCCGAAAGAAATACGACTCAATTTGGTCAAGCCGCTGACTAAAAAAGCGACGTCTTTGCCGAATTCTTTTTCCAGTTGTTCAGCGGTTGTCAGCGTGTCTTCAATGGTATCGTGCAACAGACCGCTGATAATCGTCGCTGCATCCATTTTCATGTCCGTCAGGATGCCGGCGACTTCCATCGGATGTGTGAGATAGGGCTCTCCGGACAATCTGACCTGTCCCTGATGCACGGATGCCGAGTAAATATAAGCCTTCTCGATCATTTCCAGATCTTCCGGCAGAAGATAGGTCTGAGCTTTATCAAGAATGTCACTGATACGTAGCATTATGTACCCATTTGAAAGCTATGATATATTGAAATTGAACTCCTGCGCAATGATTTCTTTTACTTGTTTTACAATTTCATCAAGAGAGACTGACTTCACTTCACCGGTTTTTCTGATTTTAAGTTCAACGTTGCCATTGGCAAGGTCTTTACGCCCTACCGTAATCCGCAAGGGAATACCGATCAAGTCTGCGTCTTTAAATTTGACTCCGGCACGCTCATCGCGATCATCAAAAAGGGCTTCGACTCCTGCCGTAATGAATGAATTGTAGAGAAATTCTGCCGTTTCCTTAAGCGATATTTCATTAACATTGACCGGCGTGATGATGACCTGATAAGGAGCAAGTGGCATCGGCCATACAATGCCGTTTTCATCGTTATTTTGTTCAATGGCTGCAGCAACTGTCCTGCCAATTCCGATTCCGTAGCAGCCCATGATCATGATTTTTTCCTGCCCGTCCTTATCAAGGAAAACCGCTTTCATCGCTTTGCTGTATTTTGTTCCCAATTTGAAAACATGTCCGACTTCAATGCCCCGGGCAATTTTGATATCGCCACCGCATCGGGGACATTGATCCTGTTCCGTGACCACACGAAAATCGGCAAAAGCCTCCATTTTAAAATCTCTGCCGATATTAACATTCTTGAAATGATAATCCTCTTTATTGGCACCTGTCACAAAATTTACCATGTCAATGACCGAATAATCTATCAGAATCGGCGCCTTGATATTGACGGGACCGGCAAATCCACGCGGCGCACCGGTAACATCACTGATCATGTCATCGGACGCCAGCTCCAATTCGGCAACATTAAGGTAATTCTTGACTTTGATTTCATTGATTTCCTTATCACCGCGAATCAGCACGGCGTAAGGCTTGCCGTCACCGTTGTAGATCAGCGTTTTCACAATATTGCGCGGATTGACTTTCAGGAAATCACTGACTTCTTCTATCGTGCGGACTTCGGGCGTATGCACTTCCTCCAGCGAAGACCAGTCTTCCTCAAAGATCTCTTTGCGTTCCGGACACACCACCTCCGCTTTTTCCAGATTGGCTGCATAGGAACATTTCCCGCAAAAGGCCATCGCATCCTCACCGGAGTCGGCCATCACCATAAATTCATGAGAATATTTGCCACCGATACTGCCGGAATCAGCCTCCACCGGACGGAATTTCAAACCGCAACGGCGGAAAATATTATTATACGCGTTAAACATCTTCTCATAACTTTTTTCTGCTCCTGCTTCATCCGCGTCAAAGCTATAGGCATCTTTCATGCCGAATTCGCGGCAGCGCATCACACCGAAACGCGGACGCACCTCATCACGGAATTTGGTCTGAATCTGGTAGAGATTACGGGGCAACTGACGATAGGTCTTAATATCATTACGCACCAACGACGTTATGACCTCTTCGTGCGTCGGCCCCAGGCAGTATTCATGATCGTGACGATCGTGAAATCTTAACAGTTCCTTGCCATAATGAACCCAGCGTCCCGACTCCTGCCAGAGTTCCGCCGGCTGCACCATGGACATGAAAACCTCCTGAGCCCCTGCTTTGTTCATTTCCTCACGAATGATTTGCTCCAGCTTGCGAATCACCCGATAACCCAAAGGCAGATAGGAATAGATTCCGCTGGTTAATTTCCGGATCATACCGGCTCTGATCATCAACTGGTGACTAATGACTTCCGCATCGGAAGGCACTTCTCGCACCGTCGGTAAAAACATTTCTGAATAACGCATTAAACTTTTTTCCTTTCGTCAATCATCATATTAATTTCTTTAAGCAGAATTTTCGCAAAATCTTTTTCCGCTACTTTCTGCCAGAGCTTGCCCTTCTTGAAAATAACGCCCTGTCCCCTGCCCCCGGCCAAACCGATATCCGCGTCTGCTGCCTCGCCGGGCCCATTGACGACGCATCCCATCAACGCAATCTTTAAATATTCCTTTTGACCGGTAAGAGCCTTTTCTATTTTAGCACTCAATTTTAAAAGATCAATTTCACAGCGCCCGCAAGTCGGACAGGAAATAATCTCCGGTCCGATTTTCCTGATATTTAAGGCCCGCAAAATTCCGTAAGCGAGAGGAATTTCCAGAACAGGATCTCCGGTGACAGAAACCCTGATGGTATCGCCAATGCCTTCATAGAGAAGTGTTCCGATACCCACGGCGGATTTTATCGCGGCATTGACCAGGGATCCTGCCTCCGTCACACCCAGATGCAACGGATAATCGGTTTGCGCTGAAATCGCACGATAAGCCTCAATCATCGTGGGAACGTTTGAAGATTTCAGCGACAACTTGATTAAATCAAAATCATGATCCTCAAAATATTTTATATTCTGCAAGGCACTTTCGGCCAGGGCCCCGGCTGTCGGACCTCCATATTTTCTCAACAAATCCTTTTGCAGTGAACCCGAATTAACGCCAATACGAATGACTGTTTTTCTTTCCTTTGCCGCCCTGACAATTTCGCCAATCTTATCCCTGGCAATATTCCCCGGATTGATTCTGATTCCTTCCGCGCTATTTCTGATGGCGGCGATGGCCAGACGATAATCAAAGTGGATATCGGCAATCAATGGCAGGTTGATCTTCTTTTTTATAGCCGGTATTGCTTCGACCGCTTCCGCGTCCGGAACGGCAACACGGATGATTTCACAGCCCGTTTTTTCCAACGCTTTGATCTGCCTGACGGTGGTTTTCACATCGCGCGTATCCGTATTGGTCATGGATTGAACGATGACGGGGGAACTTCCCCCAATGGATAAACCGCCCAATTTGATTGTTTTTGTTTTTCTTCTTTTGATGAAGGATAGATGTTCCACAGAAGTATTCTCTTCAGGAATAGTGTTCAATCATTGAAGATATTGAGCTGAAGTCAAAATTATTTACCCTGCCAGCAATGCAAACATAATTGATCAGACGGAAGTCCTATAGCGGCAATCATATCTTCAATGGTTAAATATCTCAGCGAAGTCACGTTAATATCACGACGTATCCAGTCAACCATTTGCGCATGCTTCAGCGAATTTGTATCCAGATATTCGGCCGGGTTTTCCAGGTCTTTTCCTTCTAGGGCACGAATCGCTTTGCGACAGGCCAGTTCACTTGTTGATCTTGTGGAAGATGCATAAATACATGGAAACATCAGCGGCGGACAAGCGGGGCGAACGTGTATTTCCTTTGCTCCATTATCCCATAATTTCTTGATCGTTAAATTTTTCAACTGTGTTCCGCGAACGATCGAATCGTCACAGATGATGATGCGATTTCCTTGAATGACATCGCGCACCGCACAAAGCTTCATCGTTGCCACCAGGTCTCTGATTTCCTGCGTCGGTGGCGTGTAACTGCGTCCGTAACCGGGAGTGTATTTCACCAGCGCCCGTCGATAAGGGATGCCCGATTCCATCGCGTAGCCGATGGCATGACCGACGCCGGAATCAGGGACACCGGAAACAAAATCAGCCTTAACATTATCCCGTCTGGCCAGATAAGCGCCGCATCGCTCCCGCGTACCTTCCACACTGATACCTTCGTAAGAGGAGGATGGATAACCGGTATAGATCCACAAAAAGGAACATATTTTCTTTTCTTCACCAGAAGGTTTCATGAGTTTTACGCCGTCCGGCGTCAATAAAACAATTTCTCCCGGTCCTAAAAATTGTACGAGTTCGTAACCGAGATTTTCAAACGAACTCGCTTCTGTGGCCACAACATAGGATTTCTTTTCCTGTTGGTTTTTATGTTTGCCAACAGCCAGTGAAAAACGTCCGAACTTGTCTCGCGCTGCGTAAATCCCTTCCTCGGTCAGGACCAGCGCGCAGACGGATCCCTCGATCGCGCCGCGCATGGATGCGATTCCCTCCACAATATTGTTTCCGCGATTAATCAGACAGGCTACGATTTCCGCATTATTCACGCCGCCATCAGCCATTTCTCCGAAGGAAGCTCCTTCATTCAACAATTCATTCACCAGCTCATTTTTATTGGAGATCATCCCCGTAGCGGCGACAGCATAAACCCCGAATTTTGAGCGAAAAATCAACGGCTGCGGAGAATCATCATCAATGGCACCGATACCGAAACGGCCTTCCAATCCTTCCAACTTTTTATAATCGTCAACGAACCGTGATTTGAATTGAACCTGAGACACGCTGTGAACTGTTTTGTAAAATCCTTTGGCGCCTAATACAGCCATACCACCGTTTTCTGTTCCCAGGTGTGAATGATAATCCGTTCCGTAAAAAAGTGTCTTGGCACAATTATCCGAAGATACAACCCCAAAAATGCCGCCCATGTATTTTTGCTCCTGATATGCTTATCCTGAAATAGCGTTTCGTGAAAAATCAGCACCTGCTGCCTGTCGTATATTTTTCCAACAGCTTTTGATGAACATTGTCAGGCACCAGGCCCTTTACAGAACCTCCGAGACTGGCCACTTCTTTGATCAATTTCGAACTTGTATAAAACCATTTGAATCCGCTCATCAAAAATACGGTTTCGATGTTTTTTGTCTGACGACGATTCATCAATGCCATCTGAAATTCATATTCAAAATCCGCAAGAGCCCGCATACCGCGCAAAATAATATTCGCACCGCTCATTTTCATGTAATCGACTAAAAGGCCGGAATAACAATCGACCCTGACCTCTTGCACGTCCTTAAAAATCTCCCGAATCATTTCCATTCTTTCTTCAATCGAAAAAAGATATGTTTTATTGGGATTGAAAGCAATCAGCACGATAATTTCATCAAACATCCGCACTGCTCTTTTGATAATATCCACATGACCGTTGGTAATCGGGTCAAATGAACCAGGGTAAATTGCAATTCTCTTTGTAAAATTATCCTGCATTATCTTCTCTCCATTTAAAAAAAGTCAAGGCGTTCTCGCCGTATTTTCTTTGATCAATCAAACAAATATTATTACCCGGAAATTCAGAAAAACCTTCTTTGACTGAATGCTGTATTACAATGACGCTATCCTTGTTCACTATTTTATTTTTGTTCAAGAGCTCCAGTGTTTTTCCAACTAAATTCCTGTTATAAGGAGGATCGGCAAATATGATGTCAAAAACGCATTTTTTTCTGAACAGCTGACCTAATCCCTTCTCAATATCACTGGTGATTATTGTCCATTTACTTTCCAGACAACTTTCGTGGATATTTTTTCTAATGACCTCCGCCAGCTTTGCGTTCTTTTCAATAAAATAAATTTCTCTGGCGCCGCGGCTGGCCGCTTCCAGCCCCACGCTTCCCGATCCGGCAAAGAGATCGAGAAAATTTTTATCCTGTTGCACTCTCAATAAATTAAAAAGTGTTTCTCTTAAAAAATCGGATGTCGGTCTTTCTTTTGATCCTGATGGGAAACGTAATGTTTTTCCTTTTAGCGTACCTCCGGTTAATCTCATATTATTTCTGTCGTATTGAAAATCATTTTTTTTCGTCAGGATTGGACTTGCTGCCAATTGCTTTATTTTTTGAGAAATATTTCAGAACCCACCAGATCGGACCGGAAATCGCATAACCTAAAATGATAACGAAAAACATGATTTCCGGTTCGGCCACAATGATAATCAAGAGAACCGTTGACCAAAAGAAAATTGTGAACGGCTTGCGTGCCAGAAGAGACATATCCTTAAAACTGTAATACTTGACACTGCTGACCATTAACAGGGATATGACCATAACAAAAATCATGATGAAAAAATTATGAAATTTCCCTTCAGCTCCGACATAATCAAAAAAGATGACCGTGGTTGCCACAACTGAAGCAGCAGCCGGAATGGGCAGACCGTTGAAAACACTACTTTCAATAATCCCGATTTGAATGTTGAAACGGGCCAAGCGCAGGGCGCCGCAGAGTACAAATAAAAAAGAAACAATCCAGCCCCATTTTCCGTAAATGGATAAAGACCAGCTATAAGCCAGAAGCGCCGGTGCAATACCGAAAGATATCACATCCGCCAGTGAATCGTATTCCGCACCGAATTTACTGGTCGTATTGGTCAGACGGGCAACGCGCCCATCCAGTCCGTCGAAAACAACAGAGACAAGAATCGCAATGGCTGCCGGCACAAAATGCTCTTTGAAAGAAGCTATAATGGAATAGAATCCGCAAAACAGGCTGGCCGATGTAAACAAATTCGGCAAAAGATAAATACCTTTTTTCATACGAATTCGCTGAGGAGAATTTTCCATATTCATGACAAATAACCCAAAATTGTTTGACCTGCCTTAACCTTATCGTTGAGTTTAACTGAAATTTTTGAATCTTCCGGCAAGTAGATATCCACACGTGAACCAAAACAAATTAAACCGAATCGTTCACCCTTCCCGATCCTGTCACCCGGTTTGACCCAGCAAACGATACGCCGGGCAATAAGGCCGGCAATCTGGACCGTCCAGATCATACGGCCATCTATTGTACGAATCATTAATTCATTGCGTTCGTTATCCAGTGACGCCTTATCCAGATTTGCCGATAAAAACTTGCCTTCGTGGTAATGAATCGTTTCGATGGTTCCCGCGTAAGGCGCGCGATTCACATGCACGTTAAAAACATTCATAAAGATACTGATTTTCTTGAATTTTCCGGATATTGTGCCATCGACGGCGGTATTTTCTATCTTGATGACCTTGCCATCAGCGGGAGAGATTAAGACTTTTTCCTCCTCTTGGAAAAATCTTTCCGGATTACGGAAAAACCAGACGATAAAAACGGTTAACAGAGCAAAAAAGCTTAGCAGCCAGCAGTTTCTGCCCAGAATGGCAACAAACACGGTGATGATAAGAGAAAAAATTATAAAAGGATAACCTTCCGGAGCGATGATACTGTCATGTTTCATAGAAATTTATCTTTTCTTAAGAGCACTAAATAATTAATATAAGAAAAATAATTACAAACGGGTTTATCACCAGCCGGTGACCCGCAAAATGATTTTTTCTGATATATCAATTGACTATACTTGTCAATAAATCTTTAATTTTTATACAAAAACAAATGAAAATAATTATTGGATTACTGTTGCATACGACGTATGGAATATGTATATTATTTGATAATGATTACGATTTGTTAGGTTTATCTTTTTATGCATAAAATAAAATGGAGTTTTATTTTAGGAATATTAGTCACCATCGCTTTTTTTTCCCTGCTGCTGATCCGTCTCGATTTTCTTCCAAAAGATCATGAACCGGTCATCAAGGTACAATTTTCGAAATCACAGCAGCCTCAAGACATCTGGATGAATATATTTCAAAATAACCAAAAGATTGGATTTATCCATCGCACGCTGGCGAGAAAGGATAACCGGTTTCAGTTCAAAGAAAAAGTCCTCATGGAAATTAACATGATGGGCGTAACACAGGCTCTCAATATCCTGACTGAAGGCATTCTCAACTCCGATATGACGGTGGCATCATTTAATTTTAATCTGAATTCCAGCATTTTCAGCTTCCATGCCGCGGGGCATGTGGCAGGAAATAAACTGATTTTATCGACCGGATCAGCGGACGCACAGGAAAAGATGGAAATTCCTTTGAAAGAGATTCCTCATCTCGGTGGCAGTATCTACGAAGCCGCTTTTCAAAATAATCTGGATAAAGAAACGGCTCGAAGTTTCAGTTTATTCGATCCATCGACCATGTCTATTCGCCCCATCAAGGTTACGAGAAATGCCGATGAAATCATACCCGTGATGGGCAAGCGGGTTTTAACAAAAAAATATTGCGCCGATTTTATGGGAGCAAAAAATTGCGCATGGCTTGATAAAGAAGGCAACGTCCTAAAAGAAACGGGAATCATGGGGCTTTCGATGGAAAAAACCAGCAAAGAAAAAGCTCTTGCGGGCATGGATCAGGCAACAAGTTTCGATATGACGGAACTCGCTTCTATCGCATCTAACGTTCATATCAAAGATCCGGAAAAACTCAATGAAATCAAAATAAGAATCACCGGGATCAGCAACGATCTTTTCCTCAACGGTGGCAGGCAAGCATATCATAACGACACTCTGACCGTCACCAAGGAAACTCTCGCAGCGTCAACCAATGATCAAAAAGTTTTTCCCGCGGGTGTTGCGTTATATCTTCAGCCGTCTTTTCTGATCCAATCCGACGACCCGCAAATCAAAAAACAATTGCTGGAAATTATCAAACCTACGGATACCGCTCGTCAGAAAGCGGAAAAAATTATCGCCTGGGTCCATCGTCATCTTGAAAAAAGACCAACCCTGTCTGTTCCCAATGCGCTGGAAGTCCTAAAAAATAAATCCGGTGATTGCAATGAGCATGCTGTTCTTGCCGTCGCCTTATTACGCGCAGCCGGCATACCGGCACAATCGGAAGCCGGTCTGGTTTACCTGCGCGGTCGATTTTATTATCATGCCTGGTGTGTGTTTTATGTGGACAAATGGATCACCGCCGATGCTGTTTTCAATCAATTGCCCGCTGATGTCACTCATGTCCGGCTCATCCGGGGCGAAACCGACCGGCAACTGAATTTGATGGGGGTCATCGGCAGAATAAAACTGGAGGTCATGGAACAAAAAAGATGATTAAACTTTCTGAACTTACGAAGGATTATGGTACAACCATTGCCGTCAACAAACTCAATTTACATGTTCGATCCGGGGAAATTTATGGTTTTATCGGACCCAACGGCGCCGGAAAAACGACAACAATCCGCATGATGGGTGGAATACTGTCTCCCACCTCCGGCAGTATTTTTATCGGGGGGCTGGACATGGCCAAAAATCCGGTGGCAGGAAAAAAAATGATCGGTTTCGTTCCCGACAGACCGTTTCTATATCAAAAACTGACCGGAATGGAATTTTTGAAATTCTCTGCGGATCTTTACAATGTCAACCCTGATTCATTTGAGCAGAAAGCGAAAAATCTCCTCCAGCAGTTCGCGCTTTGGGACTGGGCGGATGAATTAATCGAGGCTTATTCGCATGGCATGAAGCAAAGGCTGATCATTGCCGCCGCACTCTTGCATGATCCGAAGATATTGATTATTGATGAACCGATGGTCGGTCTGGATCCGGAGGCGGTCCATATGGTCAAGGATATATTTAAAGAACTGGCGGCCCATAAAACAACCATCTTTATTTCGACACATACGTTAAGCATCGCCGAAGATTTGTGCCATCGCATCGGTCTGATTCACAAAGGCTCTCTTCTGGCGGAAGGCAACCTTGAGGAATTGAAGCGTATTGCAAAACTGGGAGAGGCCCGACTGGAAGAAGTGTTTCTCACCATCATCAAAGAGAATACCTTTATATGAACACCATCCTTTCTTTAATACGACCGCGTGTTCTATCTTCGGTCAACAGTTTAAGGCAGGGGAATAAAAAAAACAACTGGGCACGCATTTCGATGTTCGGCACGATCGGGCTGGTTTTCTGGATCGGTATTTTCGTTATTGCCTATCGCGTACTGTCTTATTTTCATAATGTGCAGGATTTCGGTGATATTCTCGCGATGAAGTTTTTATCGATGATCATCATTATTTTTTTCACAATGATCCTTTTCAGCAATATTGTCAATTGCCTGACGCATCTGTATTTGAGTCAGGATTTGTCCCTTTTGCATTCCCTTCCTGTTTCATCAAAAGACATATTTTTTTCGCGCTGGATCATCAGCACGTTTGACAGTTCATGGATGATCCTCGCTTTCAGCATTCCCATATTTTTATCCTATGGATTAATCTATAAGACCGGTATCCTTTATTATGTGATTTTTCCGATGGAAATGATTTTTATGTGCATGATTGCTTCATCGTTCAGCGGTATGCTCGTTTTATTCGGGGCGCAAATACTTCCCGCCGGCCGGATCAGAACGGTTTTAATTATTCTGGGAGCGGTTATGGTCATCGGTCTGATTTTTGTTTTACGTCTGACCCGACCGGAACAGTTGGTCAATCCGGACAGTTTTGCTTCGGTCGTCATTTACCTGAATTCGATGCAAACACCTGACTCACCGGTTCTGCCCACGACGTGGATATCCGACGCTATCAGAAACGCCATTCATAATAACACAGAAAATTACATGCTCAGCATGGGTCTGACCGTAACCTTTTCCTTGATGCTGATTTTTTTGAACAACTTTTTCGCTCAAAAATTATATTTTAACGGCTTTTCCAAATCACAAACGACACCTCAGCGCTTATTTTCTCCTTTGAAGTACAAAGGGTTTGACTGGGAAAATTTGCTGAATTTTCTTCCACGGGAAACAAAGGCTTTCGCCGTCAAAGAAATTAGAACTTTTTTCAGAGATTCCTCCCAATGGCCCCAATTATTTTTAATGGCGGCCTTAATTGTAATTTACATTTATAATTTTTCTGTTTTACCCCTGAATAAATCACCGATAAAAACGGTTTATTTGCAAAACTTATTTTCTTTCCTGAATATAGGGCTGGCGGCTTTGGTTCTCTCCGCCATTTCGGCCCGTTTTGTTTTCCCCTCCGTCAGCATGGAAGGTGAAGCATTCTGGATCGTTCAAGCGGCACCGGTGCGGGTGAAAGATTTTCTTTGGATTAAGTTTTTTCTATATTATATCCCCATGACTATCCTGGCTGAAATTCTGATTATTTCCTCCAACATGCTTCTTGGCGTCTCCCATTTCATGATGATTCTTTCATCCATGACGATATTTTTCCTTGTACCGGCTATTGTGGGAATGGGGATCGGATTGGGAGCTGTTTACGCTGATTTCAAGTCAGAAAATCCAACCAACGTCGTCACCAGTTTCGGGGGACTACTTTTTATGATTCTGAGTTTTGGATTGACAGGGATGATTATTGTTCTGGAAGCCGGTCCGGTATATCAAATCGTGATGGTCAATTTGCGGGGACATCATCTTTCCATGCTACAAATCATTTGGGTAACTCTTTCTTTCGTAATCGCTTTGTTTCTTTGTATCTTCGCTTCAATCTATCCGATACATCGCGGCATAAAATTTTTAAATTTAAAATAGAACTTCGCTTTAGAATATTGGATTATCTTTTTCATGACTATCAACAGTCACGGAAACACAAAATTGGCTTGATTTTCCTTAATCAATAAGCTAAATTATCAATGAATTGAATTGATATTCTGAAGTCTTACATTAGTCTATTGACGATATTATTTGATTTTATAAATTTTTTTTAATGAAAAAAAACTTTTTTGGCATTAGTTTTTCATTAAGTGTTTTCTGTCTTTCATTACTTTCAGGAGTAATATGGAAAAAATTTGTATCGTAAAGCGTCGCAGAGAATATGCGCAACCGGAGATCAAAGTAACAGTTGCACAACCGGAAACAAGTGAAGCTAATGCTTCTGAAGCATTAATCACCAGGGCAATCATTGAAAAAAATACGGAATCGACCAGTCAAAAAATACCGGAATTTATTGTAGCGCAACCGGATTTAAACAAAACGATTACGCCGGAAGTCATTGCAACGGATATCACCACAGAAGACAATACTGGATCAAGTGATAAAAAAATTGTGGAAGAATTTACCGACCATTCCGCGTCCGTCATTTCTATCGTAATGACCAAGGAACAATCCAATTTATTACAGGAATCCGAATATATAAAAGAATTATTAAGCGGCGCAAAAAGTGATCCGGCTCTGGACATAAAATTAACCGCTGATGGCCGGCTTTGTTTCAATTACCGGTTTAAAGATTCTTTGATGGTGAGAATGCTCGCCCCCAATCAGGTGTGCCAGATGCTCCAGGTCAGTCGTAGTTTCCTACAAAAGATTGTCCATGAAAATAAACTGAAAAGCTACAAACTTGGGAAAATGAGACGATTTTTACTAGAAGATATTTTAGAATATTTAAGCAGCGACGCTGAATTTACTCAGTTTAACAATGAAAAATGACATGAACTTTTTGTTGTTTGCTCAAGGACGGATGTAATAAGTTTTATAACAGCTTAATGGGAGATGACAGATGTATAGTGAATACTGGAATTTAGTTAAGCCACCCTTCGATAATGTTCCTGATTCCTCGATGTATGTGGACTGTCACGTGTCAATGGAAGATGTTATCGCCGAAACTATTTATGCCATCAAAGAAGGCAATGAATGTCTGACGGTTATCGTCGGTGAAGTTGGTCTTGGCAAGACGCTCTCCCTCCGTGTTATTATTGATTCACTGGAACCGGAAAAATACAAAGTCGCCTTAATCACCAATCCCGCTCTGTCTTTTATCCAGCTGTTAAGAGAAATCATCGGTCAGATCACAGGAAAACAATGTCTGGAAAAAAAGAAGGTCGATTTGCTGGAAATTTTCAACCGTCTTTTATTTGAGACAGCTGATCAGGGAAAGAAAATCGTTATTGTTATCGACGAAGCCAATGTGATACCGCCTTCTGTTCTGGATGACATACGCATGTTAACCAATATGCAGGATGACGACCGCAACCTTTTTACGCTGCTGCTTGTCGGCCAGATGGAATTTGCCAGAGTGCTTGAAAAACCTAAGCATGCTAATTTGTTTCAACGCGTAGGCACTTACGGTCATCTTGAGAAACTGCCTTCGAAAGAAGCAGTGCAATCCTATATCGAAGCAAGACTGAGAATCGCGGGTACCGAAAAGAAAATCTTCTCCGATGACTCTATTCCTGTTATCTGGGAATTTTCCGAACACGGCGTGCCTCGTCTGATCAACAAAATATGCAAGCTTTGTTTGAAAGCGGGAGAAACCAACGAGTTTGATGCTATCTCGGCTGAAGTTGCCGCTCAAATTGCCGATCGTTTCCAAAAATTGGGCAAGACAGCACGCAAGACGCCGAGCCGTCCAACTGTAGAACCTTCCGAAAAAGGCGCTGAGGAACCTGAAAAATTACCAAAAAGGCCAAAAGCATCTATTCCCAAAGCGGAAACTCCGGAATTAAAGGCTCCGGCAAGACCGACACCGCCTCCGCAGATGGAAGAAGCCAGACCTGTCATGCCTGAACGACCGCCTGTCCGGCCCATTGCTCCGATAATAGAAGAGGAAGCGCCCGCGCCACCAAAACCTGTCGTGCCGGAACCCAGACCGGTGAGACCTATTCCACCTCCTCAAATGGAAGAGGCTCCAGCGGTCTCAACCGTGCGCGTATCCCCGGAACCGCCTGTTCAGCCGGTTGTTCCGCCAAGGGAAGCGGTCAAACCGGCTCAAATACGACCGGCAATGATCGATAGAAGGCCGGTTCAGCCCGTTGTGCAGAAGGTTGAAGAAACCGCTGTACCGTTGGAGGTACCTGAACGTTTGGAAATTGAACCTCGTGAAGTCGAATGGGAAGAAGCCATACCGGTTAAACCCAGAACGGTTGTACCTGAACAGCCGATGGTAAAACCTGTCGAACTTCCGAAAGAAGAAGCGTTACAGACCCAGCCCGAGCCCGTTGCACCCGAGGCACCGACGGTAAAACCTGTCGAACCTCCGAAGCAGGAAGCAGTCCCGGTTCAACCCCGGGCAGTGCCTCTGGCAAAACCATCGGCAGTGCCTGTGCCACCGCGGCCTGAATCTGTTCCGATTCAACCAAAAACCATTATACCACAAAAACCGCCGATAGCGCCGCCGCCCGTGCCGCCACGGCAAGAACAGCCCGTTACCACTCAGGCAAAACAACAGGAAGCTCCCGAACAGCCGGCGCAAGGCGAAAAAGAATCTTTTGAAGATGTATTGATCGGTCAACAGCCCATCAAACTGACTATTCCGGCGCATGTTATCAGAAACGCGCAGGCTGCTGATCCTGAAACAAAAAATAAACTGGCCGGCTATTGGTCAGCACAAATACTGAAGGGAAATCCGCAATTAGCGCATACATCCGCCGATCCGGTGTCTTTATGGTTTGATGTGAAAAATGTGATTTTAAAGAAATTTAACAGCCGTTAAAAAACGTAAAATGATGTATAAATAATGATCAGGAAAAAATATCTCTGGAATTCCGGATATTTCTTAAAAATCACGACATGACCATCAAATCATCCAAGAATGTTAATAAGAAAGATTCATACACTGCCGAAGATTACGTCAGTTGGGGTTTTGCTCATATAGAAAACAAAAACTATGACGAGGCTTTAAAATGCTTTAACGTCATGACGGAGTTGGAGCCGGATAATCCCAAACATTTTATCCATATGGGATATGTTTATGAAAAAATAGATATGTTTGACTCGGCAAAGAAATGCTACGAAAAAGCTCTGAAAGTTAAACCTGATTATATCGAAGCCATGCTCAACATAGGTCACATCTATGAGTTACAGGGAGATTATCACAATGCCGTCAATCAGTACACACAGGCCATAGAAACTTCTCCGCAGGATGTTGTGCCCCATTTCTGCCTTGCCAGTCTGTATGACAAACATGATATGTTTGATGAAGCGGCGGAAGAATATGAAGTCGTTCTCGAAATTAATCCGAAACATACAAAGGCTCTGCATAATTTGGGCAGAATTCATTTTCAGGATGGAGACTACACGAATGCGCTGAAATATTTCCAAAAGGTTTTAACCCTGGACCCGGAAAACATTGACGCGCTGAACGATTTGGGCTCGGTTTATGAAATCACCAAAAATTTTCTCCAGGCCATATCCACATATCGCCGGGCTCTTAAAGTGAATCCTCTGCACGAAGAAACCAACTTTAATCTGGCCAACGCCTATTTCTCCCTGTATTTATCCAATCCCCGCATTGTCAATCTGGACTCGATCACTGAACGTCTTTACGCCGTACTTTCACAAAATCCCAACAACAGAAAAGTTCGTGATCTCTTGAACAAAATCAAGTCATCTTGATTGTTTAATCTTCAAGGAGCAAATGAAAATTTTTTAATCTGCGCATCATGCGAGCGCAGATAGACAGGAATAAATTTTGCCGCATCCAGCAGTTCGTGGCGATGATATTTTTCACGCCCTAAAACGGCAACGGATGACGCCCGGATATATTGTTGCGTGGCCGGAATTATCTCAATATCCTGATGATGATTTTCGCGTATGATGTCGGCATACCGAAGAGCGCCGTCGCCGACATAAATAATATCATCATTCTCATTTTTGATATGTGCGGGATTCAAAATCCGGTCTTCGCCCACCTGTTCCATGAACCCGTTATCCCCATACTTGAAATAAGCGCTATAGACCTGTCCCCGTCCCGCATCCATTAATGCGCCTATTTTTTTTGATGTTTTACCGCTGTTTAAAGCAAGAGCCGCCAGAGCAGAGATTCCCGCAGCAGGTTTTCCTGTAGCCAGCATCAATCCTTTCATGGTACTTGCCCCGATACGCAAACCGGTAAATGATCCCGGGCCGATCGTACAGGCAAAAAGATCCATATTGTCAATTTTTATTCCGCTTTGCGCGCATGCCTGATGAATTACCGGTAAAAGGACTTCTGAATGGTTTGATCCGCTGTTAATGATGACGTCATAAATAATAATATCATCTCGCAATATGGCAACCGCCGCAGTTTTGCCTGATGTATCAAAAGCTAAAGTCAGCATACATTATTTAAAGATCCTCAGGATATCGTTCACAATTTTGATATTCAGCCGTTCAATGTCAATCATGATGACAAAAAGCATCAGCATCAATAACATGGCAAAACCTATTTGCTGTGCCAACTCTCTCACTTTGACACTGACTTCCCTTCTCATAACAATTTCAATCAGATAAAACATGATATGTCCGCCATCGAGGACCGGTATCGGAAATAAATTAATCACGCCCAAATTAATCGAAAGGATGGCCATAAAAAGAATAAAAGGAATGATGCCTTCTTTAACCTGAGCGCCGGCAACTTGAGCGATAAAAATAGGCCCGCCCAGCGTTCTCGGTGATACGACACCTTCCAGCATCTTAATAACGGAAAGAACGGTCAGTTTGCTAATTTCCCAGGTTTTGGCAAATGATAGCAGAACGGCATCCACAGGATTTTTTCTTTCAATCATTGTTTTTCCGGAAGGAGACACCCCGATAAGATATGCCGGGACTTCCTCACCAAAAATATTCTTTGATTTGGATAATCTCGGTTTAACCAGGAGACGCTTTTCCTCCGCCCCTCTTTGCACCACAACTTCAATTTGTTTTTCCTGAGCCACCGTCGTAACTTCTCTGATCTCTTCCCAGAAGGTGATTTTCTGTCCGTTCATGGAAACTATTTTATCACCCTTGAGCATGCCGGCTGCGTAGGCAGCCGAGTCTTTTTGTACCTCTCCAATTTCCGAGGTCAAAGTAGGCAAACCATAGAGCATAACGATCATAAAGATTAAAATAGCCAGTACAAAGTTGAAAACAGGTCCTGCAAGGACAATCAGGATTCTCTTCCATACCGATTGCTTGTAAAAGGATCTTTTCTCATCCTCAGGAGACAGGTCTTCGTCTCCTGATTCACCCAGCAGTTTTACAAAACCTCCTAGGGGAATCCAGGACAGGACATACTCTGTCTCCCCTATCTTTTTGCCGAATACTTTCGGTCCGAAACCGAGAGAAAACTTGAGAACCCCCACACCGGACAATCGGGCCGCCAGAAAATGGCCGAATTCGTGGGCAAAAATGAGAACCCCCAGTAAAATTATAAAAGAAATAAAAGTGATCAATTTATCATCCTCTCTATTATTGTTTTAGTTTTTATCCTCGCCCACCGGTCGGAACTTAAAATATCCTCCAGTGACGGTTTTTTAATGATTTTATGATCGTTCAGTACTTTTTCAATAATCACAGGAATATCAACAAAACGAATCATTTTCTGCATAAAAGCTTCTACGGCAATTTCATCAGAGGCATTGAGAACGGCCGGAGCGGTGCCTCCATCCAAGCAGGCGTGACAGGCAATATCAAGACAAGGAAATTTTTTAACATCCGGCTGATAAAATTCCAGTGTTTTTTCTTTTGCCAGATTCAGCGGGACAATATCGTTTTTCATTCTTTCCGGATATGATAAAGCATAGGCAATGGGTATTTTCATATCCGGAACACCCATTTGCGCCAAAAAAGCCCCGTCAATAAATTCAACCATGGAATGGACAATGCTCTGGGGATGAATTAAAACATCTATGGCACTGATATCCACATTAAACAACCATTTCGCTTCAATAATTTCCAGACCTTTGTTCATCATGGAAGCGGAATCAATGGTTATTTTTTTTCCCATTTTCCATTTGGGATGACGCAATGTCTGATTCAACGTGACTTTCTGTAATTGCCTGACCGTATATTTCAAGAAAGGGCCACCGGAAGCCGTTAAAATTATTTTACGTAAATTTTCTCGCCTGTTTCCCTGAAGACATTGAAATATTGCACTGTGCTCACTGTCCACGGGAATAATATTTATTCCTTTTTTCGCTGCTTTTTTTGTAACGATTTCTCCCGCCAGCACCATGGTTTCCTTGTTGGCCAGAGCAATGTCTTTACCGGCTTCGATGGCGGCCAGCGTGGGAACCAAACCCGCTGATCCTGCAATCGCCGAAACGACGATATCTGCGGATGGAAATGAAGCCACTTCTTTCATCCCTTCCACATCATATAATATCTTCACTCTATGTCTTGTCGTTAATGCTTCACGGAGCTTCAGCGCTGTTTCCTTTGTTTTAACAGAAACTAATTTCGGTTTGCATCTTTCTATTTGCCGTTTGATTTTATGAATATTTTCACCGGCGGCCAGTGCCACGATCTGAAAACGATCCGGATTTTTTTCAACAACATCCAGCGTGCTGCATCCTATTGAACCGGTGGAACCCAACAAGGTTATCTTCTTCATGATTCAATCACAAAAATGCGGTAGTAATAAACAAAAGGCGCTATAAACAAAAGACAATCCAGACGATCCAGGATTCCTCCATGCCCCGGCAGAAGCGAACTGGCATCTTTAAGACCGTAATTTCTTTTTATGGCCGACTCACAGATATCGCCGAGCTGGCCGATAAGGCTGCCGGTTAATGCCAGAATCGCTATTTTCATCAACGGTACCTCCGGCAGAAAGAAATGGGCGAAGATCAGGCAGGCCACAGTGCTGCCCAAAACAAGTCCGATGAGTCCTTCCACCGTTTTCGCGGGACTTACAAAAGGAACCAGTTTGTGTTTCCCGAAATACTTGCCCACGTACAAAGCAGCAATATCACCGATGAAAGCGAGCACGAGGACAAAGATGATCCAAACGATGCCATTTTCCATCATCCTCAGGGATATAAAATAAGACATAAGAAAAGGGATATACAGGATTCCGAAAACAACTTTGGCAACTGACAAGACATCAAAGTTTGCCTCTTTGATGGACAAAACAAATAAGATAAATACCAGCGGTACGGAGCACGACAGAGCGGCAAGGATGTACTGATGATTCCCGGTAAGAGCAAGCAAAGGAATGATCACCGCAAAAGCAAGACCTTCAATTTTCTCCCTGACAAAACCCTGTCCGAAAACCATGTGATTGTATTCCCAGACCCCTCCCAGGATAAACAAAACAACAACAGCCGCAAAAATCGCTGAAGATCCGAAAAAGATAATAAGCAATAAGACAGGAACAATAATCAAGCCGGTCAGCCATCTCTTGAATAATGGACTACTGTTTTTGGACATAAACGTAAACCTTCATTCTTTTTTACATTTTTTCTTTAATCTGTGCACTCGTCAGGCCGAACCGCCTTTCACGCTTCTGAAATCCGGCAATGGCTTTATAAAGATCTTCTTTGGTAAAATCAGGCCAGAGAACTTTTGTGAAATAAAGTTCCGTATAGGCCATTTGCCAGAGCAGAAAATTACTGATGCGGTATTCACCGCTGGTGCGAATCATCAAATCCGGATCGGGCATACCGGATGTATATAAATAATGACTGAACGTTTCTTTATTGATTTGATCAATATCAATTTTACCGGTTTTGTTATCCTGAATGATTTTCTTCACAGCCAGGATAATTTCGTCCTGCGCTCCGTAACTTAAGGCCAGATTCAGAACCATCTTATCGTTTTTCAGCGTTCTTTCCTTGACCTGTAGAAGTTTTTCTTTGACCGAAGGATTTAAACGGTCAATTTCTCCGATCGTTGTCAGTCTGATTTCCTGCTTCTGTAATTCCGCCAGCTCCTTGTCCAGATATTCTTCCAGCAAAAACATCAATGCCTGAACTTCTTTGGCCGGGCGTTCCCAGTTTTCGGAAGAAAAAGCATAAAGGGTCAGGTATGGTATGCCAATTTCACGACAGGCTCTAACCACGGTTCTGACCGCTTGAGCGCCTTTTCTATGACCTCTGATTCTGCCCATGGTATGTTTTTCCGCCCAGCGCCCATTGCCATCCATGATGATCGCTATATGACGCGGCAATTTATCGGTATCAATTTTTATCACTGAATGGACTCCTATTTTTCATTGAGTGTAATCGACAGCCATATTTTTTTCAACAGGTAATCCTTAAAAAAAACCGGCAGAAAAACAAATGGGGAGTTAAGAACTCCCCATGATTCATTGTTCATATTCAATCCGGATTATATTTCCATAATTTCTTTTTCTTTGACCGCCAGAATTTTATCTGTTTTTTCAATATACTGATCCGTTAGTTTTTGAACTTCCTCCTGAGCTGTAAACATTTCATCTTCTGATATTTTATTGTTTTTCTTTAATGTCTTCAATTCTTCATTAGCGTCTCGTCTGGCATTACGCAATTTAATTTTTCCTTCTTCTGCCATCTTCTTGACGTTTTTGGCAATTTCCTTTCGTCTTTCTTCCGTTAACTGGGGAATGGCCAGACGCACGGCTTTGCCGTCATTGGAAGGCGTTACGCCCAGATCCGACTTTTGAATCGCCTTTTCAATCGCGCCAATGATGGAAGCATCCCAGGGCACGATAAGAATCTGACGACTTTCCGGAACGGAAACATTAGCCACTTGATTGATAGGAGTCGGTGTACCGTAATAATCCACTTTGATGCCATCCAGCAACGAAACAGATGCTCTGCCCGTCCTGACTCTGCTGAAGGATTTACTTAAAGCGTCAATTGTTTTTTCCATCTCTTCCTTGAACTTCTGAAAAACGGCTTCTTTCATATCATTCTCCTACATAAGTACCAATTTTTTGGCCGCAAATCGCTTTGCGAATGTTACCCTTCTTCTGCAAATTAAAGACGATAATCGGCAATAAATTATCACGACAGAGCGTGATTGCCGTTGCGTCCATGACTTTCAGGTTTTTTGTTAATACGTCAATATAACTGATTTTATTAAACATCACCGCTTTTTTATCTTTAATCGGATCGGCATCATAAACGCCGTCAACTTTCGTGGCTTTCATGATGATATCGGCTCGTATTTCCATTGCTCTTAACACGGCTGCCGTATCGGTTGAAAAATATGGATTGCCCGTACCGCCGGCAAAAATCACGATTCTTCCCTTTTCCAGATGACGGATCGCCCGGCGTTGAATAAAGGGTTCAGCGATTTCGTGCATCTCAATGGAAGACTGAACTCTGGTGGGCAAACCTCTTTCTTCAAGCGCGCTCTGCAGGGCAAGGCTGTTAATCACCGTTGCCAGCATTCCCATATAATCCGCCGTGGTTCTGTCCATCCCCTTGGCACTGGCTTCCACACCTCGAAAAATGTTTCCACCGCCAATCACTATCCCCAACTGGATACCGATCCTGGAAAGGGGCTTGATTTCATCCGCGATGTAATTGGCCACTTCGGGATCGACACCGGTTGATTGCTTGCCTAAAAGCGCCTCTCCACTTAATTTTAAAAGAACTCTTTGATAAGCAGTTTTTTGCTTTAATCTCATGACTGCTTTATTTCCTCGCCCAGTTGGAAACGGGCAAAACGACGGATAACAATATTTTCTCCCGTCTTCGCAATCATATTGCTGACCAGCGTGCCTACGGTAATATCCTGATTCTTGACAAATTTCTGTTCGGTCAGGCAGACGTCTTCATAATATTTTTTGAGTTTGCCTTCAATAATCTTGTCCCAGATTTTCTCCGGTTTTTTTTCTTCTCGCAACTGACTGCGATAGATTTCCTTTTCTCTCTCCAGAGCCGGTTCTGGAATTTCATCCGATCTTACATACAACGGATTGGACGCAGCGATATGCATGGCAATATCTCTGGCCATCATTTGAAAATCTTCAGTTTTCGCGACAAAATCTGTTTCGCAATTCACTTCGACCATCACACCGATTTTACCGCCCATATGAATGTACGACGCTACGGTTCCGTCTTTGGCTGCTTTTGACGATCTCTTGGTGGCCGCCGAAAGACCTTTCTTTCTCAGAAAATCAATCGCTTTCTCAAAATCACCATCAACGGCGGCAAGGGCTTCCTTGCAATCCATCATACCGGCACCGGTTTTTGTTCTTAATTCTTTGACCATAGTTGAAGTTATTTCCATTGTCTTATCTCCCTTAATCAATTCTTTAATAAAATCCCGAGAGGATTATCATTATTCGGCATAAGCTTCCGACTTATCGTTTGTATCGTCAATCTCCAGTCTTTCGGGAACATCCGTTTCTTCGGGTTTTGCTTCCACTGCCGCATCGGTTTCCTTGTTGGACTCAGCCACCATTTTTTCCTCAAATCGTTTTCTCCCTTCCAGAACGGCTTCCGCAATTTTCGACGTAAACAATTTAATCGCTCTGATGGCATCATCGTTGCCCGGAATCACATAGTCTATATTATCCGGATCGCAATTGGTATCGACGATAGCGGCGATGGGAATTCTCAATTTCTTGGCTTCATTGACGGTAATGTGCTCCTTGCTTGGATCAACAATAAAAACGGCCGCGGGCAGCGATTTCATGTTTTTGATTCCGCCTAAAACAGTTTCCAGTTTTTCCTTTTCTTTCTGCAATTTTGTAATTTCTTTTTTGGGAAACGCTTTGATGGAGTCATCATTGAACATGTCCGTCAAGGTATTCAAACGGTCGATGCTTTTTTTAATCGTCACAAAATTGGTCAACATGCCACCCAGCCATCGCTGATTCACATAAGGCATTCCGCAACGCAGTGCCTCCTCCTTGATGGCTTCCTGTGACTGTTTCTTCGTGCCGACAAAGAGAATTTCTTTTCCCTCACTGACCGTATCAATCACAAAATTGTAAGCGGCTTGGAACAGACCGACTGTTTGTTGTAAATCAATAATGTAGATGTTGTTTCTAGCCCCAAAGATGTATGGTTTCATCTTCGGATTCCATTTGTTCGTCTGATGTCCGAAATGGACACCCGCTTCCAGTAAAAGCTTCATTGAAATTGCTGACATATATATCTCCTTCTTTTTTAGTTTTTTCCTCCATCCCCTTCAACTTGCACGGCAAACTTAAATGACAAGCAACATACCGGCAATCCAAGGATGTGTGAAATTTATCCGTGGCTGAGTAACATAAACCATTGAATTAATCAAGATTAAATAATTGTTTTCAACTGATAAATTTATAACGGGCTAAGTTGAATATTCGGCGTTGATCTTCACATAGTCGTGAGAGAGATCAGACGTATAAACGTAGTAGGACTTGTCTCCTGCTCCCAGATCAACCTTCACGTCAATGCGATCCTGATGAAAGATGCTCTTCAACTTGTTCATATCGAAAGTCAACGGTGAATTTTGAGAAAAAATCGGCATATCTCCGATGCTCAGGCTGATTTTTTCCTTTTCCATATTGATTCCGGAAGCACCGAGAGCCGCGATAATTCTTCCCCAATTGGGATCTTCTCCGAAAAAGGCAGTTTTCACGAGATTGGAATTGGCGATGGAATAAGCCGCTGACCTGGCATCAGATTTGGATTTTGCTCCGTTAACCATAATCGAAATAAATTTGGTTGCCCCTTCACCATCTTGAACGACTGCCTGACACAGCTCCATGAGGACGTCCGTGAGCATATCTCGGAAACGCTGAAGCCTTGCCTGCACCTTTTCCAGGGGATTGTTTCCGGCAAGTCCATTGGCCATGATGATGGCCATGTCATTGGTGCTCATGCAACCGTCAACGCTGATGGAGTTAAAGGTGGCGTTGATTGCCTGATGAAATACGGTGTTGAGCGCTTTAGAATCAATAAAAGCGTCGGTCATGACATATGTTAAAAGGGTGGCCATATTCGGTTCGATCATCCCGGCGCCTTTGGCGATACCGCAGATAGTCACATCCTTGGCCCCCACCACACCCCTTCTGATGGCGATTTTGGGATATTTATCGGTCGTCATCATCGCCTCTTCAGCATCCTCGATTCCGGCGTCCTTCAATCCCTTCACCAGTTTTCCGATACCACCTTCAATTTTTTTCACCGGCAACCTCTTGCCGATCACACCCGTTGATCCCAGCAGGATCAGCTCTTCCTTGATATTCAATTCCCTGGCCAAGGCCCCGGAAACGATTAAAGCATCACGATGACCTTCTTTACCGGTCGCCGCGTTCGCGCAACCGCTGTTGGTAATGATCGCCTGAGCTATTCCTTTTTTCACACGCTCCTCATTAATGAGCAGGGGTGCGGCTTTAAACGTATTTTTCGTAAAAAGAGCCGCGACCTTTGCCGGAACTTTGGAATAAATCAGACCAAGGTCTTTCTGATCTCCTTTTTTTATTCCACAGGAGATGCCGTTAGCCAGAAAACCGGGCACGCTAATATTTGTTTTACCTTTCGCCATAATCAGCCTCTCTTTAATTGTTTAAGCACCGCAGCATTTCTTGTATTTTTTACCGCTTCCACAGGGACAGGGATCATTCCGTCCGACCTTGTCACCTTCATGCTTTACGGTTTTATTCGCCGGCGTATCCTCTCCCCTGCTCATAATATAGTCCTGTTTCTGTTTCTGTCTAATGGCCTCAACTTCTTCTTCTCTTTGAATTCTGATCAGGCACAGTTTCTCCAATACATCCATTTTGATGCGGGCAATCATTTCCATGAACATTTCATAACCTTCACGCTGATATTCCCGTACCGGATCTTTCTGGGCGTATCCCCGAAGTCCGATGCCTTCCCGGAGATGATCCATGGCCAGCAAATGCTCTTTCCACTGAACGTCAATCGCCTGCAACATAATGACCTTCATCAGGTAATCCATGAGCTCCTTGCCGAACTCATTTTCCTTGTTGCGAAGAAGACCCTGAACGCCCTCAATGATAAATTCACGCAGCGATACCCCTTCGGCTTTCGTGTTATCAAAATGAACCAAATCAAATTTTATATTAAACTGCTTCAGTAAAGCGTCTTCCAGCCCCTTGTAGTTTATTTCCTCTTTCTTGGCTTTTTCATCAACAAATTCCGATAAGATATCATCAACAATCTCCCCAACCATCACTTCCATATCACCCCAGAGATTATCCCCGCGCAGCACCTTCTTACGCTGTTCGTAGATCACCTTTCTCTGCCGGTTCATGACGTCATCATAATCCAGGAGGTGTTTACGAATATCAAAGTTTTGTCCTTCAACTCTTTTCTGAGCATTCTCAATGGCCCGTGAAATATATTTGTGCTCAATGGGCTGATCTTCTTCAATGCCGATCTTGTCCATAATGCCGGATATTCGTTCCGCGCCGAAGATGCGCAGCAAATCATCTTCCAGGGAAAGATAAAATTGTGATGACCCCTTGTCGCCCTGACGGCCGGATCGTCCCCGCAACTGATTATCAATCCGTCGGCTTTCATGACGTTCGGTGCCCAGAATGTGCAGACCGCCTAATTCCGCTACACCTTCGCCCAGTTTAATATCCGTGCCGCGGCCGGCCATATTGGTGGATATGGTCACCATCCCCGCCTGACCGGCATGTGCGATGATTTCCGCTTCCTTTTCATGATTCTTGGCATTCAGAACATGATGCTTGATGCCGGCGCGCAACAGATGCTTGCTGAGCATTTCCGATTTCTCTATCGAAATCGTACCGATCAGAACCGGTCTTTTTTGCTTATTCAACTCCTTGACGTCCCGAATGACCGCATTGATTTTTTCTTTTTCAGTTTTGTAGATTAAATCATTACGGTCTTCACGAATCATCGGCTTATTGGTTGGAATAACCAGAACTTCGAGATTGTAAATTTTCTTGAATTCTTCCGCTTCCGTGTCGGCTGTTCCCGTCATACCGGCCAGTTTCTTATACATCCGGAAATAATTCTGGAACGTGATGGAGGCCAGCGTCTGATTTTCCCGCTCAATCTTGACATCTTCCTTGGCCTCCAGAGCCTGATGCAAACCGTCACTGTAACGACGGCCGGGCATCACTCTGCCGGTGAATTCGTCGACGATGACCACCTGTCCGTCTTTCACCAGATAATCCACGTCCCGTTTAAATATTGTATGTGCGCGAAGCGCCTGATTGACATGATGCAGGATTTCAATATTCCGCGGTTCATACAGATTCTGCACGTTTAATAACTTTTCCACGTGGGCCACACCTTCTTCCGTCAGGACGACCGTGCGGCTCTTTTCATCAATGGAATAATCATTTTCTTTTTTCAACCGGGGAATGATTTGATTGATTTTATAGTATTTATCTGTTGATTCCTCGGACGGCCCGGAAATAATCAACGGCGTGCGGGCTTCATCGATCAGAATACTGTCCACTTCGTCAACAATCGCATAATTGAATTCTCGCTGAACGTAGTCATCCAGCGTAAATTTCATGTTATCACGAAGATAATCAAAACCAAATTCATTGTTCGTACCGTAGGTGATATCGCACGCGTAAGCTTTTCTACGCTCGTCATCATCCAGCCCGTGAATAATCACGCCGACACTTAAGCCCAGAAATTTATAAATCGGACCCATCCATTGCGCGTCGCGATTTGCCAGATAGTCATTGACCGTAACAACATGACACCCCTTCCCTTCCAAGGCGTTGAGGTAAAGAGGCAGCGTGGCGGCCAGTGTTTTGCCTTCACCGGTTTTCATTTCCGCAATCTTGCCTTCATGTAAAGCAATGCCACCAATGATCTGAACATCAAAGGGTCGCATGCCCAGAGCGCGCCGTGAAGCTTCCCGCACCACGGCAAAAGCTTCCGTCAAGATATCATCCAGGGTCAAACCGCTTTTCAATTTTTCCCTGAAATATGGCGTTTTCGCCTTCAGCTCGTCATCACTCAGCGCCGTCATATCCGATTCAAAGTGATTAACTTCCTTCAAAAGGATGGATAGTCTTTTTAATTCCCGATCATTCTTCGTTCCAAATATTTTTTTTACGATATTTTCAAACATGGATAACCTTTTCTAAAAAAAAACCGGCAAACAAACCGGTGGAATAAAACAGTTTAATTTTGTTAAAAATAGCTACACCTTAAATTCCGCCTAGCTATCTCAAAAACCTTTCAGGATCAACGGCAACGCCGTTCACGGAAACCGCATAATGCAAATGTGGACCCGTACTGCGCCCGGTGTCCCCGACATATCCGATAATTTCACCCCTTTTCACCCTCATGCCCTGCTTTGCAACTATGCGGGATAGATGAAGATAAGCCGTTTCAAAGCCATGACCATGTTCCATTCTTAAATAATTTCCATCTTGCTGTTCAAAACCGCTTTTGACAACAAGGCCATCCGCCGGGGCAACGATTTCTTTACCGAATCGCGTTGATATATCCAGACCTTTATGAAATTCTGTTCCTGCTCCGAAAGGGGATTTCCTGAAACCGAACTCCGAGGTGACCCAGCCTTCCACGGGCCAGAGTGACGGGGTAGACGCCAGAAAGGATTTTTGCTCATTGAGAAAAGCTATTAATTCTGTGAAGCTTTTTTCCCGGAGATTGGCGTCATCATTGAGTTTTGCAATATTATCGCGCATGGCCGCCACAACGGTCGTCTGATCTTTATTCAGCAGATCCTTTATTCTGGTTTCCCTGTCCGATCCGCCGACACCCAGGGGAAGTTTCTTATCAGGACTTGTTTCATAGGCTAACATTCTGATTTTTTTATCTACCTTTCTGAGCTCTTCCATGCGATCGGAAAAGGAATCTATCTTCATAGCCAGTTCTTCAAACTGCTGGGACTGCTCCTTGATTTGAGCCTTTAACCTGGCCAGTTCAGCCCGGTCTCTTTTGATGCTGGCGTAGTCATAGATGACGTAAAGCGACGCCACAACGGCTATGATAGCGACGATAAGCACATTTCGAACAAAAACTTTAGGAATGGTTATTTTTTTGACACCGCTCTTGCGGTTGGGAATAATCATCAGTGTAAATAAATTATCCGACATATCTTGCTATTCCTTGAGCGCTACCCTGTGATTTTACTAATGCTCTTATTTTGAAGGCATTTAGCTATCATAAAAAAAGATTTAAAGTCAAGAATAACTTGAATGGCCGTTATTGCTTGATTTTTTTACATTTTTGCCGTATGTTAGCCGAAAATAAATAAAGAGCTGAATAATATTATGAAGATAAACAAATCTGACTTCATTTTCCTTTTATTTCAGATATTTATTCTTCCTTTTTTTATTTCAGGTTGCATGTTAATCCCTTTTGGGGTCCGGTTTGATGCCGGAAACTTCCTGAATCTGCATAAAAATGCCATCGGCAATGCTTACCAAATTCTTCTCGTCACAGATGAAAATTTTCTGTTTTTTCACAGACCAAAGCTCTACGCGATGGAAAAAAAAAGGGGATACCTGGGAATCAGTTTTTGAGTCTATACATGCCGTAGCCGGAAGAAACGGCTTTGCCGCTGCCGGAGAGAAGAAAGAAGGCGACGGCAAAACACCTTCCGGGATATTTCCTCTGAAAACAACTTTCGGATACCCCGCATCCGTGAAAACAAAAATGCCCTACCGTCAGTCGCTCGAAGATGATATCTGGGTGGACGATGTTAATGCGGATGACTACAACAGATGGGGCAAAAAACAGGAAACGCTCGCAGCATCCTTTGAAATGATGAAACGGGATGACGATCAGTACAAATATGGAATCGTCATCGAATATAATACCGATCCGGTCATCAGGGGAAACGGGAGCGCCATCTTTCTGCACATCTGGAAATGCCCCGGCCTGCCCACCGCGGGATGTGTGGCTGTTTCCGAAGAAAACATCCTTAAAATTCTTCAATGGCTGGATCCGGCGGCATCGCCGCTTATTATCACCGGAATTAAAAACTGAACGGAGATTATGCAATGAGATTAAAATATTTATGCAAATTACTGATTGTCATCATGTCGTGTTTCCTTATGCTTGCCTGTGCCAGCACCCGCGCTGACAAAAGACCCGACTCCTTTGTTGACGTACAGAAAATGGTTCCTGATGTGCTTCTTGACATTCGATATTATGGTGAACACAACTTTCTGGGCCAACACGTTGACGGCTACAATGCGCCCAAATGCCTCCTCACCAAAGATGCAGCTGCGGCATTGGCCAAAGTCCAGAAAGATCTTGAATCCTATTCTCTGACTTTGAAAATTTACGATTGTTACCGCCCGCAGCGTGCGGTGGATCATTTTGTGCGCTGGGCAAAAGAAATTGACAACACGAAAACAAGACAGGAGTTTTATCCTACCGTCGATAAGCGCAATTTATTCAGGGACGGTTACATTGACAGCAAATCCGGTCACAGCCGCGGCAGCACCGTTGACCTGACCATTGTCCCCATGCCCGCTCCCCAACAGGCCGAATACCTCTCGGGACAGCCTTTATTTGAATGTTACCTTCCCGTGGAAAAACGTTTTGCTGACAACAGCATTGACATGGGAACCGGTTTTGACTGTTTTCACGAACTATCACACACGGAAAATAAAAACATCAAACCGCATCAGAAAATCAACCGGCTTTTGCTCAAATCATTAATGGAAAAACACGGCTTCAGCAATTATGATAAAGAGTGGTGGCACTACACGCTGAAAAACGAACCGTACCCGGACACTTATTTTAATTTTGTCATCGAGTGATCAATATGCAAATAAAACTGCCGCCCTTTTTAAAATCCTACGGTTTCTCGATCATCCTCATGATCTCCATTATCATCGGCTCGATTCTGGGATTCATCTATAAAAAAGACGCCGTAATTTTTAAACCGCTTGGTGATATTTTTCTGAACCTGCTCTTTACCGTGATCGTGCCTCTGGTATTCTTTTCCATCTCTGCGGCTGTTGCCTCCATGACCAACATACGACGCTTAGGGAAGATCATGGGGGCCATGATTTTTGTCTTTGTTGTAACCGGTCTGATCGCTTCCATGATCATGATCATCGGCGTTATGCTTTACCCGCCCGCTGAAGGCGTTAAAATAGCTCTGGGTGTAGGCGTCAATCACGAACAGATCAAGCTCTCCGAACAAATCGTGAAAGCATTTACCGTCTCTGATTTTGCCGATCTGATCTCCAAGAAAAACATGCTGGCTCTGATTATCTTTTCCATTCTGATCGGTCTGGCCACCTCGGCCTCCGGTGAACGGGGCAAACCTTTCGCCGGATTTCTTGCCTCGGGCAGTGACGTCATGATGAAACTCATTTCCTACATCATGTATTACGCGCCCGTTGGCCTTTGCGCCTACTTTGCTTACCTCGTTGGTGTTTTCGGGCCCCAACTGCTGGGCGCTTACATGAAGGCCATGATGCTGTATTATCCGGCAGCTTTCCTTTATTTTTTCATTGCCTTTACCCTCTACGTTTTTATTGCCGCGAAAAAAGAAGGCGTCATCAGATTCTGGCGCAATATCATTCCTCCGGCACTGATCGCTTTGGGAACCGGAAGCTCCATGGCCACGATTCCCGCCAATCTCGAAGCCGCCGACAAAACCGGTGTGCCCAGGGACATCAGCGAAGTGGTTATTCCCATCGGCGCGACAATGCATATGGAAGGCTCCTGCCTGGCGGCTGTCGTTAAAATCGCTTTTCTTTTTGGCATATTTCAAATGAACTTCTTCGGACTGGAAACCATCGCCACGGCCATCGGCATATCACTGCTGGTTGGCGTAGTCGTCAGCGGCATTCCCGGCGGCGGAACCATCGGCGAACTGCTGATCATTTCCATCTACGGTTTTCCTCTGGAAGCCTTTCCGATTATCACCATGATCGGAACGCTGGTGGATGCGCCCGCAACCATGCTCAACGCAGTCGGCGATAATGTCTCAAGTATGATAGTCTCACGAATTCTCGGTGGAAAAAACTGGCTGGCAGAAAAATAATGCTGGAAAAAATCTGCAATTGATGCTCTAAATTAATTATTCTAAATGCTTGAAGCAGAAGGATAAAATCTGCATAAATGATGTTTCATTCTGGATTGTATCGGAATTTAAGAAAATGTTAGATTCAAAAATAAGCAGAAGGCGTTTTTTTAAATTATTTGGTCATGCGGCGGCATCAACAGCGTTGATCGCATCAGGCCCTTCCATCGCCAAGGCAGCCGGAATCTTCGACTGCGAAAGCACCACGCCATCGGAATATATCCTCCTTGAAAACGGTCTGACATATATCAATGGACATTACACAAAATGCGATCTTCTTCTTCGTTCCGGCACAATTGCAGCGATCGATAGAGGTTTGTCCATGAGAAGCAGGTATGGAACGCTCATTTCGCAAAAGAAAGTGGAGATCATAGACTGCACAGATTTTTATATTTCCCCCGGCTGGGTGGATATGCATTGTCATATTGGAGGGACGGGACTGGGGTTGGATTATCTGGGAGCTAAAATGGGTGTCACCGCTCTGGTGGACGCGGGAACTTACGGTCCACAGACGTTCAACACCTTTCTCACTTCCTATTACAACAACTCCACTATCCCTCTCTTCTGCTTTCTGAACGTCAGAAAGGACGGGATTAAAATAACCAATATGTTTTCCAATAACAATCCCGGTGTAGAAGATGTTGACGGCGCTGCCGCGCTTTGCGAAAAATATCCACACATCATTATAGGATTAAAATCGCGTTCGGACAAATCCAATACCAGCGATGGTTACCCCACGTATCTTGCCGACATTACAGCCCGTCTTGGCAAAGAACTTCAGATTCCCGTGATGTATCATCTCGGTGATCCGGATGTTTCAACGGGCAAACCCGTAATCACCGATTATCTGAAAAATATGAAATCCGGAGATATCATCACCCACTGTCTGAGAAAAACGACAAACTGCATCCTCACCGATGAAGGAATGGTCAGGCCGGAAGTCTTGGACGCAAAACACGAAGGCGTTATTTTCGATGTCGGTCACGGGCTGGAAAGCTTTATGTTCCAAACGGCAGAAAGAGCGTTTGATCAGGATTTTGATGGTTTTTCCATCAGTTCGGACCTTCACGCCTTGTCCTTTCTCGGCAAGGCACTGACTTTCGCCAATGTGGCTTCGAAATTCCTCGCGCTGGGCATGGGTATTGATGATATTACCGGAAAAATCTCAACCTATCCCCGACAGCTTCTTAATCTGGAATCGTCGATAGCCGTGAATAAACACATCGATCTGACCATTTTCTCCATCGCGGAAGGCAATTACTACTATTTTGACGCCAGCTCAAAATGCATCCGGCATCATCAACGCATTTATCCCGAATACACCATTATCAATGGCACAAAAATCAGAGCCGGTTATCAGGACCGGCTGAGGTGGCCTGTTTAAGACAAATTTATTGCATATGCCCGGATGAAACTTAACTTTTTCCGAATGATAACTTGACATTTATCCTGAATGGCTTATATCTTCATGACCATGAATGTTTGTCAAAAATGCAGAAAAAGTATTGCAGATGATTTTTTTGTCGGACGACAAACGCAGTGCCCTTCCTGTGGAGCTGATTTACATTGCTGCATGAATTGTTCTTTTTATGAGGGAGGCGCTTATAACGATTGCCGAGAATCGCAGGCAGAAAGAGTATTGGACAAAACCCGTTCCAATTTCTGTGATTTTTTCCGATTCAAAGAAACGGGCCAAACCTCCTGTATGGCTGATTCAAATCCTAAAGACAAACTCGAATCTTTATTTAAGAAAAGCTGACTGTCAGAATAATCTTTTTAGATTATTTTTTCTTGGTTAATTCTCTCTAATTCCGGTCTGATAACTTCAAAAACATCATCCGGTTTTATGACTTTCAGGCAAACATTATCTTTGCAGGCTGTTTTGCGGTGATTGGACGCGCTGACGCAAGGCGAACAGGCCAAGCCGGCATAAATCGGTGTGGTCTTCCCCAATGATCCGTAAAGAGTAGGCGTTTCGGGACCGAAAATGACAAAAGTCTGCATATCCGTAATCGCTGCAAAATGCGGTGGTCCGGAATCATTGGTAACCATGAATTCTGATACACTGTAGAGCACAGGAAGCTGTGCGAAGGTAACCTTCCCCGCAAAATTAACGCATCGTTCATTCCCGACCAACTCTTTTAATCTTTGCGCTTCTTCGCGTTCACGAGGATCGCCGGTTATTAAAACGATTACCCGCTGACTCTTCTCCAGAATCATTTTTATTAACTGTGTAAAATGTTCCTGAGGCCAGCGGCGCTGAATCAGCAGCTCACTGGCGTTGGGGTTGATTAAAATAATTTTGTGTTTCGAAGGATCATATGCCGCAAAACAGCTTTTCACGATACCGATCATCATTTTCTTTTCATCAGCAGAAAAATTGACTTTAGTGATGCTGATTTCTTCATCTTTTACTTTTGTTTTGGAATAGGGTATTTCCTCTTGCGCGGAAAGCAGAGCATTAATGAGAGCAATAAAATTTTTCGCGATATGGATATGAGGATTATACGCGACTTTGTGCGACAGGAAATCTCCCCGATACAAGCCTTCATTATAATAGGCGTGAAAACCGACCTTGTGATGAGCGCCGCTGAACCCCGTCAACAGCGCGGTGAAACGGGAAAAAAGTTCCAGGTCAATGACAGCGTCAATTTTTCTTTTTCTTGTCCACCAGAGAAACTTAAAGGTGTCCCCGACAAAAGAAAGAAGATTATCTTCGCGGATGGTGTAGATATTTTCTTCAGGAACGGTTTTCAACAAATCCAGACTGGGTTTGTTTTTTTTGAAAATGGCAAAGTGCAGGTTGGCATTGGCTTCTTTTTGCAGTTTTCTCATTGCCGGATCGGCCAGAATAGCACTGCCCATTTCCGATAATTCAATAAAAAGAACATTTTTCGGTACGATCTTTTTCTGGCGGAAGAACAGATAGAGAGTTTTCTGAAAAATAGACCCGAGAAAACAAAGCGGAACGCCAACCCAGTAATCTATTCCGCGCATCGTGTCAACCTTCATAGAGACATCCTTTTCAGAAAACAGACGATGAAATTTTTCATAACATAAGAAAAATGTTTCATGCTGTCAATCATTGAATGATTGAAAATCAAAATAATTCATACCCGATTGCGTCAGCCATCATTGTTTTGTCACGCGACTTATGTTTTACTTGAGAAAATTCATCAATACGTGTTAGTTTCCAGAAAAAAATAGATAATCAAATGCGCAGAATTATTGACCGATATATCTTTAAAGAAATAGCATTTCCTTTTGGACTGATTTTATGTGTCCTCACGTTTGTGCTGCTGATGGGAAGAATGCTTCAGATCATGGATTTATTCATTAACAAGGGCGTCAGTTTTTTCTCCATTGTTAAAATTATCATTTTCTTAATGCCGTCTTTCCTGCTATTCACCATTCCCATCGCTTTTCTGATATCCGTTCTCATGGCTGTAGGCAGATTATCTTCCGACAACGAAATTACGGCTCTAAAGACCTCCGGCATCAGTCTGCTGCAGATGTATTATCCTGTCGCCGTGTTTTCTATCCTAACGTTTATTTTAACCCTTCTCATTAGCTACTTTATTCTTCCGCAAAGCAATTTTGCAACCAAGCGCCTTCTGTTTAATCTTGTTCAACAAAATGCCCAGATAGGGATCAAAGAAAAAATCTTTAATGATGACTTTAAGGGTTTTCTCATTTACGCGGAAAAAATGCCTTCCAACAAGCATTACATGGAAGGCATTATTGTTTCTGACAGACGGATCATCGGCGAACAAAATACCATCCTCGCTAAAAAGGCGTTTCTTGAATCCGATCCGGAATCCATGATTGTAAAACTCAAACTGGAAAACGGTTCCATCCACACGGTCAGTTCCAATTTGAAGAATTATCGAAAGATTGATTTTAAAAGTTATGATTTAATTCTTGATTTAACAAACGTGCTGGCCAGTTTTGACGAGTCAGCCAAATCCGGCAAAGACATGACGGTCAGCGAACTTTTAATGAACGCCCAGATGAAAGAAAAGAATGTCAAAAAAAGACGAGAATTGCTGATTGAAATGCATAACCGGTTTGCAATCCCCACGGCCTGTGTCTTTTTCGGTCTGATGGCGCTTCCGCTGGGCATCAGAAGCCAGCGTTCCATCAAAGCGAAGGGATTCGCCACCGGACTGATTATCGTAACACTTTATTATCTCATACGAATCGGCACGGAAGCTCTTGCTGAAACAGGATATCTTCCTGTCGAGATCTGTGTGTGGACGCCCAACCTGTTGTTTGCTCTGGCCGCTCTTTGCCTTTTCTATTTGCATTACAGAGAGATTTCTCTTTTCCATAAAGCGCGTATTAGAGGATAGTACATTGAAGCTGCTGGATCAATACATACTCAGAGAATTCATGAGATTTTTTATAATCACTTTTATATCGTTTATCGCCCTTTTTCTGATTGTTGATTTCTTTGAAAAAATGCGTATGTTTCTCAGCAATCAAGCTTCTATTTTTCACATTATTTCGTATTTTGTTTATTCTATACCGATAATCATCTCTTACATTTTGCCACCCTCCGTTCTTCTTGCGACCCTGATGACTTTCAGTGCATTTTCTAGATACAGCGAAATAACCGCGTTGAAAGCCAACGGTATTAATATTTACAGAATGATTTTGCCCATACTCATCTTTGCAGCGCTTGCTGTTGTTTTCCTGTTCTATTTCAGCGAATTCATCACCCCTTCGGCAACGCAGAAAAAAACCGAAATTGTAAAAATTGAAATACAAAAAAAGCAAAAAGTCGGATATTTTAAGCAGGATGAGATCTGGTACCGGGGTGAAAACGCAATTTACAACTTTAAAATGTTCGATATCGATCGCAACATCCTTCGAGGGATAACAATCAATTATTTGAATCCGGATTTCACGATGAAAACCCGCATCGACGCCAAAGAAGCTGAATGGAAAAGCAATCAGTGGTTTTTCAAAAATTTACTCACTACCAGTTTTGATAAAAACGGTGATCCTGTTTTAGAATGGTCCAAAGAAAAAATAATTCCCATTCCTGAAAAACCGGAGGATTTTAAAGTGATGCAAAAAGACGTTGAAAAAATGGGATATTTTGAACTGAAAAAATACGTCAAAAAGATTCAGTCGGAAGGATATGATGTCACAAAATACCTCGTCGACCTCCACGGTAAAATTGCTTTTCCGTTTGTCATTATCATTATGGTGATGATTGCCGTACCGTTTTCGTTGCGTTCGGAAAGAAGCGGGGGAGTGATGCAAAGCATTGGAATTGGTATTTTTATCGGATTTTCCTACTGGATAGCTCACGCCTTCTTCATGTCTTTAGGAAAATCGGAGGTATTACCAGCTTTGCTGGCCGCATGGTCGGCAAACATCCTGTTCAGCGTAGCTGCCGTTTATCTGTTCTATAAAGTGGACACCTGAACAATCAAATATCCGTCATGAATTAAACAAATTTTTGCGGAACTAATACCTGTAGTGATCCGGTTTAAAGGGACCGTCGACGGCTATGCCAAGATAATCAGCCTGTTTTTTCGTCAGTTTGGTCAAACGGGCATCCAATCTTCCCAAATGCAAACTCGCGACTTCTTCATCCAGTTTTTTAGGAAGTGTGTAAACGCCTGTCTTGAGTTTATTGGTTGCCAGTTCGATTTGGGCCAAGCATTGATTGGTAAAACTGTTGCTCATAACAAAACTGGGATGACCGGTTGCGCAGCCGAGATTGACCAGACGGCCCTCCGCCAGAACGATGATGGAGCGTCCCGATTTCAGTTTCCACTTGTCCACCTGCGGTTTGATATTTTCCTTCTTACAGAATTTACTTGTTTCCAGGTAGTGCATATCGATTTCGCTGTCAAAATGCCCTATATTGCAGACAATGGCTTCGTCTTTCATCATCTCCATGTGTTTGCCGGTAATGACATCGCAACATCCGGTCGCCGTGACAAAAATATCACCGACTGAAGCCACTTCTTCGATGGTTTTTACCTCATACCCTTCCATCGCGGCCTGCAGAGCGCATATCGGATCAATTTCCGTAACAATCACCCGGGCGCCAAAACCTCTCATGGACTGGGCACACCCCTTCCCTACGTCTCCGTAACCGCAGACAATAACCAACTTGCCGGCAATCATGATATCCGTGGCTCTTTTGATTCCATCGGCCAGGGACTCCCGGCAGCCGTAAAGATTGTCGAACTTCGATTTGGTCACTGAATCGTTGACGTTAATTGCCGGAAACAGAAGTTCACCAGCTGACTGCATCTGATAAAGACGATGCACGCCGGTGGTGGTCTCTTCGGAAACGCCTTTGACTTTGGATGCTATTCTCTGCCATTTTTTAGGGTTACGCTGAAAGGACTGTTCCAGTCGGTCCATGATGATCTTAAATTCTTTATTATCTATTTTCTGTTTCAGCAATTTGGGATTCTTTTCAACTTTCACACCCTGGTGAATAAACAGCGTCGCATCACCACCGTCATCGACGATCAAGTCAGGGCCTGAACCGTCCGGCCAGGTCAACGCCTGTTCGGTGCACCACCAGTATTCTTCCAGCGATTCTCCCTTCCAGGCAAATACCGCTGCCGAACCTTTTTCCGCTATCGCCGCGGCCGCGTGATCCTGTGTGGAAAAAATATTGCAGGACGCCCACCGAACATCAGCGCCCAATATTTTGAGTGTCTCGATCAGCATCGCTGTCTGAATGGTCATGTGCAGACTGCCCATGATCTTCATTCCTTTTAATGGCTTTTTCTGTCCATATTTTTTGCGAACAGCCATCAGACCGGGCATCTCATTTTCTGCTAACTGAATTTCTTTTCTCCCCCACGCAGCAAGCTCCATATCCGCAACTTTGTATTTTACAGCCGGGTCAATTTCTAAAAAAGCCATTTCTCCTCCAGATTGTATTACGTGATGATTATATAATTATTTAGACAGTTTCTTGATCTTATTCTTAGCGTCAACAAATACGCATTTCGGCTTCCAATTCGCCACTTCTTTATCTTCAGCAAGAACATAACAGGCGATGATCACCAAATCCCCCTTGGCTACTTTGCGGGCAGCGGCGCCGTTGAGGCAAATTGTTCCCGAATTCCGTTTCCCTGTAATGGCATAGGTCGTAAACCTTTCACCATTGTCCACATCGTAAATCGCCACCTGTTCATAAGGGGCAATTCCCGCTTCTTCCAATAACCTTTCATCAATCGAGATACTGCCTTCATAATGCAGGTCGGCATCTGTTACGGTTGCGCGATGGATTTTTGATTTTAACATGAATCTTTGCATAGTACTTTACTTCTCCTTGGGGGGTATAAATTATATTTTCAGCTCCTCGCCGAAAACATGATTATCGATGAGCCTTGTTGTGCCTACTTTCACAGCCAAAGCCATGACGGCCTGACGTTTAATATGATCAACATCTTTGAGAGTCCCGGTATCGCAGATCTTGATATAATCGATCACTGTATAAGGAGATTTGGCAATGAATTTTTCCGCTGTCTGGATGATGACAGACGCGTTTCTTTCTCCGGCGGCATAAAGTTTTTCAGCCAGCTTTAATGACTTAAATAACGTTAAGGCTGACGGTCTTTCATTTTTCCGGAGGTATTTGTTTCGGGAACTCATGGCCAGTCCATCGGCTTCGCGCACTGTCGGGAAACCTACGATTTGTAAATCCATGTTCAAATCATCAACCATACGCTTGATGGTGATAAACTGTTGAAAATCCTTTTTCCCGAATACGGCCACATGCGGTTTAACGATGTTAAACAATTTGCAGCAGATTGTTGTAACACCGCGGAAATGTCCCGGACGTGACACTCCGCACAGATTCTGTGTCACTTTTTCAACGTCGACATAGGTTTGATAGCCCGCGGGATACATCTCCTTGTTCGTCGGATAAAAAATCACATCCACGCCAACACGTTCGGCCATTTGCTGATCTCGATCAAAATCGCGGGGGTATTTGGAGAAATCTTCCTTGGGGCCAAACTGTGTGGGATTAACATAAATACTGGTTACCACAGTGTCAGCCATCCGCTTTGCTTCTCTCATCAACTGAAGATGGCCTTCATGAAAGTACCCCATGGTGGGAACAAAGGCTATTCTTTCTCCCTTTGCCCGAAGGTTTTTAGAGAAAGATTGCATTTTCTTGACTGACTTTATAACTTTCATCTGCAATAAAAAAGCCTTTCGTCGCAATAACGAAAGGCTTGTATTTTTCTGTTCCCTTTCGTCTCAGTCCTTTCGGATCCAAGCGAATGTGCGTTATTATCAAAATAATGTTTTTTTTGTCAAGAAAAAATTAATGCGATTATTTTTCTCGTATTAAAATGATTATTTTATTCACTCTTCACCTGATAATCAATATTTGTCCGGGAACGAGTTTTTCATTTTTTGACAGTTTATTCAATTGCATTAACTTCGTCACATTAATATTGTTCTTTTTAGCAATGGTGTGTAAATTATCACGTTTCGTGACGATATACTTGTTTGTTCCCAGTTTATCCAGATCAGTCGCGGATAATGTTTTTTTACCGACCTTGGCTTTTCTGGCAGATTGCTTTACATTCTTGTTTTGGATGGTGTCATCCTGTAAATCGACATCCACTGCTTTTTTCGAAATGATCAAGTTCTGACCCGTCTGAATATTCCCCGTTTTCAAGTTGTTCATCTTCTTGAGCTGATTGACGGGTATGGAAAAACGCCTTGATATCATGGAGAGCGTCTCGCCTTTTTTCACTTTGTAGAGGCCGGAAGATGCAATTTGTTTGCGATCATTCGATTTACCTGAGGCATAATATTCTCTTTTGGCGACCGGTATGGTCAGATTTCTTCCCCGCACCAACTTTTTCCGGGAACCCAGTTTATTATATGAGCAGATACTCGCAACGGAAACATGATACTTTCTGGCAATGGAGTAAACCGTTTCGCCCCTTTTCACGCGATGTTTTATAAACGCCGTACCCCCCTGATGGCGAGACAAATCCCGGTTTTGAACAGAAACAAAACTCGGCTTTTCGCTGTCCGGAATATCATTGTAAACCAGATTGAACTTATCCAATGATTGTTTGGGAACTTTCAAGTTATATTCCCGATCCGGAGTCATCTTATGTCGTAACTCCGAATTAAGGAGACTTAAAACCTCTTCAGAAACTTCTATTTTCTCCGCAATATCTTTGATTTTCATCACTTTATTGACGGTGACGGTCTCGTAATCAACAGGATTTTCCACACTGCTTAAATCAAAACCGTATTTCTTCGGATTATTCACAATGTGTAAGGTAGCCAGAAATCTGGGCACATAACGGGCGGTTTCATTGGGTAACTGTCTGTATAAATCCCAGAAACTGTCCAGGTAATTAATATGCTGCCTGGAGATAACCCGAAGCACCCTTCCTTCTCCACAGTTGTAGGCCGCAAGAACCGTAAGCCAGTCTCCAAACATGCCATGCAGTTCTTTCAAATAGGCAATAGCCGCTTTGGTTGATTTTTGGACATCCATTCGTTCATCAATCCATTCATCGCGGCTGAGTCCGAATTTATATCCGGTCGAAGGAATGAATTGCCATAAGCCAAGAGCGCGTGCGCTGGAATAAGCGTTGATTTTGAATAAACTTTCAACCAGTGGAAGCCATAGAAACTGTTCAGGTATTCCCGCCTGTTTTAATTCTTTTATGATAGCCTCACGATACAGTCCGGAACGACGATAGGCAGCGACAAACTGGTCATGCTCCAGCCCCTGGAAAGACCTGATTTCTTTTTCAACATCAGCATTCATGATTAACGGAATTTCCCGATTCTTTCCGTCAGCGACCGTCCTTCTGGAAGAATAAACACTTAAAATACGCTGTGAAATTAAAAGACGTACATCATCCTTTTCCTGAGCAATCCTTGGATCGCCATTGGCGTCAATGATTAAAGAATAGGCTTCATCCAGTGTTTCCAGAGTTCCTTCTATATCTCCTTTTTTCCATAATTTATCGGCTTCCTCCAGCAGCTCCAATGCATTTTCCATGATTTCCTGTTTTTCTTCGCTGTCGGCAATTTCAGTTGACCCGTCAGGATCCGCTTCCTGATCTGCATAATTATCTTCTTCATTGTAGGCATCGTCTTCCTGATTTATTTCCGCAGAGTGTTTTTCTTTTTCTTTGATTTGCTGTTTAGCTTCATTTTTAGATGGTTTTTGAATAGCGGCTCCCTGGTTGACGGCAACAGCAATAGACTGCTGATTGATTTGATTTTGAACACCGGAAACTGCAACAGGTTTTTGTCTAACTACATTTTGAGTATTTTGAGCACAACCTGCGAGGGAAAAAATAAAGATAAAACTGATCATTATGATATAAGCAACATTACTTCTTTTGTTTTCAACCATTGAAAAAACCCCTTTTGTCAAACATAAAACAAATACTTTTATTCTCCAGGTCATTATGATCAATGTCCATGGATGTGTCCTATATAGCATAGTTCTCATTTTTTCCAAGAACAAATGACCATTTATCAAAAAACATATTTAAATACAAATAATTATCACTTACCGGTAGTTGTCATTAAATACGCCTGAATGAATTCATCAATATCCCCGTCCAGAACTTTTCCCGCATTGCCGGTCTCCAGATTTGTGCGGTGATCCTTTACCATCTTATAGGGATGTAAAACATACGATCGGATTTGACTGCCCCACGCGATGTCCTTCTTCTGCTTATTTTCCTCGTCAATCTTTTCATTTTTTAATTGTAATTCACGTTCATAAAGCCGGGATTTTAAAAATTTCATAGCCATCGCTTTATTTTGAAACTGCGAACGCTCATTCTGACACTGCACAACGATCCCGGTCGGTAAATGCGTTATTCTGACTGCAGAATCGGTTTTGTTAACGTGCTGACCTCCCTTGCCACCCGCACGAAAAGTATCGATCCGTAAATCATCATCATTAATGTCAATCTTTATTTCATCATCAACTTCGGGATAGACAAAAACAGACGCGAAAGATGTATGACGACGGGCACCGGCATCAAAAGGAGAAATGCGTACCAGCCGGTGGATGCCGCTTTCCGCCTTGGCGTAACCGTAGGCGTATTCGCCTTCGATGGTAAAGGACACGCTTTTCACACCGGCCTCATCCCCGGCCAGGAAATCGATGATTTTTGTGGCAAATTTTCTCTTTTCCGCCCAGCGCAGGTACATACGTAACAGCATTTCCGTCCAGTCCTGAGCTTCTGTTCCACCTGCCCCGGCGTGTATGGAAACAATGGCGTTCATCGCATCCTGTTCGCTGTTGAGCATCATTTTGAGCTCTTCCTGACCGACGGCAAGGTTTAATTGTTCCAGATCCGCACTTATATCATCAAGGACCGGCTCATCTTTTTCCTGCAAGGCAATTTCGGTAAGATTTTCGATGTCAATTAAATCCTTGTTAAATTTGTCCCATCGGTCTACCGCGTCGGAATATTTTGTTTTCTTCTGTAAAATTTCCCGGGCTTTATCCTGATCATTCCAAAAATCTTTTTTTAAAGACAATTCTTCCAGATCTTTTATCTTCATCCTCATCTCGGGGATGTCAAAGACATTCTCCGATATGTTGAATTCTTTTTTTCAAATCAGTGACCGTCTCTTGTATGTTCTCTACAGACATTTTTTACTCCTCCCCTTGAATCTCGTTATAAAAAAACAACACATTAAAATAAAAGAAATTGCTACAATCATGTCACCGTATTGATCATAGATGGTCGGTATTTTGACAAATTTTACATGTCCCTTCAAGGCATCTTTCTGAAAGAGACCGGTCGTGGCGATGATTTTTCCGGTCGGGTCAATAATCCCGGAGATACCGGTATTCGCGGCACGCACCAGATAGAGTCGCGTCTCGACCGCCCGCAGAACAGCCATGGAAAAATGCTGAAACGGGGCTGATGTATCGCCAAACCAGGCATCATTGGTAATATTGACCAGCAACTCCGCTGCATTCTTTTTATAGTCCCTGGCGGCAGACGCCAGAATTCCCTCGTAACAAATCAAAACGCCGATCCGTCTGTCATCCATTGATAACGGATAAAATCCGGAACCCGTATCAAAGTCGCCTATTCCCTGTGTAAATCCCTCAACAAAAGGCATAAGCTTCCTTAAAGGAACATATTCGCCATAAGGCACAAGATGAACCTTGTCATACCGGCCTTTAATCTCTCCCGACGGTGAAAGCAGAAAGGCGCTGTTAAAGAAATCATTATCATCCGCCTGCTGTGTATAGCTTACAGAACCGAATAATAGCCAGCTTTTCGTTTGCACAGCCAGATTTACAATTTGATCATGCAAGGCATTGATATCCTGAAATCTGAACGGAGCCGCCGTTTCCGGCCACACAATCAAACCATTCCGACCGGGTGCATTTTTTAAAGAAAGCTGCTCATAAATGTCAAGTGTTTCTCTCTGATAATCCTCATTCCATTTTATGGATTGGTCAATGTTCCCTTGGATTAAAGATACCTCCAGACCGGGAGAATCCTGCACGGTTTTATTCACCTGATCAATTCGATAATAACCATACAACAAAATCGCCAGGAGAAGAGCACAAACCACACCTGACACAATAACTTCTTTCTTCGTTTTCTTGCCGATCAGTTCCCATAAAGTCGCGTTGATCAATACAATGAGAAAAGACAAACCGAAGACGCCCGCCACGTCGGCAAATTGAATCAGATACGAGTTCAGATATTGAGAATAACCGAGATTGGACCACGGAAAGCCCGTGATGATGACGGACTTACCATACTCGAAACTAACCCACAAAACCGGCGCCGATAAACACAGCGGTAGGACACCCCTTAAATAGACGAGAAATCCTGCAAATAGAGAAATGTAAATGCTTAAATAACACGCCAGCAGCAACATCAAGGCCAAACCGACATACAAAGGCAGGTGTCCATAATGAACCGTCACGTAGGCGATCCAGTAAATAATGCCGATATAGCTGACGAGTCCGGTCATAAAACCTAAAAATAACCCCTGAGTGACTTTTGTCACATTTTTTAACGCAAAAAAAAGCGGTATAAACGCTATCCAGGCCAACCAACCGGATCCGTATTTCGGAAAAGATAAAAATAACAAAATTCCACTGAGAGCGGCACAAAAAACATTTATCGCTCCAGCTTTCAAAATGCTGTTTTTTTGATTGCTAACCGCGGTTTGATTATTCTTTTTCGATTTCATCTGACTCGATTTTCTTGATTTTGACTTTTTTGATGCTGCGTTCATCGGCATGTTCAATGGCAATATCCAGTCCCTCGATTTGAAACTTCTCTCCGGACAAAGGAATCCTCTTGATCGCATCCAGAATCAGGCCTCCCAGTGTTTCATACCGTCCCTTCTTCAAATCAAGATTTAAACGCTCTTCAATTTTTTCAATTTCCATTCGTCCGTCAAATATTAACGACCCGTCCGCCAACTGAATAACGCCGTCATCGACCGTGTTTCTCTCATGTTCATCGCGAATTTCGCCGACAATTTCTTCCAGCATGTCTTCCAGCGTCACCAGACCGGCTGTCCCGCCGTATTCATCAATTACAATGGCCATGTGTTTTTTGTTTTCTTTTAATTCATAAAACAGCAGATGCGTGTTTTTTGTTTCCGGAATGTAATAGGGCGAACTCAAGCAGGAAAGCATGTCTTCTTTGGTCATGGGCCGGGACCAAAATTTCAGAACATCTTTGACGTTCAAAATACCGATGATGTTATCAATCGTATCTCTGTAAACCGGAATGCGCGTGTGCCCGGACGAAATGACTTCGTTGATGATTTCGTCCATGTCGGCTTCGGTACTGACCGCAACGATCTCCGTGCGCGGAATCATGATTTCACGGGCCAAGGTGTGGGTAAACTCAAGAATATTCTCGATCATTTCACGTGACGAGGCATCCACCAGCCCTGCTTTCTGAGCACCCGACAGAACTGTAACAATCTTTCGTTTAATATATTTTTTATCCTGCCAGAAAAACAATTTGGATATAATTTCAGTTATTCTCAAAAATAGTTCTCCCTGAATTATAAGCCGCGTAAATATTCCGGTCTGATCTGACTGAAATCCTTTTCATGGATTACAGAACCGATCGTTTTCAGAATATTTTCCTTTTCGTGTGGCAAGCGGGCTTTAATGGATAAATAATTGGACGCATGATTGGAGGTAAAATAGCAATCCGTGAAATGTGATTTTTCAATCATTAAATAGAGCTCGCGAATGAAACCGAACGTATCGGGCAAGACAAACCGGCCGGCTAGATAATCTTCGTATAATTCCGTCTCCGGCACAAACATCACGGTCAGCGCGCCCACATAGTCCGGATCAATATCTGTTAATATTTTAGCTGTGTCCAGAGCATGCTGGATACTTTTTTCAATACCTCCCAATCCCAAAAGTACCGTCACGGAAAGCGTCATGCCGGCTTCTTTGACACGGCATCCCGCTGCCACCATTTGTTCATACGTAACGCCTTTATGTATTTCTTTTAATAATTCATTGTTACCCGTTTCCACGCCCAGATAAATCATACTCAAGCCGAGAGCTTTGAGCTTCTTTAATTCCTCAATACTCTTTCTTAAAATGCTTTTCGCGTTGGCATAGGTGCCTATTCTTTCGATATCCGGAAGGCTCTGGTTAATCAATTCCAGGATTTCTTCAAGCCGCGGTTGCGGTATAATCAAAGCATCCCCATCACATAAAAATACTCTCTGCACGTCTTCATAATGACGGGCCTCCGCGAGATCTTTTGTGATCTGTTCCAACGGCTTAATCTTGAATTTTTTTTGTCGGTACGTGCCGCAAAACGTACATTTGTTATGGGAACATCCCGTGGTGACCTGAAGCAGTAAACTGTAAGCTTCACTGGGAGGTCTGATTATAAATCCCTCATAGTCCATTTGTAATTCTCAAGCAATTTTCTGACATCATATCAGAGTTTAAAAAAAAAGGGAGCTTATTGAATCAGGCTCCCTTTAAGATTTTCTGGCGGGGCCGATGGGACTTGAACCCACGCCCTCCGGCGTGACAGGCCGGCGTTATAACCAACTTAACTACGACCCCAAAAAATCATTTCTAATTATCAATCCTTCAGCTTTAATGGTAGGCGGGACAGGGATCGAACCTGTGACATCCACGGTGTAAGCGTGGCGCTCTCCCGGCTGAGCTACCCGCCCGTATGCCATTAAAAACGTTTAAGGCTTCTAGCAACAATGATATTGCTTGTCAAGCGATAAAACATAAAAATATCAATTCACAGCCTGTGAACTCATCGGCGGTGCGTCACCGGACATTGTCGAACCGATTTGTTGTTCATCTTCAACAAAAGCTATGTTTAACACCTCATCAATATGTTCTACAAAAACAATCTTGATCGCGTTTTGTACATTTTGTGGCACTTCCGCCAGATCCCTTTCGTTATCTTTGGGAATAATGACTGTTTTTATATTTCCACGATGGGCGGCCAGAATTTTCTCCTTCAAACCGCCGATCGGCAAAACCCGGCCTCTTAATGTGATTTCACCGGTCATCGCCAGATCAGCACGTACTTTTTTCTTCATGAGGACAGACGCGATGGACGTCACCATGGCAATACCTGCCGAAGGTCCGTCTTTCGGAATTGCTCCTTCCGGCACATGAACGTGAATATCAATTTTCTTGTAGAAATTCTTGGTCAGGCCAAAACTTTCCGCCCGGGAACGGATATAACTCAAGGCGGCCTGAACAGATTCCTGCATTACATCTCCCAGTTTACCCGTCATAATCATTCTGCCGGTCCCTTCCATTATGGAAGCTTCAACAGCCAGAAGCTCTCCTCCAACTTCCGTCCAGGCCAGTCCTACAGTCAATCCGATCTTATCCTTCCCTTCTATTTCTCCATGATGATATTTTGGCACACCCAGATACTTGGAAACAGCCTTGGATGTAATCGTGACTTTTTTCTGGCTGTCATTGTTGACGATCTGCTTGGCCACCTTCCGGCATATGGAAGCAATTTCCCGGTCCAGATTGCGCACGCCGGCTTCCCGTGTGTACTGACGGATAATCTTTAACAGGGCCCCCTTAGTAAATTCTATATTGTCCTTGACCAGGCCGTTGGCCTCGATCTGCTTGGCAATGAGATATTTTTTGGCGATCTGCATCTTCTCCGGCTCCGTGTAGCCGGCAATCCGGATGACCTCCATTCTATCCTGCAGGGGCGCCGGAATGGTCTGTAAAACATTCGCCGTCGTGATAAACATGATTTCCGACAGGTCATAATCCAGATCAAGATAATTATCATTGAAGGCAACATTCTGTTCGGGATCAAGCACTTCCAGAAGCGCCGACGAAGGATCGCCCCTGAAGTCGGAGCTGAGTTTATCCACTTCATCCAGACAGAAAACCGGATTGTTGGAACCGGCTTTTTTCAAAAGTTGAATAATCTTTCCGGGCATCGCGCCGATATACGTCCGGCGGTGACCGCGAATTTCCGCCTCGTCATGAACGCCGCCAAGGGAAATGCGGACAAATTTTCTGTTCGTGGCCCTCGCGACCGATTTAGCAATCGATGTTTTTCCCACACCCGGAGGGCCGACCAGACAGAGGATCGAACCTTTATTTTTCTTAACCAGCGATTGCACGGCCAGGTATTCAATAATCCTTTCCTTCACATTCTTTAAGCCGAAATGATCTTCATCCAGAATGGCTTCCGATTCTTTCAGGGTGAATTTATTTTCTGTTTTTTCCGACCAGGGCATATCCAGTACCCAGTCAATATAATTTCGGACGACGGTGGCTTCCGCGGACATCGGTGTCATCATTTGCAGTTTTTTTATTTCCTGCTTAACTTTCTTCACCGCTTCTTCCGACATTTTCTTCTGTTTCAGTCGTTTTTCCAGATCAGCAATTTCGTTGCGGAAATCGTCTTTTTCCCCCATTTCCTTCTGAATGGCGCGCATCTGTTCATTGAGGTAATAATCTTTCTGCGTCTTTTCCATCTGCTTTTTGACGCGCCGTTTGATTTTTTCTTCCACCTGAAGAATCTCTATTTCAGAAAGCATGAGCGAATAAATAGCTTCAAGCCGTTCGCTGATGTCGAAGATCTCAATGATCTTTTGCTTGTCTTCCAGTTTGACATTGAGATGCGTAATCACCACGTCGGCCAGTTTGGAAGCATCTTCAATGGCCACCACCGTCCCGAGCATCTCCACGTGAATTTTCTTACTCAGTTTGAGATAGAGCTCGAAAGATTCTTTGATGCTTCTCATCAAAGCCTGCCTTTTCACTTCGTTGCCATCGTCAATGTCATCGATCTCGTTCACCTTCACCAGGAAGAAATCATTGTTGGGCAGATATTCATTGATGACGCCGCGCGTTTTCCCTTCGACCAGAACCTTGACGGTTCCATCAGGCAAACGCAGAAGCTGAATGATAATCCCGATGGTGCCGACCTGATAAATATCTTCCTGTTTGGGATCATCATCCTTGGCATTTTTCTGCGCGACCATAAAAATGCTTTTTTCATATTTCATCGCCGATTCCAGCGCGGCAATCGATTTCTCACGACCGACAAAGAGCGGCACGATCATATGGGGAAACATCACAACATCCCTGAGGGGCAACAGAGGAATGATGGCTGTTTTATCCAAGCTTTCTTCTTTCTTTTCGTCAAACATATTCTTTTGAATCCTTAAGCTGATTCTGATTTCGTTTCGTAAATCAAAATGGGTTTTTCTTTCTTCATGACCACATCTTCGCTGATCACGCATTCCTTAATGTTGTTTTGCGAAGGAATATCATACATCACTTCCAGCATGGTATTTTCGAGAATCGAACGCAGGCCACGCGCGCCGGACTTTCGTTCCATCGACAAACTGGCTACCGCACGGAGGGCGCCATCCGTGAATTTCAACGTCACATTTTCCAGGGCAAACAGTTTTTTATACTGCTTGATGATCGCGTCTTTCGGTTCCACCAGAATCTTGATTAATGCTGACTCATCGAGTTCATCCAGCGTTGCAATGACCGGCAACCGACCGATAAATTCGGGAATCAATCCGAATTTCAACAAATCTTCAGAGCGCACTTCCGTTAACAACTCGCCGATTTTCTTTTCTTTCCGGCTTTTAATCTCGGCGCCGAAACCCATGGCGTTCACGCCCAGTCTTTTGGAAATGATGCTGTCCAGATCATTGAAAGCGCCGCCGCAGATAAATAAAATATTCGTCGTATCCACCTGAATAAATTCCTGCTGGGGATGTTTGCGGCCTCCCTTGGGCGGGATATTGGCCATCGTTCCTTCCATAATCTTCAGCAACGCCTGTTGCACACCTTCACCGGAGACATCCCGGGTAATGGAAGGATTGCCCGATTTTTTCGCTATCTTGTCAATTTCATCAATATACACGATGCCTTTTGACGCTCTGGCAACATCATAATCGGCATTCTGCAACAGGCTTAAAATAATATTTTCCACATCCTCGCCGACGTACCCTGCTTCCGTTAAAGTCGTTGCATCGGCAATAGTGAAAGGCACATTGAGAAATTTCGCCAGCGTCTTGGCCAGCAAGGTTTTCCCCGAACCGGTGGGACCGATTAACAATACATTACTCTTTTGTATTTCTACCCCGTCGGAATCGACTTTGGATAATAATCTTTTGTAGTGATTATAAACGGCAACGGATAAGATCTTTTTGGTCTTTTCCTGACCGATGACGTACTGGTCCAGAAATTTTTTGATCTCTTTCGGATAAGGAAGTCCCTTCTGGGGATCCTTTTCAACAAATTTTTCGTCTTCTTCCTCAACGATATAACGGCATAGTTCAATGCATTCATCACAAATATATGCTGTCGGACCGGCGACCAGTTTGCGCACCTCGCTTTGCATCTTACCGCAAAATGAGCAAAACAGCATGCCGTCGTCCATTCTGTTATTTTTGCCTTTTTTTATCACTTAATTCTCCTTGTTTTTTGTTGTAGTCTCCGGTTTCCTGACGATGATCTCGTCAATCAAGCCGTACTCTTTCGCCTGCTGACTGTTCATAAAATAGTCACGCTCCGTGTCGTTCATCACTTTTTCAAGCGTCTGTCCCGTCAAGTCGGACAATATTTTATTCAATTCGTCTTTTAATCTTAATATTTCTTTGGCCTGAATGTCAATGTCCGTCGCCTGTCCCTGAAAACCTCCCAGCGGCTGATGAATTAAAATTCTCGAATGAGGAAGGGCAAATCTTTTCTTCTTTTCTCCGGCTGCCAGAAGGACGGCGGCCATGCTCGCCGATTGTCCCATGCAGACAGTCGATATAGGCGACTTGATATACTGCATCGTATCATAAATAGCCATTCCTGCGCTGACCGATCCCCCTCGGGAATTAATATAGAAGAATATCTCCTTGTCCGGATTTTCGGCTTCGAGATAAAGCATTTGGGCAACAATCAAATTGGCCACATGATCATCAATATCTGTTCCCAGAAAAATGATGCGATCTTTCAACAAACGGGAATAAATATCATAAGCCCGTTCTCCACGTCCGTCCTGTTCAACCACCATCGGAATCAACGTCACTGTTTCGCCTCCGCATTCATACCGGTTTTTTCAACGACTTTAATATTTGCATTCTGCTCGATAAAGTCAAACACCTTTTTTTGAATCAATTCAATTCTCAGGTAATCTTTCTTTTCTTCAGACTCGTACATTTTTTTCATTGAATCATAATCGTGTCCGTTCTGAGCCGCCATTTCCTGGATATATTGATCCAGATCGCTGTCTTCCACTGTCAATGATTCTTTTGTACCGATCTTTTTCAGCAGCAGAAAAGCTTTGACTGTTTTTTCAGCGTCACCTTTATATTTATCATGCATTTTCAGGCTGAAATCAATGGCACTGTTTTCATCAATACCGGCGGACATCATCCTCTTTTGCATTTCGGCCATCATGAAAAAAATCTGCCTCTCCACCATGGATTCCGGAACTTCAAAATCATTTTCCTTCATTAATTTATCTGTGATGCTGTTTTGTAAATTAACCTTGGACATCTGTTCGGCCTTCTCCTCGAGGGATTTACGCACATCAGCTTTAAAATCATCAAACGTATTATATCTTTCGAAGTTTTTAATGAAACTGTCATCATCCTCAGGCAGTCTCTTTTCCCTCATACTCTTCACCGTTACATTAAATACGACTTCCTTATCGGCAAATCTGCTTTCATGATAGTCAGCGGGAAATTTTACCTTGATTTCTCTGTTTTCTCCTTTTTTCATACCGACTAATTGATCCTCAAAACCGGGAACAAATTTCCCCGACCCAATTTCCAGAAAATAGTCTTGGGCATTTAATTCTTTATAGGATTCACCATTGAGGCTGCCGGAAAAATCCATAACAACATAATCACCCTTCATAACCGGTCGATCATCTGTAACCTCTTCCATGGTGGCAAACATTTGCCTGATTTCATCAACTCGTTTCCTGACATCTTCATCCGTCACAATGATTTTCTCTTTCTCCAATTCGATGCCTTTATAGTTCTTCGGTTCAATTTCCGGCTCGGTTTCAAACGTCGCGGAAAAAGTATAATCCGCATTTTCTTTTATGCCTTCCTGATGAACGTCTGGTCGAGAAATAGCTATGATTCCTTTATCTTCCAGAGTCTGCCAATAATACTTATTCACGATATTCGTTGAAGCTTCATTCTCCGCCTGATCTTTAAAATATGTCTCCAGAATCTTGCGGGGAATTTTACCCTGACGGAAACCTTTTAGTTTCGCTTTTTTACCAATTTCCTGGTATGCAGCATCCAATTCACCTTTCACTTCAGACCACGGTATTTCCAGTGACATTTTTTTCTTTACCGGACTCAAATCTTCAATTTTTACAACAACCTGACTCACTGTTTTATCTCCTTTATGATTGTAATATCAGCAAAAACCGCGAAATACTGGTGCGAGAGAGGGGAGTTGAACCCCTATTCCGCTGTAGCGGGCTGGATCCTAAGTCCAGTGCGTCTGCCAATTCCGCCACTCTCGCCCTGGAGCTTTTATATATTCATTAAACTCAATAATGTCAACGCAGATTATTTTACAATAATATTAATAATATTAATTACTTATGTTTTGCACGGTAAATTATGTATTTGATTATGTGCTTTTATGCAAGGAAAAAGGTACGCTTTGATATACATTGCGACCGACCTTCATATCGTATTGAAGCCATTGATCTGATTTTGATACACAAAAATTAAGGGATAGAATCTTCTTCTATCCCTTGATTTTTAATGGTCGGGGCGAGTGGATTTGAACCACCGGCCCTCTGAACCCCATTCAGATACGCTACCAGACTGCGCCACGCCCCGATACTGTAAAGTGTTGCGTCATTACCATTTGAGTAAAACCATGTCAAGAATAAATACAGCCGTGAACTTTACGTAATACCACCTGCTGCCTTGCATCCCGAAACGGATCAAAGACTGATTGTATCTGATTTCCGCAATAATCTTATTGACATTGCAAATTAACATATGATAGGCAATCTTTCCAATGTCCATTGCTGTATATGTATTTTATTTAATATATTCAAATATTTATTTTTTATATATCATTTTGTTTTCATAAAGGAGTCTTCATTGAAACTGAGAGAAGTCAAAGAAATACTGGATGCCAATGTTGTGGTTGGCGAAGAACAACTGGATATGGAAGTCAATACCGCTTTCGGAGCGGATTTGATGAGCGATGTTATGGCATTTGCCAAAGCAGGTAGTCTTCTTTTGACGGGACTGACCAACGCCCAGGTTATAAAAACGGCGGCAACCAGAAAGATTGCCGCGATCATTGTAGTGCGGGGCAAAGAACCCACGACGGAAGCTATTGAAATGGCCAAAGAGCTTAAAATTCCGATTTTATGTACAGCGTATATTTTATTTGAAACCGCTGGCATTCTTTACAGTAAAGGCATTGTAGGCTGTCTGAGAAAAGTTGAAAGTGATTTTTACAAATAGCCGACGACATTTTTTTTCAAAAAGGATATTTATTGATGCATCCGCATTGTAATCCCGGTATATAACCACTAGTGAATAAATAATTCTATTATTCAATGATTTAATTGACAGCCAGGTTACGTCTGTGGTAGGGAAACAACACTTCGGATACCTAAAATCAAAACCGCCTGTCGTTTTTTCGCAAGGAGAGAACATTGAAGCTTCGTGAAATAAAAGAAATACTCAATGCAGACGTTATAATCGGTGAAGACAAACTGGACATCGAAGTGAAAACAGCTTTTGGCGCGGATTTAATGAGCGATGTTCTGGCCTTTGCCAAAGCGGGCAGTATGCTGCTCACCGGTTTGACAAATACACAGGTGGTAAGAATAGCCCACGTTCTCGACATTGCGGCCATCATTTTAGTTCGTGGTAAAAAACCTCCGGCGGAAGCCATAGCTTTAGCCAAAGATGTTCACATTCCCATACTAACAACCAAATACATCTTATTTGAAACTGCGGGCCGTCTTTACGCGAAAGGTATAGTCGGCTGCTTGGAAAAAGTAGAAACCGGTAGTGAACGCATCTGAGAACAATTTAACAAAATACAGTTTTGGCGTCGAGGGTGGAAATTTTGACACCGCCGGCACTGTTTCCACCCGTATCAAATCCATTCTGAAAGAAAACGGATTACCATCAGATGTTGTTCGCCGATCAGCCATCGTTTCCTACGAAGCTGAAATCAATATTGTCTCTTATGCCAAAAAAGGATTAATCAATCTTACGATAACGCCCCAAACCGTGGAAATTGAAGTCAATGATGAGGGCCCCGGCATACCGGATATCGAAAAAGCGATGCAACAGGGCTACTCCACGGCCAGCCAACAGATCAGGGAAATGGGATTCGGCGCCGGCATGGGACTTTACAATATCAAATCCTATTCTGATCAATTTGATATATCGTCGGAAGTTGACAAGGGAACTTTTTTAAAAATGATTATTTTACATCAAAAGTCATAGAGGTTGAATATGGAAATAGGAATGATTGCCAGTGAACTGGATCTCAAATTAGTAGCCGGCGCAGACAAGACAAATAATAACGCCACCGGTGGTTACACCGGGGATCTTTTAAGTGATGTGATGGCCAATGCCCGTGAAGGAGACATCTGGATTACGAGGCAGGTTCATCAAAATATCGTTGCCGTCGCCACCCTGAAAGATCTTGCCGCCATTATTCTGGTCAATTCCTGTGAACCGGCCAAGGATACGCTGGAAAAGGCCGTTAAGGAAAATGTCGTCATCATGGTTTCCAGTTTGCCGGCTTTTGAATTATCAGGCAGAATTTTTAATTTACTGAATTCATCAAAATAATTTTTTGAAATTATTTTAAGGCTCCGGCTCCGCCAGATTGGACGTCATCCCGGGACACTATGCTGAAAGCTTTTAATTGTGACCTGCATATGCACACCTGCCTTTCCCCCTGCGCTGAACTGGATATGCATCCGCGGCTTCTTGTCGATAAAGCCATCTCCGCAGGTCTGGATATTATTGCCATTTGCGATCACAATGCCTCTGAAAACATTCCCTACGTCATCAAAGCTTCTCAAGGGACAAAAATAAAAATATTCCCCGGGATGGAAATAACCACCAGCGAAGAAGTGCATTTTGTCGCCTTGTTTGATTGCTTGAACGATTTAGCCGGTCTTCAGGAATTCATTTACCAGCACCTGCCGGGAACAAACGATGAAGACCGTTTTGGCGTTCAGGCTATCGTCAATGAATATGGAGAAGTTGAAGGATTAAGCGATAAGTTACTCATAGGTGCCACGGATATTCCCCTCAATGAGTTATTGGATTATGTCCACCGGCAGAACGGACTGGCGATTGCTTCGCACATCGACCGGGAGAGTTTCAGCGTGTTAAGTCAGCTTGGATTTATTGATGAAAGTATTCATTTTGATGCGCTGGAAATAACGCCTTCGACAGGTTTTCAAAAGGCCAGAGCGATGTATCAGGATCTGAATCATTATACTTTTATCATGTCTTCCGATGCACATTTTATAAAGGATATCGGCAAAACCATGACAAAAATTATGATGGCAGAGCCGACACTGGCGGAATTAAGAATGGCTTTTGCCAAACAACACGGCCGCCACGTTGTGGAATAATTTATGCTGGAACTTGCCGCTCATATTCTGGACATCGCCGAAAACTCTGTTCGTGCCGGCGCCTCATTGGTCGAAATAACCATTATTGAGGACGAAGAAAAAAATATATTCTCTATCGAAATTAATGACAACGGCTGCGGCATGACGGAAGAAGAAATCAAAAAAGTCTTCGATCCTTTTTACACGACCAAAAAAGTCCGCAGGGTGGGACTGGGCGTTCCGCTGCTTTCCGATGCCGCTCAAAGAGCCGGCGGCGATCTTCGTTTGACATCCGTCAAAGGCAAGGGAACCAATCTTAAAGTCACTTTTGAGTTAAATCATATCGACCGGCAGCCGCTGGGTGATATTGTCGGCACATTAATTATTCTTATTGCCGGTAATTGTAACGTTGATTTCCTCTACCGACACAGGCATAACGACCGTCAATTTGAGCTGGACACAAGAGATATCCGTAAAGAAATCGGTGACATACCAGTAAATCATCCTGAAATATTAAAGTATATCCGTTCGCTACTGGAAGAAGAAAAATATTAAATAAAATATGTTGATTTTATCCCAAAACATTGGCATAGTGACCACCGGTTTTATAGTGACTGACGGTTCTACAAAGGAACGTTTCGGGTACGAAAATCAAGGATGCGATGGATTCATCCTTAAAAAAATAAATAGGGGATTTTTTAATACGATCAAATCGAATCTGAATGTCCCCAAAGTTTAAGAATGGAGGAGGAACGTGAATGAAGTCGGAAGATACTGAACTTTTAAAAGAATTTACGCCAGAACAGGTAGATCAACTCAATAAGATTATCAGTAAGCACAAAGGCAAACCGGGCAGCTTAATCCCGGTGCTCGAGGAAGCGCAGGTTTGTCTGGAATATCTGCCTATGTCGGTACAGAAAAAGATAGCCACAGGGCTGAATCTGCCTTTGAGCCGGGTTTACGGCGTGGTCACTTTTTACTCATTTTTCACCATGACCCCGCGCGGCAAACACACCGTTCGAGTATGCCTCGGAACCGCCTGCTACGTACGCGGCGGCAAAGCCCTTACCGAGACCCTGCAGAAGGAATTCGGTGTGAAGGAAGGTGAAACAACGCCGGACAGACTGTTTACTCTGGAGTCGGTCCGCTGTCTGGGGGCCTGTGGTCTCGGACCGGTTGTTGTTATTGACGAAGACGTTCATGGCCGCGTCAAGCCAGCCAAAATCAAAGAAATATTAGCCCAATATTCATAAAAAACATTTAAGCCGGGAGGAAAACGCAAATGGCGAAATTAACAATAGATGATTTAAAAAAGATTAAAGAAAAAGTTCACAAGGAAATGTCCCTGCGTGACGGCGATCGTCGCGTCAAAGTGACCGTGCACATGGGAACATGCGGTATCGCTTCAGGTGCCAAAGAAGTTATGGATAGTCTGTTGCAGGAAATAGAAGCGGCCGGCGCCAATGATGTTTTCGTCACCACGTCCGGATGCATGGGGTTATGCAGCCGTGAGCCTCTGGTGACCGTCGAGATAATCAATCAGGAACCCATCAAATACGAATACATGAATCCTAATAAGATGAGACAGGTTTTTAAAAGACATATTTTGCAGGGAGAAATTCAGACACCGTTCGTATTGGCCAAAGGTTCTGAAGTAATAAAATAATTATTGATCATTCTATCGCTTGGAAGAACGATGATTTCTTAAGGAGGACGTAGGGTAAATGAAAGTTTTACGCGCACACTTATTGATCTGTGGAGGTACCGGATGTCAGGCTTCCGGCAGCCCCGCGGTTAAAAAAGCTTTACTGGAAGAGCTGGGTAAGAGAAAACTGGCTGACGAAATAAAAGTTGTAGAAACGGGGTGTAACGGTTTTTGCGCTCTGGGACCGATCATGGTTGTTTATCCCGAAGGTATCATCTACATTAATCTCAAACCGGAAGACATGCCGGAGCTGGTTGAGGAACACTTAATAAAAGGTCGAACCGTTTCAAGACTCCTGTATCGGGAACCATCAACCGATGAAATCATTCCCACCATGCAGGACATCCCTTTCTTCGCTCATCAGGAATTAAGGGTTCTGAAGAACAGAGGCTTGATCGATCCCGAAAAAATTGAAGAATATATCGCCCGTGACGGCTATGCCGGTCTGGCCAAAGCCCTGACGGAAATGTCTCCCGAACAGATCGTTCAGGAAATTCTGGATTCCGGATTAAGAGGACGCGGCGGAGCCGGTTTTCCCACAGGGTTGAAATGGAAATTCGCCGCCCAATCCAAGAGCGATGTTAAATATGTATTGTGCAATGCTGATGAAGGCGACCCGGGCGCTTTTATGGACAGAAGCGTGCTGGAAGCCGATCCGCATGCGGTTCTGGAAGGCATGGTCATCGCGGCCAAAGCCATTGGTTCATCCCAGGGTTATATTTACTGCCGTGCCGAGTATCCGCTGGCCATTCATCGTTTGAATGTCGCCATTGATCAGGCCAAGAAAGCAGGCTTGCTGGGGAAAGATATTCTGGGCACCGGTTTTAATTTCGATTTGGAAATTTATCAGGGCGCCGGAGCGTTCGTCTGCGGTGAAGAAACCGCTCTGATGACCTCCATTGAAGGCAAACGCGGCATGCCCCGTCCGAGACCGCCCTTCCCCGCGGTTGCCGGTTTGTGGCAGAAGCCCAGCATTCTGAATAATGTGGAAACGCTGGCCAACGTCGGTCAGATTATTTTACGCGGAGCCAAGTGGTACACTTCCGTCGGTACGGACAAGAGCAAGGGAACAAAAGTATTCGCTCTCACCGGCGATGTCAACAACGTGGGCTTGGTGGAAGTTCCCATGGGAACCAAACTGGGCACTATCGTTTATGATATCGGCGGCGGCATTCCCAAAGGCAAAAAATTCAAGGCCGCCCAGCTCGGCGGTCCCTCCGGCGGTATGATTCCCATTCAGCATCTGAACGCTCCGGTTGATTACGAAAAAGTCGTGGAACTCGGCGCGATCATGGGCTCCGGCGGTTTGATCGTTATGAACGAAGATAAATGCGCCGTGGACATGGCCAGATTCTTCATGGATTTCTGCCAGGATGAATCCTGTGGCAAATGCACGCCCTGCCGCGAAGGAACAAAGCGCATGCTGGAAATCCTGACCAATATCACCCAGGGCAAAGGCAAAGAAGGCGACATTGAACTGCTGGAAGAAATGGCCGGCGTCATCAAGAACGCGGCTCTGTGCGGCCTGGGACAAACCGCTCCCAATCCGGTATTAAGTACCCTCCGGTATTTCCGCAAAGAGTATGAGGACCATATTCGTAATCATCGCTGCAGCGCTGCCGTTTGTTCAGCCATGTTTAAATCACCCTGTCAGCACACCTGCCCGATTGAAATGGACATTCCTTCCTACATCGCGCTGGTCAGAGCGGGACGATTTGAAGACGCTTACAAGATTTTATTACAGACCAATCCCTTCCCCTCCGTTTGCGGAAGAGTCTGCGATCACAAGTGTCAGACCAAATGCCGTCGCGGCAACATGGACGAACCGATCGCAATTAAGTTCCTGAAGAGATTCATTACCGACAACGCACCGCGTCCCAAGATCGGACCGGTTGAAGTCAGCAGAAAAGAAAAAATCGCCGTAGTGGGCGCTGGACCTGCCGGTCTAACCGCAGCCCGCGATCTCGCTCTGCGCGGTTACAAAGTCACCGTGTTTGAAGAACTTCCGAAACCCGGCGGTATGCTTTACTGGGGTATTCCTTCCTACCGTCTGCCACGCAATATTCTCGATGGTGAAATTGACGATATTCGAGCACTCGGTGTGGACATCAAACTGAACACCCGCGTGGGCAAAGACATTACCTTTGCCAAGCTGGAAAAAGAATTTGACTACATCTATCTGGCCACCGGCGCTCACAAGAGCCAGAAGATGGGCGTTCCCGGCGAAGATTTGAAAAATGTTTTCGGCGGTGTCGAGTTCCTGCGCGATTTCAATGCCAATGAAGAGAAATGGCTCAAAGGTAAAAATTCTCTGGGCAAGAAAGTCGTCGTTATCGGCGGTGGAAATTCCGCGATTGACGCGGCCCGTGTCGCGCTTCGCCTGGGATCCGACGTCACCATATTATACAGACGTTTAAAACAGGATATGCCAGCGGCTGAAGAAGAAATCAAGGCCGCTGAAGAAGAAGGCATCAAGATTGACCTGCTGGTTGCTCCACTGAAAATTGACGGCACCAAAGGCAAGGTTTCTTCCATTACCTGTCAGCGCATGAAACTGGGTGATTTCGACAACAGCGGTCGCAAGAGACCGGTTCCTGTCGAAGGTTCCGAGTTTACGCTGGACGTTGACGCGGTCATCGCGGCGATCGGCCAAGTGCCGGATATGAGCTTCCTGGATGCCAAGAAAGGCGTCGGCGTCAATAAGTGGGATTGTTTTGAGGTCGGTAAAGTTTACAAATCCGGGACAGCCAATCCCCGTTATTTCGCCGGCGGCGACGCGGCCACCGGTCCGGATACGGTCATCGCGGCCATTGCTGCCGGACACCAGGCAGCCGATGATATCGATGCCGCAATCCGCAAGGCCAACGGCGAGCCCGCTTATGAGAAACCGGCTAAAGAGAAAATTGATGTACCTCTGGAAATTGATGAAGAAACCGTCGAGGCACCTCAGATGGTCATGCCGGAAATGCATCACGACACCCGCAAGACGAGTTTTGTGGAAGTGGAATTGGGTTTCAAACCCGAGGATGCCATCAAGGAAGCCTGCCGCTGCCTGCGTTGTGACGCTGAACTTTAGAATTGAGTCGTTTTATGGAGTACGATTATGTCCAAAAATGTCAAACTGACTATTGATAACAAAGAAGTAGAAGTTGCGGCGGGAACCACGATTCTGGAAGCCGCCCGCAGTATCGGTATCAAAATCCCCACGCTCTGTGCGTGGACGGAAAGAAAACACACACCTGGCGCCTGCCGGGTTTGCATGACCGAAGTGGAAGGTCAGCGCAGTCTGATCGCCTCCTGTGTTTTTCCCGTAGCAGAAGGCATGGTGGTGCGCACCAATACGGAGAAAGTCCGTCAGGCCAGAAAAATGGTCGTCGAACTGCTCCTGGCCAACCATCCGCAGGAATGCAATTTCTGCGTGAGAAACGGCAGCTGTGAACTGCAGAAAGTCGCCGAATTTGTCGGTCTCAAGGAAGTCCGTTTCGATTACACGCAATTCCCGAAGGAAGGCATGATCGACCGGTCCAGTCCTTCCATCGTGCGCGACAGTCGCAAATGCATTGAATGTCATCGTTGCATTACCGTATGCGAAGAAGTGCAGACGGTCAGTGTTTTAACGCCGGCCAACCGCGGCAGCAAAGTCAAGGTTGTTCCGGCATTCGATCTGCCTTTGATCGAATCCAACTGTGTCACCTGCGGCCAGTGTATCCTCGTCTGCCCCGTCGGCGCTCTTTACGAAAAGGATGATGTGGATGCTGTTTGGAAGGCGCTGCAGGATCCGACCAAACACGTGATCGTGCAGGAAGCTCCGGCGATTCGCGCCGCTCTGGGCGAAGAGTTCGGCATGGCTCCGGGGACGCTGGTCACCGGCAAGATGATTGCCGCCTTGAGAAGATTGGGCTTCGATAAAGTATTCGATACCAACTTCACAGCCGATCTGACCATTATCGAGGAAGGCAACGAGTTGCTCAAAAGAGTCAAGGAAAGCGGAACGCTGCCGATGATCACATCGTGCAGCCCCGGCTGGATCAAGTTCTGCGAGCATTTCTATCCCGAACTGCTGGGCCATTTGTCAACCTGTAAATCCCCGCAGCAGATGTTCGGCGCGCTGGCCAAAACCTATTACGCGGAAACGGCGGGTATAGATCCGAAAGATATCGTTTCAGTCTCGATCATGCCCTGCACCGCCAAGAAGTTTGAAGCCCAGCGTCCGGAAATGAACAGCAGCGGATTCCGTGATGTGGATTACGTTCTGACCACCCGTGAACTGGCACGGATGATCAAAGAAGCCGGCATCGATTTTGAAACCTTGGCCGATGAAGATTATGATGCCCCCATGGGTGAGTACACCGGAGCGGCGACAATTTTCGGCGCCACCGGCGGCGTTATGGAAGCGGCATTGCGTACCGTTTACGCGGTGGTTACCGGCCAGAATCTGCCCAGCCTGGACATTACCCCTGTCCGCGGTCTGGAGGGCGTCAAAGAAGCCTCTGTGGAAGTCGGTCCTTTGGGAAAAGTAAAAATCGCCGTAGCCCACGGCCTGGGTAACGCCCGCAAATTGATGGATTTGATCCGTGACGGTAAGGCAGATTATGTTTTCATTGAAGTCATGTGCTGCCCCGGCGGTTGCATTTCCGGCGGCGGTGAGCCCATTCCGACAAATAATGATATTCGAGTCCTTCGCTCCTCCGCTCTTTATAAAGATGACGGAAAGGTTCAGAAGAATCGTCAGTCACACGAAAATGAATCGGTGAAAAAGCTGTATGATACATTCCTGAAGAAACCCCTGGGGCATAAGTCACACGAGCTTTTGCACACCAAGTATGTCAAAAGAGGAACGGAAGTGCCTCATAAGAAAGATGAATAATCTTTTTTACCGGTTCCTATTTTCTTAAACATAAAAAGAGGTTTGTTCTTACGGGGGCAAACCTCTTTGTCTTTATAGATTTTATGATGTCAAAAAGAGTTGAACATGATTTTCTGGGAACTCTCGAAATTCCCGCCGATGCCTACTGGGGAATTCATACGCAACGGGCTCTTGAAAATTTTCATATTAGTCGATCAAAAGTGAATCCTGCTCTCATCAAGGGACTGGCTCTGGTGAAAAAAGCCTGCTGCCTGGCCAATACCGAAACAGGATTTTTGTCCGCCCAAAAATCTCAGGCGATTGCGGAGGCCTGCACTGAAATCGCTGCCGGAGCAATACCGGATCAGTTTCCTTTGGATGCGCTGCAGGGCGGCGCCGGAACGTCAACGAATATGAACCTCAATGAGGTCATCGCCAACCGTGCCATAGAAATTTTGGGCGGCGCCAGAGGCGATTATTCGATCATTCATCCCCTCGAAGACGTTAACCTTCATCAATCCACCAATGATGTTTATCCGACAGCCATAAAAATAGCTGCGATTTTCAAATTGCGGGATTTATCAGAAGCCGTTTCCCATGTGCAGGGCGCCTTTCAGGAAAAGGAAAAAGAGTTTGCCGATATTGTCAAACTGGGCAGAACGGAGTGGCAGGACGCTGTTCCGATCACACTCGGAGCGGAATTCTCCGCCTTTGCCGAGGCGTTTTCCCGTGACCGCTGGCGGACATTCAAATGCGAAGAGCGACTGCGTGTGGTGAATATCGGCGGAACAGCCGTGGGAACGGGGCTTACCGCGCCACGCGATTATATTTTTCTGGTCATCGAAAAGCTGAGGGACGTCACCGGATTGGGACTTGCCCGCGGCGAACATGTTATGGGGGAAACAGCCCATGCCGACGCTTTCGCGGAGGTATCCGGCATCCTCAAGGCTCACGCCGTCAATCTGATTAAAACAGCCGGCGACCTGCGCTTAATGAATTTTTTGGGAGAGATAAAACTGCCTCCATTGCAGGCCGGATCTTCCATCATGCCCGGCAAAGTTAATCCGGTTTTGTGTGAGGCGGCCATCCAGACCGGCATCAAGGTCATCGCCCATGATGGTATCATTACTGATACGGCATCGCGGGGCACACTCCAGATTAATGAATTTCTCCCGCTACTCGCGCACGCGCTGCTGGAATCGCTGGACCTGCTGATCAACATCAACGGACTGTTTGCCGCTCATGTACGCGGCATTACGGCAAATCCGCAAAAATGCGCGGACGATTTCAATGCCAGCCCCATGATCATCACGGCTCTCCTGCCTGTCATCGGCTATGAAAAAGCGACGCGGCTCATAACGGAATTTTCGTCCGGCGATGGAAAAAATATGCGACTGTTTTTGGAAGATAAACTGGGCAAAGAACTGATTGACAGCGTTCTGTCACCCTATCAGTTAACGGCATTGGGCTATAAGGATAAAAAATAATGGATAACACACCGAAGGGAAACCGTTTGCACATCGCGCTGGTGGGACGCACCAACGTCGGCAAATCCAGCCTGCTGAATTTGATGCTGGGTCAGGATATCGCCATAACCTCTCCCGTCGCCGGAACCACGACGGATGTCGTGGAAAAAGCCATGGAACTTTTGCCCTTGGGTCCCGTTCTTTTTCTGGATACGGCCGGTCTTGACGATGTTTCGGAATTATCCGGCGCTCGACTGAAAAAGACAGCCAGGGTTTTTGATCGCGCTGATGTGATGATTCTGGTCACAGAAGCCGACACCTGGACCGATTTTGAAGAGTCGGTTTTATCGGAATCGAAAACGCGCAACATTCCCACATTGATTGTTATCAATAAAATTGATCTGAACCAACCTTCAGATGATCATTTAAAATTTCTCGGCCAGAAATCAAACTGGATTCTGACTGTCTCCTGCAATGATGAATCAAAGCGCCAGAGCTATCTGGAAAATTTAAAGATTCAGTTGCTTGCAACTGCCCCGGCTGATTTTATCGGCACACCCACGCTGATCGGCGATCTTCTTCCGCCGGGCGGATTAGCCATCCTCGTCGTGCCCATTGATTTGCAGGCTCCCAAGGGAAGACTGATATTGCCGCAGGTGCAGACGTTACGCGATATTCTGGACAATGACGCTTCGGCACTGGTCGTTAAGGAAAGAGAACTGGCTTCGACACTGGCCAACCTGAAAAATCCACCCGCCATTGTTGTCACCGATTCACAGGCTATTTTAAAGGTTACAGCCGATGTGCCTAAAGAAATTCCGGTCACGACCTTCTCCATTCTTTTTGCGCGTCAAAAATCCGATTTGTCCGTGATGGCCGCAGGAGCGGCTGCCATTGACAATCTTCAGCCCGGCGACAAAGTCCTTATTGCGGAAGCCTGCTCGCACCATGCACTTGCAGATGATATCGGCAGAGTCAAGATTCCCCGCTGGCTGCGCCAGTATGTCGGAGGAGATTTACAGATTGATACCTCAACGGGACGTGATTATCCCGATGATCTCATGAAATATAAACTGATCATTCATTGTGGCGCCTGCATGATTAACCGCCGTGAAATGCTCAACCGTTTGCGCAAAGCTCAAACAGCCGGAATTCCCGTAACCAATTATGGTATCGCAATATCTTTTTTACAGGGAGTACTCAAACGCAGTCTTGCGCCCTTCCCTTCGGCCCTGAATGCTTTCGAACAGCAATTTTTGAAATGATTTTTTTATTTTCATTGACAAGTACGGACTAAATAAGCTAGCAATACGATGTTTTTGAAGTGATTATCAATTGAATATTGACCTGAGAGGGAGGAAAATTCTGATCTTAAGGGAAGTCTGAAGTCCTGTGAATATAAAGGTTTGATTCTTCCCGAATCAAACCTTTTTAAATGAGCCCTAAGTTTCAGAAACACAGTGTACTGAAACTTATAGAGCGAATTATCCCTGAGCGGAGCGAACAAGACAGTGAATCTTTAAGTATAGAAGTGCAGCAAACGACAAGCTTGCTTTATTAGATATCCACAAAAAGAGTTTGCCCGGACGACCCCTGCATCATCGTTCATCTCTCCAACGTCAGAAAATCATTCAGGAGAAATAAATGAATAAACGCATTGGAACCGTGACAATTATTGTTACGAACAGAACCAGTCAGGCGCAAAAGGTAAATCAGATTCTCTGCGACTTCGGTGAAATGATTATCGGACGCATGGGATTGCCTTACGCGCCCGGCAATCTGCATATTATCGCGCTGATTGTCCATGCCACAACCGACGACATCGGCGCGCTCACCGGTAAACTGGGCGCACTACCCGGCGTTACTGTCAAATCGTCTCTGACAAAAGTTTAATGAGGACAGGATAACGATGAAAGATTTTATTAACGACAATCAAATTGGAGAAATTCTTGCCCAAGCGAAAAATCCCGATCCGCTGCATGTTCGCGAGATCATCAAAAAAGCATATGAATTAAAAGGTCTGTCGCCCGAAGATGTCGCCGTGCTGCTGCAGACAGAAGATGATGAACTGACCGGAGAAATCCTGCGGGCGGCGCATAAAATCAAACAGGACATTTACGGCAACCGTCTTGTCTTGTTTGCGCCGCTGTATATCGCCAACCACTGTTCCAATAACTGTCTCTACTGCGGCTTTCGCCGCGACAATAAGGAACTCAACCGCGTCGCGCTAACGATGGATCAGATCAGAAACGAAGTAAAAGTTCTGGAGCGTGAAGGACACAAGCGCCTGCTGATGCTCTGCGGCGAGCATCCCGGCCGTTCTTCTCTGGATTATTTCATGGAAGCGATTGAAACGGCTTATGCCGTCAAAACGGAAAAGGGCGGAGAAATCAGAAGGATCAACGTGGAAATCGCTCCGCTCGAAGTGGAAGAATACAAACGACTGAAGCAAACGGGCATCGGCACGGTTGTTTTATTCCAGGAAACCTATCATCATGAAACCTACAGGATCATGCATCCCTCCGGCCCTAAAAAAGATTATGTCAAGCGCTTGACCGCGATGCATCGCGCGCAGCAAGGAGGCGTTGATGATGTCGGCATCGGTGCCTTGTTCGGACTTTATGATTATAAATTTGAAGTTTTGGGTTTGCTGTTGCACGCCCTGCAACTGGAAAAGGACTGCGGTGTGGGACCGCATACGATTTCCATTCCGCGGCTGGAACCCGCTCTCAATGCTCCGGCGGCCATCAAACCACCCCGACCGGTCAGTGATCATGATTTCAAAAAGCTTGTAGCGATCATCCGGATGGCCGTTCCCTACACCGGCATGATTCTCTCCACCAGAGAAACCCCGGAAATGCGTGATGAAGTTTTCGCGCTGGGCATCTCGCAGATCAGCGCCGGGTCGCGCACCGATCCGGGCGGCTATCAGGAAAACTCCAGCGATGCATTCCGGGCGGCGCAATTTAACCTGGGGGATACACGCACACTTGATGAAGTCATTCTGGACATCACCGAACGCGGTCACATTCCCAGTTTCTGCACGGCCTGTTACCGTCTTGGACGCACAGGCAAGGACTTCATGGATCTGGCCAAACCGGGATTGATTCAAAGATTCTGCCAGACCAACGGTCTGTTCACCTTCAAGGAATATCTGCTGGATTATGCCGGCCTTGCGACCCGGGAAGCCGGAGAGAAATTAATTCAAAAAATGCTGAATGAATCCTTTAAAACAAACCGCAAAAAAATCGTCAGCGACAGGCTGAAAAAAATCGAGGCAGGCGAACGAGATGTCTATATCTGACCACATTGAGCGGCTGCTGTTAAAGGCGGAAATAGGAAAACCCCTGAGCAGGGAAGACCTTATCCAATTACTAAAAATGCCGGCCGCCTGCGAGCCGGATCTTTTCGCAACGGCCGACCGGGTACGGCAGCAGCAGGTTGGCAACGAAATATTCCTGCGCGGCATTATTGAATTTTCCAACCACTGCGAACGTAACTGCCTCTATTGCGGACTGCGCAAAGGGAACACGAAACTCAGCCGCTACCGGATGTCCGATGACGACATTGTCTCCACAGCCGAAAAAATAAAAAACACCGGCATCCCCACCGTGGTCCTCCAGTCTGGAGAAGATTCTTTTTACAAAGCGGACGTGATCTGCCGGCTGATCGAACGAATAAAAATGGAAACGGATGCGGTAATCACCCTATCCATCGGGGAAAGAAGCCTTGACGATTATCGTTCGTTTCACCAGGCGGGTGTCAACCGGTATCTCCTCAAGCATGAAACCGCTTCACCGGAACTTTACAAGTTTCTGCGTCCCGGCTGTCAACTGGACAAGCGTATTCAATGCCTGCAACGCCTGAAGCAACTGGGGTTTGAAACCGGCACGGGAAACATGGTGGGCTTACCCGGACAGACACCGGAAATACTCGCCGATGATCTGATGATCATGAAAATGCTTGATGCCGACATGTTGGGCATCGGCCCGTTTATCTCTCATCCCGACACGCCGCTGGCCGGCATTGAAAACGACGGTATCGGACTGACGCTGCGTGTTCTGGCCGTTGCCCGGTTGCTGACACGCAACACCAATATTCCGGCGACGACTGCGCTGGCCTCTCTTCATCCGCAGGGACGTCTTCTGGCGCTGCTGTCCGGAGCCAACGTCGTCATGCCGGATTTTACGCCGGAAAGATATAAAAAGCTCTATGATATCTATCCCGGAAAAACAGACACCGGATCGGCACAGGACATCCTCGAAACGTTAAAACAGGATATTCATTCCATAAGCCGGGACATCAATTTTTCCACGGGATATCGTCAGAAGAATCAATTTCCGGAGACAGTTCATTAAGATTCAAAATGCCGCGATCTTAAAAAACCATTTTTTTCACGACCAGTCCTTTAATCTTTTTAAGCTTCTTTTCCATGGTCAGAATGTCAGTATCATCCCCGCACGTATCCAGGATAAGCAAACCCAGCGGAGAACAGGTTTTTTTCGACACCTCATGCAGTCCGAGACGTGTTCTGATGTTGCACCCGTAATCGGTCAGAATCTGCTGAACAACGGGAACGTCCTTCAGACAATCCGTCACCTCAATACCCAGAACTATTCTTTTCGACATGATAAACGTCCATCATTTGGTTATATTGACTCATGTTCAAACTAAAAATTATCATGTCCGGTAACACAATAATTATTGAATCAATTTCTTGAACTTAAATGCCGATTCCCAGTCCGATATTCTGATTTCACAGTCTTAAATTGTATAAGTTAGTGAACTTATTCATGACTTACGATTCTTAAAATATATTAAAAAAAACACTACTTTATGTTTGACAAATTCTCTGATTGCGGCTATAAGCCGCAGTCAAAATGTGCCCAGTATTCGTCCGGCTATGATGAGTTAAACGATAACGAAAATCTACATGGTCATATTGGGAAAACATCTTAAGTATAAATAAATCTGTAATAAATTTTAAATTAGAGAGGGAAAAATTTATGGCAAATGAAAATTTAGAAAGTAAGAGGTGGTTGCTCGCTATTGCGGGTGTCGTTATCATGCTGATTTTGGGCACAGTTTACGCCTGGTCAGTTTTTGTCAAACCCATTGCGGCGGCCCAAGGTTGGGAAGTGAAGGTTGTATCGAGAGTTTTCATGCTGATTATCGGTGTCATCGGCGTTTCTGCGGCATTCGGCGGTACTTTGGTGGATAAGAAAGGCCCCCGATTTGTCGCCATACTGGGAGCATGTTTCTATGGCGTTGGTGTTTTGCTGGGTGGCGCAGCACTGCATGCCGGTAATTTCATGTTTCTTCTTCTGGGTTACGGTGTCATCGGTGGTATAGGCAATGGTCTTGCATACGTTGTCCCCATCGCAACTTTGATTCGCTGGTTTCCGGATAAACGCGCGATGATCACGGGACTGGCCGTTATGGGATTCGGCTTCGGTGCGTTCTTTATCGGTAAGATAATACCTGGCCTGATCAATAACGTGGGGGTAGCCAATGCATTCCTTATCCTCGGAGCCGTATATCTTATTTTCAATTTACTGGCATCCATGACTCTTAAAAATCCTCCTGCAGGATGGCTCCCCAAAGGTTTCACACCTCCTGCTACAACTGTTAGCGCGGCCGATTCATTTGCCTGGGCTGAAGCAAAGAAAACCCGCCAGTGGTACATGCTCTGGTGCATGCTCTTCTTGAACGTTACCGCCGGTATGGGTCTTTTATCCAAACTTTCTCCCATGGCACAGGAAGTTATTAAATTAGCGAAAGGCATCGAGGATCCGGCACAGCTGGCCGTTCTGGGCGGCAGTGTTCTGGCCTGGGCCTCCATTTTCAACGGGTTGGGCCGCCTTTTCTGGGCCAAAGTTTCTGACATGATCGGACGCAAAGGCACTTATATGGTGATGTTCCTCACACAGGCTCTTCTGTATGTTTATCTACCACAAATCAGCAGTGTTTTGATCTTTACGATCATCGCCTGTTATTTGCTGTCCTGCCTCGGTGGCGGTTTTGCCGTCATGCCGGCCTTTGCGGCTGACTCTTTCGGCCCGACTAACATCGGCAAAATCTACGGTTTCCTGCTGACAGCATGGGGTGCGGCGGGTGTCGTTGGCGGCTTTGTTTTCGCGGAATTCAACAAAGAACAGTCTCTCTATACAGCAGCAGGCTGTCTGGTACTTGGGTTTGTCATTGCCCTGCTGTTTAGCAGACCGAAAAACGTGTCAGAATATAGATAACAACTTCATTCTGGTTATTAAAAGCGCCGATAGTTTATCGGCGCTTTTTTTTGCCTTGTATTTACAAATAATCTTACCTTCCTAAAATACTTGACAGCCCTTAAGGCTTTCTGGTATCAAAAAGTCAATGGTGATGGAGTTCACCTTTAACCGCCTCTGTTGCTAATAACTCCTGCGGAACATATAATCTGTAGGAGTTATTTTATGGGTCATTTTACAATAAATCAAATATCCCTGTCTGATATCCGTTTACTTCTAGAAAATATTGCCGACGCATGCAGTCGTTTCCAAATGGTTTCTCTAACGCGACAGTTGGAGGCGGCACAGACACTACTTACAGAAAATCCGCCCATTGATGTTGCCGTCATGGGTCAGTTCAAGGCAGGCAAAAGTTCTTTTCTCAACAGCCTGATCGGGCAATCAATATTACCTGTCGGTGCCATACCCGTAACGACTGCCATAACACGCCTTCAGTATGGAGAAACTGAGCGCCTGCTGGTCAGACATTTTGACGGCACTGTAACTGAGGCTCCCCTGACCGACATTGCTGAATTCACCTCAGAAGCCCAAAACCCGGGTAATGCTAAGAATGTTGCCATTGTGGATATTGAATTGCCCTCTCTTCAAAAATATCCTGGTATCAGATTGGTAGATACGCCGGGATTGGGCAGTATTTTTAAATATCATGAAGCCACGTCGGAAAGTTGGCTGCCTGCCGTGGGTACCGCGCTTCTTGCCGTCAGTTCCGACAGGCCACTGTCTCAGAATGATCTGGAGCTGATCAGAGAACTGACCAGCCATACACCCAATATTATATTACTGCTAACCAAATCCGATCTGCTTTCACCAGATCAACAGCAGGAAGTGCTTAATTTCTTCAAGGAGACTCTGCAACGTGAACTGCATCGGGACATGCCGGTTTATATGTATTCTGCGGTGAATCAAACGGATGTTTACCGGCAAAAAGTGGAAAACGAAATTCTGAAGACCATGACGAATAACCGCGATTTTGAGTTTTTACGAATACTCCAGTACAAGGTTCTTTCTTTATCCAGGAGCACGCTCAGTTATTTGAAAATAGCATTGAATTCATCCTTGCAGGCGGACACAAACCGCGAAAACCTACGTGCCCAAATTATCAATGAAAGAGTTAATGAATCTTTGATGCTTGATGAACTGGGTATTATTTCACGAGAACATCAGCGTCAAACACGCTCCATGATTGAAACCTATCTGGAAAAATTTAGAGTGCCGCTTACGAAAAAAGTCATGCGGCAACTGGCAGATGAGTTGCCTGAATGGAAAGGCAACTTGTGGAAACTTTCCCGCGATTACGAGACGTGGGTATCAGAAAAACTGTCCAAAGAAATGCGAACCATTTCCAAGACCGAGCATACGCATTTTATGGGAACCTTAAAAAAAGCTCATGCAGGATTCTCAAGGGCACTGGAATCTTTCCGCAAGTTTCTCGGCGATAATATTGAAAACGTGCTGGGTGTAAAACTGGCGGAAGTTGACTGGAAAATTGATGTCATCGAACCCGACCATCCGGATATTTCTTTTACGAAAACTTTTGATATCCATCTTGATTTAATTTGGTTTCTTATTCCGATGATAGTTTTCCGGAAGATATTTGAACGACACTTTATTGACGGTATACCGAAGGAAGTGGAAATTAATCTATCCCGTCTGGCTTACCAGTGGGAGAAGAGTGTTAATAATGCCATTGAGGAAATGCGCGTTCAAGCCATCAACTACATCCATGAAGAACTTTCAACAATAGAGGCGCTGATTTCCAGCACCCATGGGAAAACCGACGAGATCAAACAGCTTATTGCTCATGTAGAAAAGCTGTCAGAAAATATCACCGAAAATAAATTCATTAAACAACAAATTAAAATATAAAAATCATAAGATGATTACTCAACATCTTATTATGATGTTATAAAAATCCAGAGTGTTTGCGAATTTTTTAATCTCGTAATTTATGCATGCAGGATACTTAAAATGCCAACACATTATTACTGCCCGAATTGCTGGAAAGAAATCAATGACAAAATATTAACATGCCCTCATTGTGGTCACGACCTGAGTCAACAGCAATCTTTCACCTATGTAGAAAAGCTTATTCATGCTCTTCGTCATCCCATCCCCGAAAAACGAATGATGGCCGCGCAACTGCTCGGTGATTTACGATGCAAAGAGGCATTATCCGTATTTGCCGAGATACTTAAAAAAGAAAGTGATTATTATTTCATCACAGAAATTATTCTCGCCATCAATAAAATAGGCAGTGAGGACGGCATAGCCATATTGTTGTCGTTGCGGGAACATTCGTCTTCCCTGGTGAAGAAACTTGTTGATGAAATATTGAAGGAACACCATGGCAGAAAACAATCATCTTTCTAATGAAAAATGGCTCAACCGCAACGTATTCGCTTTTGGATTAACCAGTCTGCTGAGTGATTTCTGCCATGAGATGGCGACAGCAGTTTTACCGCAATTTATACAAGCCATCGGCTCCAGCGCTGCCATACTGGGAACGATTGAGGGCGTTGCGGACGCATTATCCAGCCTTACCAAACTGGGAGCCGGCTTCCATAGTGACAAAATCGGACACCGCAAAGGCTGGACTGTTATCGGCTATTTGCTCACCGCTGTGTCCAAAACCATTTTCGCTTTTGCCGTGGCCTGGCCGCTGATTTTTTTTGGTCGCGTTATGGGTTGGCTGGGACGTGGCATCCGCGGACCATTGCGCGACGCAATGCTTGCCGAATCTGTTTCTCCGCAAAACCGCGGCAAGGCATTTGGCTTTCACCGCGCTTCTGATACACTTGGCGCGATTTTGGGTCCGATGGCTGCCTTTGGTATGCTTACATGGATGAGCCGCTCCCCCCACATTGCTGATTATTTCAGCATATGGTTTCCGAATTTTGCCAATGAACCCGGCTCTGAATACAGGCTTATTTTTCTTTTAACGCTCATTCCCGGCCTTCTATCTGTTGTTACGCTTGCATTTCTGGTCAGGGAAAAAAGGCGTGCACCCAACCATGCCCTGAGTTTCTGGAAGGCGATAAAATCAATGCCGCCAAACTACCGTGCGTTTCTTCTTGCTGTCGGACTTTTTGGAATGGCTGATTTCGCGCCGACACTAATGATTCTACGCGCGTCAACCACGCTAACTTCACAGATGGGTATTCTGGAAGCGGCGCGTTTTGCTGCGTTGTTGTATATTATTCGCAACATCACTTATGCTGCGGCATCTTATCCCATAGGATCATTCAGTCATTTATTTTCACGCAGTAAATATCTGGCAGTTGGTTACGGTATCGCGGTGGTCACATTTTTAGGATTTGCATTTGCCATGCCGTCACTTTCTTGGTTTGTGGTCATTTTTATTCTTTCGGGAATATTTATCGCGTGGGAAGATACGATAGAAGGCATTGGCGTGCGGGATTATGTCGGTGACGATATCGCCGGAACCGCCTATGGCGTGATGGGTGTGGTGAACGGCATTGGCGATCTGGCATCCAGTATTGTAGTCGGTTTTCTCTGGACGGCTGTCGGCGCAACATGGGGATTTGTTTACGCAGCCGTAATTGGACTGGCCGGAACAATACTCATGCTACGTGTTCCAAAAGCAGCACTCGTTAAATGAAGGACATCGATGCTTATGATAGTAAATAACATTCTATCTACACATGGGGCGGTTTTATGATTTTTGTCGGACGCAAAAATGAAACACGGCAAATCATGGATGATTTAAAAAAAGGACAAAACATCATCCTTCATGGGAAATATGGCATGGGAAGAACCAGTCTCATAAATCATGTTGCCCAACTCATGCATCATCAATGGAAGTTTGTCTTCATTGATTTCAGTCAGACACCCGGTCAGATGAGTAAATCCATCATGAAAGCTCTGGGGCTTCCCCGAAAATTAAAACAAAGTGATAAGATCATGGGATACAAATCCATGCGTTATCGCATTGCCAACGTGACTTTAAAAAAAGGAGTTAAAGTTGTCATTGTTTTGGATAATGTCGCAAAAATGACTGCTGCCAAGAAATTATTCCTCCGTTATCTTGTTCTGGAGCAGCGTTTTCAGTTTATTGCCATTGTGGAACATTTTCTGACACAGAAAGAATTACTGGAACTGAGGGTACAGCTCATGCCGTCAACGACAATCAATCTTCGATATCTGGAATGTATTGATGTTGAAAATTTTCTACTGACTTTTTCCAATCAAAATAGCCTGGCTTGGACGGAAGATCACATCAGGAATCTTGCTTCTTTAACGTTCGGTTACCCTTTGGGTATAGTTGAAATGCTTAAGAAGAAGAAAGGACTCTACAATAATGCGTGATGAAACAATACATGATGATCAATTGGCCAAGGATCTCCAAACACGCAATTGCCCTGTTTGTAACAAAATATGGGACAACGTCATGAACTTCTTTTCTTCCTGGGGTTATTCATTGGCAAACGATGAAGAAACACAAAAAGAAAATGCCGATTTTCTAGGAATATGCCCCTTTCACACATGGCAATTGGCTTCCATTGCGTCACCGCAGGGCATTTCTTCGGGGTATGAAGCATTAGTGAAGCGGATTTCCAAGGAGTTATACAGATTATCCGTATCCTTAGAAAATCCTTGTCAGCAGCTCTCAACCATTATCATCGGCCGCGATCATTGCCGTATATGTGCACTTACAAGAGAGACGGAAGGTGATTATATAAAAAGATTGGCTTCATTTTTAACCGTTGAAGACAACAAAAACATTTACTTGTCTTCCAATGGCCTATGCTTGCGCCATTTGAGCAAATTATTGATCATATCGAATACAGATATGAAAAAAGTTTTACTAAAGCATGCGGCTTCACGTTTTCGTGATTGGGCGGAAGATATGAATCAATTCAGTTTAAAACATAAAAATTTGCAACGTCATCAGTGCAGTCCGAGAGAAAACAATGCTTATCTCACTGCTTTGAATCATATTGCGGGTGGAAAATATACCAATATTGATTACGAAAGACAATGATCCAAGGAATTTCATTATGACAGATTTAAATGAAAATCACAGACGATATTTATTGACGACCTTCAGCCATGTGGACAAACTTTTATCGGAGTTCGAGTGTATCATTGATGTTTTAATTCCGCGTTCACTATTTAAGGCATATACTAACGACGTTACTCCGGAACAGCGGGCAAAAATAGAAAAACAATGTGACGCAATCCGTCAGACCATGAAACGGATTCTCGAAGAATATGGAATTTCCCCGCCTAAGCCCGACAGAAGTGTTTTAAACGCTATCTGTACAACTTTAATTTTTGCCGATATGTCCATCGAAGAATTAAGTCCAAAGTACATGCGTGGTTTTGGAGTCGTATCAGATGCGGCCAGCGATGAATTAAAAACAATCGTCAAAGAACTGCGGACACTTTTAAAAAATATTAGAGCCAGTTTGCCGGATTAACAGGGTTTGTATCGTTTCCAATAAACTGATGGAAACCTGCAAGCCGGATTTTGTTTTTCTTTACGCGCGCGGCAGAAGAATACTTACACGCATCTTTTTCTGATTCCCACATACAGTGGAAATAAATGTTGACAAACAGATGCTTTTTTGATTACTTGCAGCCGCCGTGAAGATTCACTCTCTTTTTCGTGCGGGTGATGGGGTTCACCTTTAATTGCAAAAGAAATGCTAATGACTCCTAAAACGGATATACAAAAAAGGAGTCCTTACATGGAAAATATTTATCTAGTCGCATCTTTTTGGTTTTTCGCTGCTGTCTTATCCACCATTCTGGCCAACCGTTTGAAAATTTCAATAGCCCTGATGGAAATCATGGTTGGCACAATCATCGGGTTTGCAGCTTTTCAATTCGGTTACTTTGACAAACTATCTTTGAATGCTGACTGGCTCAAATTTTGTACCGGCGTCGGGGCCATCCTTCTAACATTTCTCGCAGGTGCCGAACTCAATCCCGATGTCATGAAAGCCAAAATCAAGGAAGTTTCCGTTATCGGGCTTGTCGGTTTTTTTGCTCCCTTCGCAGGTTGTTCCCTCATCGCCTATTATCTGATCGGATGGAACATTCGGGCAAGTTTGCTTTGCGGCATCGCTCTCTCTACAACATCCATGGCTGTTGTTTACGCGGTTATGCTCGAATACGGATTTAATAAAACCGATTATGGGAAAGGCATATTGGGATCGTGTTTCGTCAATGACTTAGGGACTGTAATCGGTTTAGGATTAATTTTTGCGCCCTTCACCTATAAAACATTCATCTTTGTTTCCGTGACAATCGCTTTAATTTTTATTTTGCCCTTGCTTACTGATTATCTCATCAAGCATTTCGCGTACAAAACAGCAGCTATTCGAGCAAAATGGATAATTTTTGTCTTATTAGCAATGAGTGTTCTTGCTTTGTGGTCCGGTAGTGAACCTGTATTACCCGCTTATGTTATAGGCATGGTTATGGCAAGAACGATGGAAAAGGACGGTCATTTTGTTCGAAGGCTAAGAACATTAACCATTGGCTTTTTAACCCCGCTGTATTTTCTTAGAGCCGGTGCCCTCGTGTCATTGCCAGCGCTGGTCGCCGCTCCCGTTATCTTTCTTGTACTTTTCGGTGGAAAAGTGATTACCAAGATATTCGGTTTGTTTCCGGTCATTTATAAGTTTCGGGAAAATAAAGGTGGAAGATGGTATTATACATTATTGATGTCCACCGGGTTGACTTTCGGAACGATTTCCGCACTGTTCGGACTTTCTCATAACATCATTTCACAGGCGCAGTATTCGTTCATTGTCGGTGCCGTTATCGCGAGCGCCGTTATACCAACTCTGATTGCCAATAAATTTTTCCTGCCCGAACATTTGCTTGAAGTTCCAGTGTTGGATGATCAGGCTCCCGACGAAAAAGATATAATTAGAAAATTATAATTCCATAATAAGTTTTTAACACCAAAAGCCCTTTCCGTCGAATTGCGGAAAGGGCTTTTTATTTTATTTGAAAATATGATAACAAGTAGAAAAAATATCTCATCAACTTATTATGAAATATTTTATTAATTCCACAACAGATTATCATCAACATGATTTGAATTCCCTGGGGTGGGAGCTGACCGTCTGCAATTCTCTGGAACCGGTTACTAGTCCCTGCCGCAAAATCCTTTCGACACCGGACTCTTTCGGCCGCCTCCTTTACCATTTTTTAAAAACAATCATTCCTCTTGATGAAATTGGTTCCGTTCTGGAAATCGGCGGCGGCATGGGATACCTGATGCGCGATTTCATGTCCTTAAATTCCCGGCTTCGCGCGAAAATGATTGATATCTCCCCTTACCTTCTGGATAAACAGAAAGAAATTCTCCAGACGCATCCTGTTGATTTCGAACTCGCCGATATTTTCATAGTTCCGTCAAAAAATCTTACCGGTTTCGATCTCGCCATCTTGAATGAAAATCTGGGCGACCTGCCGACGTTAGTCACATCACAAAATGATGCCCATGAAGGGAATATTGCTGATGTTAAGCAAAAGCTGGAGCATTTCAACAAAAAATATAATCTATCGTTGGGATTAAACGAAGATGAGCATATCAATATCGGCGCAATGGAAATGGTCGAAAAACTTTGCCTGGCCGGAATCCAATATATCTACCTGAGCGAACACAGTTGTGAAGCCGCAGTTCCCGATGGAATGAAAGATTATCTCTCTTTTCAATCCCTTGGCATCCCGGAAATGATTTCTCTGAAAGGACACAAGGAGTTTACGATTAAATTTTCCTACTTGCAGAAAATCGCTGAAATGCTAAATTACAGCACAAGGCGGGGACGTTTTGCTGATTTTCTTCCGTTGAACATCAGCGATAGAGTCAAGACCGCGTTGAGACTGACAACTCCCTATAACGATGAACAGGAAATTATACGTCAGTTTGTATATGATCTTTACAAGTACGAATATTTAATTCTCATCAAAGGAGATAATCCATGAAAATCACTACCACGACGGCAATTATTTTTCTCGTAATCAGTTTGTTTTTATCGCTTTCGTTCAATGATGCCCTCGCCTTTCGTTGCGGTATAAGACTGGTCAGTTCAGGAGACTCCAAGGCAACGGTTCTGGCAACCTGCGGAAAACCGACCTCAAAAGAAAAAAACTGTAAAGAAAATTGGATAAGTTCTAGCGACAGTAAAGCCAAAAAGAAAAAATGCGCAGAGAAGGTTGAGGTCTGGTATTACAACTGCGGCGATAATGATTTCATCTATGCCCTGACCTTTGAAGGTAATATCTTGACCGGCGAAAACACTGAAGGCCGGGGTAAGGGAAAATCCGATTGCACCGGAAAACGATAATTGTCCCTTGAAATTATCTGATTTTATGGTATCAACAGCGCATCAATTAATTCATATTTAAGAAATGATCAGGAAGAATTTAATGGATATGAAAAAAATCAGCTTGTTTATTTTACTGTTTTTTATGTTTGCGTTTCTTTTGCTTCTTGTCGGTTGCGAAAAGAATACGGAAGACACCCCCGAACCAATTTCCAGCGACTGGGTGCAATACGGCATCGATAAAGACGAAAATGTCTGGACCTACAACAGGAATTTAAATATCAAAAAAGAAGGCGATGATTATAGGGTCAGTGCCTGGGCCAAAAGGATTCTTTCCGAAAAGGGACGGGAAAAAATCATCCAGCAAATGAAATCTCAGGGAAAATCTATTGCCGGATATGAAAAACTTTCAGAAGATAAAATCCTGAATGAAGTGGACTGCAAAAACAAAAGATATAAGATTTTATCCGTCATCAGCTATGATAAGGACGGTAAGGTATTGTTTTCAGAAGATTCGAAAGAAAGCAACTGGACTTATGTTGCTCCCAATAGCAACGGTAGTATTTTTTTTAAAAAAGTCTGTCCGGAAAAGTAGAAAAATATCTTATCTTTTACTGGCTGTCCTTGATCAGCATGGTTGAAGGATCGAGCAGCAAATCTTTCGGTGCGTGATCCCCTGCTCCCCCCTTCAAGGATTTAATATAAACCTCGTCACCCTTGGTTGCCAGTTGAACCATAACATCGAATAGATCCGCTACGTGTAAAAAAGAAAGCGGAAGCCCGTTTTCCTGCGGCGGCTCGTGACGATGTGTATGAACGGTGAACCACAGACTCATCGAATACTTTTTCGCCAGTTCCTTTAACTGCACGAGTTGTCCCCGTCCAGCGTCATCAAACTTATAGCCGTCGATGATTACCATATAAGGTTTAAATATATTCTGTTCCATCAAATCAGTCAAACGCTCTTCCAGCTTCGGAGCGCTGAATCCTTCCACTTTGAAAGTCATAATAAAACGATAAGGCTGAATTTTGTCCCAATATTCATTAATCCCAGGAATACTGAACTTTTCGGCGATATCATGAAAAATTTCCTGATACCACAAATCAACCTTGCTTACCGCGTCATGGAGGCTGACGTGCAGGACAGAGTGCCCGCGCAACATCATATTTAAGGCGAGTTGAACCAGCAGTGCGGTTTTTCCTACACCGGCATGAGCCAGCACGGCACCGAATCCTCCCACCGGCAGTATATCTTCATTTTCATAACCGAGATTGATCAGCGGATTACGATAAATCATTTCTTTTTTTATCATGATAATATCCTTATACGTTAAATGGATGACATTATTTTCCCTTTTCAGGGCAACGTTGATGGTTAACATCTTATATTAATTTATAAATATACCTTTAATCTGAGTTCCTGCCTCCGCTGAAATGACAGACGTTTTATGCGGCAGACTTTTTATTCTGTGCCACTTCCAGCGCGATTTTCTCCGCGATGGATTGCGGTACCTGACGGTAAATGGCAAATTCCATGGTGAACTGAGCCTTGCCCTGAGTGGCCGAACGCAGAATTGTGGAAAAACCGAACATTTCCGCAAGCGGCACCTGTGCTTCAATCACGCACATCACATCTTCATCCTGAGAACCGATGATCATACCGCGGCGCTGGTTCAAAAGACCCATCACCGGTCCCTGAAATTCCGCCGGCGTTTCTACAACGACTTTCATAATCGGCTCATGGATTACCGGCTTCGCCCGCAGATACGCTTCCTTGAACGCGCCGCGTGCCGCTGCCTGAAAGGCCATATCTGAAGAATCCACGGCGTGCGAAGCTCCATCATTGATGACGACTTTAACGCCTGTAACTGGAAATTCCAGTTTCGGTCCCTTGGCCATGCTCTGTTTAAATCCTTTTTCACAGGCTGCGATGTACTGTGTGGGAATCGCGCCGCCGAATATTTTATTTTCAAAAACAAATTCTGCATCAGTGATCGGTTCCAGATAACCGGCCACACGACCGAATTGTCCGGCGCCGCCCGTCTGCTTCTTATGCGTATAGTTGAACTCGGCACGCTGCGTGATGGTTTCGCGGTAAGCGACACGGGGATTACCCGTGGTGACATCCGCGCCGTACTCGCGCTTCATTCTCTCCACATAGATATCCAGATGCAATTCGCCCATGCCCTCGATAATCGTATCACCGGTTTCATGATCGACAAATGTTTTGAATGTCGGGTCTTCCTTGGCAAATCGGTTGAGTGCTTTGGCCATCGCCACCTGCGATTTATTATCCTTGGGTACAATCGCCAGCGAAATAACCGGTTTGGGTACATACATGGAGATCATCGTCAGATTAACATCCGGCGATGTAAAGGTATCACCGGAAGAACATTCGATCCCGAATAAGGCGCCTATATAGCCTGCTCTGAGATATTCGACATCTTCCATTTGATCGGCATGCATGCGCACCAGACGCCCTACTTTCACTTTCTTACCGGTGCGGACATTCACTATCGTTGAACCTTTCGCCAGAGTTCCCTGATAAACACGGATGTAGGTTAACTGACCATACTGACCGTCTTCCAGTTTGAAAACCAGCGCGACAATCGGCTTTTCCGTGTCATTGCTCAGCACAACCGTTTCCTCGTTGTTGTCCATATCAATCGCCACATTTTCTATATCGGACGGACAGGGCAGAAGATAGTTCACACCGTCAAGCATCGGCTGAACGCCTTTGTTCTTATAGGCCGAACCCATATAAACCGGGGTGATTTCCCTTTGTAGCGTGCCCTTGCGCAGCGCCGCATAAATCATTTCAGTAGATATTTCGCTTTCATTTAAAATGGCCTCCGTCAGGTCATCAGAAAATAATGATGCAGCGTCAATCAATTCCTCTCTTTTTGTCTTGGCATCTTCCATAAGATGAGAAGGAATTTCTGTTTCACGCACATTTTCTCCGTTTTCACCATCAAAATAAAGCGCTCTCATGGCAACCAGATCAACGACACCCTGCACCTCATTCTCGAGACCAATGGGAATCTGCATCGCCACGGCATTATGACCGAGCTTTGATTTCAGTTGACCGATCACACGGAAGGGATTGGCTCCGCTACGGTCACACTTGTTAATGAAAGCTATGCAGGGAACCTTGTACCGTTTCATCTGGCGATCAACGGTGATGGATTGTGACTGCACACCGCCTACCGCGCACAGCACCAGAATCGCGCCGTCGAGTACGCGCAGAGAGCGTTCCACTTCGATGGTAAAATCAACGTGGCCCGGTGTGTCGATGATATTGACTTCATGGCCTTTCCATTCACAGTAAGTGGCCGCGGACGCAATGGTAATGCCGCGTTCTTTCTCCAGTTCCATTGAATCCATGGTCGCACCCACACCGTCTTTCCCTTTGACATCATGGATGGCATGAATTCTTTTTGTATAATAAAGAATCCTTTCGGTCAGCGTGGTCTTGCCTGAATCGATATGAGCGCTTATTCCAATGTTTCTGATTTTCTGATCATCAATTTTCATTTCTTTTCCTTTTTTTATTGCTTATAAAAAATGACACCCCCTCCAGTAAATCTCTTCCAGATGGGGTGTCCACCATTAACGAGCACTAATGAAGTGGGCTTAATATATGTTGCAGCGCAATATGTCAAGTAATTATTTTTCAGTTTGTTAATTTACCACCGTGCTTGTTTATCAAGGCTAAACGTGCTAACTTCAAAAACCTTTAATATTTGAATTACAAAGGAGTTTTGTATGTTTGAACAAATATTGCCCAACATCTACCGGATAATCATCCCCCTACCCAACAGCCCGCTTAAAGATTTGAATTCTTACGTTATTAAAGCAGATAACCGGAATCTGATTATTGATACAGGATTCAACCGCGGTGTTTGTTACGAGGCCATGGAAAAAGGTCTGCAAGCCTTGGAGATTGATTTATCAAAAACGGATTTCATGCTGACGCATATGCATTCCGATCACACGGGACTGGTTTCCAGATTATTTACGGATACCAGCAAAGTTTACATAAGCAGAATCGACTCCAAAGTATTCAATGAAAACATCGACTGGCAGGCGATGATCGATTACGCTTTACATAACGGTTTTCAACTTGAAGAACTTATTAAGGCTGCCGAAAGCCATCCCGGCTTCAAGTACAGCCCGAAAAGAATCCCCGAATTCACTCTTTTGGAACATGACAGCATCATTGAGATGGGCGATTACAAGCTTCGCTGTATCCTGACGCCCGGACACACGGAGGGACACATCTGCCTCTACGAAGAAGAAAAACAACTTTTCTTTTCCGGCGACCATATCCTTTATGACATAACGCCGCATATTGAGTCCTGGTCGTATGAAGTGAATTCCCTGGAAAACTATATGCGGAGCCTCGACAAGGTCAGAAATCTTACGGTTAAACTTGTCCTGCCCGGACATCGTAATTTGTTTACCGATCTCAAGGGAAGAATAGACGAATTGAAAAAACATCACGAAATAAGAGCTAATGAAGTACTTGAAGTTTTGGGCAAAAACACTATGAGTGCCTATGATATTGCCGCCGGTATGACCTGGGATATTGATTGCGAAAACTGGGATCTATTTCCCGTTGCCCAGAAATGGTTTGCCGTCGGCGAAGCCATTGCCCACCTGCTCTATCTGGAAAGCAAAGGACGAATCAAAAGAACACAAGGCGAAAAAACCGACACCTATTCTGCATTGTAAAATACTATTCTTATGATTTACGTTCTTGCCTCAGAACAAGGCAACCGGATACAATTTTCAGAGCCGCTATTGATATATTTATGGATATATTTATGGAAAAATTTACCGAATGTTTAAAAGTTTCGGGAAAAGTTCTCTGTGACTTTTTATACCAAGAATCTTGAAGATTTCTTTGACGTGATCTTTTACGGTATAGGCGGAAATATTCAGTTTTTTAGCAATGATGGTATTGGAATGTCCCAGTGTGGATAAGATAGCTATTTCTTTCTGCCGGGGTGTTAACTGAAATTGTTTAAGTTTGGCCTTGATAAATTCATGATCCCTGACGGCCAATTTGATGGTTTTATCACCTCGAAACTTCTTCACAAAAGTCTGATGGTTAAAAACATCGGTTGCGGCCGACATGAGAAACATTTCCCTGCCTATCTTGACCGGATAGATTACAAATAAGACAATCAGACCCTGATGCTGAACCATCACATTCCTTGCAAATCCATTCTCCTTTATTTCTTTTAACAGTAAATTTCTTTTCTCTATAGGATAGACGCCAAGTTCTGTGGGTGTGCGTCCTATGATCTGCTGGCGCTTGAATCCCCAGAATTTAACAGCATTCTCATTGACATCAATATAAGTCCCATCCTTGGCCCTGGTGATAAAAATAGGATAGGGACATTTCTGAAAGAAATTATAGAGGATTTCCTTTTCTGAGATTTCTGATTTTCGATGATTTTTTTTCATAATCACTAATCCTTCGTTATGTATATAATATTTATCAGATAATACAACCCCCTCGAACGGGGGATATCTGATCGGCGGATTTTAATCACGGGTGTGAACTCCAAAGCAAGCTTTGGAAACTATTGCGCAGCAAGCTGCGGGGCATTAAATCCATGCTTATGCAGGATAATTCGATTGGCAAGTTTCAGCGCACCTATAGTGTCCTTGAGGGTATTCAGGGGTATCCGTTTTGTCTAAACACCTTCAGTAGAATAAAAAAGGAATATAATACTTTATCAGACATGCTTATTCAGCCATGCGATGACATCTCCGAAAACTTCTTCCCGGTTCATTTCGTTGAGCATCTCGTGGCGGCCATCAGCATAGAATTTTAAAGTTACATCACTGATGCCTGCTCTTTTGAGCGCTTGATAAGCCTGTGTCACGCCTTTGGTGTTCCCGCCAACCGGGTCATTGGCTCCGGAGAAAAGATAAATGGGCAGATTCTTTGGAATTCTGGAGATATTTTCTTTTTGATTGATAAAAACAAGACCATCGAGCAAATCGCAGAAAAATCCCGCGGTAAAAACTCCCCCGCACAATGGATCATTGATGTATTTATCCACTTCGACATTATCCCGGGACAGCCAGTCGTAATCCGTACGGTTGGGTTTGAAAGGATTATTAAAAGCACCGAATGAAAGTTTATTCATTATTTCACTCTTCGCTTTCTTTCCGTGCAGTTTCGCGTCCAGTTTCGCTAAACAGCGACCCGCCTTGCCCATTATCCCCGGATCTCCTCCCGTTCCGGACAGCACAAGACCGGTCAGTTCGCTGCCGTAGATCATGGAGTAATGCCGGGAAAGAAACGACCCCATGCTGTGACCGAAGAGAAAGAAAGGTTTCCCCGGCAATTCTTTTTTGATGATGCCGGTCAACGTGTGCAGATCATCCACGACCTTTGCCCAACCGTTTTCGTCGGCGAAATATCCGATATGATCCTTCGATCCTGCCGTTTTGCCATGCCCCCGATGATCATTCGCATAAACGGCATATCCGGCTTTAGTCAGAGCTTCAGCAAAACGCTCATAGCGAGCCGCGTGCTCCGCCATCCCGTGAACAATCTGCACGACCCCTTTTAAATCGGATACATTATCGGGCGCCCATTTGTAAGTAAAAATCTGCACATGATCGGATGCTTGGAACGTCAAAGTATCTTTTTTCATCTCTATTTCCCCTGAGTTATGGAATGATATTTTTTAACACTGATTCACGCTTTTGTCATCAACAACATCACGACAAACATGCGGCAAAACTATCTGATGACTGACAAATCAGGAACAAGTTCAAAATCAAATGACATGATTCCCACTTTACTTCTGATTTTAATGGGAATCTTCTGATCATCGTCTGTCACCCATATTTTCAGTTGTGCGCTTTCACTTTTTTTCGTTACTTTTTTCAGATAATCAAATGTTTTCATATCCGGCGTTATGGCAATGGCGTTATAAGTCTTACCGGCAATCTTCACCCGGCTGCTTTTACCCACAATCGCTCTGACCTCTATGTTTTGTTTGCCATCGGTCAGCGGTATATAAATGGTCGAGTCTTCTTTAAGATTTTGTAAACGAATCACATAAAAAAGCGCCAGGGGATCGAATGTGCCCGGTGAAATACGAACCGGATTGGTTTTCTTACCGAAATTGGTATAGGTGGCCTGCATGTTTTTCCAGTCAAAAGTTACATTTACATCACGCGGATGTTTGCTGATTGTATTTTTTCTATAAAACAGACTTCTGGTGATGCCGGTATCGACATATGAATCCTGTCTTTCCCGCACCTTATAGATTACATCAACCCGGGGGCTGGTTTTCGTAATCATCACCAAATGATAAGCATCTATGCCGTTGAGACTGGCCATTGGCAAAACTTCCAGTGTAAGTTCGCCAGCAGTTATTTTCCCCCACGTCCCTTTATACACCAGTTTTTCTCCGGGGCAGAAAGGTATTTTTTTGGTGGGGATTTCCCTGGCACTGCTGATGTCCGCAAAATTAGAAATGACCAAGGGGAGAAGAAAAATTATGACCAATCCCGCCGTGCGGCAGCAAACCCTGAACACTCCGGATAATATTTCTTTATTGGTATGCTGATTAATCATTGATGTTCAACACCCCTTAGTGCCTGTTTCAACGACAGTATCCTCTGGCTCTGGCAGCTTCCATTATCTGGCAATTTCCCAGCGCGCAAGCTTTTTGTGCATCAAGACATCCTGATTGAATATTCCCCATCACTACTGTCCGGAATAGAATTATTTAACATCATTTAACATATAGATATCGTTTAATAAAGATGTCAATTACACGAGTTACCGACTTGAAAATTTGTTATCATTTTGAGCATTCCCCTGTGATCCA
>Ga0208459_1000025_pt1 | contig 181443 bp, 156 predicted proteins | sample AD_UKC087_MetaG_FD_184433 | JGI IMG/M metagenome (GOLD analysis project Ga0208459, IMG submission 184433) | Active sludge microbial communities of municipal wastewater-treating anaerobic digesters from USA - AD_UKC087_MetaG (SPAdes) (version 2) | ecosystem: Engineered > Bioreactor > Anaerobic... | reverse complement strand
AATAATATCATCAATATCATTTTGTTCTATTGGACTTCTTTTGTCATCTAATGTATAACCATCAGCTTCCATATTATAAAACCATACCTTATCAGTCCCACCAGTGTTTGTTTTGGTGAAAATGATAATTGCCGTTGAAACACCGGCATATGGTTTAAAAACACCGCTTGGCATAGATATAACAGCTGTTAGTTTATGATTATCAATTAGCTCTTTTCTAATTGCCTTATGTGCATTACTAGAGCCAAATAAAACGCCATCAGGAACAACTGATGCTGCTCTACCTCCAACTTTTAACATTCTAAGCATAACTGCTAAAAATAAGAGTTCTGTTTTCTTTGTTTTGGTTACTGCTAAAAGATCTTTAGATACGGCTTCGTAGTCTAGACTTCCTTTAAATGGAGGATTGGCTAAAATTAAAGAGAACTTATTTGATGTTGTATTTTCCTCTGAAAGTGAATCTTGGTATTTAATATCTGGTTGATCAACACCATGAAGCATCATATTCATTGCTCCAATTCTAAGCATTGTCTGATCAGTATCATAGCCACTAAACATAGTTGTTGTATATTTGCTTTGATGTTCAGCTTTAAGCAATTCCTTAGAATAGTGTTCGTTTATATATCTTGCTGATTCAACAATAAAACCTGCACTTCCCATTGCTGGATCCACAATAACATCATTTAATGTTGGTTTCATCATTTCAACCATCATACGAATAATATGTCTTGGGGTTCTAAATTGTCCATTTTTTCCACTAGATGCTATTTTAGCAAGTAAATACTCATAAACATCACCCATCATATCTTTGTTGTTAAGGTCAAGATCATCTAATCCATCTACTACTTTTACAAGTACTCTAGGAGTAGGAACCATAAACACGGCATCATTCATATATTTAGAAAAAGCTGTGTCTTTTCCATTGTTAATTTGTTTAATAAAAGGAAATACTTTATCTTTAACTGTATTAAATAATTCTTGTGGTTCAAAATGTTTAAATACACTCCATCTAAGATTGCTATATGGTTCATCGATGTTTTCTTTTTCATCAACATAATTTCCTGAATCAAATAACAAATTCTTTGGTTGAACACCTAAAGCATGCGCATTTCGTTCTTTCTTTATTTGATTATCATCTAAAAGCTTAATAAATAATAAATAAGTTACTTGTTCAATAACTGAAAGAGGATTGGTCAATCCGCCTGTCCAAAATGTCTCCCATATTCCATCAATTTTGTTTCTAACTTCACCAGTAATCATTTTTTTCCTCCTAATGTATTAATATCGTTACTAACGAATAAATCATTTAGTTTTTTCTTTGCTTTGATAGTAGGATTAAATTTACCTGTTTCCCATCTATTTACAGTCACAAAAGAAACACCAAGCATATCAGCTAGTTCTTTTTGGGATATAAATAGTTTTTCTCTAAGCAATTTAATTTTTTTTGAGTATTCCATTGAATATTCTCCTAATCATATTATTAACATTATTATAGCACTTTTTATATAAAAATATAAGGTTGTTTAAATTTATTTAAAAATATAATGAAATTTTATCAAATTTAGTAAAATTATCCGCCAATTTACGCCATGAAGGGATGTCAGCCTGTCACTTAAATATTAAAAAGTAATCGTTAAATTGTAGGGTAATCGTTAAATTGTAATAGTTGAAAATTAAAAAAACCTAAAAGTTGATACTTTTTAGGTCTTGGTATGGTCGGTCAAGTTATAAGTGGAAATGGAATAAGGGGATGTATTCCCTATCTTCAAAATAAAAAAAGTTTGACACAAATTGTATCAAACAAATTTCTAATATGGTGCGGGTGACAGGAATCGAACCTGCACTCCGAAGAACTAGATCCTAAGTCTAGCGCGTCTGCCAGTTTCGCCACACCCGCATACCATGCTAGAATATAATAGCATAATGTTACAGTATTTGCAAGTGTTTTTTGTAAATTTTACCCGGCTTTCTCATTCTTCTCGTTATTTTATTCTTCCTTTTTCTTTCATCCAATCAATGGTATCTTTTACAGTATCATTGATATCACGAGGAAGATATCCTAGTTCTTTTGTTGCTTTTTCGTGGCTGAAATTAGAATTTGATAACAAGGTATACAAGGAATAACTAGTATAAAGTGGTGGTTTTTTTCTAATCTTATAATACAATTCAGCAAGTGGAGCTGTTAGTTTAGCAAACCAAATTGGCAAAATTGTCTTAATTGGTTTTCTTGTTGAAAAGGGAGCAATCATTTTAACTAAATCTCGAATGCTGATGTACTTATTTGATAAAATATAGCATTCTCCCCTTTTCCCTTTTTCAATTGCTTGAATAATTCCTTCAGCAACATCTCGTACATCAACAAAGTCATAACCACCATTGACCAAAGCTGTTAATTTTTTATTGAAATAATCCAGTACTAGTTGTGTTAAATGACCCCTTCCGTAGTCATAAGGTCCTATGATTCCTGCAGGATGAATGACAACTGCATCTAATCCTTTTCTTGCTTTCTCTAAAACATAATTAGTTGCCATCGCTTTTGTTTTTGCATATTCACCTTTTACTAAGTCGGGATTAAATTCATCCACCTCAACAATCGTCTCTCCTTTTTTTAATTCCGGAATAGCATGTACACTACTGATATAAATCAATTTATTCGCTTTGTATTCGATAGCTTTATCAACCATATTTTTAGTACCATTCACATTTACATCGTAAACGAGTTTTGATACTCGACTCGCAATCGAAATTAATCCCGCACAGTGTATCACTACAACTTGAGAATCCTCGCTATTAGCAAACAGCGGGTCTAAATCTTCCCGATTACAAACATTTCCAAAAAATATTTTACACCCGAATTCTTCTAATCTTTGTGGGTTTTCGTTTGGCAACACTAAAGCTCTGATTTCAACTTCTTCTGAGCTTAGTTTTTTCACAATAGTATAACCAAGATGTCCATTTGCACCAGTGACAACATAGATGCGTTTCATAATTATCCCTCCCTATATTATAAACCTAACAAAAAAAGTGGTATATATTTATATTATACCACTCTTAATCAAAATAAAGCACCAACACATTTAAGTTAATATGACAATTTTTGGATAATTATCATTTATGATAAAGGTAAGACAGTTCCTTGATAGCTTGTCTCAATATATGTTTTAATCTTTGGTTGTGATAAAGCAGCTATTAAAACTTTAATGCATTCTGCTTGTTCATTTCCCTCTTTGACAGCGATAATATTTCCATAAGTAGCTGCTGCTACACTTAAAGCATCTTCTTGACCTAATAACTTATCTAATGAAACATTAGCACTAACTGCATAATTACCATTAATAACGGCATAATCTACTTCTACTAATTGCGCTGGTAATGCTGCTGCTTCAAATGGCAAAATCTCAACTTGATGTGGATTACTTGTAATATCTTTACTTGTTATCAATAATCCTTTACTTTGGTCTACTTCAATAATTCCCAGTGCTGTTAATAATAATAAAGCTCTTGCATAATTCGTTGTATCGTTGGGCACCGCTATTGTAGCTTTTTCTTTAATGGCTGTTAAAGAATTACTTTTACCTGCATATACTCCTAATGGTTCATAATGAACAGCAAAAACAGAAACCAAATTAGTGTTTTGTTCCTCATTAAAACTATTTAAATAAGGTAAATGTTGAAAGAAATTGGCATCAAGTTCGCCTTCTTGTAATGCAACATTAGGTAAAACATAATCATTATAAACCTTAATCTCTAACTTATAACCTTGTTCTTCAATATATTGACGTGCCTGTTCTAATATTTCAGCATGGGGACTTGCAGATGCTCCAATCACTAAAACCTTATCATCAATTTTGTTTTTACTACATCCTGTTAATAATACTACTAAAATAAATAACCATAATCCTAAAATTTTTTTCATGTTTTTCTCCTTTTTATTTTTTATCTATTTTTTTTGCAATCATATCAAATATGACTTGAATTACCTGAACAATTATCACAATAAAAACTAAAACCACGAGCATTGTTTTGGTGTCAAAACGATAATAACCATTTTCAATAGCAATATTACCTAAGCCACCACCACCAACTGCTCCGCTTAAAGCACTATAACCGATTAACATAATAATCGTAATCGCTAATCCTCTAACAAGAGAAGGAATCGCTTCTACTAAATAAACCTGAAAAATAATTTCAAAGTTATTACATCCAATGCATTTTGCTGCTTCGATAACCCCTTTATCCACTTCATTCAAAGAAGTTTCTGTTAGTCTCGCTACAAAAGGAATCGCTCCTATAGCAAGGGGAATAATCATTCCTCTCACACCAATCGAAGTTCCAATTATTGCCCTCGTAAAAGGAATTAATGCGATTAATAAAATGATAAAGGGAATTGATCTGCCTAAGTTGATAATGATATTTAGACCCTTATGAATCGTTTTGTTAGGAAATAACCCATCCTTTTCTGTAGCTAAAACCAAAACGCCAATTGGCACACCCACTAAGTATGCAATAATTGTTGAAAAAGCAACCATTAATAATGTATCAACAATTCCTTGAAAAATATCAACTCGTTGTAATATTTCAATAATTTGACTCATTAGATTATCAACTCCTTTCCTAATAACATCTTCGTAATATCACTTTGTGGATTATTTAAAACCTCTTCCACTGTTCCTTCTTCAACAACCTTACCATAATTTAAGACTGCTACCTTATCACATACGTTTTTTATCACACCGATTTCGTGAGTAATAATAATAATCGTTACATGATAATGTTCGTTAATTTCTTTAATTAATTTTAAAATTTGTTTGGTTGTTACCGCATCAAGAGCACTCGTCGGTTCATCAAATAACAACAAAGAAGGATTAGTCGCTAATGCTCGAGCAATAGCTACTCTTTGGCGTTGTCCTCCTGATAATTTTGAAGGATAAACTCGTTCTTTACCCTGTAATCCGACAAATTGAAACAATTCATTCACCCGAGCAGCGATTTTTTCTTTCGGCTCTTTTCTGATTTTTAATGGAAAACTAATATTATCATAAGCATTTCGTTGCATCAATAAATGATATCCTTGAAAAACAACACCAATGTTACTTCTAAATTTTCGCAAATCATTTCCCGATAATTTAAAAATATCCTTACCCTCAATCTCAATACTACCTGAATCAGGTTGCTCTAAAGTCGACAAACAACGGAGTAATGTAGACTTCCCAGCCCCTGACAAGCCAATAATGCCATAAACTTCTCCTTTTTGAATATCTAAATTAACATGATCTAATGCCATAATCGTTTCTTCATTTACACTAAAACTTTTTGTCAGGTTTTTTATTTTAATCATACATTTCCCCTCCTAAAGCAAAAAAAATCTCGTCCTTATACAAAAGGACGAGATATAATATCTCCCGTGATACCACCTTAATTCATCATTACTTTACAGTAATAACCTCATCTAGTACTTGATTTAAAAAATCGCCATACTATATCACAATAACGGGTGAACCCGACATAATCTAATATTTAAACTCAACTATGCAACTCCGAGGCCATCTTCAATCATCTTCTTCTATGCTTGCTTTCACCTAATCAAGCTCTCTAGTAATAGTTTCCAATCATTTACTCTTCTCTTCAATGTTTTTATGTTTATGTAATTGTTGTCATCATTCTATCACAAGAAAAAAGACTTGTCAAAAAGAAAAGGTTTTCTTTTTGATTTAAAAGAGTTTTTTTGTTGTGATAATGCTTATGGTAATTGATGACCACTTGATAAATAAAGCGAATACCACTCTTCTCTTGTTAATCTTATCTTTTTTGCCTTTGTTATTTCTTGCAAGTGCTTTACACTAGTCGTTCCAATAATCGCTGTGATATTAGCAGGATGGCGTAAAATCCAACTAATAGCAATTGCATTTTTTGTTACTTGATATTTTTTTGCTAGAATCTCCAATTTTTCATTTAATGGTTCATAGTTAGGATTGTCGATCAAACTACCTTCACTCCAAGAAGCCATTAAACTTGACCATGATTGAAGTGAAATATCATGTAACATACAATATTCAATTAATCCACTGGAATGATCAATTGCTTCTTTTTCACTCATATTTACAAAGATTCCTTGGTTAATCATATGAGAATGAACCAAGCTAAACTGTAATTGATTGTATTTTATTGGTTGTTTTACAAACTTCCTAAAGAGTTCTATTTGATAAGGATTCATATTGGAGACACCAAATTCCCTTACCTTTCCAGAAAGATACAATTCAGTAAAGGCCTCATCAACCTCCTGATAATCAATTAAAGCATCTGGTCGATGAAGTAATAAAATATCAATATAATCCGTTTTTAAAGCTTTTAAACTGCGCTCAACTTGATTTAAAATATGTGTTTTTGATAAATCATAATATCCCTTGCAAATCCCACATTTGGTTTGTATCTTAATTTTGCTTCTTAAATCGGAATTTCTATTAAGAATTTCACCAAATATTTCTTCACCTTTACCCGCACCATAAATATCAGCATGATCAAACAAGATAATTCCTTCTGCTACCGCCTTTTTAACAAGCCTTTCTGCTTGGTTGATATCTAGTTTTGCTAGTCGCATACAGCCTAAAGCGATTTGTTTATCCATATAGAACTCTCCTTCATATAAAATGGTTATAACATATTTAAATTTAGTTGTCCACAATTTTAGGACAACTCAAAATATATATTTTAAAGTTAAATTTCGAACCCTTGGTACGAGAAATTACAAAGCTATTAAGTGTTGTAAAAATTTATCTTAAATAGAATTTCACATAATTGATAAACCACCTCACAATGAAAAAATCGCCTTGTTAGGTTAGGTGATTTGTTCAAATATTTAGTTTACTAATTAAAAATTTTTATGGCACCACCTTTAACATAAAAGATATAGCTAAAAAGTAAGCATTTGACTAAAACCGCTAAAAATATCCTTTAGGATACCTTATGGGGGATTCTTAAGCATTTTAGAGGAAAGTTGTCGGCGACAAAGGCACTTTCATAAACTAGTTAAAAAGTCTTTTATCATATCTTTTAAGCGAAAACAAGGGAAAATCAGACACTATAATAATTATTGGTTTATTATTATCCATAAATAAATGTTTTATATATTTCGCTTGAATTTTCCTTAAACAACATCTTTAAAGTCATCGCAAATTTATCTGTTGAATCAGCCTCAATCATTATGGATTTAAATTTGTTAAACATTTTATTTGCTACCGTTAGTGAAAAATCTATAAAACTATTTACATCATTACATGTGATATAACATAATTCGTTTTCATCAACAAATATCAAATTATTAATTTTCTTATTTTCTATTTGACATATAACTTTATCAGGAACAAGTTCTATAAAATCATCAAAAGTTCCAGTGAAAGGATTAATATCTTTATGAGTTTCTAAATAATAATCATAGGCATTTTTTGTAATCATTTTAAATTCTTTATCATCTCTATTAAATATTTTAATACTAACCTGCTCATATTCATTCGAAATTAGGTCTTCTCTTGTAAAAGTTCTTTCATAAGTTTCTCTTTTTAATATAAAACCCAATTTTTTAAGGTTATTTATCAAATCTAATTTATTAGATTCAACCATTACTTGCAAAGGCTTATTTAAATATTTTTTAATTGCATTTATATGAGATTCTTTTATATTGCTAAATGTTTCATTAATTGGAAATAGATATTTATTGTTACTATGGAATATATTGTCATATGCTATAAAATAAGAATCAATCTTATCACTTAATTTGTAATAATAAAATGTTTCATTATCTGGTATTTGATTTCTTATTTCATTAGATAAATTTTTATATTCAATTTGGGTTATTACCATAATAACATCTCCCAATTCTTTTATAAATTATGGTCCTAAACAACCAAGAGGTACGACATATATACCGTCTTCAGGTCTTTGATATGCTATTTCCGTATTTGTTAATACCATTAAAAATGATGGTTTAACTTTAGATATATCAGCCAGTTTTAATAAATTACGACTTGCTTTATCTAATTCATTACTACCTAATTTAACTTCAATACCTCCCCAAGAACCATCTCTTAATTCAACAATTAAGTCAATTTCTAATCCTGATGAATCATTATAATAATAAACATTACCTCCAATATTTTCAGCATACACCCTAAGGTCTCTTGTAACAATTGATTCAAATAAAAATCCGAAAGTTTCAAAATCTTTCAAAAGTTTATCTGGCGTTAAACTTAATGCAGCAACAGCAATGCTTGGATCAACGAATTGTCTTTTATTTCCTTTTCTAATTCTGCTAGCACTTCTAACACTAGGGGACCACGCCTCAACATCCTCAATAATAAATAATCTCTCTAATGAATTCATATACGTATTAAATGTTTTCTCAGTTACTATTTCATTATAGTTTTGATCTTTATAGATTGTTGAGTTTGAGGCTAATGTTGAAACATTTCTTGCATAACTTTGAACAATTTTACGCATTTTTTTTATATCTTTAGATATTCCATCAATTTCCTTAGAATCTCTAGTAATAATCGAATTTAAAAGATCTTTTGGGATTTGTAATTGTGATTTTTTATCCAAGTCCAAACTTCCAGGCCAACCGCCACGACAAATCAAATAGGCAATATCATCAATAGTGATTGTAGACTTTTCAACAAAAGTTTTTGAATTTTTAAAAAGTTTTTTCAAAGAAACAAGCCCGTTAGATTCACCACTTTCATATAGACTCATTGGTCTCATATAAACGGAGTTAATTCTTCCTGTACCTGTATGAGATGTTTCTATGTTTTGTTTCCTAGTAGAACTAGTTAACAAATATGCCCCTCTATAATTGTTTTTATCAACATCAATACGAATAAAATCCCAAATTTCAGGAATGTCTTGCCATTCGTCGTATAGAATTGGTTTTTCGCCTTCTAAAATTTTATCATCTAAAACAGCAGCATAAGCTTGATATTCTTTCTTAATGCGAGGGTGTTGGAGGCTCACTATTGTTTTTGCAAAGATACTAGCAGTAGTTGATTTGCCAACCCATTTTGCTCCCTCAATAAGTACCCCACCACTATATTTCATCTTTTCTTTTATCTGTTCTTCAATCAATCTTTTTTTATAATTTATAGGCATTATCATATTGTTCCCTCCTCACATTTATTATATACATTCATTCCAGATTTTTTCAAGAGTTTTATTCCGGTTTTTTCAGAGATTTCATTCCAGATTTTTCAGAGATTTCATTCCGGATTTTTCAAGAGTTTTATTCCGTGTTTTGCAGATTATTAAATTATGTATATATAAAGTTTCTACTTGTCTCGGCTTGCTCTAAATTAAAAATGTCCACCCAATGTCCTAGCAAATGTCCACCCTATTTCTAGTATCTTAATTTATTTAATAAAAAATAATATTATTACAATTCCTTATAAATTAAAGGACCACTTTATTTTTTAAAACGACATTTTGTCGTCTTCAGCCTTTTTAAACATCTCCTCTAATTTTCTTCGTGTCTCCCTAACATTTCTTTAACAGCACCATTGGAATCGCTATGATTATATAAACGGTTCGAACCCTAGTTATGAGATTTTAAAAACCCATTTAAGTATTTTAAATATTCTATTTCAGATAGAAATTAACATTCTTAATAAACTTCTTTAAAATAAAAAAATTGCCTTACAAGGCAATTTTATCTCTCAATTAGATTTTACTAATTAAACATTTTTATGGCAGGGCCAGTAGGATTCGAACCTACGAAATAACAGGGTCAGAGCCTGTTGCCTTACCGCTTGGCTATAGCCCTAAATGCCATCAGTTATTATACACCAACCCATTTCTATTTTTCAATATTAATTACAATTTTTTAATAGGGAAAAATAAATAAAGTTGACCATTTTCTGAAGGGCAGTTGTATTCTAAAACTGCTCCTACAAGGTTTAATCTATTTTCAGGAATATAATCATGAATAACGTAATCGAAAACTTCTTGATAATTATCATCAACACGAGCATACAAATATTCAAAAGCAGGAATTGTCCATTTTTCCCATCCTTTTGGTGCTTTGATGCGATCTCCAACTTCAACTCCAGCCATGTAATATCCTTCTTTAAAATCTTTCCATGGTAAGAAGCTCATTGTTTCATCGCTCATTGCTCCCCAAAAACCAACAACATTTCCATACTCATCTTTCTTTGCAAATATGGTAATTTCTCCATATTTTTCCCCTAAGTCATTCCATAACGCTTCGATATCGTTAGTAGTTTTTTCCTTATCGTAGTAAATCACTTTCCCCAATATAGAAAACGCATCTCGTTCACAACTATTGACTTCAATCATTATTTTTCTACTAGTCATTTTGGAAACTTCTACTTTTTGTTCTAGAGATATTTTTTCCTTTTCTTTCGCCTTAGGAGCATCTTTTTTTTCTTCCTTATTATTCGTTTGATTCGCTTTGTTGCTCTTTCGAATACTAGAATATGTAAATAATAAGATTATGATAAAAACAACCATGATTAGTCCTGCGACTAAATAATAGTTAAAAGGATTTATATCTGATAAAATTGTTTGGTAATAAATCATATCTTTTCTCTACCCTTCAATTTTCTTAATCAATTTTCTACTCTAAGATGATTATATAATAATACAAAAACATACAATCCATGTTATCATGAATGATTAATACAATTCAAAAAAAACAAAAAACTCATATACGATAAGTCTATCAATATTCTTCAATGTATATAGTATTATTATACCTTTTTTTTCTAAAAAAAGAAAGAGGTAATTAAAATTAACAAATGCCTTGTCATGTAATTTCAAGTTAAATATAAGTTACTTTCAAAACATTATGTTCCTCTTATTATAACAATTTAAAAATGGTTAGGAGATAATCTTCTAACCATCTTTAATACTCTTTTAATTGATTTGCCTTTTCTAAAATGATTTCTTTACTCTTCATTAAGCGAATAATATTACTACGTTCATTATCTTCTAGTTTCATCTGAATATAACGAATTGATTCAGTCATATCTGGAATCATAATGAATTCTATCGCATTAACGCGTCGCCTTGTTTTTTCGATTTCTTTCGATAACATATCACATGATTTATCTAGTTGTGCTAATTCAATCATTTTCGGCAACAAATGAGATAAATCAATGATTGATTGGTCTAATTCACTAGGTGTGAAAGCAAAACCATAAGTCAAATCAATAGCTTTTTGAGTTTCATATTTTATAGTAGGAATACGAATGTTCATCACTGACTTAGAACCAACTTCTATAGTGGTAGCTTGTGAGGGAACCATCATCGCTTCTATCATTCCCACTCGACTCATCTTTAGTTTAGCCATACTAAACTTCTTCATGATTTGACTTAACGCTTCTTCTACTTCGATGCGCAAACTACGATTTTTTCTAATAAGCAACATGAATTGACGAATCATCTCATCTTGTTTATCTTTTAAAAGCTTATGTCCTCGCTTAGCAGTTGCAAGTTGCCTTTTTAAACGAGTCAATTCCATTCTTGTTGGATTAACACGCATTAATGACATAATTACACCTCTTCAGGAAGATATTTCTTTATTTTTTCTAAACTAATACGCTTCAATTCTGTTCTAGGTAAGATTGTTAATAGTCGCCAACCAATATCTAGTGTTTCTTCAATACTACGATTTGTTGTATATCCTTGTGAAACATATTGAAGTTCAAATTCTGTAGCGAATTTGCTATATAGTTTATCAACTTCAGAAAGGGCTGCCTCTCCTAAAATGGTCGATAATTCTTTGGCTTCTTTTCCACGAGCATAAGCAGCAAATAATTGATTCATTGTTTCTGAATGGTCTTCTCGTGTTTTATCTGCACCAATTCCTTTATCCTTTAAACGGCTTAGTGAAGGCAATACATCAATTGGAGGGGTAATATCTTTCAAGTAAAGGTCACGTGATAAAATGATTTGCCCTTCCGTAATATATCCAGTCAAGTCAGGGATTGGATGAGTTTTGTCATCTTCAGGCATTGTAAGAATTGGAATTTGTGTAATAGAACCCTTCTTGCCCTTAATCCGTCCAGCTCGTTCATACAAAGAAGCTAAGTCAGTATACATATATCCAGGATATCCTCGTCTACCAGGAACTTCTTTTCTGGCTGCTGATATTTCTCGTAATGCTTCAGCATAATTAGTAATATCGGTTAGAATAACCAATACATGCATTCCTAATTCATAGGCTAAATACTCTGCACAAGTAATTGCCATTCTTGGAGTCGCAATTCTTTCAATTGCTGGGTCATTGGCTAAATTCATAAATAAAACAGAACGTTCAATTGAACCAGATTTTTGGAAATCTTTGATGAAGAAATCTGCTTCTTCAAAGGTAATCCCTATTGCAGCAAATACAACTGCGAATTTATCTTCTGTTCTTTTTACCTTTGCTTGACGAGCAATTTGTGCTGCTAATCTTGCATGAGGTAATCCAGATCCAGAGAAAATCGGCAATTTTTGTCCTCGAACTAAGGTATTTAATCCATCAATAGCACTAACCCCAGTTTCAATGAATTCCCTTGGATAGTCACGAGCAACTGGATTTAATGGTGTACCATTAATATCCAATACCTTCTTAGGAATAATTTCACCACTACCATCTATCGGACGACCCATACCATCAAACGCACGACCTAGGATTTCAGGTGCTAACTTGATTTCAATTCCTCGCCCTAAAAAAGTAGCTTTTGAATCAGCAATCTTTAAGCCTTGTGACGAATCAAATAATTGCACTAAGGCTTTGTCTTCATTGATTTCTAGAACTTTACCCATTCGCTCTTCGCCATTGGCTTGTTTGATTCTTACTAATTCGTCATATTTTACATTTTCAACTTGATCGACTAACATCAATGGTCCGACTACTTCACGAATTGTTTTGTATTCTTTAGACATCGAACTCATCTCCTCTTTGTAATTCTTGGAATTCTTGATCCAAGGTAGCCATTATTTTGGCACATTCTTCATCGAAATGATCTTCTTTTAAATATTTCATTCGACCAATACGATCAAGTACTTCCATTTGTGTTAATTTATAAAAACTCAAATTATCTTTTAATCCTTTTTGCGATAAATGATACCAAGTTAATATAGCTTTCAACATACCATATTGTTTATTTAGCGAAGTGTAAGTATCGACTTCATGGAAAGCAATTTGATGCAAGTAGTCTTCACGAATACTTCTTGCGCACTCTAAAGTTAAACGATCCTGAAATTCTAGGGAATCAACACCAACTAAACGAACAATTTCTTGCAATTTTGCTTCTTCTTGTAAGATGCGTTTTGTTTCTTTTACTTGTGCTGACCAATCCTTTTTTACATTTTCGTCAAAGTACTCATTTAAAGTATCTTCGTATAATGAATAACTATTTAACCAGTCAATTGCTGGGAAGTGACGACTATAAGCTAATTGAGCACTTAATCCCCAGAATACTTTTACAATTCGTAGTGTTCCTTGTGATACTGGTTCTGAAGTGTCACCACCTGGAGGCGATACGGCACCAATGGCACTAATGGCACCTACACGATTATCTTGACCTAAGCATTTCACAAAACCTGCTCGCTCATAGAATTCAGCAATCCGCGAAGATAAATAAGCTGGATAGCCTTCTTCACCTGGCATTTCTTCTAATCGTCCTGACATTTCTCGCAGAGCTTCCGCCCATCGCGAAGTCGAATCAGCCATGATAGCCACTCGATAACCCATGTCGCGGTAATATTCTGCGATAGTAATTCCCGTATAAATCGAAGCTTCACGAGCTGCAACTGGCATATTAGATGTGTTAGCAATTAAAACTGTTCGTTTCATCAAGGATTGACCAGTTTTTGGGTCATGAAGTCTAGGGAATTCATTTAAAACGTCAGTCATTTCATTACCACGTTCACCACAACCAACATAAACAATGATATCTGCATCCGCCCATTTTGCTAATTGATGTTGTACTACTGTTTTACCTGAACCGAAAGGACCAGGAATTGCTGCAATTCCGCCAATAGCAATCGGGAATAAAGTATCAATTACGCGTTGCCCTGTAACCATTGGTGCTTCAGGAGCAAGCTTTTTTTGATACGGACGCCCTCTTCTAACTGGCCATGTTTGTAACATTTTTACTTCTATGATTCCTGTTTCTGTTTTGATTTTCGCAATCACATCAGTGATGGTTGCTGAACCAGAATGAAGCCAAACTAGTTCTCCTGATACCATCGGAGGAACCATAACTTTATGCATAACAGCGCTGGTTTCTTCTACCTCACCTAAGAAATCGCCACCAACAACTCGTTTTCCAACTTTCGCCAGCGGTTTAAAATCCCAGACTTTTTTTCGATCTAGTTTAGGAACATCAATTCCTAAAGGAATACGATCTCCAGCCATTCCATAAATAATATTTAATGGACGTTGAATTCCATCAAAGATACCTTCAATCAAACCGGGTGCTAACTCAACCGATAGAGGTTGATTGGTTAGATAAACAGGCTCTCCAGGTCCAATTCCAGCGGTTTCTTCATATACTTGAATGGAAGCCATATCACCCCGTAGTTCTATGACTTCACCAATTAATTTTTTCTCGCTTACACGAACAACGTCATACATTTGTACGTCTTTCATGTTTTTTGCAACAATCAGCGGTCCAGAAACCTTTGATATGATGCCGACATTTTGATTAAGATTATTTTCACTCATTGACGTCACCTTTTCTAAAATATATTAATGCCAATCGCTTTTTCAACATTTTCTTGAATTTTCTTTAACCCAACAGAGGCAGATTCTTTTTCCATTGGTAAAGGAAGGATCATCGGAAACGGGTACGATTGGTATTTTTCTAATGTTTCCGGAATGTGAGAATAAATTTCTTCACTGATAAAAATGATTTTAAATTTCTGATTTACTAATTTAAAAATGATTTGATCGGCTTCATTCGCCTGCTTAACAATAAATGTCTTAATCCCTAAGGCATTATAGATTAATACTGTTTCATCAAGGCCAATAGCAGCCATTTCTGTTTTTTGATTCATGGTTAGTCTCCTTAATAATCCAATAAATCACTAGGATTAAAATATGTACTTGCATAAATCATTCGAATATTTTTAGCTTCCGAAATTTTTTGTAAGTAGTAATAAATGATTGGTCCTATTGAAAAAGATTCGTTTCTTTCTTCTTTCATTAATTCCAATACCAATAAATCGAATAATCTCTCGATTTGATTTAATTCTGGTTTTTCAAAATAAGTCTTTAATGCTTTCATGATTTGTTCATCATAATATTCCATAAAAGCTCTAGGAGATGTTTCCTCGCTCATGGTAAAGCTTTCCCAAAATACTGTTTTGGGAATTAACCCATGATTAATAAACATCACTTCAAATTCGTTAATATCCCATTCTAGCAAACGACAACGTAACCAACTCATAACATTCGTAGTGTCAATCACTGCTTGAAAATAACGGCGCAAAGCCCTAGCTTGAGAAAAACCAATTTGACTAAAAATAAAATCATAAATAGCGTTATCAATTATACTGCTAATCAAGCGAGCGTTTGACAAACCATCTATTTGTTTTTCTATTCCCAATAATAATGTTTGGATATCTTTTGATAATAGCGAATAATCTTGGTTGAGAATGGCCGTTTCTAGAAGTTCTGGCTGAATGCTTCCTGTCTGGGCATAAACATCTATCTGGTCCAGACCGAATATTCTTTTCTTAAACATAATTTTAATATTAGTGGCATCATTAGCCATAAAAAACAAGTCAGTGAGATGTTTATCAGGACTTATCTCATCAAAATATTGCTTTAAAGCCACTAATTCAGCTTGAATATAATCTTCAAGATGATCGCTATTAACAGAACTTGCATATCCTAATTCCTTTAAAGTCTTCAAAAAATCGTTTTTTTCTACTCGGATTAATTTTGAAAACTTATTTTTATCGAATATACGACTTTCTATCGCTTTTATATTACCAATGGCATAGGGGTAATTCATATTATTCACCCCCAAATAAAATTTCTGCAATCTTCATTTCATAAATTTCTTTAAAATGTTCGATTTTAGTTTCAAAAGATAAATCAATATCAAATGCTTTACCCGAAAGAATTAACCCACCCTTGATATCGACTGGTTCTATTGATAATTGCAACCGCGCTTGGGGATGGTTAACCAGGCTATTTAATTTATCTAACAAACACAATTTGGCTTGTTTTTGATTGCTGGCAAATAAATGCAAATAGCGTTCATAATCGTTCTTGGAAACAAAAATAATCTCATCACCAGCAATTGTTTCTTGATTGATGAAATCGACGATTAGTTTACTTAATGTTTCATCGTTTAAAGCTAATAGATGATCTAATATTTTTTGAAAGACTTCATCGATAAGAGCTTTTTTCTTCGCTAATGTTCGCTTTTTTACTGCTTGTTCCTGCTCGGTTTTCTTCATTTTTGCCCAGTCTTGTCCGCGAAGCTTAGCCTTTTCTAACATGAGGGCGATTTCTTTAGAAGCATTCGCTATTATTTCATCATGTAGGGCTTGAGCTTTCATTTCACCGGCTTTCAATATTCTTTCAGCGTCTAGCGAGCCTTTCTCTTCGATTTTTTGATAGATTGAATTGCTTCTCATTTCTTCACTTCTTCCTATAGACCGGTAAGAATTAGAATACTTGCTAGTAAAGCAAGGATGGCATATGTTTCAACCAAGGCAACCATTGTCATTCCCTTTGCTGATGCTTCTGGTTGTTTTGCAACCATATGAATCGCACTAACAGCAGTTTTTGCTTGATAGATTGCTGAAATAAGGCCAACAATGGTAATAGGCATACATGCTCCAAAATAACTCCAGCCTTGAGCTTCCGTTAGATTAATAGGATTGCCGCCAAACATACCAATTTGTACCATTAATAAAATGGCGATTAAGAAACCATAAATACCTTGTGTTCCTGGTAAAGCCTGTAAAATTAACAGTTTACCGAATAATTCTGGTTTTTCTGAAAGTACACCAGCAGCAGCTTTGCCACCCATTTGTACACCAATAGCTGAACCAATTCCAGGTAAAATTGCTGCTAAAGCAGCTCCAATGATTGCAATAAGTAATCCGTCACTCATAATATTCCTCCTAATGAATGTTAATTTTCTTTGATTTGATTAATATGATTTAATTTTAAAGATAAAGGTTTAAATTCATAGCCACCGCCCTCATAGAATTTACCGAAAAATTCTATGTACTGCAAACGACTAGCATGGACATATGCGGATAATAAGCCCATTAATAAGTTAAAAACATGACCTACTAGATAAATAACAATTGAGAAAATAAATCCTATTACACTACCTTGAACCATTCCTGCTAACATATTCATAACCATAGCAATAACTGCCGTTGATAAGCTTAAAGCAAGAATTCTTGAATAGGAAAGGATATCGCTCATATAACTAGTGGCACCATATAAAGAATATAATCCGCTTCCCAAACGGCCAAAAATGTTTTTATTTTGACGCCCAGCAAAGAGAACGATCATCGCTGCACCAATAATTAGTAAAATTGTACCCGCCTGATTAAACTTTGGTAAGAAAAGCATACCTAGTCCAACGATAATCAATATCCAACTACCTTGGTCGACAAGGGCGGCAAAGTATTGTTTACTTTTTATATTTGCATATACTTTCACAAGCAATCCTGAAATGATATGGAGTGCTCCTAGAATCAACGATAAGATTAGCATTTTCAAAGGATCTTTCATCGGTTCTAGAAGGATGGGATTCCAGGTAGCACCGAAATAACTACCAAATAAAGCACCCCAAAACATTGTTGTTATACCGCTAAACATTAGAACCTTAAACAACTTTAATGAATTCCCCTTTGGTTTTAGTAATTTGATTAATACCGAAAATAATATAACCATGGTCAACCCATAACCCACATCGCCCATCATGATACCAAAGATTATCCAGTACCAAAATGACATCATCGGATTAGGATCGACTTCATCTGGACTAGGTTTTCCAAACATATCGGTGATAGTTTCAAAGGCAGAAACGAACCTATTGTTTTTCGTAACTGTTGGTGGTTGTTCTTCTGGACCTGGATCACTAAAATCAATATCATAACAATCCGTTACTTCATTAATCGCTTTTATTAGTGTTTTTTGACGATCACTTCTTACCCAACCTTGTAAATAAATGGCGGATAATGTCTTAGTAACTGGTGCTCTTTTCATTTCACTCACCGACGCCATCTGATCACTAAGAAGTTTCAATTCGGTTAATTGTTTAGACAATGATTTCATTTCTTCTGTAATAGCAAGAATCGTTTGTTCATTGGTTTCTAATTGTTTCTCTTTTCTAGCAATAATATCTGCTACAAGAAATGGTTCTTGTGGCAAGGTGATCTCATTAAACCCCAATAAACGAACCTTTTCCATCGTTGCTTGTTCATCTTCAACATAATTTGCGATGAGTACTGCTTGTCCATCAGAAGTGTTTTTAAAGAGATTACATTCTCCTCCTGTCTCAAAAATGAGTTGTTTCAAAGTTTCTACATTCTTCCCCGCAACAAAACCCAAATGAATATTAACATACCTAGAAAAATTCAATTTATCTAGTGGTAAATCTAGGTCTTTCCAAATATCATAAAAATGAATAGATTCTTTTAAAGACTCGTTTTCATTCCTTAATTGTTGCAGTTTTTCTTCTGCTTTCTCGACTTGTTCTAACATTTGTTCTCGTTTTGGATCGAGAGTAACAAAGGTTTCATAATCAACTTCATGATAATTGCTAAATAATTTTTGCTTTTCTTGAAATTTCTTTAAAAAGCGCATCGATTTATCAGTTCTTTGAATTACATTCTCCTCATAAATAGCATCTTCTTCAAATACTATATCTTCTGAGGCGAGAAGCATTAATTCCCCACTTTTTTGAATTGATGATAACAATGGCTTTAAATCCTCTTTCAAGGCCACAATGTGGACTTTTTTCATTGGTACAATCATTTAACGATTACCTTCTTTAAAACAAAGTCAATGGCAGCATCAAATTGTTTTGTAGCATCTTTTACCATTAAATTATCTTCTGTTGTAGCTTTTTGATCGATGTTTATTTGTTCTTTATTTATCATTTCATTAAATTTTATTTCTAAAGCTTTTAAATCTTTTTCTGCTTGCAAATGCATTTTTTTCGCTTCTGCTTCGCTATTAATTTTTGTCGTTTCTAAAAGTTCTTTCACTTGTTCATTAGCGTTTTGACGCATTTTTTCTGCTTTTTCTTCCGCTGTTTGAATTAATTCTAAAATGGACATTACCATTCACCACCCTTATAATACACTTTAATATTTTACCATATTTAAAAACAAAAGTCTAATAATAATTGAATTATATTGATTGATATATCTTAAAAAAACGCTATTCCTTCATTTGAATATCAATAGCCTACCTTTTTATAATTTCTTGATCAATCAATTACGGTTTTCCATAACCCATCCTCTTATTTACTTGTAAATATTATATAGTTTTATAAAGAAAAAACAAACATCTTGATTAAAATGTTGCTTAGTTCAACAAGTTTTTCTTGAATGCATGTTTTAAAAAAGAAACATAAATAATAATATCCTTATTACTGAACTAAATATCAATTTTCATTATTCTTACAACTTTTTTACTATAAAATTTGCGAAAACTACCAAATTAGCCTATAAAACAAAAAGGGGTTTAATACAAATCATTAAATTTTGTATTAAACCTATTCGTTCAATATAGACAGCACTACCATTATTAATACAAAATAAATACCTTCTCGAAGAAACTGATACCCCTACTTAAAAATTTGCATATTCCTATTTTTTTAAGTTTCAGTTGTTTGCAAATTGCAATCATCTTACTTATATCTTGCTTAATATGTTACTTAACATACCTTTGATTCTTGCTGTTTGGTTTATCCGGAAGTGTCATTTTTATTAGGCCGTTTTCGATTGCAGGATTTAAATATCTAGCTCGTAAAGTTTCTTTTGACTTAATACCAAGTCTGTTCATTATTTCATTTGCAGATAACGGAATATCTGGTTCCATTACATCAAGTAATCTATTTACCTGGTCAGATATATTTTTTGTTTCTCTAGACACATTAACAATAACTTCATCAAGAGTTTCGTCAATAAGTCTCAACATAAATTCAACAAATCTATCTGAATTCCCATTTTTGTGACATTCTGCTATTTTATCATAGTATTCCGACTGATATTTTTGAATTCGTGTTTCAATTGGAATATACTCAAAAATAGGATTCCATTTGGTAAGTAATACACTTTGCCACAAACGGACAGTTCTACCATTGCCATCACTAAACGGATGAATAAAAACAAATTCGTAATGAAATAGGCATGATTTTAGAAGCATTGGTGTTTCATTGTCATTCTTTAACCAATTAAATAAATTATTCATCAAACCAGGCACTAAATCTTGTGAAGGTGCAACAAAAATAACTTGTTCTCCGCTAAAAACACCTTCCCCGTGATTTCTATATTTACCCGATTCATCAACGGTCAAGTATGTCAATATTCCATGAGCCTTTAATAAATCTGCTTCGCTATATTCATCAAATTCATTTATCATTTCATATGCTTTATATGCGTTCTTAACTTCCTGAATTTCTTTTTGTGGACCTATTACTATTTTTCCTGCAATAACATCTCTTACTTGATCCAATGATAAAGAATTTGCTTCTATTACCAATGAAGAGTGAATAGATTTAATCTTGTTATTTCTTCTTAATGTAGGCATTCTCTTTAAGGACTGAAATGATGTAATTCTTCCTAATTTTTCAGTAATAGACATACTTCTTAAAAGCATTTCATTTGTAATCGTAAATGGTGGTTTATACATAATCTTATCCTCTTACTAGCTATCTATATTATACACTATTTTCAAAGAAAAAACAACTATCTTGCTTATATCTTGCTTAAAATGTTGCTTAAAATCGCTATGCAACACTTCAAACCATATTAAAACACTTAAACATAGGTACCTTCTCTCCATTATTAACTATATCTTGACAAACCACGACTAAATTATCTGCACCTTCTTCTACTTTATTAAGTCCAATCTTTATCTCGAAATCACACCAATTTCCATCATCAAGTTTATTTCCCTTATAGTATTGATGACGAAATAGTCTTCCGCTTTTTCAAATAACTCATCCCTACTTTTAGAATAACTGAATCAATTTTATACATTTACTTCAATTATATTTTTTATTGTCTCATTTTGCAACGATAGGGTTTCGTATCGTCTCAAATTGAAACGATTTATTTTCCTATCGTATAATTATTACAAATAAAAAAAAGGATTAAATAAAGCTATTACAAAAATACACACCTTTCGATTACTTTACTCACTTCCATCACATAAGAAAAAGGAGATACTTAACGTACCTCCTAAAAAGTATAATTTACTTTTATATATGGAAAGAGGCTCCAAAAAACATACAATTCGCACCATTATAGTAGAGTTTTGTACCCCTAAAATGACTTTTTAATACCAACTTTAAAGCAATAATTTCATTACTACAGTTTCTTATAGTCAAATATTATTTTAACACTACCTGCCAAATATCATCATGTACTACATATTGGAACTCATTTAATGATTCTGAGTTCATTACTTTTAATAAATCTTCAAAATCTTCTACTGTATCTAGATTAGGTAAATCACTATATTTTATCCAGCTGACTTCACCTTCACTAGAGGATTTAAGATTTCCTTTGAATTCATGTGATTTAAATAAGAGTACTACATATCTACCTTGTTTTATTGGAAATTGCTTAACTCCTACTAATGTAGGATTGAAAATTTCAAGCCCTGTTTCCTCTTTCATTTCTCGTATTACTGCATCAACAAAGGATTCATCCTTTTCTACATAACCACCTGGTAAGGTATAACCATGCCAGTCTTTTTTTATTCTATTTTGGAGTAATATTTTATTACCATCCTCAAGTAAGCATAAAACGGTTAATTCTACTCTTTCTGTTCGATCTTCTTTTTTTTTACTATTAGTTTCTTTCGTTAAATTATCAAATAATTCATTTAGTCCAACATCAAACTTTTGTATTAAAATCTCTAGTTTATCAAAGCTAATATCATTAACCCCTTTTTCTATTTTATTGATTGTAGACTTTGAAGTATACCCTAATTCTTTTGCAAATTCCTCTTGTGATAATCCTTCACCTAATCTAATTTCTTTTATTTTATTTCCTAATTTATTACTCATAATAATCTCCGTTTAATAAATGCATAATCACATTAATAATTACATCCATTTCTTCTGGTTTTGATTCTGCAGTTAATAATGTAATTGCAACCAATGTATTATTTGAAAGCACAAGCTTACCATCTTTAACAAGCTTCTTATTTTTATTCAAAAATTCTAAGAATAAAGTTGCAGCAATACGTTTACATCCATCTATAAATGGGTGATCTTTAACAATGAAATATAAAAGATGTGCTGCCTTCTCTTCGATTGTTGGATAAAGCTCTGTATTAAAAACATCTTGATATATTGTTTTTAATATACCATCTAATTTGCCTTTTTCTAATTCTACTCCAAATAGATTAGAATTAGAATTAAATTTCATAGAATCTATAATAGTTCTTGCCTCAGCATATTCCAATTTATAAATAGGGATGTTGCCATCAGGTTTTACTATCCTATGATGATCATAATCATCTAATAAATCTAAGGCATTAGTATATTTCTTAATAACTTCTTCCAATTCATATGAATCTATATTTAATACACTGGCTAGCATCCTATTTTGTACTTCTATAACTTTATTTAAGGTTTCTAAACGTTTAGTATTAACAGCATAGCCTTTAATAAGATAATCCTTTAACACTTTATTAGCCCATTTTCTAAATACAATACCTCTTTGTGATTTAACTCGATATCCAGTAGATATGATCATATCTAAATTATAGATTTTAATCTTACGAGTCACCTTACGATTACCTTCAATTTGAACAACCGAGGATTCCTCGGTTGTTGATTCGTCAAGTTCATTATCTTTTAGTATATTTTTTATATGTAATCCGATATTGTCCGTCGACACATTAAATAATAGAGCCATTTCCTTTTGACTTAACCAAACCGTGTCATTTTCTTTATCGGTTCTTACATCTAGTTCAAAATCATTATCTACAAACTTTACAACTTCAAATTTATCATCCATAACATGCCTCCTACAATTTAATTTTAACATGTTGTAGATTTAAAATCAACAACTGTTGTAATAAAAACTCTGACACTAAGTATCAGAGTAATGTATGTGTCTGGGGCGAACGATGGGAATCGAACCCACGAATGCCGGAGCCACAATCCGGAGCGTTAACCACTTCGCCACGTTCGCCATAAAAAATGGCAGGGGTAGAAGGATTCGAACCCTCATCTACGGTTTTGGAGACCGCTGCTCTACCGTTGAACTATACCCCTAGTTCATGCTTTAATATTATACTAAAATTATCTCTTATTTGCAAGTATTTTTTGAAACAAAAGGAAAAAGAGTACTCAAAGAACTCTTGAATACTCTTAATGAATTTCTAACAATTTAATTTGTCATATAATTTAACTCCGTGCGTAGAGATTAAAATATATGAAATTGCTGTTATAATAACTGCCAATAATGTTACAAATAAATAAGCTAGCGATATATTTTTAAGAACAACTAAGCCAAGTAAAATTGCTCCTACCAATAAAATGGTAATAATAAACGAAAACGCCATTGTAACTAAAACGCTGATTGATTGTTTAATTGCTTTGATTTCCTGATCATAATCAAATCTTGGAATTAATAGATTAGCATACAAGCCTAAAAAACTAATCGATATCGCAAAAAGAGAAGGAATTAAAGCAATCATCATGATATTGAATAGATTGAACTTTAAAAATATCGCAACAACAATCGTATCTATGATAATAATTGGTATCGTAACAATAATATTTACCAATATTTTACCCATAAATATTGTTTTAGCTGGTATCGGTGCTGATTTAATAATCCAAAAATTCTTCCCTTCTAAAGATAAAGAACAAGATGTTGTACTTGTTAAAGAAACCATGAAGGTAAGTATGCCAATGATGATTAAAGTGAATACTTGATTATTCATTTCTCCACCAGCATTAACAATTTCATCGGTATTAATAATCATTAAAATCAATATAATTAAGGATAGCAAAGGTCCGCTACTCGTATTCAATAAATACATTGGAGTACCAAAATACTTTTTAATCTCCTTGTTGAGAATCGCTTTTGTTTGACCGACGGCTTTTATCTCCCCTAATTTAAAGTCTTTTACAACATCGCCACTAATTGTCGTCGTATTGGTTTTATGGTAGTTTCGACCGACTAACCAAATAAATCCAAGGAAAGGAATTACCGATATTACAACAAATATAAGAAAGTGACCAATATTGCCTCGAATGCCTGAAAACGCAAATGGAGCCAAAAAAGAGGCCTTATTTAAAATATTAACAACACTATCAGTAAAACCTTGAGGATCTGTCTCAATTACTTCTGCTCCCATGCTTCCCAGCATCACAGCAGAGACAAAGACTAAAGAAAAGATGATAGTTGCAAGATTTTTAAACTTGCGCTTGATGGGAATCATTCCGATAAAATAAGCGATGAAACCACATAGCGCTACCGATAATAAAGGAATGAACAATATGGCTACGATTGCTAATACCCAAAAAAGAAATCCCGTTGGATTAAAAATCGTATAAATAATTAAAGCCGGAACATAAGTATAGAAGATAATCAAATAGTTCACTATTAATAAATTAACCAATTTACTAGCGATGATTGCTTGTGGTTTAACTGGTAAAGTCATTAACAGTTCAAAATCTTTTGCTTTAAATAAGTACCCATTTGCTCGCGTAATCGTCATCACTACTGACAATAATGACCAAGACACAATACCGACCTGTAAAATAATTTCTGGTTTGCCTCCTTGTACGAACGCTATCTCAATAAAGTACAGATAAAACAATACATAGGCTATCATCGCTAAACTAGCTATTGCTACAATAATCATCATAATGATAGAGCGCGTGCGTTTTTGCGAGTTCTTGAAAATTTTATTAAGCGCAAACGAGTTAATCAGACTCGCTTTTAAGATTATCCAAAAATCACGCATTGTTTTCCAACTCCAAGAAAACATCTTCTAGTGTTTTATTTCCACGCACTTCTTCCATTGTTCCTTCAGCAATAATCTTACCATTTTTGATGATTGCTACTTTATTACACAATTTTTCTGCAACTTCTAATACATGTGTAGAAAAGAAAATGCTCGCACCTTCTTTGCACATCTCTTTCATTATTTCTTTTACTTGATAAGATGCTTTCGGATCTAAACCAACAAATGGTTCATCTAGTATGAATAACTTCGGCTTTCGAATCAAAGCAGATATCAAAGCCAATTTTTGTTTCATACCATGAGAATAACTAGAGATAATATCCCCTAAATTCTTTGTTATTTCAAACATATCTGCATATTTTTTAATCCCTTCACTACGTTCAGATTTTGGAATTTGATAAATATCACTAATAAAATTAAGGTATTGTATTCCCGTCAATGATTCATAGATATCAGGATTATCAGGAATATAAGCAATCTTTCGCTTACATTCCAAAGGATTTTTCTTAATCGATAATCCGTCAATCATGATTTCTCCAGCTTCAAAATCAAGAATTCCCACTGCACACTTAATTGTTGTCGTTTTACCAGCACCATTATGACCGATAAAAGCAAATATTTCACCAGAGTTTATGACTAATGATACATCGTCAACAGCCTTTTTACCCTTTGTATACGTTTTTGATAAGTTTTTAATCTCTAACATTTTTTCCTCCATTTATACCACCATCCTTTCGTTTTTTTACAAAAAGATATTTGTATATATCATAATATAAGATGAAAACAATGTCAATATTTCACAAATCTACATACGCAAAGATTATTTCCTATTCAAATTGTTTTTTTATTGGTATTTACCTAGAATTATGTTATAATTCTAACGGAAAAGGAGTAAATCATGATGAAAACAACATTAATCGGCATCGCTGGTGGTACAGCCAGTGGTAAAACAACCATCGCTAGTAAAGTCTTTAAAGAAGTTAACAAATTTGGTTCTGTTGTCGTTATCCGACTTGATGATTATTATAAAGATATGTCTAATTTAGAGCTATCAGAAAGAACAAAAATCAATTATGATCATCCCGATTCTTATGATTCTGAATTGCTGATTGCTCATTTGAATCTATTAAAACAAGGAAAAAGCATTAAAAAACCAATCTACGATTTTGTTGTCCATAATCGTAGTAAGGAAGTAGAAATAATTAATCCCGCTAATGTTGTGATTGTTGAAGGAATTATGATTTTCGCCATCCCTGAATTAAAGAATCTCTTTGATATCAAACTATTTGTTGATACACCTGATGATATTCGTTTTATTAGAAGATTAACTCGTGATATCAAACATCGAGGTAGAACAGTTGAATCCGTCGTCGAGCAGTATTTATCAACTGTGCGTCCTATGCATTTATTGTTTGTAGAGCCATCAAAAAAATTTGCCGACATCATCATTCCTGAAGGAGGAGAAAATCAAATAGCGATTGATTTTATAACAACGAAAATTGTTAATTTATTTGAAAAATAAAATAGCCATCAAAATGGCTATTTTTTTAATTCTTTTAATGCGCTGGCAAAGATTTCACTTAAAGTTGGATGAGCATGAATGTAATCACAAGCACAAGCGATTTTTATTTCTTCATTTACGAGTGGTAAAGCCTCATGAATCAGTACACTTGCTTCATATCCAATGATATGGACACCTATAATTCTTTCATCACAAGCGATAATTTTAATAAAGCCATCAGTTTCATTCATCGATACAGCTTTTCCATTGGCTCGATAATAAGCTTTTCCAATAGTGATATCGAATCCTTTTTCTTTTGCTTCTTCTTCTGTCATTCCAATACTGGCAACTTCAGGAAAAGTAAAGACACAGGATGGAACTAAATCAAAACGAATGGTATCTGTTTCTTGTAAAATATGGTGTAATACCCGATAACCATTATATGTTGCCACGTGGGCTAACATCATTTTGCCTGTTACATCCCCTATAGCATAAATATTAGGAACATTCGTTTGAAAATTCTCATTGACTAGAATTCCTTTCTTAGAGTAAGTAATTCCCACCTCATCTAGTCCAATATTACTTACATTTGGTTTTCTACCTACTGATAATAATACTTTATCACAAGGAATTATCATTTCTTTTTCTTTCGAGATTAATTTCACTATAACTTCTTGATGATCTTCAATTTCAACAACCGTACTTTTCGTATGAATTTTAATTCCTTGTTGTTTCAAATACGCTTGTAATCTCTTCGCAATTTCTTGATCAACAGTTGGTAAAATTTGCTCACACATTTCAATCACTTCAACATCACAGCCAAAACGATGAAAAATCGAAGCCATTTCTATCCCGATTACTCCGCCACCAATAACAACCAAGCGCTTTGGAAGTTCTTTTAAGGCCAAGAGTTGTTGTGAGGAAATCACATTTTGACTATCAAAACCTAGTAATTTTAATTCTACAGAACTTGAACCAGTCGCAATCACAATATATTTCGCTTGATAGGTAGTATTATTGACGATAACGCTATGGCTATCCACTAGACGACCAAACCCTTGAATTAAATCAACTTTAGCTTTTGTAAGCAAAAATTTAATTCCTTCTTTTAAAGAGCTTACTACTTTTTCTTTTCGATTAATCGCTTTGTTGAAATCGAATGTATATTGAACATCGATTCCTAACTGTTCGCTTTTATTTAGTTCATTAATAAATTTGGCATTTTGATAATAAGTCTTCGTAGGAATACAACCATAATTTAAACAAGTACCGCCCACTTCATCTGCTTCAATAAGGGCAATAGATAACCCTTTCTTGCTCGCTTCTAATGCTAATTCATAGCCCCCTGGTCCTGCCCCCAAAATGATTATGTCATACATAATTCTATTTCAACAAATCCTTGTATTTTAAAATTGGAGTTTTTGCCGCTTTTACTTCATCAAGACGACGGACAAGAGTATTATGAGGAGCATTATGAAGTAATTCAGGATTCTCATCTGCTTCTTGGGCGATGATTTTCATGATTTTAATAAAATCATCGATGGTTTCCTTTGACTCGCTTTCAGTTGGCTCTATCATCATCGATTGATGAAACAGCAAAGGAAAATAGATTGTTGGTGGATGATATCCATAGTCAAGGAGTCTCTTTGCAACTTCCAGTGTCGTCGCTTTTTCACTAATTAAACCATCAAAAACAACTTCATGTTTACACAATTCTGTGATTGGAAGTTTGTAGGTATCTTTTAATGATTCCTTTATATAATTTGCATTTAGAACAGCCAGTTTTGCAACATTAGCAATATTTTCTTTGCCGAGGCTCAATATATAACAATATGCTTTTACAACAACTGAAAAATTACCCCAAAATCCACTGATAACCCCTATCGCATCTTCACTATGATAAAAAGTAAATTGGTTGTTTTCCTTCACTACTCGAGGATTTGGCAATAAATGAGTTAGTTTACTCACAACACCAACTGGTCCACTTCCAGGCCCCCCTCCACCATGAGGAGTAGAAAACGTCTTATGAAGATTAATATGCATGATATCAAATCCCATATCTGCCGGACGAACCATTCCTAAAACGGCATTTAAATTAGCCCCATCATAATATAGTAAACTTCCATTATCGTGAACTAATTTTGCTATTTCGCAAATATCGCTCTCGAAAATACCCATTGTATTGGGATTTGTTAGCATGATACCAGCAATTTCATCATTCAAGGCACTCTTTAAAGCCTCTAAATCAACTGTTCCTTTTGCAGTGGAACCCACTTCAACAACTTCAAAACCACAAACACTACTACTAGCAGGATTTGTTCCATGAGCACTATCAGGTACGATTACTTTCGTTCTTTTAAAATCACCGCGATTGATGTGATATTGTTTCATAATCATCAAGCCAACCAATTCTCCATGAGCACCGGCAAAAGCATTAAAAGTGAATTCTTCCATTCCTGTGATTTCACTTAATAACCTTGATGTTTCATAATAGATTTCTAAAGCACCTTGAACACTGGTTGCTTTTTGTAAAGGATGAATTTTAGTAAATCCAAAATTACTCGCTAATTCCTCATTAATTTTGGGATTATATTTCATAGTACAAGAGCCTAATGGATAGAATCCTTGATCAACCCCATAGTTTTTTTGTGATAATCTGGTAAAATGCCTTACCACATCGAGTTCAGTAACTTCTGGCATATCTAATGGTGTTTTTCTTGTTAATGATTCTTCGATTTCAAAATTATCAACAGAATCACTTGGAAGACTATATCCAATACGATTTTCTTTAGAAATTTCATAAATTAATTTATCGTACATGCTGCTTCCTCCACTATGCTTACAAACTTATCGATTTCTTCCTTCGTTCTAACTTCAGTAGCACACAATAAATATTGACCATCTCCTAAGTTAAGTCCGCCTAAAAATCCTTTTGTTTCTAAATATTGATTTAATTTATCTATATCAATAAAAGATTTAACTACAAATTCTTTAAAAAATGGTTTAGTCGTTACTGCAGTAAATTTCTTTGTTTGCAATAATTTTTTATATAAATAATGAGCATTATTATAAGCTCTTTTTGCTACGTCAACCAAGCCTTTTTTCCCTAAAAGGCTTCCATAAATCACAGCGTTTAAGGCCATTAAGCTTTGGTTCGAACAAATATTAGAGGTTGCTTTTTCACGGCGGATATGTTGTTCACGAGCTTGAATAGTTAGAACGTACCCTCTTTTCCCATCAACATCATTGGTCATACCTACGATTCTTCCTGGAAGTTTACGTAATAATTTACTCGTTGTTGCCATATATCCTAAATAAGGTCCGCCAAAGTTAAGGGGAATGCCTAGTGTTTGTGCTTCCCCACAAACAATATCGCAACCAATTTCTCCCGGTGTTTTTAATACACTTAGAGTACTTGGATCCGCATTCATAATGAATAATGATTTATTAGTATGAACTAAGTCGACAACTTCTTGAAAATCTTCAACAACTCCATAATAATTAGGATATTGAACAACAAGAGCAGCGACATCATCGGTTAATTTCGTTCGTAAATCCTCTTTATCAAGACAAAAATCCACCATATCAACGACAATGATTTCTATATCACGATATTTCGCATACGTTTTAATCACATCTAAAATACGCGGATTTATTGTTTTTGAAACCAATACTTTATTTCTTCTTGTTTGTGAAGTTGCCATAAAAACAGCTTCTGCTGTTGCTGTTGCTCCATCGTAAAGTGAAGCATTGGCAACATCCATGTTTGTTAATTCGCAAATCATACTTTGAAATTCAAAGATATATTGTAGTGTTCCTTGCGATATTTCTGGTTGGTACGGAGTATAGGATGTTAGGAATTCTTGACGGGATAATAGTGCACTAATAATACTTGGTGTATATACTTCATAAGCTCCAGCACCTAAAAAAGAGATGAATTGCTTATTTTTATTCGCTAATGCATTTATCTTTTGACGAAGTTCTATCTCAGACAATCCTTTATCAATAGGTAATTCTTTTTTGGTTAATATATTTTGAGGAATATCAGTAAATAAATCTTCAATTTTTTCTACACCAATCCTCTTAAGCATTTCCTTAATATCTTGTTCATTATGAGGAAAATACTTATACATAGGCATTATTTTGCAACCTCAGCATAGGCTACTGCATCAAGAAGATTATCCAATTCTTTTTCATCAGCAATTTCAACTTTAATCAAATAATGTTCATATGGATTTTCATTTAGTAATTCAGGACTGTCAATCACTTCTTGATTCACTTCAATAATGGTTCCACTAAGCGGAGATAGAATATCAGAAGCTGCTTTAACACTTTCAACTACACCAAAAACAGCAAATTGTTCCACTTGATCTCCCTCATTACCCGCTTCAACATAAACAATTGACCCTAAACTATGTTGAGCAAAATCAGTAATTCCCACATAAGCAATCTTGCCTTCCACTTTAACCCACTCGTGACTTTCCGCATACTTCAAATGTTCTAGAATTTTACTCATAATTTTCTCTCCTATTTTATATATTTTTTATTTAAAAACTTTTTGTTTCTAATCTGTGCTTTTACTAAATTCTTACGAATACGAATCAACACTTCTGTTCCTATTTTACTATATTCACTAGCAACATAAGCCATCGCATAACAATTATTAGAATGAGGAATCATATATCCTGTTGTTACTTCACCAATTTTTTGATCGTTAGCAACAACTTCGTATCCACTACGAGCAATGCCTCGTTCTAGGAGTTCGATACCCACTAATTTATTTTTTGGACCTTCTTCTTTTATTTGTACTAAACGCTGTTTCCCGATAAAATCTTCTTTCTCTAATTTAATCGCATAATGTAGTCCCGCAGAGATTGGATCAATTTCTTGACTAATCTCATGACCATAAAGTGGCATTGCTGCTTCAAATCGTAAGGTGTCACGACAACCAAGACCACATAGCTGTACTTTCTTTTCTTCTACTAAGACTTTGAATAAAGAAAGAATATCTTCATTATCGCCATAAATCTCAAAACCATCTTCACCTGTATACCCACTACGAGAAACAAGAAATTTTTGCTTACCAATTAAGAACTCATCAAAATCAAACAGCTTTAACTCATTTAATGGATAAGCGGTTAGTGATTGTAAGATTTCCACTGCTTTTGGTCCTTGTAGTGCTAATTGAGAATATTCACTGGATTTATTGATAATCTCTACATCATAGTTACCTTGATGTTCAGTAATCCAAGCATAATCTTTATCGGTATTGGAAGCATTGACAACCAAAAGGCAATAAGAATCAGAGTATTTATATACCATCAAATCATCAACGACACCACCATCAGGGTATAATAGTAATCCATAGGTCATTTTCATCTTTTGTGCATTAACAATATCGTTGGTTATTAAATAATCGATAAATGCCAGGGTGTCTTTTCCCGTTATTGCAATCTCTCCCATATGTGAGACATCAAAAAGACCACATTGTTCCCTCACAGCTAGATGTTCTTCTGTGATGCCTAGATACTCAATAGGCATTAAAAATCCGCCAAACTCGACCATTTTTGCTCCGTGTTTTAGGTGTTCATCAAATAAAATAGTTTTCTTAGCTGTGTTCTCCATAATTTCCCTCCTCAAAAATGAAATGTAAGAATTGATTATTTGTACTATTCATGATGTATTCGTCGATATTATTCTTTAATAACACTGTTTGAAATGCTTGGTAGGTAAAATCTTTCCCAATAAAAGCTTTTTTAAATTCCTCTAAATCAGAAACAATTAAAAAATCTCCTCTGATATCTAAACTCCTCACTTTGTTTTTCTTCACATCAATATAAACTGCTATTTTACCCCAAGGAAATCTTTTTTCACTTCGAAAAGTAAAAGGGGGATCTTGACCATAAATCCAAGAAGGTTCTTTATATTTTTTCTCTAATTGTTTTATTTGTTGGTAATCCGATTCCGATAAACAAAACATTTTTTTGTTTTCCGAAATTTTTGTTAGTAAATATTCCATTAACTCGCTTTGCGTCATCGTTAGATATTCACCAATATTAATCACTCTTTCCGATACACTCTTAATTCCTTTAGAAATAAATTTTTCATTATCAGGTGTTATCGCTCTAACTAAATGTTCTAGATTAGTATCAAAAAGGAAGGTTCCATGCAATACTGAACCATTTTTGTTTTGATAATACGCATTCCCAGAGAACTTTTTTCCCATAAACATCAAATCATTTCTTCCCGAAAAATAAACATCGAGATTGAGTTCTTTCAAAGCGTCCACCATTAAATCTAAGTATTTTTTAAAAGCTTCTTCTTTAGCGATTGTTTTGCTGACAAAACTAAACATAAAACAGCCTTCATCGGCAAAAATAGCCCCGCCTCCACTAGGGCGACGATAAATTTTCGCTCCTAGTTTATTCGCATAATCAAGATTGACTTCAGCGGCTAATAGTTGATTTCGTCCAATAATAATTGATTTCGATAAATCCCATAAAAAAAATACATCTTCCTGACAAGTATTCAATAAATACTCTTCAACTGCCAAATAAAATGATATTTCATTTTTCCCATATGATTTTAGATTTAACGACTTCATAATATAATCATATCATATTTACCTTTGTTTTTAAAGCAATATTGCACTCAAAATAAAAAATTCCTCAATTAAAATTTTAACTGAGGAATTATTTTACTAAACTTCTGGGTAACTACTCAAATCATTTGGATAACCAATCTTTTGTGTTCCCGTTCCCAGAAAACTACCTTTAATAATATATGTTTTTGTCTTAACAACAATCAATTCTACTTCCACTACTTCATCATTAACAACCTTAACAACCAGTTGTGCACTGCTTACACCAGCAAATTCCATGACGCTTCCTTTATAATCAGCAACATCAATATCAAATGTAGTAACACCATCTTTTTCGTTCTTAAAACTCATCACAGCAAACAAATCATCATCTTGACAATAAGCAATTACCTGTTCAGCAACTTTACTGAAACCATATTGATTTACTAATCTTTGATTTTCTGTTGTTGATAGAATAGTTTTACTCTTTGCTCCATTAGAAGACATATAAGCATAACCATCTTTGATATAAACTGCACCATTCGATGCTCCACTTTCAACATACTTTGCTTCTTTAAACAATCCTGCCTCAGCATTGAATTGTAATTCCAATGTCAGTTCATCTGTTCCATCGCTAGTAAATAGAATAAAGTTTCCACTAGTCGCTGCAAGATAGGCATTTATTTTTTCTTCAAGTTTATCTTGGGCAACTTCTGGTGTTAAGTTTTTAGGGGCTGTAATAACTACAGTAATCGTCATCGATGCTTTACCATCACTGGTAGCAACAGATACGGTTGTATTACCTGCTGATACGGCTGTTATTTTACCATTATTAACCGTAGCTATGCTATTATTACTTGATGACCAAACCAGAGTAGTGTTAGGAGTAATTGTAGCTTCAATCACTTCTTCTTGACCTGTTTCTAAGGTAACTACATTCTTAGAAAGAGTAATACTATATTGTATTTCTTTAGCTACGACAGCGATTTTCTTTGACACAGAGGCAATTTTACTATTTCCTTCAACACTTACTGTAATCGTTGCTTCACCGACAGACACTCCAGTGACTAATCCATCGACTACAGTTGCCACCATTTCATTAGAAGATTTCCACACAAATGTTAATCCTGTTAATCCAGCAACATTCGCTGATAATTGGATTTGTTCTTCTTCTTCAACAGATGTCTCACCCGTTAATGATAGTACATAATCTTTTTCTTCTTCTTTTGGAGTACATGCTGCTAAGAATAAACACGCAAAACTAAATACAAGAATTACCAATATTTTTTTCATCATTTCTCACCTTTTTATCAACGGTATTATTATACCCGATTTTTTTTACTATTACAAGACTTTCAAACATTCCATTTTACTTCTTTTGAAAAAATCAACTTTTTCTTTGTTTGAGGATGAATAAATTCCATATAATAACAATCTAAATACAATCTTTTTTCTTCGGTTCCATAGAGTTTATCTCCTACAAGGGGATGCCCGATATGCGATAGATGAACCCTTATCTGATGAGTTCTCCCTGTTTCAAGAATTAATTCCAATAAACTCGTATTTTCATACTCGACAAGCACTTTATAATTAGTGATTGCTGTTTTTCCTGTTTCACTAACCCCTCTTTTTATTTCCCCATCAATAAGACGAGCAATCGGTAAATCAATTGTTCCTTCTTTTTCAAGAAGTTTCCCTGTTACAAGGGCTTGATATTTTTTATTAATACGATTTTTACTTGTTAATTGATGATGAATATATCCATTTTTTGCGACTAAAACCAATCCTGATGTTGCATAGTCAAGGCGATTTACAATATGAATATTAGAAGTTATTTCTTGATCGATAAAGAAAGCTTTTATTCTAGAAATCAAATTGTCTTCTTGATGACGTCTAGAAGGTTGAATTGCCAAATCATGAGGTTTATTCACTACCATCAAATCATCATCGTTATAGAAAATTTCTAACTCTGATGGATTGGCAACGATTTCTTGATTCAGCGTTTCATCAAATTCGATTGTTAGGAGGTCCCCCTTTTTTACAAGATGATAATTAAAAGCTTCCTGATGATTAATATACATCTTCCCATAAAGTTTTATTTTTCTCGCCAAACGACGAGACAATCCTAAAAGCATGAGGTATTCTTTGATAGAAATTTCTTCTACATCAACTAGATACTCTAATCGCATTTTCCCTCCTCATAGATGAAAGGGCTATTTTGAATAGCCCTGGTTCTTATTTTTCTTTCTTATATTCTTCAATTATTTTCTTAATTAACATTTCAGGAACTTCTTCATAACGAACAAACTTACGGGTAAAACGACCGCTTGCTTGTGTCATTGCTTTTAAGTCAGTTGCATATTTAACAATTTCTGCTTCAGGAACTTCAGCAATAATTGTTTGCATACCATGACCTTGTTCCATACCTAAAACGCGTCCACGCCTTTTGGTCATATCACCCATGATATCACCAACGAATTCGTCTTTTACTGTAACATTTACTTCACAAATTGGTTCTAGAATTGTTGGTTTAATCTTATCGATTGCATTTTTAAATGCTAATCCAGCAGCCAATTTAAATGAAATTTCATTGGAATCTACTGGATGATAAGAGCCATAGAACAATGTTGCTTTGATTCCAATGACTGGAAATCCTGCTAATGGTCCATGTTCTAATGTTTCAATTAGACCTTTTTCAACGGCTGGGAAATAATTTTTTGGAACAGCTCCTCCAACAACTTCTTCAGCAAAGATAAAGTCTTCTTTACATGGTTCAAAGCGAATCCATACATCACCAAATTGTCCAGCACCACCTGATTGCTTTTTATGTCGACCTTGAGCTTCACCTTTAGCTTTAATTGTTTCACGATAAACAATTTTTGGATCAGAAACATCAATTTCAACCTTAAACATATTTTTCATCTTTTCTAAGATGTAACCGATATGAGTCATTCCTTGACCACCAATCAATTGTTGTGCTGTTTCTGGATTTCTTACAATTTCAAATGTTTCATCTTCTAATTTTAATTTTTGTAATGAACCAGATAATTTATCTTCATCGTTTTTATTCTTTGGTTGAATAGCCACATAAATGATAGGGTTTGCGTGTTCATTTTTTGGATAAACAATCGGATCTTTCTTATCACAGAATGTAAGACCATTATAAAATTCTGATACTTTTGCCACACAAGCAATATCGCCTGCACTAACAGAATCGATTGGTAATTGTGTTTTTCCCATAACAGTAAATAATTGAGTAATTTTCACTACACTTCCTGTTGATGGTATGAAGACTTCTTGCCCTACCTTTAATGAACCGGCATATAGTTTAAAGAAACTGATTGTACCAACAAAGGGGTCAATTGTAGTCTTGAAAACATATCCTGCAAGTGGAGCATTTTCGCTCATTTCTCTTTTCACCGTTTCATTATTAGTATTAAGACCTTCTTTTAGTGGTCTTTCATTTGGAGCAGGTAAAAAGTCAACAATCATATCCAATAAAGCATCGACACCAACATTTTTTAAACCTGCACCTACTAAAATAGGGAATAATTCTGACGCCGAAACTTCTATCTTCAGTCCTTGACGAATTTCCTCAGCAGTTAATTCTTCACCACTGAAATATTTTTCCATCAGCTCTTCTGTCGCTTCAGCAACTTTTTCCAATAATTGTCCATTAATTTCTTCCACTTTTGCTGTTAATACAGGAGGAATCGGTCCTTCTTTACAATCCAATCCATTAAATAAAACTGCTTTCTTATTTAGCAAATTAATGAATCCACCAAAATTATTCGTTTCACCAACAGGCCAAGCAAATGGAGTAGCATTTTTACTTAGTTTACTGGTAATTGAATCGATAACCTCATCAAATTTAACATTCTCTTTATCCATCTTATTAACAAAAATGATGGTTGGAATTTTACGATTACTTAGTTCTTCCCATACTCTTTCTGTACCGACTTCAACACCTTTAGTAGCATCAATTAAGACTACTGCACCATCAGCAACAGATAGAACATTACTAATATCTCCAATAAACTCTTCTGATCCAGGAGTGTCAAGGAAATTAATTTTATTGTTTTTCCATTCACATGGTAATAAAGAAGACATCAAAGTTGTTTGTCGGTTTTGCTCTTCAAGAGAATAATCACCAACGGTAGTTTTACGCTCTACTTCACCTTTTTTATCGATAGCTTTGGTAACAAAAAGTAAAGCTTCTCCCATGCTTGTCTTACCACTTCCCATATGACCAAGCACAGCGACATTTCTAATATTGCTTGTTTTATATTCTTTCATTAATTATACCTCCTATAAAAGAAAACCTATTCGCACTATTATTATTATACTATAGTATTTGTTTTTTTCAAAAGGTTTTTTTATTTATTTTATAAAACATTTTTAGTTTAAAAAAAGAGCTAAGCTCTTTTGCTTAGTCTCTTGTTTCTTACTTTCTTTGATTTGTTATTGAAATAATAAATTATTACTCCTCCAGCAATAATCACCACAATAATAACGATAGCCCAGATGGAAATAACGCTTCCCTTTACTCTTTGCCACATTTCCAATACTGCTTCATTGCGGTCGCCAAAATCCTCCATCACACCACAACGAGCAATAATTGTTTCATCAGGATATTGTGCATCAAATTGGCGTCCTCTTTCATTGATTTTAACAATCGCTTTTCCATCGGTTAATTTTTCATTTGATAATGTTCCCTGGAAAAAGTAAGTTAAATCGACTTCCTCCCCATCTTCATCACCATACCAATCGATAATTTGATCAAAAATAGCATCTCCAGCGATTGCAGAGGTATAACCTATTTTATTCATGTTCTTTACAGCAACTTCCGGCAAAGATAAATAATTGATAAAATCAGATGCAAGCTGAATATTAGCACCTTTCGGCATTACCCAACCATCAAACCATACATTGCTTCCTTCTTGAGGAACGATATAATTCAAATTCATGTCGTTTTCTTCTTCCGCAGTATCCATTGCATAGACTGCATCACCACTCCAAGCGAAATTGATATCAATCTTACCTGTAACAATGTCTTTTTTACCACTATCTACTTCAAAACCATAAATATTTTTTTTCATTTGATTTAAGGCTTCTTCTACCTTGGCCAAGGTTTCTGAATCAGTTCTATTCATAATCGCAGTTATTTGATTTTGATAGGTATGAGCATCAATTTTACCCGCTACAAAATCACCAGATAGTCGATCTAATTCTTCTTTATAAACATAAAACACACCGATAATGTAAGTGTCGCGAACACTATTTTTTGCCGTTGCTTTATTTTTATAGGCTTCATTCCATAAAATAGTCCAGCTATTAATATCCTCTTCGTTCACTTTTTCAGGATTATAAATAAATCCCATCGTCCCCCACATATATCCAACAGCGTAATCTTCCCAACCATTTTCAAGAAACAAATTCTTTAAATAAGGAGAAGCATAGGCTTGATAATTAGGGATTAAATCTAAATCAATCTTTTCTAATAGATTTTCTCTGATCATTTTTTGAATCATATAGTCAGATGGACAAACTAAATCATAAGTCGTTTTTCCTGTTTTTAATGTGTTTAACATTAATTCATTGGTTTCAAACATATCATAGACAACAGTTACTGTTTTCCCTGTCCTCGCTTTATAATCCGCTGCCCATTCTTCCATAACAGAAGGTCCTACTTTATTTCCATCTTCGTCTTTACCATCCTCAATATATTCATACCAATTATATACTCGTAAAGTTAAGTTTTCTTCTTCAGCATGAATTGTTGACTGTGTTAGTAAAAAAACAGTAATAATCATGACTAATAAAGAAAGAATTGTTTTTCTCATTTTTATATTTGCTCCTTTCTAATTCCATTGTTATTTTTTGTCCTTGCATTAACAATAATCAAAACGATTAAAATCACAACAAAAATAATCGTTGATAAGGCTCTTAATGCAGGAGGCAATGCTCCTTTTCGCGCAGTTGCACCATAGACATAAGTGCTTAGTGTTTGAAAAGAATTATTGCGGGTAAAAGCGGTAATAATATAATCATCTAGCGATAAAGTTATCGCTAAAATAAATCCTGAAAATACTCCGGGAATAATCTCCGGTACAATCACTTTCCACAGTGCTGTATTTGGTGTTGCTCCTAAATCAAGGGCTGCCTCATAAATACTAGGATCCATTTGTTTTAGTTTGGGAGTTACGCTTAATACCACGAAAGGAATAGTCAAAACGACATGACCTATTAATAACGTGATAAAATTGAATTCTACGCCAACAAAAACAAATAAAATGGTTAGCGATAAAGCTGTTACAATTTCTGCGTTCAATACTGGTATTTGCGAAATGGCCTCCATACTCTTTTTTACTTTTCTTCCACTATAAAAAATTCCTATTGCTCCCAATGTTCCTAGGATTGTTGAAACGACACTAGAAACAATTGCTACCATCAATGTATTATATAATGATTCCATAATATCTTTATTTTTAAACATCAAATGATACAATTCAAAAGAAAATCCATTCCATGTACCAATATTTTGTGTATTAGTGAAACTAAAAATAGCCAAGACGATTAATGGTGCATACATAAAAAGCAACATAATTGAGATATAGGCTTTTGCTAATATTTTTTTTACCATAGACTACCTCGTATATCTTCCTGACTTTGAACGTTCTTTGTTAATAGCATTGTAACACCAATGATTATTAACATAATCAAAGCAATTAAACTACCACTATGCCACTGTCCTTGATCAAAATTCAATTGAATTGTATTACCAATTAATTGAATTTTATTTTCTCCCATAACATCGCTGATAACAAAGGATGACATGGTAGGCATGAAAACCATCGTTGCCGCACTGATTACTCCTGGCATTGTCATGGGAATAATTGTCTTAACGAAAGTTTGTCGCTTATTTGCTCCTAAATCATAAGAAGCTTCAATTAAACTTTTATCCATTTTCAACATCGTTGTATACAAAGGTAAAATAGTAAAAGGTAAATAATTGTATACCATACCAATCATCGTCGCTAAGTATGGATATTCCCCTCCATTGATTCCTATCCAATATAATAAATCCCTTGTAGCGGCAATTCGCAATACAAAGTTAATCCACATTGGCATAGCGAAGAGCATGACGATGACTTTGCTATTATTATATTGTTTATTACTCAAAATCATAGCTACAGGATAACCAAATAATAAGCAAAGGGCAGTATTGCCAAACCCAATTAGAGCGCTAATTAATAAAACGCTGAGTTTTGTATTATCACTAAAGAAGGAAACAAAGTTATTTAATGTTAATTTACCATTATTATCAGTAAAAGCATAATATACGATTAATAACAAGGGAAAGACAACGAAAAATAGTAAAAATAACGCATAAGGCAAAGTTAATTGTTTACGTGAAAATCTAATCCTTGACATAGTTTTTCGCCTCTTGTTTTAAAGTCATTTTAATATTCTCGGGAAGAATGGCGATACTAACTGTATCAAATTCATTCCACAAATATTCGGTATCCACTACAAAATCATCATAATCTTTTGTTCTGACAATAACCTGATAATGGTCACCTTTATAGATAATGGAAACAATTTGACCTACAACATTGCCTTCTTCTTCATTATCACTGATATCAATGTCCTTTAATCCTACCTCTACTTTTACAGGAGCATCGGTCAAATCATAAACGACTCCTTTAGCATCAACCAAATATCCATCTTCATCAAGAGTAGAATTAGGAATCAATTGGGTTACATCACATTCAAATTCTCCCTCAGCAAAAACGACTTTGTTATTTTTATCAATATGGCCTTCATAAACATTGCTGATAAAATCCTTTTTCATGATATGAATATCGAATGGTTTAATATAGATACTCATCGTTTGATTAATATCATGTTCTTTTGTATCATGGATGATAACCTCATTTTTACCAACCATCATCGTATATTCATAATAAACACCTTTAAAGATTTTACTAACTAGCTTACCATTGACCATCCCAATGTCTTTTTCCATCAAGAAAATATCTTCTGGACGAACAATAACATCAACTTTTTCATTTTTCTCGAAGTCATCAACCATATCAAAAACATGATTGATAAATAACACTTTCTTTTCATCGGTGATGGTACCATTATATAAATTGCTTTCGCCGATGAAATCCGCTACAAAAGCATTTTTAGGCTCATTATAAATATCCGTTGGAGTTCCTATTTGTTGGATTATGCCATCATTCATAACTACTATCGTATCAGACATCGTTAATGCTTCTTCTTGATCATGAGTCACATAAATGAAAGTGATTCCTAGTTTTTTATGCATTGCCTTTAACTCTAATTGCATTTCTTTTCTCATTTTTAAGTCTAGTGCTCCTAGAGGTTCATCGAGAAGAAGAATTTCTGGTTCGTTAACAATCGCTCTGGCGATAGCGACACGTTGTTGTTGACCACCTGACAAAGTGGAGATGTCTCGTGCCTCAAATTCTTCTAAGTCAACTATTTTTAAAGCTTTCGTTACTTTTTCATCGATTTCCTCAACCGTTAGTTTTCTTTCAATCTCAATAGTTTCCCCTTTTTTATTGACTTTTGTTTCTTTTATTTTTTTCATTTTTAGGCCAAAAGCAATATTATCATAAACATCATAATGAGGAAATAATGCATATCGCTGAAAAACAGTATTTACTGGTCTTTTAAAAGGAGGTAATAAAGTTATGTCTTGTCCATTCAACAATATTTTTCCTGTTGTTGGCATTTCAAAACCAGCAATCATTCTTAAGGTTGTTGTTTTACCACAACCTGATGGACCTAAGAAAGTAATAAATTCCCCTTTCTTAACGTATAGATTAAAATCATCAACAACAGTATTACCATTAAATTGCTTTGATACACCGATTAATTCTATAATTACATTTTTCTTTTTCATAGTATAATTCCTTCTTAAAAATTAGGGGGACTTGTCACCCATATAATTTTCGCAATCTTATTTGTTGCATTTTTAATAAAATGGTTTTTATCAGTAGTAAAATAGAATGTTTCTCCTTTATGACAAACAAGGCTCTTTCCACCAATGATAATCATAATTTCACCCTCTAAAACATATCCAAATTCTTGTCCTTCATGGGGCATATCAATGGTAGTTTGACTATTAGCTAATAACTTAAAGAGAATTGGTTCCATTTGATTCTTTTGGCTGTTTGGAACTAACCAAGTAATCGTATGGTCCTTTTCTTCCTTAACAATATAGTCTTCATCAGTAAAGACTATTTTTTCATCTTCATCATTATCGCTGAAAAATTCTTTGAGATTTGTTCCTAGTGCGACCAAAATATCCGTTAATGTACTAATAGAAGGACTTGTTAAATCATTTTCAATCTGCGATATATATCCTTTTGTTAGCTCACAACGATCAGCAAGTTCTTCTTGTGTGAGTTGACACAAGACACGTAACCTTTTTATCTTTATTCCGATATTCATTTTATTCCTCACTTTCTATTAAACATTAAGTTTAATGTGTTTTATATAATTAAACTTAAAGTTTAGTAAATGTAAACAACGCAGATATATTATATGATTTACCCTATGCTTTGTCAATACTTTTTCCTATAAAAAAATCTCCCTTTTATGGGGAGATTTTTATACATTGATACCAATGACTTGATCTAATTTAATTGAGAAAGTAATTGCATGGGCTTCCGTTTGAACTCCAGCATTTTGAACAATTGCTTTCATAATATTTTCTTTCAAATTTTCTGGAACGATAATCATCACCATTTCTTTTTCTGGTTGAATGGTAATCCCAAAAAACTTTGCAACTTCCTTACCGGCAGAACCTCTTGCTTTGAGTATTGTTCCTCCTTTAGCACCTGCCTTACGAGCGATAGTCATAATATCACCAGCATATCCATGATGGCAAATAGCAAATATCATATAATTTTCCATTGTTTTCCTCCTAACACTCTCTTCCTAATAAGATTTGTAGCGCTTTACTGCCACCGATACAATCAAGATCTACAACACATGCAATTCCCTTACCTTGCTTGTTTAATTCTAATTTGCCTTGCAATTGATTAAGGGCTTCCTCGACATTGTCTTCCTCAACAAACGACAGTACAACATCTTTTTCCAAACTACTCAATCCTAGCAGATGTAAAATTTCTTGCTCAGCAGTGCCTTCTCCTAACATAATTAATTGATAATAAACTCCGCATTTACTTAAAATTTCTTCTACTTTTTCTCCTTTATCGCGATCAATTATCGTGATAATTAATTTCATACCTTGTAATTCATCAGTCATTTTTACCACCTTCTTGAACTAGTTCTTTATTTTTCTTGGTTTTCTTTAGTTTAATTATCTTTATATCCTCTTCAACCCTATCTTGTTTTATCTTTCCTAATTTAATCTTATAGATTAAACCCAGCAATTGAATAACAATTAGGGGTGTCATGGAAACAAAGGCAACAATTCCAAATGCATTTAAGAGAACTTTTGAACTGTCAACACTTGTTCCTACACCAATAGCAAAGGGAAAAATAAAGGTTGCTGTCATCGGTCCAGATGCAACACTGCCTGAATCAAAGGCAATCGCGGTAAAAATTTTCGGAACAAAAAACATTAAAGTTAGAGCAATACCATATCCTGGAATCACAAACCACCAAATAGAAATATCATAGATAATTCTAAACATAGCCATAGCAACAGAAATACCAACCCCAATTACTAAGCTAAATAACATCAATCGTTTAGATATTGTTCCACTGGTGATTTCTTCTACTTGGTCGTTTAATACATATACTGCTGGTTCCGCTAGTACAGTAAAGAATCCAATCAATCCACCAAGAGGAATTAATATCCAATTCGACTCCAATGCTCCAAGTTTTTTTCCAAAAATAACTCCTATTGGCATAAAGCCATAGTTTACAGCCGATAAAAACAAAACCAAACCTACATAGGTAATCAATAATCCAATTATTATTTTTTTAATTTTTTTTGCACTTAATTTTAAATATAACAACTGATATCCAGCAAAGAAAATAGATATTGGTGCAAGCGCTATTCCTACATCTTTGATGTTAGTAACAAGAATTTCAAGAAAATTCCCCTGTTCTTCAGTTCCGGCGTTGATTGTTGTCTCTCCCAAGAATAATCCTAGGAATAAAACAGCAAGAATCGGACCAATAGCACATAAAGCAACCATTCCGAAACTATCTTCCTCAGAACCACTATCGCCACGTGCTATAGCAATACCTGAACCCAAGGCTAGAATAAACGGAACGATAATCGGACCAGTCGTTACTCCACCAGAATCCAATGAAACTGGAACAAATTCTGGAGCCACAAAAAGTGCAATCAGAAAAATCAATGAATACGAAATGATTAACAAATACGACAATTTTATTTGAAAGACAATTCTCAACGCTGAAATTACTAAGAAAATACCCACTCCTAATGCAATTGGGAGTATCAAATAATATTTGTTTTTTAATCCATCAAATTGTTCTGCTAGAACCACCAAGTCTGGTTCAGCAATCGTAATCATAAATCCTATTATAAAAATAACCACTATCATTAATGTTAAATTACGTTTTTTGGTTATATGCGTTCCAACTTCTCTTCCTATAGTGAGCAAGGATGAATCAGATCCCATGTTGAATAAACCCATTCCGATAGCTAACATAATTGCACTAATAATAAAATGAATCATATCCTCTTTTGCAACATCAAGAAAAAAAGAAATGATAATTACTAATAAAGTTATTGGTAATACTGATATTGCAGATTCTTTTAGTTTACCAATAATTATTTTTTTCATAGGCCCTCCACATTTATCCTGTCAATTTACTTTTTGATTATTTCCTATTTTTCTTTAAAATATTTTAAAGTGTTTTTTGCTTTTGCGATTCTTAATAAACTTTTTTTATAAAACTTTCGACCATATATTCTTTCCCAAGGAATGACAATCTTTCTGATTAACCAAGAACCTTTATGTAACCACCCATTATAAAATTTAGGGCTTGTCGTTACACTTTTAGGGGTTTTTAAATCAACATCCACGGTTATCTGGCCCTCTTCATTCGGGCAATAAAAAGCCTTTCCATCAGGTAAAAAAATTGCTGAGGATCCATTCAAGGAAAAATAATCACTGTTCATCATTTTTCCAAAAAATCCTAACATTGGGGGCATTTTCCCCCATGAATTAACGAACATAGTCGGTACTTTCAAATTAATTGCGTATATTTTGCCCAACGTTTTTAAGTCTTCCTCTGCTTTAACAATATCCTTTTTACTAATCAATTTGTTTTCGCTGGTAGGTGTCGCCCAAGCATGAGGAAGAATTATCAAATCCGGTTGAATTTTTTTCATTTTTTTAAAGAACCACTTTTTATGAGTATCAGCACAAATGCCAATCCCGATTTTTCCTATTTCTGTTTCGATGATATTCTTACCCGAAAACGACTTAAAACAATAGGCCTCCACATCTTTTTTCCTAATAACACCATCTATTTTACCTTGTGGATTGGCGATTAAATAAGAGTTATAAAAATCGATTCCGTCGCATTCTAAAAAACCAGCACCAACATAAATTTGATATTTTTTCGCGATTTCTTTTGCCCACTTACTAGTGATACCCTCACGAGGTTCACCAAAACTCCATATATCAGTATTGGGAATATATCCACATGTTGACAATTCTGGCAACGCAACAAATTTCGCCCCTTGATGAACTGCTTCTTTAATTAAAGTTTCCGCGCCGATAAAACTTTGAACCATCTCACCAATATAGTTGTTTAGTTGTATTGCTGCTATTTTCATCAACAAACCTCTATCGATAATCTATTTATTTTACCCTAAAGCAACATCTAATATCATCATGATGGCAAATCCAACAGCAACACCGATTGTTGCTATATTGGAATGATTTCCTCTTTGCGATTCAGGAATTAACTCTTCAACAACGACATATATCATTGCTCCTGCAGCAAAAGCCAATAAGAATGGTAAAATAGGCACCATAAAACTTGTTAGCAAGATTGTAATAAAAGCAGCAATTGGTTCAACAATTCCTGATAATGCTCCAATTACAAATGCTTTATTACGTGAATTCCCTTCAGCTTTTAAAGGTATGGAAATGATAGCCCCTTCAGGAAAATTTTGAATTGCAATACCGATGGATAATGCTAGGGCTCCCGCTAACGATATTCCCATATTCCCTGCTAATGCACCAGCAAAAACAACTCCTATCGCAATTCCTTCAGGAATATTATGCAATGTCACAGCAAATACTAACATCGTTGTTCGCTTCAATTGCGATTTTAACCCTTCTGGAGAAGAAGCACGATTATGCAAATGGGGAATAATGCTATCCAATATTAACAGAAATCCCATTCCCGATAAGAAGCCAACGCTAGCTGGTAGCCAAGCAATTTTACCTTGCTCCTCTGCCATATCAATTGCCGGTATTAATAACGACCAAATCGATGCCGCTATCATCACACCAGAGGCAAACCCCAACAATAGTTTTTGGATGGAAGGTTTGATTTCTTTTTTTACAAAAAAAACCATTGATGCACCTAAAGTCGTTCCTAAAAAGGGAATTATTAAACCAATAATTGCTTCTTTCATGTGAATTCCTACCTTTTTTTCTAATTATACCCTATTTTTTAAAAAAAACAAAGAAGAATACTAATAAAAACGGCTCCATTAGAGCCATATATATCAGGTATATATTATATCTCGAGTATATCGCATACCTTTTTATCAATTGGTGACCTTTACGGGATTCGAACCCGTGTATGCATGCGTGAAAGGCATGTGAGTTAAACCGCTTCTCCAAAAGGCCCAAAAATGGCGGAGTAGAAGGGATTTGAACCCTTGCACCAGTTTCCCGATCTATGCCCTTAGCAGGGGCACCTCTTCAGCCACTTGAGTACTACTCCAAAGTCCTTTAACATGTTATAACAAAACATGATTAAAGTCAAGATTTTTCAATACGAAGAAAATGGTGTTATCCTCTTATTTATTTTCTTCTATGATTGTTTGCAAATAATCACTGATGTCATTTTCTGTTATATCATAAGAAATAACTGAACCTTTTTTAATAACAATTAGCACAGGAATCGATTTGTCACTAACCTTTAAATCAGAAAACTGGCTACCTACTAACATATTTGTTTCCGATTCAAAAACAACCGCTTTTGCATTTTCTGGATCTGCCAAGTCAACAGCATATAATTTGTATACATCGGCATCATCAGAATTTCGTTTTTGGAAGGTAACATAATTAAAAATAATCTCATCCATTGCCCCTACTGCTTCTTCATATTGAGAATCACTACTATATAAATAAACAATGTAAGTTTCTTCTGTTTGTTCAAAGATTTCTTCACCTACTAGATGCTCAATAGAATCATAGTTATTCACTGTTCTTGAACCAATAAATCTAACGATAACAGCGATGATAAATGCTAATGTAATTAAACCAATGACTCCCCAAAAAATAATATTTTTATAATTAACTGTCTTTTTTGTTGTTATTTTCTTGTTCATTTTTTATCACCTATAAATCTCTATATTTTTACGATATATATTATACTAAAAAAAGTTGTTTTTATCAAGGAACTTTTAAATTATTTTCGTTGTTCCAAAATAACGAAAGCGATGCTATATGCTTTCTCATGAGATATAGAAACATGAGTGATATAACCATCTAAAAAATTCGCTTCGATGTAAGGACTGCCATCTTCATGGTTCAAAATGCTCACTTCATTAAAGTTAAATTTTTTATTACAAGCTTTAAAGAGTGCTTCTTTTGCTGAAAAACGACTCGCTAGATACTCTATCTTTCTTTTTTCATATGAAAATTTTTCAAACACCATGATTTCCGTTGGTGAAAGAATTTTTTCATAACATTTCTTATCTTTAATAATATCTATAAAACGAGAATTCTCAGATATATCTACGCCGATTTTTTCAATCATAATTTCCTCCTGCTACTTTTAGGCTGTTGATAGGTTTTTCATTTTTTTATATCATGTATGCATTGAAGGTAAAAAGCAATGAAAGATAATGCAATAAACGTCCTTTTCGGATTAAGACTAAAACAATTAAGAAACGCAAAAGGCTATTCCCAAGAAGCTCTCGGATATGAATCTGGTCTTCATCGGACTTACATCGGCCATGTCGAAAGAGCAGAGAAAAACATTACCCTTAAAAATATCGACAAATTAGCAGCTACCTTGGGTGTTGATATTAAAGAATTATTTGATTTTTCCCAATTAAGATGAGGATTTATCCTTATCTTTTTTTATTTGTTCACACATTCTTTCAATATCTTTAAAACAATGGCTCAGTCCTGATTTAGAAAAATATCGACCGATTAAACTTTCCGATTTTTCACTCAATTGAGACAATGAATCATCAGGATAAGTATTTCTTAATAGAATGGCATCGATTAAACGATCGGATAAATTCAATAAACCAAAGTTTTTTTCTAAATATGCTATATTTTTTAATTGTTTTGCTGCGGTAGTAATCGCTTTTTCTTCATTCGCAATATCACAGTTTATTGTTCTATTAGCATAATTATTGTAATCTCTTCTGATCCTTTCGTCTTCAAAATAAAATAAACTATTTGTAGCCCCAACAAAACGCAGAAAGTCAGCAATTTGTTCTGCTTTCTTTACATATACAACAATTCCTTTATGACGAGTCACATGTTTTGCCATTATCCCTACCTGACTCATCACTTCAACAAGAAAGTCGGCATCATTTTGATTCATGGCAACAATCTCTAAATGATAGTTGCTTTTACGCGGATCATTAATCGACCCCCTCATCAAAAAAGCACCTCTTAAAACACTTAATCTACAACAAGGTTTTGCTATTAATTCTCTGGATACCTCTTCTTTAATCTGATAATTTTCATCTATCAAGTCTAAATCCTTAAGGATGTCAAGACCTTTTTCTGTTGTTGTTAGGACATAAAGATTTTTATAATCGAGTTTTTTCTTTTCAACAAGAATAATTTCCAGTTTTATCGAATATATTTTTTTAAATAAATATATAATTCTCCGTGCTATCGCATTCAAAGTAGTAATGATTTCAATTTTAAAACTTCCAGTGGATACCTTTATCGTTGAGCGATACTTGATAATGGAATAAAGTTCTGCTTTTAAACAACAGTCATCACCTTGAATATTACTTATTTCCTTTTTTACTTCTGATGCAAATGACATAATTATTCCTTGCAGTACTTAACAATATTTAATGCTGCAATAGCCCCATCATTAATTGCAGTAGCTATTTGTCTGATTTCTTTCGCAACAATATCCCCACAAGCATAAAGACCTTTAATTGATGTCTCAAAATTCTTATCGACCACCACGTATCCACGTTCATCGGTAATTTCTAATTTACTGATTAGTTGATTCGCTGGTTGCTGACCGACATACTCAAAACAACCATCTACATCAATAGTAAAAACCTCAGAACTTAGTTTGTTTTGCAATTTAATCTGTTTTAAATTTTCTTCCCCCAAAAATTCTAAAGGAATAGTATTTAGGATAAACTCAACATTCTCCCGGACTTTTAACTTGCTGACCAAAATTTCTGCTCCTCTAAATTCATCACGACGATGAATGACATATACTTTGCTCGCAATATCGGCTAAGTATAGGGCTTCTTCTAAAGCAGAGTTTCCTCCACCAATGACAGCAACTGGTTTATTCTTATAAAAGGAGCCATCACAAATAGCACACCAAGAAATTCCTTTTCCTTTATACGTCTCTTCACCAGGAATATTAAGGTGTTTATTCTTTGTTCCGGTAGCGACTACCAAAGCTTTTGACTCTAGTTTTTCTGCTAATCCTTCTACAGTCACTTTAAAAATATCTTCGTTTTTCTCAATATCAATGACAGAATAGCCAAAATATTCAACACCTAAATCATTTACTTGTTCGAACATTTCTAGCGCCAAAGAGGTTCCTTCTATTTTTTTGAATCCTGGATAATTCTCAATCACTGAAGTATTGACCATTGCTCCTCCCGGAGCTCCTTGTTCAATAATACCAACTTTTAAATTTCCCCTAGCTGCATATATTGCCGCAGTCATTCCCGCTGGTCCTGCTCCTATAATTAATACATCAAACATAATTATCCCTCACTATCTTTAATAAATCTTTCATATCTGAAGCTACGTATTTAGCTCCAGCAGCCAATAAATCTTCTTTAGATGTCAGAGCCCATCCCACACCGATGCCATCAATTCCAGCATTAATTGCTGTAGCCATATCTGTTTTTGTATCTCCAATATAAATACATTTCTCAACATTCAGCATCTTTTTAATCAAATCAATTCCTTCACGATTAGGTTTAGGCTTTTTTACTTGATCAATTCCAATAATCAAATCAAAGAATGATAATAGATTCATTTGTTTTAAGTTGGAAGTGATTGCCTCATTGATTTTATTAGAAAGGATTGCCATTTTATGACCCCTATCTTTTAACGCTTGTAGTACTTCCCTTGTATCAGGAAACATCCGTAAATACTTCGGTTGTAAATTGGCATTTAATTTGCGATATTCACGAAACAAGTGCTTCGCTTTCTCCTCGTTACAACCAATTTTCGTAAATGTATCCAGTAGTCCTGGTCCAAAAAAACTTTGCAAATCTGTTTCATCATATTGGTATTCAGGCAAAAATCGCTCGAACAATTGAATAAATGTCTCCCTGATTAAAGGATATGTATCTAGTACTGTTCCATCCAAATCAAAAATTAACAACATAAGTTACACTCTTTTTCTAGTAAATATTCGATTTATCATTAACCATTTAATTAAGCTCCTCAATACTAGAAAAATAATGTAGAACATAATCACTCCAAATGTACTAACGATTGAAATTTCAGGTGCAAAAAGGATTGTTAGAACAAAAGCAATGATTCCTCCAATAATCCCAAATGCTCCTAAAGAATAAACCGCAAATTTTGGTAATAATAAATCTATTAGTTTTATTAATATTGTTTCACCAAATACATATATTCCCACCGCAAGAAGAAAATAGGATAATTCTGGATAATCAACCCATTTTATATAGCCGCTTAAGCCAACGAATAATAAAAATGAAATAACTATTTCAATAAAAAATAGTAGTCTTCGTTTTTTCGGATCAATATTGGGTAATCGCACTTTAACAACTTTTATTTTGTCGGGATCCACTAAGCCAGATTCTTTTAATTCTTCGATTTGCTTTTCCAATTCACGCATCGACTTTTCAAAATCTTCTTCTATTTTTTCCCGTTTTTCTTTTCTTTTTTTCTTATCCATAATCAACCTCTAAAGAAGCTTATCGCTTCTTTTTATTCTGAAAATAACTTATTTTTTTACCATTACTTTTCGTAAATATTCTCCTGTATAGGATTTATCACAGTTTATGATTTCTTCAGGAGAACCGGCAAAAACAATTTCTCCTCCCCGATATCCTCCTTCAGGACCTAAATCAATGATGTAATCAGCACTTTTAATCACATCTAGATTGTGTTCAATAATAATAACTGTTGCACCTTGATCGACAATGTAATTGATTACCTCCAATAATCGTTTTATATCGTCTGTATGAAGTCCTGTTGTGGGTTCATCAAGTAAATAGATTGTTTTATTGGTAATTTTTTTATTTAACTCACTTGCTAATTTTACTCTTTGTGCTTCTCCTCCTGATAAAGTAGTCGCACTTTGACCTAATTTTACATAGCCTAACCCGACATCCCTTAAAGCAGTCAATTTATTATTGATACTAGGAATCTTGGAAAAAAATTTGACTGCTTCATCAATCGTCATTTCTAAAACATCAGCAATTGATTTTCCTTTATACTTTACTTCTAAAGTCTCTTTATTATATCTTGTTCCACGGCATTCCTCACACGGAATATAAACATCAGGCAAGAAATGCATTTCTATTTTTACAACGCCATCCCCCCAGCATTTCTCGCATCTTCCTCCCTTTACATTAAAAGAAAATCTTCCTTTATTGTAACCTCGAACCTTTGCTTCCATTGTTTCTGCAAACAATTCTCTTATTTGATCAAACACTCCTGTATAGGTGGCAGGATTACTACGTGGGGTTCTTCCAATTGGCGACTGATTAACGTCTACAACTTTATCAAAATCACGCCAACCAAGAATATCATCGCATTTCCCTGGCGTTTGTTTAGAGCGATATAATTTTTGACTTAAAAATTTTTGCAAGATTTCATTGACTAGTGTCGATTTACCACTACCGCTAACCCCTGTAACTACCGTCAACATTCCCTCAGGAATCGCTACATCGATATTTTTTAAATTGTTTTCGCAAGCATTAATAATCTTTATAAATCGACCATTTCCTGTTCTTCTCTTTTCAGGAACGGGGATAAATTTCTTCTTCGATAGATATTGTCCTGTTATACTTTTTTCATTCATCATGACTTCTTGAGGAGTTCCTGCAGCGACAATTTCTCCACCAAAATCTCCAGCTAAAGGACCTACATCGATTAGATAATCTGATTGCATCATGATTTCTTCATCATGTTCAACAACAATTAAGGTGTTCCCTAAATCGCGCATTTCCTTCAAGGCTCCCACTAGTTTTGCATTATCTCTTTGGTGTAATCCAATTGATGGTTCATCCAACACATATAAAATACCTGTTAAATGAGAGCCGATTTGTGTGGCCAAACGAATTCTTTGATTTTCACCACCAGATAAAGTGGCACTAGCACGAGACAGCGTTAAATAATCTAACCCTACGTTAATCAAAAACTGCAATCTCTCTTTGATTTCTTTTAATACCAAATTAGAAATTTGTATATCTGTTTCACTTAATTGCAATTGATTCAAATATTCTAATGCTTCTATAACAGTTAATTCGGTTAATTGATAAATATTTTTATTGCCTACCAAAACACTTAACGCTTCTTTTGATAAGCGCATTCCGTGACATTCAGGACATTCAAAGTCAGCCAAGTAAGAATTATAATATTCTCGAGCCATACTAGATGTCGTTTGTAAATATCTTCGTTCAATTAGACTAGCAATTCCTTCAATGCGTTGTGATTTCCTAATTATGTTTTGACCACTTGTTATTATTTCATAAGGAATCGGTTCCTTAGAACCAAACAAAATGATTTCCTTTTCTTCATCACTTAGGTCTTGGTAAGGTTTGTCTAGATCAATATGGTAATGGTTTGTCATTTTCTCGAAAACTTGCCATTCAATATTCTCTGTATCAACAATGTTGCGTAAATAACGGATTGCTCCTTTTCGAATAGAAACACTGGGGTTCGTTACCAGCAAATTCTCATCTAGTTTTTGTAATACACCCAATCCCTTGCATTCATTACAAGCTCCAAAAGGAGAATTAAACGAAAATAATCTTGGCTCTAATTTAGGAATAGAGAAATCACAATAAGGACAAGCTAAATGCTCACTAAAAATTTGCTCATTATCGTTAATGGAAACGATAACTTTACCTTCGCCAAATTTCAATGCTGTCTCTAATGATGAATATAGCCTAGAACGAATATCATTTCTAAGCTTTAGACGATCTATGACAATTTCTATATTATGTCTTTTTGTCTTTTCTAAAACGATGTCTTCTGATACATCAACGATTTTACCATTTACCCTAATCCGAGAAAAACCCTCTTTTTGAATCAAATCGATTGTTTTTTCATGTGTTCCCTTTTTACCATAAACAATGGGGGAAAAAATAATAATTTTCGAATCTTCTTTCGCTTCAAAAATTTTATTTACTATTTCTTCAATGGTTTGTGCTGCAATCAAAACATGATGTTCAGGGCAATATGCTTTTCCTATTCTCGCATATAACAATCGTAAATAATCATAAATCTCAGTGATGGTTCCTACTGTCGAGCGAGGATTTTTACTCGTTGTTTTTTGGTCAATCGCTATCGCTGGGGATAATCCCTCGATAGAATCCACATCTGGTTTATTAACATTGCCTAAAAATTGTCGCGCATACGCTGACAAACTTTCAACATATCGCCTTTGACCTTCCGCGTAAATGGTATCAAAAGCCAACGAAGTTTTACCACTTCCTGATAAACCTGTCATAACAACCAGTTTATCTTTAGGAATCTTAACATCGACGTTTTTTAGGTTGTTTTCTCTTGCCCCTTTTACAACGATATATTTTTGCATACAATCACCTTTTTATTATTTTCAGAAATTCCTCTTCACTAATCATTTTAATTCCTAAACTCTCTGCTTTTTCTTTTTTACTACCGGCATCGCTACCGACAATCACAAAAGCAGTTTTTTTACTCACACTAGAAGTTGGAATTCCTCCTAAGTCTTCAATAATTTTACTTGCTTCATCACGAGATAGGCTCTCTAGTTTTCCCGTTAAAACAATTGACATACCCGCAAAAAGTAAATTTTCTTTTTCCTTTTTTTCCATTGAAGGATTAATTCCTAATTGTTGCAATTCCTGAACTAAGCCTTTATTCAATGTAAAATATTTTACGATACTAGTAGCAATCGCTGGACCTATATCTTTAATCGCCATGAATTGCTCATAGCTGCTGTTCATTAATTCTGTCAATGAAGTAAAATTAGTGGCGAGTATCTTTGCGACCTTTGTTCCAACAAAACGAATTCCCAATGCAGTAATGACTTTGTCTAAGGAATTGTTCTTAGAATCTCTAATTGCTGTTAGCAGTGCTGTGACGCTCTTTTCTCCTAATCCTTCCATCTTAACCAAATCATCATAATAGTTTTCAAGACGATATATATCTGTTATTTTCTTTATATAACCGCGATTATATAAATCTTCAACAAGTTTTTCTCCCAAACCTTCAATATTCATTGCTGTTTTAGAAGCAAAATAAATTAAAGAAGCTATCGTCCTACCCTCGCATTGTTCATTGCGACAATAATGAACTGCTTCATTTTCCTCACGAACTAATTTTTGGTGACAAATCGGACAATCTTCAATCATTTTAAATGGCACCAAATCTGCTGTTCGTCTATCTAGGTTTACTTTCACAACCTCTGGAATAATATCTCCCGCTTTACGAACAACTACATAATCCCCAATACGGATATCCCTTTCCCTTACAAAATCTTCATTATTCAAGGTTGCTCGTTGAACCAAACTACCCGCAATCATAATCGGTTCTAAAACAGCATTAGGAGTAATATTCCCCGTTCTTCCTATCGTGAAGATAATATCTAGCAATTTTGTTTCGACCTCTTCCGCAGGAAACTTATAAGCAATTGCCCACTTCGGACTTTTGATTGTATACCCTATTTCTTCTTGCATAGCAAAATCATTGACTTTTATTACGACACCATCGGTTTCATAAGTCAATTTTTTTCTTTCTATTTTCCAATGATTCAAATAAGCAATTACCTCATCAATATTATGACAATATTGGTAGTGAGAATTTATTACAAATCCTAATTCTTGAAGAAACGACAATGCTTCGCTTTGACTTCTTATTCCATATTTATAAGCATCAACAATAGTGTAATTGAAGATATCTAATCTTCGCTGTGCCGTAATTTTACTATCAAGTTGACGCAGTGATCCTCCAGCAGCATTTCGCGGATTCTTAAATGGTTCTTCTCCCGATGCTTGTCGTTCGTCGTTTAGTTCTTGGAAAACTTCTTTCCCCATATAAACTTCACCACGCACTTCAATATCGAGATTTTGCTTTAATTTTTGGGGTAAGTTTTTGATGGTTTTCATATTGGCAGTAATATCCTCGCCAATATACCCATCTCCTCTCGTAGCCCCCCTTATCAACAATCCATTTTTATATTGAGCACTGCTTGCTATTCCATCAATCTTTAATTCGCAAAAATAACTTGGAGTAAATCCTGCCTTTATAATACGATTATCAAATTCACGAATTTCCCGTTCGTTAAAGGCATTAGCAAGAGACAACATCGGTTTTTCATAAACTACTTTTGCAAATTTGCCTTCTTTAACATTATCACCAACTCTTTTCGTCGGTGAATCCGGAAGAATATATTCCGGATATTGTTTTTCTAAATTCTCTAGTTCACGTAACAAACTATCATATTCAACATCTGAAATAGAAGGATTATCCTTAATATAGTATTCTTCGCTATATTGATTAAGATCTTTCACTAGTTTTGCGATTCTTTCCTTTACATCCATAAAGTAAACCTACCTTCGTTATATTATACCATATTACAGATGGTTTTAAAACGAAAAAGCATATGTTTTTGTTCTGTTTTTTCAAAAAAATGTCATTAGTTTTTTTCTGCTATCCAATTAAAAAGGTAGATAAAATTACTTATCTACCATTCTATCTTTTATTATTTTTTTCGTAACGCTTTATGTGCTAGCATAATATTCGTCATTCGCTTTTGACTGGCAAAGAAAATCATACCGATTTCGCCTCTGATACCGATAATCACACCCTCACCAAATTTATCGTGAATCACCAAATCTCCTGTCCTATAAGGACCAGATTTTTTTTGCTCTTCCTCGGATGGTTTTTTCATCAGATATTCTTGTTCTAAATCATGAAATGGATTTTCTTCTTCGAACATTTGTTTTTTTATCTTCTTTGTCCCTGCAAATTCAAGTAAAAATCTCGATGGTTGATTATGAAACCAAGTTCCATAGAGCATTCTATTTTTTGTTGCCAGTAAATACAATTTACTTTTGGCCCTTGTGAAGGCAACATAGGCAATTCGGCGCTCTTCTTCCATTTCAAAATTATTAACAATCCGTCCTTCATTAGGAAAAATATTTTCCTCAAGAGCTACAACAAAAACATATTCGAATTCTAACCCCTTAACAGAATGAATTGTTGATAAGGTAACCCCATTTTTATTTTCCTTTTGATTTTGTAGGTATTCATCTGACAAAATCGTATAATCAAAGGCTTCACGCAATCGTTCACTTCTTGAGGTTCCGTCTGAATTTGATTCGATTTGATAAAGAACACTCTTGAATTCTTGCAAGTTATCATTTCGTTCTTCAAAATTTTCTGTTTCTTCCTTCAAATACTCTTTGTATCCAATTTTTTCAATCAGTTCATCGAATAATTCATTCAGATTAACCTTATCTATTTTCTCTTGAAAATACTTAATCATCGTCATAAAATCTAGCAAGGTTTGATATTTGCTCTTATTTAGAATGACATTGGAAGCTTTCAATGCTTCAAACAACTGAACTTTATCCTCTTTACATATCGCTTCGATTTTACCAATAGTTACTTCGCCAATTCCACGTGTCGGGACATTAATAATTCTTTTAAAACTATGAATATCATTATCGTTTATGATTAATTTTAAATAAGCGATAATATCTTTCACTTCACGTCTTTTTAAATAGGAAACTCCACCAAAAACACGATAGGGTATTCCCATTTTAATAAAACCAAGTTCAAAATTTCTTAATATAACAGAATTACGATAAAGTACTGCAAAATCAGTCCAGGGAGTAGTTGTCGTTTTTAAACTGCGAACAGCATCGAGAACATAATTTACTTCATCCTTTTCCGATTCTGTTTGCACGATAATCACATCATCTTCTTTTCCTTTATTACGAGAAAATAATTCCTTTGGTTCACGGTTTTCATTGTTTTTAATCAATTTATTACAGCCATCAAGAATTGTTTGTGTTGAACGATAATTTTCTGTTAGGTAAAAAATTTGATGTTCAGGAAAATCGCGTTTGAATTGCGACATATTTTCATAGTTAGTTCCGCGAAAACTATAAATACTTTGATCATCATCACCGACAACAAATAAATTTCTACTCTTTTCTGTTAGCATCTTGATAATCTCATATTGAATAAGACTGGTATCTTGAAATTCATCGCATAATACATAGTGAAATCGATCTTGGTATTTTTGCAGTGTTTGAGGAAAATTGGTAAATATTTCCTTTGTTTTCAACAATAAATCCTCAAAATCCAATAAATTTAAACTCTTCATTTTATCTTCGTAGAGTTTAAAAATTTTGTTCTCCAAAGGATTATCAATCTTTTCTATACCAAAACACTTATTATAATTGATTGCTTTTTGGATATGCTTTGCTTTTCTCTTTTCTTCATTGTTTTCTTTTAGAACATCGGTGATAATTTTCAATTGTTCTTCTTCATCAATAATAGAAAAAGTACGACTATATCCTAAAACCGGGATTTCTTTTCGCAAGATTCTAGCACATAGGGCATGGAATGTACTAATTGTTGCATCGTATATTTCCGGTCCAACAAGATTGATTAATCGTTCTCGCATTTCGTTGGTTGCCTTGTTTGTAAAGGTAATTGCCAGAATATTAGCAGGATTAATCCCTTTTTCCTTTACCATGTAAGCAATACGAAAGGTTAGAGCTCTTGTTTTCCCACTACCAGCGCCAGCCGAAACCATGACAGGACCAGAGTATGCTAACACTGTCTTTTTTTGCTCTTCATTCAAATTGCTTAACATTCATTTCACACTCCATAACTATTTAATCGCTGATTTTAATGATACAATGCGGTTAAAAACTAATTTATTCTTTTTTGTTTCTTTATCAACAACATAATATCCATCTCGCACAAATTGGAAACGTTCCATAACAGAAAATTGCTTCTTACTTCCTTCAACAAAGCCTTTTTTGATGGTCCAAGAATTTGGATTTAATCGTTCCAAAAAACTACGGTTGTCTTCAGGATTGTCGATTACTAATGTTTCAAACAAATTGAAGGTAGCTGGTTTTGCTGTTGTTGCTTCAACAAATTGAATCGTTCCATTTGGTTTTCTTTCATTAAACCCGCTTCCGCTCTTTGTCCGTGGATCATAGGTACAATGTACTTCAACAATATTTCCATCTTTATCGTAAACTACCTCATTTGCTTTGATAAAATAAGCATGGAACAACCTTACTTCTAAACCTAAAGCTAAACGTTTGTAATGTTTATCCGGTTTTTCTAAAACAAAATCGTTTCTATCAATATATAAATTACGAGAAAAGGCAATTTGACGGGTTCCTAATTCTTCGTTTTCATTATTATTATTGGCTTCAAGGTATTCTATTTTTCCTTCCTCATAATTAGTAATCACTATTTTTAAAGGATCTAAAACAGCCATTAAACGATTCGTTTTTAATTTCAAATCTTCCCGAAGAAAATGTTCAAGCATATCGCCTTCGATTGTTGAGTTGATACGAGATAGCCCTGACGCCTTCACAAAATTTTTGATTGATTCTGGAGTATATCCTCTTCTAGCTAGACCAACTAAGGTAGGCATACGGGGATCATCATACCCTGTTACCTTTTTACTATTTACCAGTTCCCGTAAATATCTCTTGCTCATTACGGTATTGGTAATATTCAAACGTCCAAATTCGATTTGTTGGGGAACATGGGGCATTTCGCACTTCTCTACAACCCAATCATATAATGGACGATGGTTATCATATTCTAAACTACACAAAGAATGAGTAATCCCCTCAATTGCATCTTGAATAGGATGAGCAAAATCATACATTGGATAAATACACCATTTATCTTTAGTACGATGATGACTAATATATAAAATACGATATAAAACAGGATCACGCATATTGATATTAGGGCTCGCCATATCAATTTTAGCTCGTAAAACGCGTTCTCCTTCTTGGTATTTTCCCTCTTTCATGTTCTTAAATAATTCTAAGTTTTCTTCCACACTACGATTACGATAAGGAGATTCGATTCCAGGGGTATTGAAATCCCCCCGGTATTTGCTGGTTTCTTCTGGTGTTAAATCACAGACATAAGCAAGCCCCTTTTTAATGAGTTTTACTGCCAATTCATAAGTTTCATCAAAATAATCACTACCATACAATACCTTAGCAGGGTGATATCCTAACCATTCGATGTCTTTTTCAATTGCTTTTACAAATTCAACATCTTCTTTTGCAGGATTGGTATCATCAAAGCGTAAGTTTGTCTTTCCCCCAAAGCTGTTTGCTAATTCAAAATTGGTAATGATTGCTCGTGCATGTCCAATATGTAAATAGGCATTGGGTTCAGGAGGAAATCTAGTTACTATTGATTTCACTTTTCCACTTTCTAAATCATTAATCATAATTGTCTTTATAAAATTCGACATTTCTTCCATTGTTTTCACTTCCTAGTTATTATAATATCTTCTATGTTTTTTGCAGAGGCATACTTTTGATAAATATCAATAGCGAATTGTTTGTTTTCCTCGTGCATACTTGGACCAAAACAAATAATCATCAACAATATTTTTTTTGTTTCCTTTGTTACCATGGTTCTTTCTGTATCGCTTGTTGTTGAGCCAAAAGGCCCAATGTCATCTTCATAAACGGGAACATTACTGACATTTAATAGTCCTCGACCAATCCCGTAATATTCATCTGTTTCTTTTCCTATTCTTATTGTGATGTCCCCTTTGATTTTTTCATAGTCTAGTACAGCAACCGACCTTTTTGCCTCTATCGACAAAAGATTTCCCGCATCAACAACATTATTGATACGATATAAGCTGTTCCCTTTCACTAAACGTCTCAGCAAAGATTCACAAGCTAAACGGTATCGACTGGGATCTTTCCCCAGTTTTTTATAACCATCTCGAGCTTCTTTGATAAGAGGAATATTCAATACATCCTCTAATGAATATTCCCCCTTGATTTTTTCTTCATAAATTGTAATCATTTCTGATATTTTCTCACTATCCTCAACTTCAACATCCATCTTCATTGCAATGATAGTGAATGCAGGAATAATATCAGTTATTTCTTTGTTTATGGTAATTATCATTCTAGTTTAAACTTCTCTTCCTTTGTTCTTTCTAATTCAGCATTTTTTTCAGAAATTTCTGTCTTTAATTTTTCAATATTCAGTTTCAATTCTTCTTGCTTATTTTTAAGTTCTTTTATACTTTCTATTAATCTCGTATAATAAAGAACTTTTTCATTATTCCTCAAATTTTCCATTTTCTTCCGTGAAAATTCAATCTTTGCAATCAAATCTGACTTTAATATATCCAAATCTTCGAGTTTCGCTCTTAAACGAAGTACTTCTGATTTTTGATCAGGATTATTAGCTAGAGCATCAATCTTTTCTGTAACTTCTTGTGTCTGGTTAAGATTATCATGATACTCTTGTGTTAAATCTTCATTATCGCCGGCAATTTTTAAATAATTTACCACTGTTTCATCGGTCATCCTAATCTGCTTTTCTGCGTTGATGCGTTCTCCGTACTTTAGGTTAACTGTACCTAACAAACTAGTCAAATTATTGCACATGGTATTTTTTTCTTGGATTTCGTTTTCCAAGCGACGAATACTTTGATCAATATTTTGTTTCTTATCGCTTAAAATTTGTTCTTTGATTTCTCTATTTGTTTCTAATGCTTTACTAATAACTTGATTATTTTGCCATAAAGCTGTCTGTGTTTGTTGTTGGGCTTGATTTAACTCATTTAGTTGACGAATTAAATCTTCTCTTTCTTCATTTTTAACACTATAAGCCTTATCCTTTCCAATTAAATCGCTCTTCATTTCATTCAAATAATAATCGATGATTTCCTTTTCCGATTGATTTAATTGTTCTACTCGTTCATCATAGCATTGAACCAGATAATCATAGCGTTCTTTTAAGTCGACCAATTCACCACTTAATTTTTGCAAGCGATCTTCAAATAGTTCTAATTCGATTAATGCTTTTCCTCTTTTACTTAAATATGACTCTCGCCCTAGTGAAGTACGATCCGTCTGACCCGCATATTCTTTTTCTATTGTTTCTACTTTTTCTTTTGCATTCGCTACTTCAATTTTCTTTTGATTAATTTGTTGTTCAACTTGAATAATACTTCGATTAATGAATTTCTTCTCTTCTTCAAATGATTCATTTAATTCTTTTTTTATATTGCGGACACGACGAATTTTTCGTTTAAATTCAGGATCAATAATTTTTTCTTCGTTAATATCATTGAATTGTTGGCGAATCAATTGTAATTGTTGATCTTTTTGATAGATTTCTTGTTCTAGATTATGTATTCTTTGGTACATATCCTGATTTTTATTCATCACATATTTTTGATCATTATCTTCAAGAATACTGATTTCTCGTTTTTTAATCTGCAATATTTCATCTTTAATTTTCTTTATTTCTGCTTCAACATCGTATTTATCTTCTACTTTAACTTTTTCATCAAATAATGTCGGTTCTTCTATTACTGGTTTTTGACCAAGAACTTTCAATTCTGAATTTTCCTTTTCCAAAGTAGCAATAAATTCATCCTTAGCAAGCAGTTTTGCTTTTACATCGTTTAATTCATTGACATTTTCTTCATTAGCTTTCTTCAGTGTCTCCAAGTATGCTTCTAATTCAGAAGAAATATCCTCTCCACTTTTATCTAAAACAAAAATATCGTTATACTTTATCGATAATAATGTCGCTTTCTTTTGCTTTGCATCATTTAAAGATTCTTGTAATTTTGTTTTTTGTTCGGTTAATAAATGATTGGTTTTTTCTATTTCCTGTTTTTCTGCTTCTAATTCCGCTATCTTATTCTTAGCTTCCTCATATGAATTCTGTTGAGTGGCAAGTTCTGTTTCTTTTTCTGCTAATTTACTCGCACTATCTTCTCTTATCTCCTCAATATTTTTAATTAATTCTTGATTTTGGGTTTCTAATTCTACCACTTTTTTTGCAGTTTCTTCATATAATTTTTTCTGTTCTAGAAGTTCAGCTTCTGTTTGTTCATAATCGTTTTTATCCACTACTTGTGCAACTTGTTCTTTTTTCGTTAATTCTTGACGAAGCTCCTCAATAACAAGGTTAGCTTTCTTAAGTTCATCTTTTTGATTGTTTAACTCTTCATTAAGTTCTGTAAATTGCTTATTTAGATCATTTGACTTAGATAATAAATCTTCTTTTTCTTTATTGATTGCTGTTAATTTCTTCTCTAAATTTTGCTTTGTTTTTTGCAGTTCTTTTTTTTCTTGAGTGATTGCAGTCAATTGTTTCGACAATTTATTGACATTCTTATCCGCTTCGGCAATCATTTCCTTCATTTTTTGATTTTCCTGCATTAGAGAATCTATTTTTCCATAAGCATCTTCAAGTTCTTTATTTAACTGATCATCATATGATTCTTCATAATTAACTTCCAATTTAGACATTTTTTCTTTTAGATCCATTTCTTTACTTTGCGTTTTTTCTGCTTCGCTTTTGATGAATCCTTGGTCTAACAGTTTTTGCGCTTCAATTTTGCGGCGCATTTTTTCTTGAATGCCTAATTTCTCTTGTTTTTCTTTTTCCACTTCCTCTTGTAATTCTAAATCTTCTTTTATTATTTTTTCCGTTTTTGCTGGTTCTTCTTTTTCCTCAACTAGGAGTTCCTTCTCTTTTGCTTTTTCTTTCTCCTTAGCTAAACGTTCCTTTTCTTTTGCTTTTTCCTTTTCCTTGGCTAAACGCTCTTTTTCTTTTGCTTTTTCTTTCTCCTTAGCTAAACGCTCTTTCTCTTTAGCCTTTGCTTTTTCCTTGGCTAACCGTTCTTTCTCTTTTGCCTTTGCTTTTTCCTTAGCTAAGCGTTCTTTCTCTTTTGCCTTTGCCTTTTCCTTAGCTAAGCGTTCTTTTTCTTTTGCTTTCTCCTTCTCTTTAGCTAAACGTTCTTTTTCCTTTGCTTTTGCTGCATCAGAAAGAACAACCTTCTTTTCCTTTAGTTCAGGTTCTTTTTTAGCCTTAATTTCTTCGGTAGTAACTACAGTATTAGGTTTTTCAGTCATGGTCTCACCCTCTTTATTACTGATAATTGTTCGCTCACTAAACAAATAACGTTCTTTAGCATTTTTTTCATTAATTAGTCCTTTTTCGCTTCTTATCTTCAAATACTTTTTCCTGTTCTTTGAATCTTCGAGCAAGCTTCTTTTTATAATTTCTAGTTTTTCAGATTGGCCCTTGTCCCTAATCATTAGCCTCACCCCTTTAGAAAATAAATGTTTTAACTACCTCATAAATCACATAAACTACCACTGTTAACGTACCAGCAATGCTGAGTATTATCAATAAGGTTTTGAATAATAAAAGCCAGGTTTTTTTCTTTTTGAAATGGGAGCTTTTATCAATTATTGTTTGGGAAATGGTATCCAAAGTCTGATTACCTATCTTTCCTTCACAGACCAAATTTATAGCATAGGGAGCAAATGTATAATTTTTCTTTAAGACATTTGTCATATAATATGCTTTGGCTTTTTTAATTTTTTTCTCATATTCCTTGTCTAATATTCTTGTATTTCTTTCAAGTATATGTTGAGCACTATTCGTAATCTTTTTGAAATCTTGAATATTTACATTATAATATCTTGCATAGATTAAAGAAATTATGATTATATATAGACTTGAGTCCATAACTAATTTAATCCATGGTTTTTTTGAAAAAAGAGTGTAAAGAAGATTTTCCATTTGAACAAAAAAATTACCACCAAATGCCTTTACCAATAATCCGTTTGTTAAGCCATGAATAAAAACGAGAAGAATCAACATCAACCACAATAATAATATCATTCCCCATGAAAAAGGTTTGATTTTAATATCTGCAGAAGTTTCAATGACACTACTACCTTCAATGATTTTCTTTTCTTGAGTTTTCTTCACATCTTTTTCCCACAACAAAAATGCCTTCTTTGCTATTCTTCGCCTTCGATAGCGAGAATAAGTAGCATTTCTAATGAGATGCCCAAAAGCTTGATAATTCTTTTTATATTTTATACGATAATCCTCAATACTACTCACAATATACGGCGAATTCAAGGGGTCATAAAGAAATGGATTCCCTTTTAAAAATTCAATTTTGTCTAAATCGACAACATCTGTATCTTCACCCGACCATAAGGGATTATATAATTTTACTTGTGGATTATCTTTCATTTGTAATCTCCTGTTAATTCGTCAGATACACCTTTATTGCTGAATCGATATCCGTTGAATTTAAAATATCATCAATTAAGTTTTCCGCCAATAGATTCTTATCTAATAGGTTAAATAAAAACCCTGTATCTTTTGTAAATATCTTTTCTAAAACACTATATCTTGCTTTATCTGTGATAATTCCTAAATTGGACAAATCTTTTATCCTATTTAAACCGTTCTTGATGTCTTTAATAGTAACAACCTCTTCGTTTGTTTTTAGCACATATTCAAAAGCAAAATATTCAAAATATAAATCATGCCCTGACAACTCTTGTGAACTTAATGTATCACAAAAATAACTCGATAAAAGTATTTCCTCTTCCCAACTATGATTTTGAAAAAAATCACGATAACTTTGCCCTAAAACTAAACGAACAGGATATGAGTTTTTGGAATCAATCAAAAATATCTCTTCTTTATACTTGCTATGAACAGAAAAAGCTTCCTTCAACGTTTTAAACACTCTTTGTTCGTATTCACTTTTTTCTAATAAGTTCATATTTATGTATTCTTTTAAATATTCTTCAACAAAATCATCTATTGATGATGGATTTTGAAATAGTTGATTGAAAGTATCAACATATTCATTTATAGGATAATCATATAAAGTCTTTTTTGTTAATCGATATAGTTCGTTATGATTATTGAAATAAAATGACATAGAATTGTAAACTGCAAGAAAACTTGCTCGATCACTTTCCTTTACAAAGCAATCCAATATCTTTGTTTTATTGTTTTCTAACAACTCAAAAATTTCATTAAAAGTATAAGAACTAAAATCATTCTCTAATATTTCACCGATAAAATAAACATACCCTCTTTTCGCAAGTAGGTATTCATATTTTTCAAAAAAAACATCATACAACGAATTTTCTTTTTCATCTAATAATACATAGTAAAATAAGGTTCTCTTTTCCCCCATCTCCATTAATGTTAACACATAATCATCATCAATCTTAGCATTCTCAATTCTAGTTTGAGATGCCGGTGATAAATTAGGTATCATTTCATTACTGAAATAGGTGTTCAACTCTGCAAATTCATTTGCTAGGCTATCTAATTCTCGATATCCTGCTAGGGCCTTTGACCCATTCAATTCCTCAAAAGCATGTGTCCACGTTCTATATTTTTGTACATTATTATTTTGATATTGATTGAATAAAGAAATATCAAATACTTTCGTACTTGTTTTTGCCATTACATTTGCCAGTGGTTTTGATATACTAGTAATCATTGTTGTTCCTAAAACAAATAAAAGGAGCGTAAGATAAATATAGGTGTTCATAACGGATGAAACAGCCCCTAAAACACGCGATAAAACACTTGTCTTTTTTAGAATAATTTTTTCTTTGCTTGGTGAAAACAGTTTTAGAATAAGATAAATTAGTAAATATATTAAAAGGTAAAGAATAATTCCAACAAAAATACAGAAAATAACATTTTCATACTTAGCAATAACAAAGTGCTTTTCTAACCACAAGAAAATTTTCTCTTTTGATTGCCTAATAAAATTAATTTTCAATAGAAAATGAACAACATGCTCTAATGAAAAATGGAGAATGAAAAATGGTAATGTTAGATTAATAGTTTTTTTCAATTGACGACCAAAACCATAGTAGCTTCCAAATAGTAAGCCTGTTATGAAAACAATGATTGCTAGTATGTCAAAATTGAATGTCGCAAAAGACTCCATTTTTTCCACCGAGAACATCTTTCCTTGTACTATCTTTTTTTTATTATATCATTTATAATCTTTTTTTACAATCCTTTTATTAATTTACAAGGCAACAAAAAAAGCTGAATTTTTAAATCCAGCTTTTGCTTTTTTCTTTTTTTTAGTCTAATTCGTAAATCTGTTCATCATAAACTGACCAAACAGCATTGTTTTTATACATTTCAGCGCTTCCTTTTGGTACATAAATCTTAACATCTTCTGATAATCTGAATTTTGTAACTGAAGTGTTAATGCAATTTGGATTAACAACGTTCAATATCAATTTTTCTAATCCTGAACATCTATCAAAAGAATTTGAACTTGCAACAAGTAAAACTGGGCACGCCGCTATTGTTATTTTAACGGTTGCTTTTTTTGTTGGGTCAGCTGCTAACGAAGCAGTTATTGTTGCAGAGCCATTTTTAATTGCTGTTACAGTTCCTTTATCGCGGTCAACTGTAACTACATCGGGATTATTCACTGTCCAATAAACCAATTTTCCACTAGCTTCAGTTAAGCGAACAATATCACCAACATACATATTTCTTGCATTAATAATTTCAATACCATCTGTTGATGTTGAAGCGATCATTTCTTGACCATCACCGTACATCTCACTATCATCAACATTGATGGTTATTGTTTTTAATCCTCTACAACTAGCAAAAGATAATCCTGTATTTCCACCAATTGTTTTAACACTGTTAGGAATATTCACTGATTGTAATTTCTTACATTGATAGAAAGCATAATCTTCGATTGTTTCAACAGTATAAGGAATAGTAATTTTTTGAACTTTACTAGTCGCAATACTAATATTTAAAAATCTAATATATTTGTAAAAAGCATAACTCTTAATTACTTTTACAGGTGCTCCATCAAGTTCAGCAGGTATTTCAACATTTTTATCATTACCAATATATTGAACAATCGTGATATAGTCACCATTGACTTTATCATAAACATATTTATATTTAAATTTTTCATCTTTAGTGATTCGAATCGTTCTTTGAATCCATGTATCATTAGGTTTATTGCCTAATTCATCTTCTTCATAAGAAGTAATATTTACTGGCGCAGTAAAATTCCATACGTTCATTTCCCCTGATAAAAAGTAAACATCAAATTCTTTCGCCTCTGGGCCATCAGGAGTAACCAATGTTATTTTCACATGAGCGCTGGCGTATTTTTCCCATTTCTTATTAGTGGTAACATCGCTTTGTAGCGTGTATTTAAAGGAATCTGTTTTTAAAGACTCAATTCCATCAAAATATGTTGTCTTACCATCTTCATCTGTGTTTTCCTTGATAAATTTTGGATATGCTACGCTTGATGTTGAGTAAAATGCACGGGCAACTGCCTCTAAGTCTTTGTTATTTACTGCCTCAACATAAGCATCCCACAAATCTTTGGCTTCTACTTCTTCACTACAACCAATTGAAAAAGTTAAAGTAAAAACTACAGCGAATAATAAGAATAATATTTTTTTCATTTTTAATTCCTCCATATGTTTTTTGGATTAAAGATTATCTTTTATTATTTGATTACTATACGTAATTATACAATAAAAGGCTTATTAAATCAACACTTTTTTAAATCGTTTTCAAAACGGTATTTGAAATAGCCAGCAACAGCAATCATAGCCGCATTGTCAGTACAATATTTCATTTTGGGAAAAGTCAATTTTACATTTTCCAATTTGTTTACTGCATCAGTTAACGATTTTCGCAATCCTTGATTAGCAGCCACACCACCAGCAACGACAATTTGTTTCACTTTATAAGTTTGTGCTGCTTTAATAGTTTTATCTACTAATACTGTTACAACACTACTTTGAAAGGAAGCAGCCAAATCTGCGACATTGATTGGTTCATTTTTCATATTACATTTGTTAATAATATTTAAAACCGCTGATTTTAATCCTGAAAAAGAGAAATTATAACTGTCTTTATCGAGATAAACAAAAGGTAATTTATAGGATGGCTTTCCTGTTTGCGCCAGTTGATCAACATACATTCCTGCAGGATAATCCAGTCCCATTACTCTACCGACTTTATCATATGCTTCCCCTACTGCATCATCTAAGGTTTGCCCTAAAATTTCAAATTGGTAATGCTCTTTCATGAGTACTAACTCAGTATGACCACCTGAGACAACCAGTGCTAATAGTGGAAAGTGAAAATCACTTTCGATATAATTTGCATAAATATGACCATCGATATGATTCACATCAACACAAGGAATATTATGAGCTAAAGCAAAAGCTTTGGCTGCATTAATTCCTACTAACAATGAACCGATTAATCCTGGTGTTGTAGTTACCGCAACTAAATCAATCTCTTTCGGAGTAACCTTGGCATCCATTAAGGCTTGTTCGAAAACATAAATCATCTTTTTTACATGTTCTCTACTGGCAACCTCAGGAACAACACCACCAAATATTTTATGAATATCTATTTGTGTATAAATAGCGTTCGCTAAGACTTCTTTTCCATTCCTTACTATTGCGACACTGGTTTCATCACAACTACTTTCTACACCCAACACTAACACCCAATCACCTCAATTCTTTTATCATTACCAAAGCATCTTCAAGATCTTTATAATATTTTTCTCTTCGATAAGCAACCTTAAATCCATATTTCTCATAAAGACTGATCGCTATTAAATTATGTTCTCTAACTTCTAAACTGATATTCGGCACTTTAGACATTTTGCATAGATTAATAGCAAATTCCAAAATCATTGAACCATAACCATGATTTTGGTATTCCTTGTCCACATAGAAATTTACTATTTCTGCTCGTTCACTTTCAATCCATAAACCGATATATCCTTTTACTTGATGATTAATATCAAGAACAAAATAATAGGCGTAAGGATTTAAAGTCAATTCTGAATAAAGCATATCGTATCCCAATGTTTCTTTAAAAATCCTTTTTTCACCTTCTATAACAGCGGGAATGTCAGCTATTTTCATTTCACGGATTTGATATTTCATGTATTTGCCTTTCTTAGATAATTAGGAACTAAAGCTTTTAAATCTATCACTTCATTTTGGGCTAGTTCAATGATTTTAAACGCAGAGAATTTAAAACTTTTCTCATCAATTATCTGATAGCCACCTTCTTTTATTTGCTTAATGAAATCTTCGGCTAAAACAAAGCAATCATCAGCAAGCACCGAATACTTACCCTTTCTAATTTCAACAATTCTCGTATACAAATAATCCTTTTTCGCAACGCTTGTAATTGCATATTTCCCATCAATATGATAATAACCGCTAGCAATCACATCAAGACTACTAATCGTATATAAAGGAATATTTAGTGTCCAAGCAAACATTTTTGCGATAATTGTACTGACTCTCAATCCAGTATATGAACCTGGTCCAATGCCAACGATAATTTTTGAAAAATCTTTTACTTCTAAACGGTGTTCATTTAGACCTTCCTTGATTACATTTAAAAGATTTTCTGAATGATTATTAGGTGTTTTCAAAAGTTTTTGAAAAATCTCTTTCTTCTCATCAATAAAAGCAACATATAAAAAACTTGTTGAAGTGTCAATTATCATTGTCCTCATAAGTTAACCTCTTTTAATAAATTGATGTATTGTTGTGCTTTGGCCTCGATTTCTACAATTCTTACCGTATCACCAGATTGTTTAATCATCACTTTTAGAATATTTTCAGGTAAAATATCACTTATATTGTTTGCCCATTCAATGACGCATACTCCCTTAGCCTCAAAATACTCTTCTAAATAGTCATCTCCACTGTCATTATTCAAACGATATACGTCCATATGATAGAGTGTTAAACGACCATAATGTATTTTCATAATTGTAAAAGTAGGACTATTGATGATTGTTGAGATACCTAAGCCTAAGGCAATTCCTTTTGTCAGAGTTGTCTTCCCCACTCCCAAGTCTCCTTCAAGCGTGATAACCATATTTTCTTCAACAAGTTCCCCAATTTTTTTCCCCAACTCAATCATTTGTTCAGGACTTTTAATTTTAAACTCTTTTTTCATAATTACACCATTTTGATATTATCCATATTAAGGATATCATTTATAATATTTTTTTATCTTATTTTGTAACGTAGAACTTTCCATACAAAGCTATTTTTTCATTAACCGAATCTACCATTATTTCCCGAAGCAGGATCGATGTTTTTGTTATTTCCTCCCCATCCATAAACGGGTAATAGGTTTTTTCGAATAGATAGTCAATAGTTCCTACTCGATATCTTTTATCGCTTTCCACGCGGACACCATTAATATAATAGGACTGTCCACTCTTAGTTACATTATTACTAAAATACAACCCATTATTCATATAGTTAAGAATTTTTAATAATTCTCTTCCTAATATTGTTGTCCTACATATTGTATTTTCAAAGGGCATTATTTCAAAAATATCACCATAACTTACATTATCATTGGCATAGATGGGAAAGGCACTACTGCGAACTCCTCCAGAATTTACAACTCCAAGATCAGTTCCCATCTTTTCTTGAATTACAGTTGCCATCCATATTCCTGCAATATTTTTATAGATATTTTCACCAGCAACTCCCAATATAGATTTAGCTTCATCAATATAGCTTTGATATTTGCTCATCAAATCATTAATTGCTTGATTTTCTTGAAAACAAACACTACTAGCTTTGATATTTTCACTAGAAACATCAATAACTTCCCTTGTTTCCTTATCAATTTCTAAGGTAATTTTTCCTATATATTGACCATTTGAACCTGATTGAACATAGGGTAATGGTACTTGTCGATTATAATTTAATTCGCCATAATACTGTTGATGTGTATGACCATTAATTAATACATCAATTTTTTCATCACCTGTTAGTGACGATAATTTATAGTTGATTTCCGCTGTATCAAGATGTGCTGCGACAATGACAATATCACAATTTTCTTCATTTCTGAGAATTTTTGCGTATTTTTTGATTGTTGAAAACTCATCAGTAAAAACATAATCTTTTACATGTGAGGCAAGAATATCATTGATTTGATCACTACCCAATAAACCGATAATGCCAATTTTAAGATTTCCCCGATCGATAACCGCATAAGGATTTGCCCATTCAACTAATTCATAGTTGTGTTTATAGCACACATTTGCTGATAAAAAAGGAAAAGATGCTTCTCCATTTTCTTCGTTTTCGTCAAAGAAGACTTTTATTTGATCAACTCCCCAATCAAATTCATGATTCCCAAGCGTCATTGCATCAAAACCAATTATGTTCATCGCTTCAACAACAACTTTCCCCCTAGTCATTGATGATACTGCTGTTCCTTGAAAGATATCACCAGCAGAAATAATGATTGTAGATTCCGGATTTTTTTCTTTTTCGCTGATTAAATAATTGCCTAATTTAGAAATACCTACTTTATCTCCGTCTTCTAATAGAGCACCATGAAAATCATTAATTGAATAGATTATTAATTCATCAATAGTAGATTCACCAATAATCGGTTCATCAATAATAGACTCATAACAACCCACTAAAAAAACAGCAATAAAAAGTAGTGATAAATAACTAATTATTTTTTTCATTATCATCTTTCCTTTCGACTATCAAATTTCTTTCTTTCACTAGTGTTAAGAATTTTCTTGCGTAAACGGATATTTTTAGGGGTAACTTCCAATAATTCATCATCATTTATATACTCCATACACACTTCTAGGGGCATAATTCTTGGCCTTTTTAAAACAACAGTCATATCTTTTGAAGAACTTCTTTGATTTGTTTGTTGTTTGGCTTTCACAACATTAACCGCCAGGTCTTCTTCTTTATTACATTCACCAACTATTTGCCCTTCATAAACATTCTCATTTGGTTCAATAAATAATACACCGCGATCTTCAATTTGTCCAATTCCATAAGCTGTTGTTTTACCTTCATTGGTAGCAACCAAAACCCCTAGTTTTCTATTACCAACCAAACCACCTTCCAAAGGACGGTAATCCAAAAAAATATGGCTCATTGTTCCATAACCTTTCGTACAGGTCATAAAATCCGTTGTTACACCGATTAATCCTCTTGAAGGCATAGTATAAATTAATCGTGTTTGGGAGATATCATTTGTCATAGATTCTAGTATCCCTCCCAAACGTCCAATTAATTCAATTGTTGGTCCAGTATATTCATTAGGTATATCTATTTGTACATATTCAAACGGTTCATACATTTTACCATCAATTTCTTTAATGATTGGTTTAGGTTTGGCGACTTGAAATTCATATCCTTCACGACGCATATTTTCAATGAGAATTCCCAGATGAAGTTCTCCTCTGCCAGAAACAATCCATTCATCATGATAACCACTTTTTTTCACCCGTAAGCTAACATCTTTTTGCGTTTCTCGATATAGTCGCTCTTCTAATTTTGTTGAAGTGACAAATTTTCCTTCTTTGCCAGCGAAAGGTGAATTGTTAACAGAAAAATACATTTCTACCGTCGGTTCACTGATTCTAATTGGTGGCAAGGATTCTTCATATCCCACTTCACAAATTGTTTCGCCTACATTTATATCCGCCAATCCTGCTACAGCAACAATATCTCCAGCATAAGCTTCTTCAATTTCAGTGCGATGAAGACCTAAAAAGCTGAATAATTTTTGTATTCGAAAACTTTTAATTGAACCATCTAATCGCATACAAGAAACCATGGTGTTTGTTCTCATGGTGCCCTTTTTAATTCGTCCAATTGCCATTCTTCCAACGTATTCATTATAATCAAGTAACGCACCTTGAAATTGTAAATGACCATCCTTTTCAACACTTGGTGCTGGTATCTCTGAAACGATTAAATCTAAAATAGGATTCATCGTTTCTCTTTGTGTTGTAATATCACTAGATAGACTAGATGTACCATGAGTTGCACTGGCAAAAACAACTTTAAATTCCAATTGATCATCATTAGCACCTAATTCAATAAACAAATCTAACAATTCATCTACAACTTCATCAGGACGTGCAGAATCTTTATCCACTTTATTGACGACCACAATCGGTTTTAAATTGTTTTCTAAGGCCTCTTTTAACACAAATCTTGTTTGTGGCATAGCCCCTTCATAGGCATCAACAACGAGAACTACACCATCTACCATCTTCATAATCCTTTCCACTTCACCACTAAAATCAGCATGGCCAGGAGTATCCAAAATATTTATTTTACATCCTTTATACATTACTGCAGTATTCTTTGCAAGAATAGTAATTCCTCGTTCTCTTTCAATATCATTACTATCCATCACTCGATCTTCAATTGTTTCTCGCGACTCTAGCGTTTCAGATTTTTTTAATAATTGGTCAACCAAAGTCGTTTTCCCATGATCAACATGAGCAATAATTGCTACGTTTCTAATTTCCATTTTTTTTCCTAACTAAAATGAATTTCTTTCATTTTCAACTTTTTATAAAATTCTTTTTCATGTGATACCAAAATCACTGTTCCCGGATAATTTTCAATGCTTTCAAACAAAGATTCTTTTGCTATTTTATCAAGATGATTGGTCGGTTCATCTAAAATCAACAAATTAGAATCTTCCAAACTGAGTTTAGCAAATCTCACTTTTGAAATTTCTCCACCACTCAATTTATTGATAGGTTTAATCACCAAATCACTAGTAATCCCATAACGATTTAACAAACTCCTAACATCTTTATCATCCATTTTTGGATAAGTATCTTTAATGTAATCAAAAGGAGTAACATCTCCTCTCTCATCCATTTCCTGAGAATAATAAACAATTTTATTATATTCAGGCATTTTTATAGTGCCTCCTAAAGAAGGAATCAATCCTAAAATTGTTTTTAGGAAAGTTGTTTTACCAATACCATTTTTACCTGTTATTACTACTTTTTCTCCGAACATAATCTTCATATTAATTTCTTTAAGTATTGGAGTAGTATAACCAATTAATAATTTCTTGACTATCAAAGCTTCACTATTAAATGTATGAGTAAAAGGAAAAATGAACTTCACTTTCCTTTGTTTGGTTGGTTTTGTCAACACTTCAATTTTCTCTAACATTTTTCTTCTGCTTTGAGCTTGTTTGGTTGTTGAAGCACGAACAATATTCCTATCAATAAAATCTTGTGTTCTCTTAATGAATTTTTGTTGAGCATTATATTCTGCTTCATATTGCTTATCATGCATATCTTTTTGTAATAAATAAGCATCATAATTTCCTCGATAACGGGTCAGTTTCTTATTCTCAAGAGCACAAATCACATTGCACACGCCATTTAAAAACTCTGTGTTATGGGATATCACAATAAAAGCATGGGTATAAGTAGACAAGTATTTTGTTAACCATTCTACGTGAACAGCATCCAAAAAGTTTGTAGGTTCATCTAGTAACAATACATTTTTCTCTTCTAACAACATTTTCGCAAGAAATATTTTTCCTTTTTGTCCACCACTTAAATTCTTTAAAATCCAGTTTTCATCATAATTTATTCCTAAACCATTAATTACATTAGCAATTTTTGATTGAATCATATAAAAACCTTTTTGCTCTAAATATTCTTGAATATTATACGCTTTGTTTAAAATTCGGTCATATTCATTTTCTAAAGCTGTTTCTAAGCTTTTATATAACGCATTCATTTCTTTTTCTTTTTGAAATAGTTCTTCATAAACTTTATACAAATAATCCTTAATTGTTAATGAATCATAGACTTTTAAGTGTTGATCAAGATAACTAAAGTCAACACCATTCACCCAAGATATTTTTCCTTCGTCAGGATCAATACGATGGGCAATAATATTCAGAAGTGTTGTTTTTCCTACACCATTTGCACCGATTAATCCCATATGGTCTTCACGATATAAGTTAAATTCTAGATTATTAAAAAGTGTTATATCATTGTAACCAAACTTCAGATTGGTAATTTCTAAAATGCTCATAATCAGCACCTCAATTTACAAGTTAATTATTATCATTAAATTACAATATTATACAAATACTATTTATAAAGATGCGAATTTCCCTCGTTTTGCTAAGCGTTTTTTTCCTATTTGGATATTCTCTTTATAAACAAAAAATAAAATTTTCCATCTTCCGTTTCCCATGGTGTCTTAACTGGACCGAGATTTTGATATCCTAAAGTACGATACATTTTCATCGCCTTAACATTATCATTTCTAACCAATAAATCTATTTGTGTTTCTCCTTCTTTTGCAAGAAGTTTTTCTGTATTTTGAAAAAGTTTTGTCCCATAACCTTGGTTGCGATATTCCGGATGAATCATAAACAGGTGAAGCGTTAATGTATTCTCATGCCAATTTGATTTTTCAGCACCAATAGAACCGATAATTTTTCCTGATACTTCCAGAACAAAAAGAAGATTATTTTGATAATCTTCCAAAAAATTATCATATACAGGATAATATTCATTCCATAACGGATATGTCTTTTTAACAAATTCACACAATTCAACAATTTCTTTCAAGTCCTTTTCTTGAGCTCTACGAAAACTACTTTGATTATCCATTTTATGATTTCCTTTTGCTTTTTTCTTTTATATCCGTTAAATATGCCCAACGCTCTAACTTATCATTTAATGTTTTTTCTACTAATTCTCTTTGTATATACAATTCTTTTGTTTTTGAATAATCGTTTCCTGATGCTTGAATTAGCTCATCAATATCTTTCATTTGATATTCTAATTCTGTAATATGATCTTCAATAGTATCTAATTCTTTTTGTTCATTATAAGTTAATTTAGGTATCTCTTTTTTACTTTCTCTTGGAGAAAAGCTCTTTTTTTCTTCCTTCTTTTCCTCTTCTTTTACATTATTCAAATAATCGCTATACCCACCTAAATACTGATAAAAGATTTTGTCTTCTTTTAGAACAAACACTCGATTTACAACTCGATCTAAAAAATAGCGATCATGGCTAACAACGATGATTGCTCCGGAAAAAGCTTCCAAGTAGTCTTCCAAAATAGTCAGTGTTGTAATATCTAAATCATTTGTTGGTTCATCCAAAAGCAGAACATTAGGAGCAGACATTAGTATTCCTAGTAAGGACAATCTTCTCTTCTCGCCTCCTGATAAATTGCCAATATAGCTATGTGGATTTTCAAATAAAAAGTTCTCTAACATTTGACTTGCAGTAATATAGCCTTTTTTTGTTTTCACCATTTCTGCGATATCTTTAATATAGTCAATTGCTTTTACATTATCGTCTAGTTTTTCATTGTTTTGAGAAAAATATCCGATTTTTACTGTTTCGCCGATGATAACTTCTCCACAATCTGGAATTTCTTCTCCCACGATGATTTTTAAAAGAGTTGTTTTTCCACTACCGTTTTTACCGATAATTCCAACTCGATCTTCCCGATCCAGCAAGAAAGAAAAGTCTTTAAATATTTCTTCTTGATAGCTTTTACCAACCTTAACTAATTCAATGGTCTTTTTTCCAAGCCTTGTTTTAGCACTCTCCATTACAAGTTTTTTCTCAACAACTTTTTTTTGACTGATTAGATTCTCATATTTTTCAATTCTTTTTTTATCTTTGCTCGTTCTAGCCATTGCCCCTCGGCTAATCCATTCATATTCTTTCCGAATAAGTGCTTGAAGTTTTCTCTCTTTGGATAATTCTTGTTCAACTATACTCGCTTTCAACGAAAGATATTTTGAATAATTAGCCTCATAGGTGGTTAGCCTACCCTTGTTTAATTCAATAATTTTGTTTGTTATCCTATCTAAAAAATAACGGTCATGGGTTACCATGAGAATTGCTCCTGTATATTTAATTAGATATTTTTCTAGCCATAAAATGATATCACTATCCAAATGATTGGTTGGTTCATCCAAGATTAACATGTCAGATGGCGTAACCAAAGCCTTAGTTAGAGCGACTTTCTTTTTTTCTCCACCTGATAATAAAGCTATTTTTCGATGATAATCAAAAAGCTCTAATTTTGTTAGTAAGGCTTTCACTTCATGTTCCTGATATTCTTGATTCTTCTTGTTGCTATCCTTCATAATCCATTCAAGAGGATATGCATCTTCATCTAAATCCAATTCCTGTGGTAAATAACTTACTTTAGTTTCCCCGATTAATGTTACTTCACCCGTTTCACTTTCAAGTTTACCAGAAATTATTTTCAACAGTGTACTTTTCCCACAACCATTAGCACCAACGATTCCTATTTTATCTTTTTGATCAATACTTAAAGTTATATGGTCTAAAAGGATTTTATCGCTATATGTCTTTTGGATATTCTCAGCAATTAGTAGCATAATTCCACCACTTTCTAAAATATTATAACACATTCGCTTTAGAATTTAAATAAAAAAATAGAACCTATAGTCAGTTCTATTTGCAATTTTGGTTTGCTTCAATCAATTCTAAGAAACCAGCATTTTTCTTTAGTTTGAAAAAAATCAAATTTCCTAATACCATTACGACAACTGCTTCGCCAATAACTACGGATATCATTGATAGGAAAAAAGGCAAATCTAAAACATAAAAAAGTTCTAATCCAATAATAATCCCATTAAAAACGACTGGATAAATACTAGCAATTAATAAATTCTTTGCTTTCATCACACATAAAACAGAAAAAACTGTTGCTAGGGTTCCAAAGATGACATCGACAATTCCTAAAGGACTAAAAAAGTTAGCAATTGCACACCCTAAGACAAGTGCTATTCCATAGTCTTTTCTAAAAAAACATAAAAGGATTAAAATTTCTGCGATTCGAAATTGAATATCCCCATAAGATATAAAACTAAGAACTATTGTCAGGGTAACATACAAGGCTGTAATAATTGCTAACCTAATAATTTGATAAATTCTACTCCTTGTTTTCATTTTTATTCTCCTTGTTTTTTTAAGAGATGGTTATGCAAGGAACATCTCATTGCTTGTATATTGTACCATATTTTTATGTATAAATCTAGATATTCTCTCTAAATAAGAAACAGTTAAGATATAGGACTAGATATCAACAGCCATATATCAAACCCTAAAAGTTAACTATATCTTTTGGTTACATTAATTATATCTAAATATCATTGACAAATGTAAAGTGAACATCAAAATAATTATTAACTTCCATAAATAAATAAATTTCTTACTATCGTTTTGTTTACATAGCTTCTATTTTTTCTAAATTCAATCAAAATTTGTTTCAAAATAACATTATTAAATTCAAATTCATTGATATTCTTATCATTGTTATTTACTGATTTTAATAAATTCCAACTTGTTCCATCTATACTATATAGAATATCATAATCAGAACATATAGAATTAATATATTTGCTATATTCTATTGATATTTTTCTCACATTATATATTTTTGGAAATTCAATTTTCAACCAATGAACATTATCGTTTACTTTACTAACCCAATAATTATTATCAGCAATATAGTCCTGTTTGTATAAAAAGCAACTAGCAGAATACTCTACCCCATTTTCATCAACCATATTGCTATCAGTTGTAATGCTAGTCCCTGTAACAAATAATAAATTATTTTCTATTATTTTTTCATTTTTATTATTATTTTGTTTTTTTAAAAAATCTAATAATAAACTATTGTTTTGTATTAACAAATTTATAAATTTCAATAAATTTTCTTTATCAAATTCGCTATTTTTTACAACCTTTTTTGTAATCGCATTGATAATATTTTGCCTTATATTTAGGAACTCCTCAAAAATATCACCTTTATATCCATTAATGTCAAATTCGTTATACAAAAAAATTGAGATGGCATAAATTGATTGCAAATAGTTTCGATGATATTGTTCTTTTAGAAATTTTTCATCATAAGCTTCATTATCAATCATATTTAATATTTTACAAATTAATTGGTCGTCTTTTTTTTCAACAACTCAACAAGTAAATTATATGTGCTTATTTTCAAATCATAAGAAGATATATTATCATTTTTTTTAATAATTTCTATACAATTTTTTTCATATTCATTAAATAATATATAATTTTTATTATAAATTTCATTTATCATTTCATAAGTTAATTGATATTCCATAAATGGATGTGACTTAAAAATTTTATAATAAAAATCTTTATTTATACTATTTTCTCTAATATATATAATTTCTTTCTCATCATCATATCCTGTTATTAGTAAATTGTGTCTTAAGTATTTGCTAGCATCTTTTTTATATGAAATAGAAAAAAATAAAGTATTAGTCGCAACTAAAAATAATATTGGGTACCCTTTATCTATATTATCCTTAATTACATTTATCAAGTCATTATTCTTTGTATGTATTTTTTCTTTTTTTAGACCAAAATTTTGCAAAATAATGTTTTGAATTTCATAATTGTTATATTTAGACCAATTTGTGTAAATGCTCCATTGTGCACAATATATCCTTAAAAATTCTTTATTAAATACACTTGAAGCACCAGCGATTTTGTAATCTAAACAATTATTAATTTCTATACTGTATTCATTTTCAAAATTTTCAATTATTAGTTTTCTCATAGTTCATCCTAAAGCTTCTCATTTTTGTATGTGAAAGTTCATCATACTTTCAATGTGTTTTCTTATTTTTTTTCTATCTGTTTTACCATTTGAATTTTTTGGAATTTCAATAAAATGAAAATATAAAGTAGGAATTTCATAATCTATCAAATAATCTTTTAATATATTTTTTATATGCAACTCATTCATTTTTTCACCAGTATATGCACAGCAAATAATATATTTATCTTTTAGTTTATTATAACATTTTAAAATAACACAATCATCAATTCTAAATAATTCTAACATTTTATTTTCAATGAAATACGGATATATCTTATGGGAATTTAACAATATAACATCATCTAATCGATTAACAATATATAATTCATTATTTTCATCAACATATCCTATATCTCCAGTACGTATCCATATTTCTTCATTATTTTCTTTATAATTATAATTCAATGCATAACAAGGAGTTTTTACATATACTTCTCCATGCGTATAATAGCCACAAGAAATTTTGTTATTACAAATTATTTTTATTTCTACTCCTTCTAATGGAATACCAACAGAAGTTTTTGTGCAATGTGTTATATCCTGCATTGTAACTCTAGGTCCTGCTTCAGTCAAACCATACATATTAAATAGTTTTATATTTGGCAACAATTCTTCTATTTTCACAATATCATTTAAATATAATTTGTCACCACTTGAAAATATTTTTGACAAATTATATAAAGAATATTTTTTCTTACTACATTCAAGTATAAATAGTTTTAAAATGCTTGGATTAATGCACATTACACTAATTTTGTATAATTCTATATTTTTTAAAATAATTCTTGGCGGTAAAATCAATGGTCCAATATATAATTTAATATTAGTTTTCAAAGATACTAGTAATTCTCCAACTAAAGTAGATGAATGACTAAATTTTTTAATTATATACAAAGAATCATTTTGTTTTAAACCCATCTTATTTATAATCATATCAGCATTCAAATTAATGGCATTATGAGACATAATAATTCCTTTATAGCTACCTGTTGTTCCTGAACTAAAAATAACTACTGCAGGATTATTATTATAATTCGGAGCAAATAAAGAATAAATATATTTAGGTACAAGTAATACATCATTACAATTGGAATCATATTTAATAAAAGATATATCTATATTATCAATTTCATTTGATTTTATTAACTTTTTATCAATATAACATTTTTTTGTGCTATATTCTTTTAGCATATTTATAATAGAAAATATTGGTGTTCTATAATCAATTAAAACTGCACAATCTCCTTCTTTCCATATTTCTAATAATAATTCTATATATTCTAGAGAATTTTCTCCTACTAAACCAATAAAAGCCATTCTAACTCCCTCCTATCAGTATATTCAATATTTATAATTATTAGCTTGTTTACTAAACATTTTTTTATATAATTTATCATTTTTCATTAGTTCTTCATGATTTCCCTCTTCTGCGATTACGCCATTGTTAAAAACAAATATTCTATCACAAAATCTACAACTAGCTAATCTATGAGAAATAAAAATTGAACATCTATTATCAATTATATTTCTTATACTATTATAAATTTGAAATTCTGATATTGGATCTAAAGCACTTGTTGGTTCATCTAATATAATTACATCACTTTCCTTATATAAACTTCTACAAAAAGCTATTTTTTGTAATTCACCAGTTGAAAATTGAATACCTTTTTTATCAAACCATTTATTTACATATGTTAATTCTTTATTAGGTAAATTATTTATAAAATCACATAAATCTAATTTTTCAAAAACTAATTTTAATCTTTCTTCATCATAATCATTAAAGCATATATTATCTTTAATGGAAAATGACATTATTTTATAATCTTGAAAAATCGTTGACAACCTATCAATATATTCACTATAAATATATTCATTAATATCTATACCATTAACTAATATAATACCTTTATCGGGATTATATAATCTACACAATAACTTAATTACAGTTGTCTTTCCACTTCCATTTTCACCTACAAAAGAAACTATTTCATTTGAAGAAAATTTCAGGTTAAAATTCTTTAAAATATATTTTTCAGTTCTAGGATATTTAAACCATACATTCTTAAACTCTATCATTTCAATTTTATCAATTTGTTTTTTTCCGCTTTTAGACTCCGTTTTTTCACTCATGAAGTCAATAAAATTTTTTTGATACGTACAATCAGTCAAATATTGATTTAATGTATATACTAGTTGAGTACTTGCATTATCAAACACAGTAATAGAATTATATAATAAAATTAAAGTAGCAATTTCAATGCTTTTGTTATAAAAAGAAATTAACAGCATTATAAACATTAAACAATTTTTTATTATATAATTAGTAATATGTCCATAACACTCTAAAGATGTAATTTTTTTATATAATTTTTTATTTTCATTAAAAATATTATTATTCAATTCATCACATTTTTTATTTATCACCTTATTATTATTGAAAAGTCTTAAATTTTTTTGATACTCAAAATTATATATATTTTTATTATAGAAAAACTGCCTACGAGATAATCTAACAATTGATCTATTGTATGATTCATTAATTTTTTGTTGTCTATTATATAATAGACCATTTATTATCAAACATATTATACATAATATAATAATATAAAATCCTTTAGTTATTAAAACTATACTAAATATTCCTACTATTGTTATCATATTTGATAATATATTGCGTATTGTATAAATTATTGAATATATACCTCCACTATATTCAAATAAACTCTTTTTCGCGTAACTTATTTTATCACAAAATTCTGGATCTTCTATATATTGATAGTCAAATGTTGATATTTTATTATTAAACAATTCTTCAATTTTAAATGTTGCTTTTTGAGCAAAGTTTTGATTTAATATATTTAATAAAGTTGTAAAAATATTTATTAATAGAAAAATCATTCCAAACAAAACTATAAATTTAATAATTTCATTTAGATTTTTTTGCTCCATTAAATATACAATTAGTTGCTGAATAAAAAACAATTTAAACAAATGAGCAACTGCTGTAAAAATACTATCCAGCAACATAAATAATATAAAAAACGGATTGTTCCTCAATAATAATGGAATAAAAAATTTAATATTATTATACATTATTTTATATTTTTTAATCATTTTTCACCTCTTGATAAAGTTTAGATTGAGTTTCAAAAAGTTTTTTATATAGAGTGTCAAGTTGCATAAGCTCAAAATGATTACCTGCTTCAATCAATTTTCCATTTTCAAACATTAAAATTTTATCGCAAAATTTAGTTGCTGATAACCTGTGTGTAATAAAAATTGTAGTCCTACGATTAATAATATTATCGAAATTTTCATAAAATGAAGCTTCAGCCAACGGATCTAAAGCACTTGTTGGTTCATCTAAAATAATCAAAGAAGATTTTTTATAAATAGCCTTTGCAATTAATATTCTTTGTGACTCTCCACCGGATAAATCTATGCCTTCATCATAAAGATTTCTAGATAAAATTGTATCATATCCACTCTTAAGAGATTTTATTTTTTCTTCTAAACCTACTAATCTAATAACATTATTAATTTTATTTATATCTAGATCATCGTTATCAATAATATTTTCTAATATTGTAAACGGAAACAAAACTAAATCCTGAAATACAGGAGAAATTGCTCTCCACAAACATTCTTTTCTTATATCTGTAATATTAACCCCATTTATATATATTTCTCCTTTTGTTGGTTTATATAATCCACATATTAATTTAACAAGTGTTGTTTTACCTGCACCATTAATCCCTAGCAATGCTATTTTATCCTCATTTTTAATTGTAAATGATACATCTTCCAATGCATAATCATCCTGTAGATAATATTTGTAATAAACATTTTTAAATTCAATATTAAATGTGGATAAATCAATATCTTGTCCAACAGAATCTTCCATATCAAAAAAATTACTAAAACTAATATAATCATCTACAGATAAACTACTTTTATATATATTGCCATAATTTATAACTAACTTGCTAATCATACTTATTAAAATTGTTACCGAGGCAATAGAAAAAGTAAAATCCGAAATAGGCATTCCTTTTACTACATCTAAAACTAAAAAAATGTACATTGAAACCTCTAATACAAAATTCAAAAAATAAACTAAAAAGTAAAAAATAAAACTAATTCTATGGTTATTATCCACCAAACCCATATAATTTTTTACAGATTTATTTCTTTCTTTTTTTATATAATTATAAACATCATATAATCTAACATCTTTAGCAAAACCTATATTTTGAGCAACCGAATTGCAATATATTATTCTCCTATTGTGTGGCGGTAATTTTTCTTTTAAATTTCTACTTCTTATTTTTTGTTTGTTTTTTTCTAAATAAATTTTTAATAATGATACAGCTATTACTATAAAAACAAAGTAAACGTTAATTTCAACAATAATTATTCCTGATATTAAAAAAGAAATTATATAACCTAAAACATCTATAAATTGCATAGTCAATCCAAACATTCCACTGTAAGTTTTTATACTTGCATTTGCTAATTCATACATATCTTGTATTTCAGGTCGTTCTAAGAATTCATAATCAATTTTAATAGTGGATTCATTAAATTGTTTTAATAATTTTGTATTAATCACTTCTATATCATAATTAATAGAATTTTTCAAAATACATTCTATTATACTTGTCATCATACAAAATATACTTAAAAAAAGTAACTCATATATGATTTCATCAATTGATAAATTATTTTCTATCCCATGCAAAAATCTTTTAAGAATAAGAGGAACTGTAAAAATCAACAATGAATTTATTATCATATTAATTATTTTTTTCAAAAAAAAGTATTTTTTTATAGTTCTTATTATTCTAATAGAAAATACAATATTTTTAAATATTTTAAAAATATTTATTTTTTTAATTTCTTTCAAATTGCAAACCTCTCATTCTGTTGACAAAAAAATAAATATCAATTATCCTTACTTCTTCGTAAAACATATCATATAAGTAAAAGTTTGATAATGACACTTTTGACCAATTATCATTAAAAAAATTTGAATATACTTCTTCGCAATTTTCTAATAATGACTTGCTATAGTTTTCTGGCTTCCCCAAAACTTGAATAGCAGCTATAACTAATGTGTTTATTTTTTCAGCATTTGTTATTGCAGTCATTCGCTTAATGTCAACTTCATAATCATCTATTTTGATTAATTTATCAGATAAAAATTTAATTTCCTTAAAAAACAATGACTTTAAGTCTATTTTTTTATTTAAATATCTTTTAATTTTTTTAATTTTTTTCGATTTATCGTGATTAACTTCTATTAGGCTTATTTTATTCTTATCAAATTTATAACACACAAATTTATTAATCATAATAATTTGATCAGAATAATCCAAAAATGCACTCATTGCTCCCGAACATATAATAATAGAAATCCCTAAATCAACCAATTGAGGAAGAAGATCAAAAAAAGGAACTACTGAATCATCATGGACAATCTCCTTCATTTTATGATCTTTAATTAAGAAATTTAACGCACTATAATCTTCTTCAATTAAAATCAATTTAGAATTTACCAATATTGCTTCAACTAAATTTGATGCTTGCGAAATACTACCACTAGCACATAACGTGTTAAAATTTCTAGAGTCAAATGCTTCATTATTCACAAAGAGAGATAAATCCATATTATTAATATATTTGCCGTCTTCAGAAGAAATTTTAATAGTTGATATGTTTGATATACAATATTCTCTTCCATCACCAAAAATATGATTATATATACCCATTTCTATTGCATTAAGTAAAGTTGATTTCCCAGAAAAAGCAGCACCTATTATAGATGTTATTCCTTTTTTTATTCCCATACCTATAATTGTATTATTATTAATTTTAATTGATAATTCATATTCTTTTGGTGACAAAAAAGGAATGGAATTAATATCTTTTAAATCACTACTTCCTAATCTTGGAAGAATACTTCCATTTGCAATAAAACAAACATATTCATTATCATCTAAAAATTTTCTTATTGCTAATTGTTTCTTATATATATCTAGTCTTTTAAAAAAATCTTCACTATCAATTTTTTTAAATGATTCTTTTACCAAGCTAATGATTTTTGTAACAAATTGTATAGTAGTCTTGGCGAAAATTTTGTTATTATTTAATGGAAATCTAATTTTAAAATAAAAATTTAATGATTTATCAATTTTATTATAAAAAAATGAATTTCTTTTGCTTATTGTTTGATCATAGTTTTGTATAACTATAATCCCATATGTTGATTTAACATTAAAACCATGAGCATCCTCATTGAATTTTTGAATTTTACTTGACAAATCACGTAAAAAATAATCTTCCAAAAAAATATGATGTTCAACATCAATTTTTGGTAAAATACTCTCCGGTATAGAAAAATGAATTGTTATCATTTCTAATTTTTTTGTATTGCACATAAAGTAAAATTTCACAAATTCATTAAAATAATTTTTCCCCTTTTCTAAACAAAGCAAGTTTATGTTGTTCCATGCTAATCCATCAAATTTTTTAATTATTTTTTTAAAATTATCCATTTAAACACCTAAGTCATTTTTTAAACTCATTTTAATATGTCCATCTTCAACATCTAATAATTCCATAATTTTACAAAAAACAATCTCTTTTAATTTTTTACTTTCCATATAACTCCAATCCAATTAAAAAAACTCTTGATTATGAAATCAAGAGTTTAAATAATTATTTTATATTATTATTGCAAAAATTAACCAAAAAAAATGGTAAACATATGCTTTATGCATATAAATGCTTCTATAACTTTATAAACTAAGTAATTATTTTCAACTCTTTTTTTCATAATGGTTACCACCTTTTCTATTAATTTTTTTAATTTTAAATTTAATTTAAGTCATTATAGCATAATACTTTTTATAATGCAAGCGTTTTATAATTAAATATTTCATAGGTATCTTCCACATCTAAATGCGACAAATAACAATTGAAAAAGTTTATAGAAATCAGTATGATTTAAGATGCTGCAAATAAACTAAGGAGATTTCTATGAAATAGCAAACTCGGGTTGTACCATATTTTCATGTATAAATCTAGATATTATCTCTAAATAAAAAAAACGAAAATTCGTTTTTTAAGAAAATTCGTTTTTTAAGAAAATTTATTTTCTAAGTTTTTTTCTTTATCCACCAAGATAGGCTTTTTTTATCGCATCGTTTTCTAAAAGGCTTTTTGCTTCTCCTTCTAAGACAATTCTACCAGTTTCAATAACATAAGCATAATCAGCAATTGACAATGCCATTTTAGCATTTTGTTCAACAAGTAAAACTGTAGTCCCCATTTGGTTTATCTCTTTTATAATTGTGAATATTTCATTCACAAGAATTGGAGATAAGCCCATTGAAGGTTCATCCATTAAAATTATTTGCGGCTTGATTATTAATGCCCGTGCAGTTGCCAACATTTGTTGTTCGCCACCGGATAAGGTTCCTGCTAACTGTTTGCGCCTTTCTTTTAAACGGGGAAATCTTTTATATATATCTTTTAGATTTTCTTTTATCACTTTTTTGTCTTTTAATGGATAAGCTCCCATTTCTAAGTTTTCTTCTACTGTCATAGTTGAGAACACTTGTCTTCCTTCAGGAATATGAGTCATTCCCAAGTCTATAATCGTATGGGCTTCTTTTGCCAATAAATCAACACCATCAAGAGTTATACTTCCACTATCTGCTTTCTTTAATCGTGAAATTGTTCGTAAAATAGTTGTTTTTCCTGCTCCATTAGCACCGATAAAGGCTACAATAGTTCCTTTTGCGACTTTTAAACTGACATCATGAATAGCATGAATCATTCCATAACTAACATTTAGTTTTTCAACAATCAATCCTTCCATCATTCCACCTCGCCACCAAGATAGGCAGTAATTACATCTTTGTTACTTTGAATTTCTTGCGGATTCCCAAAAGCAATAATTCTACCATAGTTTAAAACAACAATTCTCTCACAAATGCCCATCACTAATTTCATATCATGTTCTATTAACAAGATTGTGACTTGATACTTTTCTTTTATTAATTTGATTGTGCTCATTAACTCTTCTGTTTCTGTTGGATTCATTCCTGCCGCTGGTTCATCCAATAAAATGATTTGTGGGTTTGTAGCAATTGCTCTTGCTATTTCTAACTTTCGTTGTTTTCCATAAGGTAGGTTACAAGCATATTCCTCTTCTACATCATTTAAATTAAATACTTTTAGAATGTCCTTCGCTTTTTGATCAATTTCTTGTTCTTCTTGCCAGAATTTCGGTAGTCGAAGTGTAGCAGTAAGTGGAGAATATTTCATGCTGTTATTGAAGGCTACCTTAACATTATCCAAAACAGATAGTTTCTTAAACAAACGAATGTTTTGAAATGTTCTTGCTATGCCTTTGGTAACACGAAGGTGAGGCGACATCTTGGTTACTTTTTCTCCATTTAAATAAATATCACCAAAAGTAGGTTTATATACTCCTGTCAATAGATTAAAAGCGGTTGTTTTACCTGCGCCATTGGGGCCAATTAACCCCACCAGTTCTCCTTTTTTGATGGTAATGTTGAAATCCTCTACCGCTTTTAAACCTCCAAAATTGATACCTAAATTTTCCCCTCTTAAAACATATTCTTCTTGATTAATTGCTTTATTCATCAGAAGCACCTCCCCGTTTTAGGAAAGTTTTTATATTGTTCCCCATTTTTTTAAAAATCTTTTTCATGTTCGGACCAAAATATTTAAAGAAATCTTTAATTTTCAACAATAACTTCTTAATATTTTGTGGCAGATTCTTAATGTTCTGAGGGAACATCTTGAAAAATCTAACCATTTTTTTATACGTCGCATAAGCAGAAAATTCATATCTGCCTAACAATCCATTTGGTTTTGTTAGCATAATGATAATTAATAATGTTGAATAAATAATCAATCGATAATCTTGAAGGAATCGCAATACTTCTGGTAATAATAGCAAAACAATAGTCGCTACAATAGAACCAGTAAATGAGCCTAATCCACCCAATACTACAATTACAAGGATTTCAATTGAATAATTGAATTCAAATTTTACAGGTTGTAAAACACCAATGTTTTGGGCAAATAAAACTCCCGCAATTCCTGCCAGTGCAGCTGAAAAAGTGAAGGTACCCACTTTATATTTTGTTACCGGTATACCACTTGCTTCTGCCGCAATTGCATCTTCACGAATTGATAAAATTGCTCTCCCATGCCGCGATTTCATAAACGTAAAAATAACCAAGACGATAATAATGACGATGACCGCATAGAGCATAATATTCCTATTTAATGGAATCCCTGTTAGTTTTCCCGATCCATCAAAGTTAAGCAGTTTAATAACGGTACTAATAATTTGACCAAAACTTAAAGTAATGATTGCTAGATAATCTCCACGCAACCTTAAAACTGGCATTCCTACTAAAAAGCCGATAATTCCAGCAGAAACAAAGCCGATTAAAATGGCAATGATAGTCGCCATGTTATCATCTGCTGCTGCTCCAGAATATTTCAAGAATAAACTTCCTGCATAAGCACCAACAGCCATAAAGCCTGCATGTCCAAGGACCATTTCGCCAAGGCAACCTGTTGATAAATTCAAAGAAACAGCAAGAATAATCGTATATAAAATAGAAATAAAGATAGATACAAATTGTCGATAATTCATTCCCAAGATTGTTTTAAAGATATCCTTTGAAAAAGAAGCTCCAAAAACAACATATATCAATGCAAGTAATAATATCAATGAGATAAGATTAACTAGCCAACGTTTTTTATTTAAATTAGGATTAACCGTAGAACGATAGATAACTTTCTTTTCCATCATTACACCTTCTCCCCAACGTTTTTGCCTAGAATTCCTGTTGGTTTAAACAATAAAATCAAGATTAGCGTTCCAAACAAAATAATATCAGAATATTCAGGTGCTATTCCCACCATATAAGGTAGTACCTCGATAATCCCTATTAAAAATCCACCAAGCATTGCTCCTGGTATAATGCCTATTCCACCAACAACCGCAGCAACAAAAGCATATAAACCTAATTTCCCACCCAAGGTAGGTGTTAAATATCCTGAATATGAGTAATACATGATGGCTGCTATCCCGGCTAATAAAGTACCTATCGCAAATGTAATAGTAATTGTTTTATTATTATTGATACCCATCAAACGAGCAGCATCTGGATTTTCACTAACCGCTCTCATCGCTTTTCCCGTTCTCGTTTTATTTACAAAAATCGCTAGTAATATCATTGATATAATCGAAACACTAATAGTAATAATGGCAATATTATTAATTACGATATCTCCAATATGATAAACCTGTAATTCTATGAGTTCACGAGCAATTTTTGGATTGCTGGTGAATATTTTTTGTGATATGTTTTGTAATAAAAGGCTGACCGCAATCGCCGTGATTAGAGCTGTAATACGTGGTGAATTTCTTAAAGGTTTATACGCAATTTTTTCTGTAACGACACCCAGCAACACAGCAAAAATTAACGATAAAATTAACGATAGCCATATTGGTAGTCCAAATAAAATAATCCCAGAATAAATTATGAAACAAGCTACCATGATAAAATCGCCGTGAGCAAAGTTAATTAATTTTATAATTCCGTATACCATTGTATAACCAAGTGCTACCAAAGCATATATACTGCCTTTTTGGATACCATTTATTAGTTGATTAATGATATTACTCATTGTTCCCTCCTCATAACATTAGGAATCACCAAAAGTGATTCCTAATTCATCATCTGATTATTTGCTTTCTTTAAAGGTAACTACACCATTAACATATTCACAAATAACAATCTTCTTAACAGGGTTTCCTGTTTCATTATAAGTAAATTCACCCGTAACACCAGAATAAGTTACTGTTGTAAGAGCTTGAACTACTGCTGATTTATCTGTGGTGCCTGCTTTTTCAATAGCAGCCTTCGCAATATAAGCAGCATCATATCCTAGGGCAGAAAATGCGTTTGGACTTTCACCATATCTTGCTTTATATGCTGCGACAAACGCTTTGGCATTTTCATCATCAGCAGCATAGTGATTAGAGAAGTAAGAATTATTTAATGGTGTAACATCACCTTTCCCATCTTCACCAGCTAGGATTGTTGAGGCGCCATCCCAACCATCAGCACCTAATAGTGGTAATGTATATCCAGCAGCCCTAACATCCTTTGTAAGAGTTGCAATGCTACCTGCATAGATAGGGATAAATACAGCTTGAGCTTCACTATTTTTAATCTTTGTTGCCAATGCTTTATAATCTGCAGAATCAGCGACAACTCCACCATCATAGAATAATATTGTTAATCCTCTGGCTTCGGCTTGATTCTTAAATGCCGCAGCAACACCTTTGGAATAATCATCGCTATTGTCATAAGCAACTGCAACTTTAGTAACTTTCAAAGTATCAGCCGCAAAATTTGCCATTGACACCCCTTGATCAGGGTCTAAAAAACAAACTCTAAAAACAAAACTTCTATTTAAAGTAATACCTGCAGCTGTTGCAGATGGAGTCAGCATTGGTAATCCATCTTTTTGTGCTTCTGCAGCAATTACTTCTGTATTTCCTGAGGTAATCTCACCAATTAGAAAATCGATTGAATCAACTAATTTATTATAGGCATTTAATGCTTTTTGAGCATCACCTTCATCATCCTCAGCATGAAGAACTACTTGTTTCCCAAGAATTCCTCCTGCTTTATTGATTTCTTCTATTGCTAACGCTACTCCTTTACGAGCAGGTTCACCATATTGACTTAAAGCTCCTGTAAAAGGACCTAACATTCCAAAGTCAACAGTTTCTTTTCCATCTTTATTGCCACAAGCAGTAAATACAAACGCAGCAACTAACAACACTAAAAAACTAAATAATTTTTTCATAAATTCTCTCCTTTTCTGTAATATAAGTATGCTAGAGAAAAATAAAAAGCCTTATCTGTATAAGAGACAAAGGCTTGAAGCTTCTGCGGTACCACTCTTTTTATTATTCATCTTGAATAATCGGCTCAGGGACAGTGCAAACACACTATCGGTATTTTAACGCTTACCAAACGTCCCATCTTAATAGAAATCTTTTCCTTTCAGACGGCTGCTAACAGATGATTTTCACAAACACTTAGTTGTTATCTTACACCAAACGATAACTCTCTAGAAACTAATTCATTAGCTACTTGTTTCTGCTCATTGCATTTACTTATATTATTGTAAACATTATATCAAAAAAAAATTAGTTGTCTACATGTAAACGTTTTATATTCAAATTTATTTTATGCTTTCAATATATAAAACGTTTTCATTATGAAAAACAAAAAAATAGTATTTCTACTATTTTTCTAAATTACTAAATATCCCGTATTTTTCTTTAATTCGAGAAAACTTTTTTAAGAGAGGATTTCCCAATAAGACTAAAAAAATGGCATTAGATATCATATAGGTTAGGGTAATAGGAAAACTACTGGCAACAATTGCAAGATAACGAGGAAAATTAAAACCATTATCAATCATAAACATCGTTTGAACATCAAGAATGAGAGAATAGATAAGTCCAGCCAAGACACCAAAAATGCTCAGAAAGACGATGTTTTTCATTATAAATGTTCGACGAAGCATCCCTGCTATAAAACCAACAAATCCCCATCCAAACATTTGAAATGGAGTCCATGGTCCTTGACCAAAATAAATATTGGATAATAATGCCGTCAATGCTCCTACTAAAAAGCCAATTTCCTTCCCAAAAGCAATCGCAACAATGATGATAATAGCTGCTACCGGCTTGAAACTAGGTGCCCAAGCAAAAATAATTCTTGAAGCAACAGCAATCGCAGTCAATACAGCAACTAACACAATTTCTCTTGCTTGAGGAAATCGATTCTCAAAGGCAAGAAAAAAAGGAAGCAAACTACATAAAGCTATTGATAAATAAATGAAATCATACTGCTGATCTTCAAAGACAAACACACCAATTAACACTAAAGCCGGCACAATAACAAAAGCAATCAAATAAATAAGATATTTTTTCATAAAACTTGATTCCTTCTAATGATATCGATAGCATCATCAACAGTAATAACATTGTTATACCTATCTCTTGTAATACGATTAGCTGCAGTGGTATAAAAACTATTATTCAAAAAGAACTCATTTCTTGTTGCTTTATTGATGATACTATTATCAAACAGCAATGCACACTCATCACAAACCATTGCTGAAAACTCGATATCATGGGTAACAAGAACAATTGTAATCCCTTTTCTCTGCAAATTTTTAATAATTTCAGTTAGATGAATTTTAAATATTCCATCAAGACCTTTTGTCGGCTCATCCAAAAGAATAATTTTTGGCTTTAATAAGAGAATTTTTGCTAATGCTAGCTTTTGTTTTTCTCCACCACTTAAATCAAAAGGATGTTTATCATACAATTCTTTTAATTTTAAATCGCTGATGATTTCATTTAATCGTATAGAAAATTCTTCTGAAGGGATACTTCCTTTCATTTCTAGAAGCTCTTCTTTTACTGTATCAAAAACAAACAAATCATCGGGATTTTGAGGTAGTAGAACTAAATTATTGTCATATAATTCATTGTTTTTATACTTATTGATATCCTTGCCCTGAATGACAATTTTTCCTCGATATGGTTTTAAATTACCAGCTATTAAATGTAATAATGTTGATTTACCTGCACCATTACTACCGACAATCGCCAATACTTCTCCTTTGTTGATATCTAACGACAAATCGTCAAGGATATCTGGATCATTCTTACTATATCTAAAGGAAATGTTTTTTAGTGAAATAATTTTTTCAGAAGATAACAAAGGAGCTTTAGGTTCTAAGTTTTTTATTTTATTTGAAAAGTTGTTTTCAATAAATTGTTTTCCTTGTCTAACATTTAGCGGACATTCTCCATCACAATCTAGAGAATTATATAATTGTACAGAAGTTGGGAAGTTAGAGATTAACGGGAACTTATCACGATTGCTTTTGATTAGTTGACATGTATTGATGATCGTATCATGAGAAAAAATAAAACCAAAGCCCATCACGATAACTTTATCAGCCAAAGTTAAGGCATCTTCTAAATGATGCTCTACAAGAATAATCGTTGTTCCTAATTCTTGATTGATTTTATGTAATAATCGTAAAAAATTATCGCGAAAAATAGGATCTAATTGTGCTGTAGGCTCATCTAGTAATAATACCTTGGGCTCCATGACCATGATTGAGGCTAAGTTTAAAAGTTGTTTTTCACCACCTGATAAACTCGCAGTATCCCTTCGAAACAAATCTTCGATATTAAAGAAACTCGCCATTTCTGCTATCTTCTTCCTTATTTGTGCAGTAGGAGTCCCTAAGTTTTCCAAACCAAAAGCCAATTCATTCCAGACTTTGTCAGCAACAATTTGATTCGCTGGATTTTGAAAAACAAAACCGATTTCTTGTACTGATTTTTTCTTATCCATACCAATTAATGGTTTTCCTTCATAAAGAATTTCTCCCTCTAATTTACCAAAAGGGCGCAATTCGTTTTTCAACATCTTTAATAACGTTGTCTTACCACATCCGGTTTCTCCACATATGATGGTAAAGGATCCTTTTTCAATCGACAGATTAATATCTCTAATTGCAGGAAGTTTTTCATTGGGGTATGTGAATGTTAAATTTTCGATTTGAAAAAGTTCCATTTTAGGTTCTCCTTTACTTCAATAATCGTAGGAATCATCATTAATAAACCCAAAGCTAGATAAAGTAAAACATTAATCAAACTGAAGTTTAGTGGTGTCAAATTAGGATAATACTGATAATCCAAATATTTTAAAGCACTTCCAATAATGATGAATATCATCAATGATACCATGATGATTGTTAATAAGAAATCGCTAATTTTATATTTAAAAATAGAAAAATTTGTTTTCTCTTTTAATCCATAACCACGCGCATTCATCGAATCCGCCGTATCTAGTGAATTTTCTAGTGCCCAAGTTATCAACGAGGAAAAAACACGCAAATTTAATTTAACTCTGTTCAAGAATTTCTTTTTGTATAATCCTAAATTTTTTTGTGCTAAATTGATCGCTTTTCCCTTTTCAATAAAACGAGGGATAAAAGAAATTCCCATAGAAATGATTGTGGAAACATTAGGGAGTATTTTCCCAAACAAGTAAATGAACTTATCGCTTGTCATAATTTTATTGTAGCATTTAAACCAGGTTATCACTGCAGTTAACATCATTGACATCGTTGCTCCATACGCTAAACTTTCCTTGGTTATGTTTTTCTTCCCTATCGTAAACAAAATGGTTTCCCCTCGTGAAACAAAGAGTGGATTTGTTAATGTAAGGATAGCGAAGATGAGTAAGGTAAATAAAAGGTGCCTAAAAAACAATTTTTTTTCTTCAAGTATTAAATAGAATAGTAAAGAGCAAAAGAAAGATAATGCCATAACTAAAGGATTATTTGTATACATGGTATAAAATATCGAGCAAATAAAAAATGTAATAATCACAGATGGATGAAATTTTATCATTCTCCTCATTGACACTATCTCCTTTCTATAATAAAAAACATCTACCTAACGGTAGATATATTGTAATTACTTATCAACCGTCACTTCCCACCGAAATGAGTTTCTTCATCACTATTGGCAGGTCTCCTGGCTTGAGCGTCATCGCATACAATCTCGTCTTCCCAAAAATATGGTGACTTTATTCTTGATTTATGCTCTTCTCTTACAGTAGCGGGGGCTGCTATGGTTTTTCACCATATTCCCTATTAATGCATCAAATGCAACCGATAGCTATAAATTTTCTTGTACTCCTATTCTATCATACAAAAATGATTTTTACCATATAAATATTAAAAAACTGCTTTTTAAAAAGCAGTTTTTGGTCCATTAAATCCTCTTTTAATAAAATCAATACAGCTATTGTAATAAGATTTTATTTCATTCTCGCTGGCTTGATTAGCTAGATATTTTTGTAAACAGAAAAAACCAATCATTTTAATTATTTCAGCAAAGCTATTAACAGCCTTAGATTTTTGTTGTGTTTCAGGGAAATTAACAATTCCTACGGGATTCTGTTTTTCCATCATGTTGAGATGCATTTTGGATTTCTTAGAATCGTTGAATAATGTTGAAAAAACATTAATTCTAAATTGACGATTTTCTTCACTAGTCAATTTGTCAATTTCCTTAGAAAACTTCAACTTTAAAGCTTCATAAACGTCACCATTTTTTTCTTCTACGTATTTAGTAAATCTTTTTTGATCAATACCATACATATAGTTAATTAAGTAGATGAATAAATCATCAATATTTTCAAAATACTGATAAAAACTACCACGAGGGATTTCAGCATCTTTTACAATATTGGCAATAACAGCTTTTTCTAAAGGAACTCTAGAAAATTCTTTTTTTGCGGCACGCAAAATCCTTACCCTTTTTTCTTTAGGTAAGTTTGTAAATGTTCTTGTAGGCATTTTATTCCTCCTTTACAATAAATTAGATTGATACAAATATTTCTACTGTTTTATTTATATTATCACAATCCACTAAAATTGTCAATAATCTTTTTGTATTTATTTGTATTTATTTGTATTTTAAAATATTGTCATCTATACTTATTATTATACAACTTAACCTTAATTATTTCTTAAAAAAAGCGAATTGCTTCGCTTTTTAATATCCTGGTTTTCCTAATAATTCAAACATCTTCTTTTTATATGCTTCTACTCCTTCTTGATTGAAAGGATTGACTCCTAATAAGTACCCACTAATGCCACAAGCAAACATGAAGAAATAGAAAAGAAAACCGATGTCATACTGATCAATTTTATTGAAGTTGATAATTATATTGGGAACATCTCCTTCAACATGCGCTTGAATTGTTCCTTCCATCGCTTTTTTCGCAATATAATCCAGCGACTTACCAGCGATAAAATTAAGACCATCATAGTTATTGTTGTCACGATTTAAAACGATATTCTTTTCTGGATTTACTATATTGATAACCGTTTCAAACAGTTTTCTTTGACCATCTTGTACATATTGCCCAAGAGAATGTAAATCCGTGGAATAAACCGCACTTGCAGGAAATAACCCTTTATGGTCCTTTCCTTCACTTTCACCATATAATTGTTTCCACCACTCAGCAAAATATTTTAATTTAGGTTCATGAGATACAAGAAGTTCAATGTCCTTACCACTTTGATAAAGAATGTTTCTAATCGTTGCATATATCAATGCATCATTCTCCCAAAATAAAGTATTGCTATAAGTTTGGCGTGCATCCATTGCTCCTTTTAAAATCTCGTAGATATCATACCCTGCACAAGCAATTGGTAACAATCCAACCGCCGTTAGTACCGAATAACGACCACCAATATCTTTAGGAATAAAAAACTCTTTGTAACCACTTGTTTTGGCAATGCTATGTAAAACACTATTCTCCTCTGATGTAGTAACAAAAATTCGTTTATTCGCTTCATTGCCATATTTTTCTTCTAGCAATTCCTTTGCCAAACGAAAAGCAATCGCAGGTTCCGTTGTTGTCCCCGACTTAGAAACAACATTAATTGAAAAGTCGCGATGTCTTAGATATTCTAATAATTCAACAGTATAGGTAGAAGAAAGCGTATGACCAGCAAAAATGATTTCTAACCCCTTCTTCGTAGGATAATAATCCTCCAACATAGAGATAACTGCTCTTGCACCTAGATAAGAGCCACCAATACCAATAACCAATAAGCACTCGCTTTGCTCTTTAATGATTTCTGCCGTTTCACGAATATCTTCAATCTCTCCAGGACTAATTAAAACTGGCCAGTCAACCCAACCAACATAATCGTTTCCTGCCCCTGTTTTAGTCACTAATTTATTTAACGCCAATAAAGCATCTTCTTGATATTCATTAATTTTTTCTTTGCTGACAAATTTCAACACATTTGTATAATCAACTTTTAAAACACTCATATTATTTATTTCCCCTAAATTGTTCCGATATAAATTTTGGCATTGCTTTTTCTAATGAGGCAAAGCCAATTGTATATTTAGGAATTTCTCCTTTCACTCCACGTGATTTGTTCAATGCTTTGTAGCTTAGTCGTAGTCTTTTTCCTTCTTCATCAACATCTAAAACTTTAAGTTTCACTTGCTGACCAACAGTTACATAATCTTTAATACTTCTTACAAAATTATCAGAAAATTCGGATATATGTATTAATCCATCGTAATTATCAACAGTAACAAAAGCACCATAACCTAAAATATTCGTTACTTTACCGTAAACAATTTCTCCTTTTTTAATCATTTTGCTCACCTATTATCCTAGTTGTATTATAGCATAAAAGGTTTTCTTTGTTAAGTCATTTTTTTTCAAAGCGAAGACGATAGCTACACTTTTTGCAAAGTTCTTCAACAATTTTTCTATTTTCAAATCCCTTTTTCATTTCTAAAAAACGAGGTTTAGCAAGAATCACGGTTAAGTTTTCTTCAAATAAATTGCCTAGTTTGATAATCCCTTCCGCATCTAAACAGCACGGAACGACATCACCATTTGCAAGAATTGCAATTTGATCCCTTGTTCCCAAACAAGTTCCTATATCAGAAACAAATGGCAAACTTAAATTAGGCCAAGAAAATTCCTCATCACAAGAAAGATAAACTTGTTCCATGATACTTTTTCTGCTAATTATTATTTTTTGGTTCAACTTATTTTCCAAGTAATGCAAAATGGTTTCATTTAATTTTTTATTTTTAGTCCAGAGTCTTAACGAGACAAAGAAACTTCTTTTTTTTGAAACATCATTGATAAAGTCATAAACAGAATCTAAATATATCTCTTTTTCTTTATCGTTTAAACACACCATAGAATGAAGCGATATATTAATCTGGTGAATTGCTTTACTTGCAAATAAGGTTTCCTTTACTTTATTTATCATGACTCCATTGGTTGTTATATTTACTTTCATTTTGTTTGCTTCCGCAATAGATAAAATCTCCATAAACTGAGGATGAATTAAGGGTTCCCCCTTTACATGGAGATAAATATAATCGCTATATTCTTTTACTTGTTTTATAATTTCACCAAACTTCTCTGCCGTCATCATCGTTTGCGGTCTACTTGTTGGTGAGCAAAACGGGCATTTTAAATTACAAACATTGGAAATCTCGATATAAACTTTCTTGAAAAGCTTTTTCATATTTATTTTTTAAGTGGTGTTTTTGTTGTGGGAGCTAAAATATAAACAGCACTAAGCATTGCTCCCAGCATACATAATTGAGCAGTGCTCAAATTCCATGTAACAAAAATCAAAATTGTACCTGCTACAAGAGCAATAACACCAACAACAATTTTTATTTTCATTTTTTTTGCTACATATTCTCCACTCGTGTATTCTCTAACAAGGGCAGCTAATGGTATCAGGAAAGTAAACATATAAAAAGAAACTAGATATCTGAAAATCCAGGTTTGAATTAATTCTTCTTCCGGTAATATATTTCCCGAAGAATCCTTTGTCTTAAATATTAAAAATGCAGCTAATAAAATAACCACACAAATGATCAAACATACATTATAAAATGTTTTCCCGAATTTAACTTTATCCATATTCTTTTTTCCGTTTCCTACTTATTCAGTAATGTTTTCTACACCGATGATACCAGGCACTTCTTCTAATAAAAATGCTTCTATACCATCTTTAAGTGTATTATCAAGACTAGAACATCCAACACAGGCACCTAACATTCTCACATATACAATTCCTTCTTCAATCCTGACAAATTCAACATCCCCACCATCACGTTGTAAATAAGGGCGAATCTTATCGAGAATTGTTTTTACTTTGTTTTCTATTTCTACTTTATTCATAACCATTTCCCTTTCTAAATCTATTATATATTATACCCATTTTACATAAAAATGTAAAGTGATATACAAATTAAACAAAACAAAAAGGGCTTTCGCCCTAAAGTCTTTTCAATTCTCTTCCCTTTACAATTAAAACAACCGCTTCTGCCGCTACTCCTTCGCTACGACCAATATAACCTAGTTTTTCACCTCTTGTTGCTTTAATATTAACTTGTGAATCTTCAATATCCAATAATGCACTAATATTTTTCTTCATATCCGATAGATATGGACGCAACAACGGTTCTTCAATGAAAACTGTAGCATCAATATTAACCAAGGAATAATGGTGCTGGTGCAACATTTTTTTAACTTCACCAATAAAGTAACTAGATTGCTTGTCTTTATATTGTGGGTCTTTATCCGAAAAATGTGTTCCTAAATCTCCCAATCCTAAGGCTCCGATTATCGCTTCCGCAATCGCATGTAATAAACAATCTGCATCAGAGTGTCCTAGCAAGCCCTTTGAATAAGGGATTTCAACACCCCCTAAAATCAGTTTTCGATTGTTTTCCAAACGATGGATATCATAAGAATGCCCTATTTTATACTTCATTTTTTTTCACCTAAGATTTTGGTAATATACTCGATATCTTCAATTGTAGTTATTTTCAGATTATAAGGACTCCCCGATATAATTGTGGGAGTTATCCCAAAATATCTTTCTAAGAGACTTAAATCATCATAAGCAACAAAATTTTCTTTCGTCGCTTTTATAATTGCCTCAATCATATTATCACGATAAACCCCTTGTGGTGTCTGGACAAGATATAATTTCTGGCGATCTAAAGTTGTCAATTTTCCTTTTTCCATTTCTTTAATGGTATCTTGCGCCTTATATCCTAAACAACAAGGATTACCCTTTATTAGTTCTTGATAGATAGCATGGATATCCGTCCTTCTTATCATCGGTCGGGCTCCATCATGAATTAAAACCAAATTGCTCGTCGCCGCAAGCAACCCTTGATAAACACTATCCTGTCTAGTTGCTCCACCAACCACCAATTTCAATTTTGTTTGAGGAATATCATAGGTATACCTCTCAACTATTTCCCTTTCACCTTCTCGATAAACAAGAATGATTTTATCACATTGTGACACTTTTAAAAATTCATCTAGTGAATAGCGAAAAACAGGTTTTCCATTAATAGTATGAAAATTTTTATTGTACGAAAGTTGTAATCGAGAACTATTACCCGCGATTAAAATGATTGCTTCAAATTTTTCGCTTGTCATATAAAAACTCGTTATTGATATCTACACGATATTTATCGAATTGATAATTGGGACGTTCTTCCCGTTTTTCTCGATAAATACTGAAAGGTCTACCATAATCAGGATTTGTTGCATAGGATAATGCTTCATAACCAGCAACAATAAATCGCTCTGGACTTGGATTAAGGATGCTTTCACTCTTTACAATTCCCAATGCATTGGTCATCTGATATTTATTTCCATTAAAAACAATCTGCATACTCAACAAATCAGAGACATTGCTATTAATTTCACTAACAATTCTTTCATAATCTGCAGTTCCTGTAAACAGTAAACAATAATCAACATTAGATAGTTTATATACACGAGTCTGATTCAATCTCGTTGATGTTAACTGAGCAAAGTAGCGATCAGTTAATACATTAGCGACATCTTTACCCAATTTTTCAGCGTAACCAGCAATCTTTTTTAATGTCATAAACACCAAAACAAAATTGCGTTTACTATCTTGATTGAGTTTAATTTCATTTTCTAAAGCTTCCCTTGGCAAGTATTTCATTTGTCGCGGTATAAATTTTGCCCAATGAATGATGTTATAGACATATATTCCTTCAAAGGTTCTCGTTTCTTCGAACCACTCAATTCCATTCACTGTCTTTAAACGATAATAATACTTGTTGCTTCCTTCTTTTTGAGTTAACATTCGTTTATAACTAGCAACATCTTCCTCAACAATATAATTCAACAAGTTTTCTCCCGTAATAACATCCTCATTGATACCGATGGTTTTTTTCATTGCCTCAGTAAGAATATAATGATTATTTGCACTATCAAAATAGGCCAACGGTTCATTTAACGAATCAAAGAAATTAAACATATGAGAAGCATATTCTTTTACAACAGTATCTTTATACAATTGGCTTGGTGTTAACTTTTGATTATATAGTAAATATCCTCGTAGTTTTCCATTCTCAGTAATCATTGATTTTACTACTTCTTCTTTTACCGAAGCAAAATCGCTAAATACGATTTCAATATTGAATGTCTTTTCACCAAACTCTCGCAAATGGTTCATAAACTTCTTATATGACATTTTTTCTCCATCGCAAATAATGTTCTTTACAAGACGATGCCATCTTTTCTTGTTTTGATAATCTTTAGGTAAGATATCATAAAACTGATCCGTAAACATCAATAGTTTCGATCTTTTATCAAAATAAGCATAGATGTTGCTTTCAATATTGGATGGCGTAAGTTGATAAAATTTCATTTTGTTTTTATATTTTAATGCTCTTATTAAAATAATAACATATAATAATAAACACGCAAAAATTAGTTCAGCCACTGTCCAAACGATCAAATTAATTCCTAACAATGTTATGATTAATTCTCTGGTCAAATATTTTGTGAAAAAGAATAGACCTATCGATAGTAAAATTATCAATGTCTCAATGATTGGGACTTTTTTAAAAATCACAATCGTCGATATATATAATAGACCTAAAATTGTAAATCCTAAAATAGCAATATCATTTTGCTTTTGGATAATAAAATTTATGATATTTTCTAACATGGTTTTCCCTCCAATCCAACGATCAAAGCCGCTGTTTTTTTGTTTGTCGCTAAAGGAATTTCATAAACATCACATAGCCGCAACAAAGCAGAGACATCTGGCTCATGTGGTTGGGCTGTCAATGGATCGCGGAAGAAAAAAACAAGATCGACTTCCCCTTTGGCAATCCGTGCCCCTATTTCTTGATCACCACCAAGCGGCCCTGATTTGTGACAATGTATTTTTAAATTAGTATGTTCCATGATTAGTTTTCCTGTTGTTCCCGTTGCATATAGAGTATGACGGCTTAAATATTCCTCGTTTGCTTTTGCGAAAGCGAGCATATCCGGTTTTTTCTTATCATGGGCAATTAAAGCTATTCTCATAAGTTTCCTCTTCCTTTTATATTATTATACCATGTTTTTCTAATAAAACAAATGTTGTTTATGGAAATAACTATATTTTCTTTGAAAAAAAAAGATTTAAGGTTTCCCTTAAATCTATCATCACTTGATTGCCAAATACTGATCAAGTATTTCCCGCAACCTTTCGTTTGTCAATTCTAAATTAATAACTCCAGAAATGGTAACTGATACATTCCCTGTTTCTTCAGAAACAACAATGGTTAATGCATCATATTTTTCACTGATTCCAATAGCTGCACGATGACGAGTTCCAAAAGATTTCGGGATATCGTATTTATCTGTAGAGGGGAAATATGCTCCAGCACACATAATCCTGTTTTTGCGGATAATGATTGCCCCATCATGGCAAGCAGTTCCCGGAGTAAATATAGTTGTTAAGAGTTCTTGAGTAATCACACCATTAATTGGAATTGCTTTTTCAATAAAAGTATTTAAACTATCTTCTCTTTCAAAGGTTATCAATGCTCCAATATGACGTTTAGATAAATAATCTACCGTTTGACTGATAGTATTAATAATAATTTGTTTTTCTTGAGCAGATGAAAATGCATTATCTACTTTTGACTTCACAAAAACTTCTTCCCATATATTTCTAATTTCTTGACCATAAATAATAATAAAGACTCCAATCATCCAAAAAGCGAAAACTTTAATGATTGCCTTAATCATTTTTAAATCAAATAAAATCGTTAACAAGTAAATCAATAATAAAATTAAAAGGGCAAGAAGAAATTTTTTTGGTTTTATTCGTTTTTTAATTAAAAAATATAAGGCTATTAATACACCCACTACTAACAATAAATCGGTTACCGCTCTAACAATCCCCAAAAGACTAAATTTGTCAGTATATTCTGATAAAATATCAATAAAATTATCAAACATCTTTTTCACCTTCTCCGCTTAACATCAAATCTATTTGATTTTTTCTTTCCTGATCTAATTCTTGTTTACTCATAAGATATCGAATCATCTTTTCATCTTTTTCCTCAATTGCATAATCAATAGGTAAGCAATTAACCTCATCCAACATATTAACATCAGCCCCATGCTCTACTAAATACTTAACTATTTCAATATTACCATTTAAAGCTGCTAAATGAAGCGGAGTCTGTTCTTGAGATGCACCAACATTCAAATCACACCCGCTATTTACCAAACTCCTGATAAATTTTAGTTTCCCTTCATTAACCGCTTTATGTAGCGGAGTATCGCCATACTCATTGGCAATATTCATATTTACTCCTGCTTTAATAAATAAATTGAATAGTTTAATATCGTTTAGTTTCAAAGCAACATGAAGTAAGGTTTGACCCAAGTACCCCTGTGTACTGACATCAATATTTTCTTCTTTTAATTTGGCTAAGGTACTTTTAATATAAAAATACCGATGAGGATCTTGTTTAACCGTATCAACAAATTCCTTGAATTTCTTTTTATCACCGCGTTTAATCATTACTAATAGCCTCAACAATTTTTTTTGCCGTATAATCCAACCCTTTAATCAAGGTGGTTTTTTCAATAACTACTATTTTCCAACCATTTTCAACATTCGCATAATATTTATCACGATAAATATTCATGATTTCTATTCGATTAATCTCATCAAATAAAATGAGAACGCCATATAAAATATCATCCTTTTCTAAGATTAAATTTACATTATCGTTGTTTACATAAACCTGATAACCATAGTTTTTTATTTCTTGTGCTAGTAATTCTTTGCTAGTATCGCTGAAGTTTTCTGAAAAAATTTGGTCATATCCATCTAAAATATCTTTTAGACCAGCAGCAAATTTAAAATCCTGCTCTTCTTGTAAAATTTTGTTTTTGTCATAAATAATAACCTTTTTCTTGCACAACAATAAATTATCTAACATATTATCATAAATATAATCAATATCAACCATATAGTAATCTTCATAATCGATGATGTTGTAGTCCGCATCGATAAGATATCCATTGGCAAGATCACAAATATTAATGTTGTTTTTGAAAAAATGATTGATTTGTATGAAATTGTAGTTCTTCTTATTAAGCATTTTAGATATTTCTTGATAAGTAGATTGTTGTTTCCCCAAATTCTTAATAAAGTAATTAATCTTTACGTTTTCATCGTTTCCCAACAATTCTAAAATATAGTCGTTTATGTTTTTCTCAATAATCATAAGGCCCATATTCGCCGAATAGGTGTTAGGGAAAAGACCTCTTTGCCCTTTCATAAAATGAATTAATCCCTTTGGCGTTAAAGAATAACGATAATCAAGATAAAACTTTTGTGTGTTTTTAATAATAGAAATCAAATTATTGGAAATAGATTCGTGTAATTGATACTCTCCAGAGATAATAAGCTGCGCTTTTGTTTGTGATAAAAACTGAAGATTAGAACTTGGAATATGAGCATCATCAACAATAATCAAATCGAAATCATCTACGTTAATATATTTTTCGATTAATTTGGTACTGCCAAGAAAGATATGCTTTACCCCTTTTGTTCGGCGAATGTAATTTTGATAATCTAAATGCTTTAAGCCACTTAAATTCACACGATGAAAACTAAATTTTCGGATATCGTTTAAAACATTTTTACTTTCTTGTGCGATAATACTTGTTTCAAGTTGATTAATTTCTTGTAAATAAACGTTAATATCACGAATTTCTGACAAAATTTGGTGATTAGTCAAATATCTATTATTTAATTCATTTAAATAAATAGAGCAAAAATCAGCTACAATTTTATCTTTTCTTTTCGTTGTAATAATATATTTAATCAATTTCCCCAGTTTATATTTATTTAAAACACCAAGGCCTTCTGTTATTGTTAAATAATTGAGTAATTCATCTTTTGAGTTTAATAGTTTAGTGGTATACTCTAGTGTTTCTTCAAAATCATTGTAATAGTAACGAGAAATTCCATCCTTAAAAATCTTACAATACATTTTAAATGTTTCGATTAAAGCATTACCAATCTCTTTACATGTAGTAATATGTGTTATAAGTAAAGCATGTCGTTTTGGATGAAAACTATTTACAAAAAAGCTAAGGTTTTTGAAACAATCCACGTAAGCTTCGAAATTTTGCATTATTTTAGAAATTGATGAAACAACTGTTTTCTCATTGTTGTATAAAACTCCAAAAAGTCTTTTATACTTTTCATTATCTTTTAAATCATCAATTTTTTTGTTTTTCTCACGCAACATATCGCGAATATCCAAGTATGTTTCCGCTTTAATATAATCTTGCTCACTGGCTCTAATAACCGATAACATACGATCATTTGAAGAATATAAATCCTGGATGTACTTGAAGATATTATCGAGATTAAGTATTTTTTCGTAAGTATTATTCCCTTGTATCATCAAATCATATTTTGATAAATCTTCTATTAAATCGAATAATTCCAAATATGCTTTCTTATACATTAATAATGTTTTTAAAACTTTATCGTACTCTTCTGTTGCCATGATCTCTTTGTCTGTCAAACGATAAAACATCTTGGTAATAATTCCCCGATATTCATAGCGAGTGATGTTAGAAAAATACTCTTTCAGTGTATCAAGTTCTCCTAACAAATCATTATTAGCGTCATATTTCACTTTCGTTAGATTGAAATATTGCTCTTTCAAGACTTTCAAACGATGAGAAGCGGCAATGTTTTGTTCCATTTCAAGAACAAAATCATCAATCTTAACTTTATTATACTTTTTACGTATGCTGTTTAACGCCTTATTCTTGGCTACATTCGAATCGATTTTCTTTATTTCTTTGATATTTTTCAAAATTATTAAGCTCTCTTTAATCGTTAATTTTGGATATTTTCCTCGGAAATTATTAACGATTGTTATAAGTTCATCGATTTCTACTGTAACTTTATTCAGCTTATTAGTAAATGAATCTTGTTGATTATTTACTACTATATTCACTAATTTACGATTAATTTTATGTGTACTAACATAATTAATAAATTTTATGATTTCTTCTAATCCTTCATCTATTGCCCAAAATTCCCAATCAGAAAAAGCAAAGATTTTTTCTAGAGTCTTTAAAAAGATTTCTTTTTGAATTGCCCCTTTGTTAATCTTAATTGTTACTTTTTTACGATTAGCATTTAAACTATCAATACTAGAAAAATCATTTTGTTTGAAATATTTCTGAAAAACCACCGCTATTTCATCTTCAATATTGATTGAATCTAGGTTAGTATAACGCTGATTACAATAATTGTTGATTTCTTGGATTTTATTAATTTCGTTTTTAAGATTTTTATATTCTATTTGAGCTTCTTTAAATCCTTTCAAGGATTCTTCTACCCAACTTTTTGGTACTAATGCAATATCTAAATTTTCTAAATGATATAAAACATTCTTCAACATCGCATAATTTTCGATCTTTTTTATCCCAAAATTGGTTTCAAAATAATTCTTCTCTTCCAAGAAAGTTCTAAAACACCGATTAATTTGATATATCAAGGTAATAATTTGATTAGGATATTTAACATTATTTAAAACTGGGATTTCTTTCCATATGCTTTCTTTAAAGTTATCCATTTTTAATAATGCACCTTGAATCTTTTCTAAACTCGTTTTAATCGTAAAGTATTCATGTTTATATAAATCTTCAAGTTTGTCGATTTCTATTTTTTCTGTTGATGGATCACGGAATTTCAACAGTTCATCAACTACTTCTAAATACTGAAAATTAGCTATCCTTCCATTCATCGCTGTTTCGTATTCATTTAATTTTTGATAACGCTCAAATAAATCATCCTTCAACTCTTTTGGTGAAGAATAATTGCGGGAAATAATATCTACAGTGTTAGTCAGCAAGTTTGTAAATGGTATTGACAAATCTGCAACATAATTTTCCATATTTATTTGTTTCATATAATCAAGAATATCCGTTAATGTTTCTATCATATCGGAAATAAACAAAACCCGTTTTCCTTGATTTACTGCATTAATCATTACGTCTTTCAAAACCGTTGTTTTCCCCGTACCAAGTCGCCCAACAATAGAAAAACTTTTCCCTAAAACAGCATTGATTAAAATTTCTCGTTGTGTTTTGTTGAGTGGCAAAGAATAATAGCAATCGGCTAAATCAGCTGAATATAATTTGTCCGATAACTTGTTTTCTATTTCCTTGTTTCTCTCCAATTTTGAAAAATCAATTAATACATCTTTCTTCCTGATATTTCCATAGGTTAGATAATTCTCCAAGCGAATGCTGAATCCTTCATTGTTGGCAAAACTCATACAGAATTGGTCAATTGCATAAACGCTGTCTAATTTGTTTCCCCATAAAATACTACTCTTTGTAACTTCAGTCAAGGTAGACAATAATAATGGATTTTCAATTGGCGAATTAACCAATTGAAAGTAGATGTTTTCAGAAACAACAAACAAATCAACAGGAATTAAAACAATCGGCATAAATACTTCTTTATTATCATTGTTTGTATATGTTAGAATTCCATAACTAATAATCAATTGCTTTAATTTATCTTTATCAACAATATTTTTAAAAAACAGATAGGGCATCTTATTGCTTAAATCTTTGTTTTGAATGTTCATTCGCCCAATACCCATATTTTGAATAGAAAAATCAACAATATCATTTATGTTAATCATTTCATAATTAAGCAGTTTTTCAAGAACTTGATAATCTAAATTGCCTAATTCAAGATAAGCGTCTGCACTAAATATACTTTTTAGATGTAAATTTTTAGATGATAGTCTTAAATTGGTAGCAGTATCTCTAGTCATATTCATTACCTCGTTATTATTATATCAAAAAAAACAAAAAAGTAATATAGTATTTTGAAATTAAGTTTTTCAGTTTTTTAATGAATATTTTCAATGAAAAAATATCGCAAATATTTTCATTTTTTTCTTCTTTTATTTTATCGTCTTTCATAGTATAATTAGATAACCATTTTTTTTAGAAAGGATTTTTGTTATGAACACTTTAGATAGGGTTTTCTATGATGACCACATTATTGAAAAACTAAATAATGACATTCGAAATTTTTTTCCCCATTTATTTTTGATTGATAAAGAGAAAATGCACATGACCTTTACTGGTGTATCTCGTTTAGTTTTACTGGATCGTTATTCTCAAAAAGATATCAATCATAGTACAATAGGAATTGGTGATGTTGTTATTTGCATCATAAAGGATGATCCGAAATTTCCAACTAGAGGAATTGGTTATATTCGCGAAATCGATTTTGAATCTGGTTGTTTGTATATAGAGGTTGAACAAGAATATGCAGCAATGTGCCTCGATATCGATGAAAAAGGAATCATTAAACGTCACCTAAACGAAGTAGATAAACCTCTGGAGTTATTCTTTGAACAAATTTGTCATCGAGTAGCAAATAACTTAGGTCAAGGGGAAAAACTAGAAGTCGTAACCGACTTTTATCATGAGCTTTCGGAATTAAATCTTGTTCCTGCAGGAAGGGTTTTGTTTGGTGCTGGTTCAAATAGTGCCGTTACCTATTTCAATTGTTTTGTTATGCCTTTTATTCATGACTCACGAGGCGGAATTAGTATTCACCGCCAACAAGTTATGGAAATCATGTCTCGTGGTGGGGGAGTTGGTACGAACGGTTCAACATTGAGACCTAAAAATTCGCTGGCAAAAGGAGTGAATGGTAAATCAAGTGGTGCTGTAAGTTGGTTACATGATTTATCTGAATTAACTCATCTAGTAGAACAAGGGGGCTCTCGACGAGGAGCTCAAATGATTATGCTGGCAGATTGGCATCCAGATATTATCGAATTCATCATTAGTAAAATGCAAAATCCTAAAATCTTGCAATTTTTACTCAACAATCTTACCGATGAAGATATTATCCGCGAAGCAAAGAACAAACTTAAATTTATTCCTCTTACCAATGAAGAAACAGAAATATATGAAGCTTTAATCGATATAGAAGGTACTCATCCTGGCACTGTAAGTAAAGCAACTTTAGAAAGAGCACGAGAAATCTTATCTGTTGGTGGTAAATATCAAGTAAATAATCCTGATTTTCTTTCTGGTGCCAACATCTCAGTAGCGATTACGAAAGAATTTATGTACGCCGTTGAGAATGACTTAGAATATCAATTAAAATTCCCTGATATTGATAACTATAATCCTGGCCAAAAAGAAGCCTATAATCAAAAATGGGCGGATGTTGGTGATGTCCGTGTATGGGAAAAAATGGGATATGGTGTTAAGGTATATAAAACCTTTAAAGCTAAAGAATTGTGGAATCTGATTAATATTTGCGCTACCTATTCAGCTGAACCGGGAATTTTCTTTATCGACAATGCTAATGACATGACCAACGCTAAAGCTTATGGTCAACAAGTGGTATGTACCAACCCTTGTGGAGAACAACCTCTTGCACCATATTCTGTTTGTAACTTAGCAGCAATCAATCTTGCAAATATGGCCGATCACAAAGCAAAAAATGTTAATTGGGAAAAATTAAAGAAGACAATTGATGTGGCAATAAGACTACAAGATAATGTTATTGATCGTACTACTTACTTTTTAGAAGAAAATAAAATCCAAGCTTTAGGAGAGCGAAGAATCGGTCTTGGCGTTATGGGATTACACGACTTAATTATCTACTGCGATTTACGCTATGGCAGTAAAAAAGCCAATCGCTTTGTTGATAAATTGTTTGAATTTGTAGCAACTAACGCCTACAATGCTTCTATTAATCTTGCCAAAGAAAAGGGAAGTTTCCCGTTCCTTGACCAATATGGCTCACGCGCAAAATTTATCGAGAGTGGCTATATGAAGAAAATGCCTACTCAAATAAGAGAAGACATTCTAAAATATGGTATTAGAAACTCACACTTATTGACAATTGCTCCAACGGGTTCTACAGGAACCATGGTTGGTGTGTCAACTGGTCTTGAACCATACTTCGCTTTTAAATATTACCGTAGTGGTCGTTTAGGTAAATTTATGGAAGTAAATGCTCCAATTGTTGATAATTATATTAAACTTCATCCTGAGTGTGATATCAATAATCTACCAGATATCTTTATTTCCGCAATGGAATTATCTGCGGAAGAACATGCTGATGTACAATGTGTCATTCAACGCTGGGTTGACTCTTCTATTTCCAAAACTGTTAATGCACCAAAAGGATATACAGTGGAAGATGTTGAAAAATTGTATATGCGCTTATATAAAGGAAAAGCAAAAGGTGGAACCGTTTATGTTGATGGTAGTCGTGACACTCAAGTCTTAACCTTGAAGAAAGAAGACACTCTTCCAAAACAAGTTGAACTTTCAGATTTGGGTATTGAAATTCAAGAAAATAAAGTGGAAAGAGGAAAGGATGAAATCAATCCTACCACCACGAAAGCTAATCGTAACATTGGTGTTGAAGTAGGAGATACTTGTCCAATTTGCCTTCAAGGAGTTGTTGAAGACATTGGTGGTTGTAATACCTGTACTAACTGCAATGCTCAACTAAAATGTGGTTTATAAAGATCTCAAATCGAGATCTTTTTTCTTTGAAAAACAACGGGAAAGTTTATCAAAATTATATGATTGATGTATAGGTAACCAACCAAAAAAATGGTCAATTTAACAACAAAGATTTTTTGAAGAGTGAAAAGGTTGTTGAAACGATATTCGTTGACTATTTTTATTGTGAATCGTATAATATTGATGGAAAAGAGGTAATCCACCATGGAAAAAGCTATCATCATTGGCGTTAATACTTTAAGTGAAGATTATGTTTTCCTTGATGAGATTGAAGAATTAAAGAACTTATGTTTGGCTTGTGATGTGGAGATTGTTGATGTTATAACGCAAAATCTAAATTATATAAATCCCTCAACTTATGTTGGTAAAGGAAAAATCGAAGAAATAAAAATAACTATTCAGAGTTTAGATATTGAGGCTTTAGTATTCAACGATGAATTAACTCCTTTACAAATCACCAATCTGCAAGAAGCATTGGAAATTACCATTTACGATCGCACCTTCATCATTCTAGAAATTTTCAAACGTCGGGCAAAAACGAAAGAAGCCATGATGCAAGTAGAAATAGCAACATTAAAATACAGTCTTCCTCGCCTTACGGGACTAAGAAAAGGTCTTTCGCGGCAAAGAGGTACCGGTGGTGGCTTTGCCCATGGAAGAGGAGCAGGTGAAACAAAACTAGAACTTGATCGCCGTATTACTACTGACCGAATCACTGCCTTAAAAAAAGAACTCGAAGAAGTTACTCTTTTACGAAAACAACAAAGAAAAACGCGTAAGACGAATAACATGCAAATAGTATGTTTAGTGGGCTATACCAATAGTGGTAAATCTAGTACCTTGAATGCACTTTTACATCGTTCAAAAGGGATAAAAAAAACAGTGTTCGAAAAAGATATGCTTTTTACAACACTGGAAACTTCAACAAGAGCTATCCAAACCGAAACGAATTTTCACTTTTTAGTAACAGATACCGTTGGATTTGTCAATAAATTGCCTCATCACCTGGTAGAAGCATTTAAATCTACCCTAGAAGAAATCAAAGAAGCAGATTTAATTATCCATATTGTCGATGCTACTAATCATAACTATAAATTACAAATTGAAACTACTGAACAAGTATTACAAAGTATTGGCGTTAAAAATATCCCTACTATTTATGCTTTCAATAAAATCGATTTGCTTGAAGATTATCTATACATTCAACCTCAATATGAAAAAGCAATTAGAATTAGTGCTATCACCGATAAAAATATTGATAAACTCATTGAAATGATTCAAACGGAGTTAGAACACGACTTTATAACAATTCAACTTCAAGTTCCTTATCACGAACAAAAAATTATTGAGTTTCTAAAAGGTTCTGGGTATACAAAAGCCATTGATTACCAAGAAAATCAGATTGAAGTTCTGGGGAAAATACCAAAACGCTTACTAAGTAAAGTTGAAAAATACTTATAAAAACACAAAACCCACTAGCAATTCCTAGTGGGTTTTATAAAACAACATTAAATTCTTCTTCTATCATCAATCTGAAAATGATTTGCTTATCTAAATAAGCAAAATCCATATGAACCAATTCATATTTATTATAATTAGTAAAACCGAAATCATTTAAATCTGTGTTAATATCAATGATATAACAATGATAGACTTCCTTTTTTTTGTTTGTAATTGTTACTATACCATATTTTTTAATTAGTTCTTCCGGTACTGTTAGTTTATATTTTCGATTACATTTTTCAATCATTTGATCAGCAAATGATCTTTTTTTCATTTTCAGTACAATTCCCTTTTTATCCTTGAGAAATACTTGCGTGCCATGTTTATAAACCAAATATATATACTCGTTTTTATCGGTTGTATAGATAATTTTCTTTCCCTTAAAACTGAATCCTTCACGATTTCCCTTCAAAAATAATCTAGTGGGAATAATAATGGTATATAGCAAAGAACTCCCCGCAAACATAATGTATATTCGTGGATGACAAAAAATTAAATAAACATAATTATCAAGGAAATACGCCAAAACGAATAATATCGTGAAAATCAATCCAATCGTTAAGTGGATGGCGCCTCTGATTTTTGGATTAATCGTCGTAATCATCCCATTTATAATAAAAAATAATAATCCCAGTCCCAAAACAGCACTAGCTGTTTCGCGTATATAAATCATATTCCATCATCCTATCATTTCATATATTGAAGAATAGCTTTTAAATATACCTCTACCCCGATTATAAAAACATCCTCATCGACGTTAAAGCGAGAATTGTGTAGGGGATAAATGCAATCTTTTTCTTCATTGCGAACCCCCAAACTCATCATTGCCCCTTTTGCTTTATCAACATAATAAGCGAAATCATCAACTCCCATAGAAACAGTGTCCAATTCTATGTAGTTATCTATTCCAATCGTATCAACAATCACCTGTTTTAACACTTCACAAACTTCTGGCGTATTAATTGTTGGAATAACTCCATCACGGTATTCTAGTTCATAATCCCCTCGGTGAAGATTTACTACATTTCTAACAATCTCTTCTATTTGTTTCTTAATTTTCTTTTTGATTTCTTTATTATAAGTTCTTACTGTTCCTTTTAAATAAGCATAGTCAGGAATAATATTGAATGCTTTTCCTGCTTCCATAACACAAATAGAAATCACTGCTTTTTGAGTCTGATCTAATTGTCTATTTTTCATGTTTTGAATCAATTGATATACTTCTACAGCCATTTGAATAGGATCAATTGATAGATGAGGATAAGCAGCGTGCCCTGATTTTCCTATTAATTTAATAGTAAAGTCATCACAACTGGCATTAAATTCACCAAATTTAATCCCGATTTTTCCTGCTGCTATCGATGGGTCAACATGAAAAGCAAGAAATACATCAACATCATCCATTAATTTATCTTGGCAAACCAATTCGCCACCGGATGTTGGTCCTTCTTCTGCTGCTTGAAAGATAAACTTTAATTGTCCTTTTAGTTCAACTTTTTCTTCTACCAAATATTTAATCAAGGTAAGAAGAATCGCACCATGAACATCGTGGCCACAAGCATGCATTCTTCCTTTAATCTTTGAGCGATATTCTATTTGATTATTTTCTTCGATTTCCAAGGCATCTACATCGGCACGAAAACCAATAGTAGGTTTTTTTGTTTTTTCTCCAAGGATAGCAACAATACTACTTTTCCCTATTCCTGTATAATACTTTACACCTAGTTTATCGAGTTCTCTGGAAATAAATTTTACTGTGTTATCAATTTCATATCCTATTTCAGGATACATATGTAGTTGTCTTCTTACCCAAACTGCATATTCTTGATATTTTTTTTGATTTTCCAACATTTACTTCTCCTTAATAGATTGAATTATAAATGATGTTTCCTTTGCTGATGGTCATATAGACATTTAAGTCTTTATCGATAACCGTTAAATCAGCATGCTTTCCTAAAGCGATAGAACCTTTTATATGGTCAATTCGTAAATTTCTTGCAGGATTAATGGTTGCTAAGTCTATAGCTTTCTCCAAATTTATTCCTAAAACATTTTTAATGTTCTTAATTGCTTGGTTCATTTTTAGTGTGCTTCCAGCTAATGTCCCATCAGCTAAACGCGCTTCTCTACCTTTAACCGTTACTTCTTGGCCACCTAAACTATAGGTACCATCTGGTAAATGTTTTGATTCAATGCCATCTGTTACCAAAACGATTTTATCTAATCCTTTAATTTTACATAACACTTTAATAGCTTCCGGACTAACATGCACTAAATCGGCAATCAATTCCGCGTAAATCGTATCAGCTAGCATCACACCGCCTACTGTACCTGCTTCACGATGATGAAGAGGTTTCATAGCGTTGTATGTGTGTGTCGCAGAAGTAACTCCATTCTTAGCCGCTTCTAATACTTCTAAAGCAGTAGCGTTTGTATGCCCGATACTGGCAACAATTCCTTGTGATAATAAATAATTACACAAATCTTTTCCATTTTCTTCGTACGCTAAGGTGACTTGTTTGATATTATTTCCACTCACCGCTTGATAGTGCATAAACTTTTCAACACTGCAAGGAACTATATATTGTTCTGGTTGAGCACCTTTAAACTTCGGCGAAATGAACGGTCCTTCAAGGTGAGTACCCAAGACAAATGCCCCATCCTTATTCTTTTTTTCGATGTATTCTTTGATGTTCTTCAAAGCTTTATCGATGTTCTCCTCGCTTTGTGTCATCGTTGTTGGCATATATGATGTCACGCCTTCCCGAGCAATCGTTTTGGAAATGTTTTTAATATCCTCCAAACTAGGATACATAGCATCTGAATGGTTCGCTCCATGAATGTGTTTATCAATAAAACCGGGAACAACAATAAGATCTTCTCTCAAAGTCATCAAATCTTTTGTTTCGTCAAAAGAAGCTATTTTGCCATTTTCAATAACCAAAGAACTCTTTACAATCCCTTTTCCCTCAATATAAATATTTGCATTTTTAAAACCTTTCATAAATCCCTCCAATTTTTATCGTTTAAAGTTCATTGACATCATTTCAGAGAAAGTAATTTCTTTTGTGATATTTTCTTTTATATCTTTAAATTCAAAGATTCCTTCACTAGCCCTACGACCAACAACAATTCTATTTCTAACGCCAATCAAGTCAGCATCTTTAAACTTTACTCCCGGACTCTCCTGGCGATCATCGAATAAGCAATCATATCCAGCTTTACTTAGTTTATCATAAACTTCCAAAGCAATGTTATAATTTGCTGTTTGTTCTTTATCTAAAGGTAAAATATGGACATCAAACGGACGAACTTCTCGTGGCCAAATTGCCTTTTCATCGCGATAATGTTGTTCTAGAATTGCCATTAATAAACGACTAATCCCCATACCATAACAGCCCATAATGATCGGTTTTGTGATTCCATCTTTATCGATAAAATTTGCTTTCATCGGCGATGAATATTTCGTGCCGAGTTTAAAAATATGCCCGGCTTCAATTCCCTTTGCATGCAAAATATGTCCTTTTCCATCAGGTGAAGGATCGCCAACTTGAAGGTTATAGAGTTCAAAATTACTGGCAAATTCACTCTCATCGCTGTAGACAATCGTATCTTCACCAATATCGCACAAAATCATGAACTCTTCACTAGAAGAACCACCAATATTTCCACTATCGGCACTGACAATACGATAATGTAATTCCATTCGATCGAGAATGTTCTGGTATGCTTTTCTAACTTTTAAATACCATTCATCTAAATCTTCTGGTGTTGCATGAAAAGTATACAAGTCTTTCATGATGAACTCACGACCGCGCATTAAGCCAAATCTTGGTCTGAATTCATCCCTGAATTTTGTTTGAATTTGATACAAAGCCAAAGGAAGCTTCTTGTAACTATTGATGAAATCACGAACAATACTCGTTACAACTTCTTCATGAGTTGGTCCCAAACAAAAATCTCGCTCATGTCGATCTTTAAGACGCATTAGCTCTTTACCATAAGCTTCCCAACGCCCACTCTCAACCCATAAATCTTTAGATTGCAACGCTGGCATTAATAATTCACTACAACCTATTTTATCTAATTCCTCACGAATAATATTTTCAATTTTTTTAATGATTTTATACCCCAAAGGCAAATAAGAATATACACCTGCTGTGCTTTGCTTTACATAACCACCTCGAAGCAAAATTTTGTGACTAACAACTTCAGCTTCTTTAGGCATATCCCTTAATGTGGGAACGAATAATAATGATTGTTTCATATGTTAACCTCTTATTCCTAATAATCTTAATATATCACCAAATGTTACCACGATCATTAATCCAAATAATAGCAGCATGGTAATGGTAATCAATGCTACCTCAACCTTTTGATTTGGTTTTTTCTTTGTAATTGCCTCATAAGCTAAAAAGAGAAGTCTTCCCCCATCAAGTGCAGGGATTGGCAACAAATTAAGTAGTCCTATATTAACGCTTAGTAACCCTGTCAAATTAAGAATCGGGGCTATTCCTTGAGAAGCCACATTTTTTGTTAGGCTAAAGATTCCAACAGGTCCGGATAAGTTTTGAATACCCACATCCCCACTAAACAATAAATCAAAGGTATCGATAATTGCCGTAAATGATGCTAGAGTTCTTTTTCCACTATAACTAAAACTCTTGATTAAAGAAAATTTATAGGTTGGAGAAATTCCCATCGCCACTTTAACTGCCGGAATTGCTTCACCAGAAGTAGTCGTTTGCTTTTCCAATAAAGTCTTACTGTATGGTTTGATTTTTATTTCCTTTTCCTTGCCTTCACGTATTACTTTTAAACGCAACCAATTTTCTTCTTCACCACTATAATTTTCAAAGACGTGGTAAACATCTCCCCAAGAAGTTACCGCTTGCCCCTCAATTTCAACAATTTGATCGCCAGCCAACAACTCAACATTATTTGCCAGATTGTTTTCTACTTTAGATACCAGCAATACGACTACTTTATTAGTAATGGTATAATCTCCAACAAATCCACCATTATATACATATACAGCCGGTGTTAAGGTTGTTGTTTTTTCCGCATTATCACGAAGATAGGTTACTTTTATCAATGATAATTCACCTAAAGCTTGGTAATCATCCATAAACTGAGAAATATCTTCCCAGACTTTAACTTCCTGAACAATGGTACTACTTTCAAGTTTGATGATTTCATCTCCATCTCGCAACCCAGCAATATATGCTGGTGTTTCTTCAGTCAAATTATCCACTACAGAAGAATCATAATTGGCAAATCCTTGAATTAAACCCGCTAAAAAGAATACAACAAGAGCGAGTAGAAAATTCATTAATGGTCCCCCAAACATAACCATCGCTCTTTCTCTTTTTGTTTTCGCATTAAGAGTTCTGTTATATGGAGCGATTTGAAACTCGCTTTTCTTTTCGTAAATTATTGCTTGAGGATCAACTGGATACTTGGTAATCATCTCCCCATCGACAACTTCCATATAAAGAAAACCGGTTTCTTCAGGATCAAAAATATCATAACTAATAATTTTATAGATTGGATAATCTATTTTTATATCCTCTACATCTAGATAAAATCCAGTAATTTTTCCGTCTTCAATTTTTAATTTAATGGTCTCTCGATTTTTAAAAGGATCATTTTCTAATTCCTCCCCTGCAATCGCACAAAGACCACCAATGGGAAATGCTCTAATGGTATACAGAGTTTCTCCCTTTTTCTTTTTCCATATAATAGGTCCCATACCAAAAGCAAATTCACGACATAAAATGTTCGCTCTTTTAGTAAAGAAATAATGCCCACCTTCATGAACTAAAACGATAACTCCTAAAACAAAAACAAATGCAATTAAACCAATAATATAATCCACTAAGCCACCTCATATGCTTGATAAACATCTTTTTTCACTTTTTTATCTATCTTTAATATCTTATCTAAAGTGATTGCCATCTCATTATTGTCTTGGTATTTTTCAACCATTTCAAAAATGATTTTTTCAATATCAAGAAACCTTATTTTTTTCCTTATAAATAAATCAACCGCTGCTTCATTGGCTGCATTGTATACTGTAGGCAGTAATCCACCGCTTTTTCCTACTCGATATGCTAATTCCAACATAGGAAATCTTGAAAAATCCATTTCTTGAAAAGTTAAATTTTTTATGCTGGATAAATTCAGTTTTTTCAAATTCTCATTTTCTATATGACGAGGATAAGTCAATGCATACTGAATGGGTAACATCATATTAGGATATGACATCTGGGCAATGACAGAACTATCATTATATTCTACCATCGAATGAATAATGCTTTCGGGATGAAGAATCGTTTTGATTTTCTCGTAAGGCATTTGAAACAAATGATGGGCTTCTATTACTTCTAATCCTTTATTGACCATGGTTGCGGAATCGATAGTGATTTTCTTTCCCATAGACCAATTTGGATGCTGTAAGGCTTCTTCAACCGTAATATCAATTAGCTCTGCTCTGGTTTTGTTGCGTAAAGCTCCTCCGCTTGCAGTGATAATTAGATTGGCAACATCTTGTTTATTCCCTGATAAGAGGCATTGGTAAATAGCACTATGTTCACTATCAATTGGAAAAATATTCACCTTATACTGTTTGGCAAGGGTCATAACCAATTCTCCACCTACTACCAGTGTTTCCTTATTAGCCAGTAAAATATCTCTTTTCTTCTTAATAGCTGCAATTGTTGGTGCTAAACCCACGATTCCAACAAGTGCATTCACTAACAATCCTTCATCATCACCATAAGTAGCAACATCAATTAGCCCTTGCTCTCCATGGGAAAATTTAATCTGAGGATATTTTACTTGTAAATATTCTTTATCTTTCTGGCAAGCAACACTGACAAACTCCGGCTTAAATTCATCGATGATAGCAATAGCAGCATCGATATTATATCCTACCGATATTGCCTTTAAAGAATATTCTTTGCTATTTCTAATTATAGCCAAGGTTTGTTGTCCAATTGAACCACTTGCCCCTAGCAAAAATATATTTTTCATTTTAAGCTCCCATCAGTAATAATTCAGTTATTTGAACAATCAAGTAAAACCAAATACCTGCATATAATAAACTATCGAAACGATCAAGAATACCACCGTGTCCTGGAAACAAATTAGAAAAATCTTTTATCTGATAGCCTCTTTTTATTTTTGAAGCGATTAAATCTCCTATTTGAACCGTAATCGATAAAAATGCTGATAATCCCAAAACCACTAATACAGTTAAGAAAATTTCATTTGCTTCTGGATTTACGATTTTCATTAAAAAAGCCGTAGTTGTTCCGACTACAACACCTGCAATAGAACCTGCAATTGAACCTTCAATTGATTTTTTAGGACTTATTTCGGGACATAATTTATGCTTGCCAAATTTGATACCAATGAAATAAGCAAACAAATCAGTAGCAACTACGATAGAATAAACATAGATAAAACTCTTTACTCCATTTAATTCAACCAATGTTTGATTCAGGTTGATCGGTTTTAAGTACCTAATACTCATCGCATAACCAAAAATCAAACCAGCATAAACCAAGCTGGCAAGACAGCCGAAAACCTCTTTGGTCGTTGTATGCGGTTTAAAAATTAATAATCCTAAGGTGATTGCACTAAATGTTAGGAAAGCTATTAATACATATAAATGATAAATAAAATATTCATTGAAAAACCTTATCTCTCCTGATTCTTTAGTTGCTAGACAAGCGAGTGCAGTAATTACACCAGAAAATAATGGAACAAAATAGCGGAATGTTTTCATCGATGATGATTTCTGATACATCATATTAATTAACTCATAGGTTCCTATGATACTAAAGGCAATCGCCACAGCAAAAAATCCCCACTCGGCAATTGGATGGTCAATTACCGCTAAGGGTAATAAGGTAATAATCATGAAAAAAGCCGTTATTGTTCTTTGTTTCATTAAAGTCCTCCAAAGCGACGATTACGCTTTTGATATTCATCGATAGCTTTATCCAAATCTCTTCTTCTAAAGTCTGGCCATAAAGTATCCGTAAAATACAATTCACTATAGGCAATCTGCCAAAGCATAAAATTGCTGATTCTTATTTGGTTGCTTGTTCTAATCAACAAGTCGACCATAGGTAAATCCTTTGTATATAAATAATGGTAAAACAAATTTTCATCAAGATCTTCGAGCTTAATTTTATTTTCTTTTACATCTATTGCTATCATTTTAGCTGCGTTAACAATTTCATCTTTTCCCCCATAATCGAAAGCAAGCGTAAAATGAATGTTATTATTTTCTTCTGTTTCTATTTCTAATTCTTTAATTTTCTTTAGAAGATCTGCTTTAAGATTATCTTTACGACCAATTACCCGAAATCTTACACCATTATCACACATTGTCTTACGATAGGTTTCCAAAAACTGTTCGGGTAATTTCATCAAATAGTCAACTTCTTCTTTTGGCCTTGACCAATTTTCTGTACTAAAGGCAAAAACAGTTAAGTACTCTATGCCAATTTGTTGGCAATATTTAATCGTATTAATTAAAGTCTGAACACCTTTTCGATGTCCTAGATTTCGTGACAATCCCCGTTTTTTTGCCCAAGTACCATTACCATCCATGATTATGGCAATATGTTTTGGCAATTTATCTTTTGTATTATCCATCAATTTCACCTTCTATCTATTATACATTATATTCGTGGTTTTTTCTAGTTATATTATATTTTAATTCAGTAAAAATTAAAAATGTTATAAAAAGAGCGCTTGATTTTATGAGCGCTCTAAATTTATTTTTGTTTTTTTATACAAGCTTCAAGAAATCCAACGAACAAAGGATGTGCTCGTTGTGGTCGTGATAAAAATTCAGGATGAAACTGACAAGCGACAAACCAAGGATGAGCCACAATTTCCACTATTTCTACAAGGTTTGTTTGAGGATTTATTCCTGAAGCAATCATTCCAGATTTTTCTAAAACTTCTAAGTATTGATTATTGAGTTCATAATTATTACGATGGCGTTCTTTTATTTCTGTTTTCTGATAAGCGTGATAAGCGCGAGTATCTTTTTTAATCTTACAATCATATAAGCCTAGACGCATGGTACCTATTAATGAAATATTCTTATATTGTTCTGGTAAATAATCAATGACTGGATCTTTCGCCTTTTCATCAAACTCGGTCGAATTGGCATTTTTCAAGCCAACAACGTTTTGCATATATTCAATAACAGCAATTTGCATCCCTAAACAAATACCAAAATAAGGGATTTTGTGTTTGCGAGCATAATTACATGCTAGAATTTTACCTTCAATTCCCCGAGGGCCAAAACCACTAGGAACTAAAATTCCATGTGCATTTTGCAATAATTCAGCTACATTTTCTGAATTTACCTTTTCAGAATTAATCCAGTCGATATTTATTTTTTTCCCAAAATAATAACCAGCATGTTTTAATGCTTCACTGATAGATAAATAAGCATCGCGTAAATCTGTATATTTTCCTACTAACGCAATTTTAACTTCACCCTGTAATTTTTTAACCTTTTTAATTAATTCATTCCATTCTTTCATGTTTATAGGAGCTGTTTCAAATCTAAAATGATGGCAAATATACTGATCCACTTTCTGCTTTTCCAATTCGCAAACCATTTCATAAAGAATATTAACATCCTTGGCAATAACAACAGCATCTCTATCAACATCACAGAACAAGGAAATTTTATCGCGATATCCGTTATCAATATCAACTTCCGAACGTAAAACTATCATGTCTGGTTGAATTCCCAACGACCTTAATTCTTTTACACTATGTTGGGTCGGTTTTGTTTTTATTTCATTTGCAGAACGTAAAAAAGGAACCAATGTCGTATGAATATAAAATGTGTTTTCATAACCGACTTCACGACGCCACTGTCTGATTGCTTCTAAAAAGGGTTGTGATTCAATATCACCAACAGTTCCACCAATTTCTGTAATGATAACATCCGCCTGTGAATGTTCAGCAGCACTACGAATTTTATTTTTAATCTCATTAGTAACATGAGGAATTACCTGTACTGTACCACCATTATATTCGCCACGTCGCTCTTTTTCGATAACTGTTTTATAAATTTTTCCAGAAGTAATATTGGAATCTTTTGATAAGTTTTCATCGATAAAGCGTTCATAATGGCCCAAATCTAAATCCGTTTCTGCGCCATCATCGGTCACAAAAACTTCTCCATGTTGGTAAGGACTCATTGTTCCTGGATCAACATTGATGTAGGGATCAAATTTTTGCATAAAGACTTTCAAACCTCTATTTTTTAATAGTCTTCCTATACAAGATGCTGTAATCCCTTTTCCTAAACTGGAAACAACACCTCCAGTAACAAAAATGTACTTTGCCATATGATTCCTCCTCATTATATAAAAAAATCTTCCATAGGGAAGATTCATTTTCTTATTGCGCGTTCTTTGGCGCCCTCATTATTATAGCAAATTTTTTCCTGTAAATCAAGATATTTTTTTAATCTGTTTTTTATTTTGCTAGCTAGGACAATCACAAATGCTGATGTTAAGGCCTGATTATTAAATGTCTGTTGTGAAATATTGCTTTGTCACTCCCTAAACAAAAAAAGCAAAACCATACTTATCTGGTCTTGCTTATCCTCTGAATGATTATCCGTGGTGGTGAACAAAGTATTTTAACTACTTCCCTTGATAAAATTTGTATATTAGGAAGCATCTGTTTTTTAAAATTATAAAATTCAAATCTTAGCGTAATTGTTTCAAACCAATCTTCACATTTTCTCCATTGATATTGAATTCTTTTGATGATTCAATATCTTTATCAAAATGTACTGTGATTGCCAGAACATCTCGTTTAATACTATCGATATTCTTTTCCATAATTTCTTTAATTTTATCATTACCAGAAACATAGATTTCAATGTAATCCATTACGTTGAAATCAGACTCTTTTCGCGTTGTTTGAATTTTACTGATAATTTCTCGAACAAAACCCTCTTCAATTAATTCTGGTGTCAATCTTATATCCATAACAACGGCTATATAATTATCAGATAACGCTGAAAATCCTTCTTGTTGGATAACTTCAATTTGTAGGTCTTCTTTGACTAATTCAACATCAATATCTTTCACTTTCAGCTTTAAACTACCTGTAGAGTCTAGTTCCCTTTTTGCTTGAACTCCATCTATTTCCAGTAATGCGCTCTTTATATCATTGATATATTTACCATATTTCGGACCAACAGTCTTAAAGTTTGGCTTAAAACTATAAGATATGAATGAACTTATACTATCTGTAAATAAAACTTCTTTCACATTCAATTCTTCTTCAATAATCTCTACATAGAATTTTTCTAATGGTTTTGCCGTTTTCACATACATTTTGCTGATTGGTTGACGATTCTTTATATTACAATTATTTCTAACCGCTCGTCCCATTACAACAATATCTAATACTGATTCCATATTATTCTCTAAATCCCTATCAATCCATTCTAAAACTGGAGTTGGATAATTGCATAGATGAATACTTTCTTTTGCTTTTTTATCGACACTTCTTACCAAATTTTGATAAATATCTTCAGTCATAAATGGAATCATCGGTGCAGCTACCTTAGCAATGGTTACTAGTGCTGTATACAAAGTCATATAAGCATTAATCTTATCTTGTTCCATTCCTTGAGCCCAGAAGCGTTCACGAGAACGACGAACATACCAATTACTCATTTCATCAACGAAATCTTGTAAGATTCTTGCTGTTTCAGTAATCTTATAGTTAGCAAGATTGTTATCTGCTTCTTTCACAACTGTATTTAGTTTAGATAATAGCCATTTATCCATTACTGAAAGTTGTTCGTATTTTAAATCATACTTCGTTGGATCAAATTGATCAATCTCTGCATATAGGACATAAAATGCATAGGTATTCCATAATGTCCTTAAGAATTTTCTTTGTCCTTCAACAACTGCATCTTTATGGAAACGATTAGGAAGCCACGGAGCACTATTCTCATAAAAATACCAACGAATAGAATCCGCACCAAATTCAGCCAAGACTTCCATAGGATCAACGGCATTTCCCTTTGATTTACTCATTTTTTGTCCGCTCTCATCCTGAACATGGCCTAAGACAATCACATTACGATATGGTGCTTTGTTGAAAACGAGTGTTGATATTGCTAGTAATGAGTAAAACCATCCTCTTGTCTGGTCAACAGCTTCCGATATGAAATCAGCAGGGAATTGCTCTTTAAACATTTCTTGATTTTCAAATGGATAATGCCATTGAGCAAATGGCATTGCCCCTGAATCATACCAACAGTCAATTACCTCTTCTACTCGATGCATTTCTTGCCCACATTTAGGACAAGTAATCGTTACAGCATCAATATATGGACGATGAAGTTCAATATATTCAGGACAGTTATTAGACATTTCTCTTAACTCGCTAATAGAACCAATTACATGTTTATGACCACATTGGCACTCCCAAACTGGAAGCGGAGTTCCCCAATAACGGTTACGACTAATACCCCAGTCTTGAATATTTTCTAACCAATCACCAAATCTCCCCTTACCAATGCTTTCAGGAATCCAGTTTATCGTATTATTGTTTCTAATCAAATCCTCTTTTACATCTGTCATCTTAATGAACCAAGATTCACGAGCATAATAGATTAGTGGGGAAACACAACGCCAACAATGAGGATAGCTATGTTCATACTTGTAAACTTTAAATAACAGTCCCCGTTCTTTCAAATCTTTTAAGATTAATTTATCAGCTTTCTTACAGAACATTCCCGCCCAATCGGTTTCTTCCGTTAATTCTCCCCGAGCATTGACATATTGCACCATTTTTAAACCGTATTTTTTACCAACATTATAGTCATCTTCACCAAACGCTGGAGCCATATGAACAATTCCTGTTCCATCTTCTAAGGTAACAAAATCACCACAGGTAACAAAAAAGGCATTCTTTGCTTTTTCACTAAAGTGAAATAGAGGTTCATAATATTTATACTCTAGGTCTTTTCCTAACATTTTTTCTAATACAAGATAATCGCTTTCTAGTACTTTCTCTAGCAAAGCTTCTGCCATATAATAGACTTCACCATTCTTTTTTGCTTTTACATAAGTCGTTGTAGGATTTACACAAAGCGCTACGTTAGATGGTAGTGTCCAAGGAGTTGTTGTCCATGCAAGAAAATAGGCATTTTCCTCCTCCAATTTGAATTTAACAATAGCCGATTCTTCTTTTACATCTTTATACCCCTGTGCTACTTCGTGAGATGAAAGCGGAGTTCCGCAACGAGGGCAATAGGGAGTAATCTTGTAACCTTTATATAATAATTTTCTATCCCAAACCTTTTTTAAACTCCACCAAACTGATTCAATATACTCATTATGGTAGGTAACGTAAGGATTTTCATTATCTACCCAATAACCTACAATATCAGAAAAATCTTCCCACATTGCTTTGTATTTCCATACACTTTCCTTGCATTTTTCAATGAATGGGGCGATTCCGTATTCTTCAATTTGCTCTTTGCCATCAATTCCCAAAGATTTTTCTACTTCAATTTCTACTGGTAAGCCATGAGTATCCCATCCAGCTTTTCTTAATGCATAAGCTCCTTTCATAACATGGTATCGAGGTATCATATCCTTGATTACTCTTGTTAGAACATGTCCTATATGCGGTTTTCCATTTGCTGTTGGTGGACCATCATAAAATGTATAATTTCTATTTCCTTCTTTTTCAGAAATACTCTTTTCAAAAATCTTATTTTCTTTCCAAAAATCCCGTACTGTTTTTTCTCTTTCAACAAAATTTAAATTTGTTGGTACTTTTTTATACATACTTCCCTCCTATTTAATAAAAAAACTCCCACCCTAAAAAGGATGAAAGTTCGGATTTCATTATACCACCTTTTTACATACTGACATATGCTATCCTAATAACGGGGGATACCGGCACAGCTTACTATTTTCAGCCTGCAACTCCAGAGTGATTTTCATAAAGGCATACTTTTGCTAGTTTTCCACCACCACTAGCTCTCTAAAAATTTTTGCGGTTACTACTTTCTCTATCTTTGTCTTTCTTTTTACCTTATTATAATACTCTAAAGCACGGATTTTGTCAAGTGAATATTTCAGTGACAAATAGAATGTGCTTGGCATAAAACACCATTTTTGCTATAATGAAATTAACAAGAAGGATCTTTGTTATGAATGAAAAAAAATTCTTTGCTATTACCGCTTCATTAGTTAACAGTAATGATGTAACAAAAAAAATTGGAACCTTGCAAGAAAAGCTATTACATCGAATTATTAAACATTATTTTGAGAACGATATCAGTTACCATGAAATAAAAATAGGACCATTTTATGCCGATATTCTAAAAGAAAAAGAGATTGTTGAAATCCAAACGCGTTCCTTTAATAAGCTAAGAAAAAAACTCGATTTCTTTTTACCAAACTACCGCGTTACAATTGTATATCCTATTCCTCATATAAAATGGCTTTACTGGATAGATGAAAATACTGGCGAAATTTCTAGTAAAAGAAAGAGTCCAAAAAAGGGAACAATTTACGATGCTATTTTTGAGCTATACAAAATCAATCCCTATTTAAACCATCCCAATTTAAGAATATGTCTATTGTTAATGAATATGGAAGAATATCGTTACTTAAATGGTTGGAGCACGGATAAAAAAAGAGGCTCTAGTAGGTATAATCGCATCCCAACAGAATTAATTGATGAAGTTTATTTCAATTCGCCTTTTGATTACCAAGCGTTTCTTCCTAGTAATCTTCCTCTCCACTTTACTTCTAAAGATTATCAACAATTATCACCAATAAATCAGCGCAAAGCACAAATAGCCTTAAAGATTCTAACCGATTTAGAATGTGTTATCAGAGTAGGAAAACAAAAAAATTTAATCATTTATCAAAAAAACAAGCAAGACCGATAAGTCTTGCTTTTTTCATGCACTAATTATTAAATTCTTGATAAATTGCGCTTAGTAATGTTCCCGTTAAATCATGGCCATAATCCCAATACATGACACCTGCCAAGCCTTGATTTTCGGCGTACTGGCATTTTAATTTCACCGATTGTTGATTATCATAAGAAGCATAGGTCGTTCCATCATACCAATAATAAGAACTTGTATTTGGATCAAAGTATTGATATTGTTGGTTCGCGTTAAAGTAATTCGATAGGAACGATGCATAACCGATAGAACGAGCACTTGTCATTGGCAAACCAAATGGGTTGACAGGGTTTCCACTCACTGTTCCCATTCTTACGTAAAACTGAATTCCAAAAGTCATTTTACTCTTTGGAAAGCCTTGACTAGAATATTTATTAACAGCATAATCTACTGAATAAGTTACTCCTGAACCCGAGTATAGAGCCGTTTCATGAGTTACTCTAGAAGTACTACCCATACCATAGGTCATAATATGTAAATAATCAAGATAATTTGCTAATGTTCTTGCATCAAAGGCATTTGTTGCCACACCTACAGCAGCACTTAAAATTAATTTTCGATTATACTTATCAAAAGCTTCTCGCAGTTCCTTACATAAAAGATTAAAATTAGTCGTATTAACATTAATTTCCCAGTCCAAATCAAGACCATCCAATTGATATAAATCTATTACTTCCATAACAGAATTAATAAAGACCTTACGACTGATTGGAGAGGCAGACATAATATTAAAAGCATTGGCGGTATCATTGGATACACCATCGACTACAATCACAACCCGTATTCCTTTTTGCCTTAATGTTAAGACATTATTTAGATTGGTTAATCCCGAAACACTTAGTTTACCACCAGAAATCTTTGCAAATGAATAATTAATAACATCAAGCATATTGTAGTCACGGTTATAAAGTACATCTTGATTTCCGTCTTTGTTACGCATGTAAGCGAAGGTAATTTTCTTACCTGGTTCAAAATCTGGCATCACTATTTCACCAACTCCTTTCACAATCACATTTTTGCTATATGTTTCTAAATACTTCCCTCTGGTAATTCTTACTGTAATGGTAACATTACGATCTTTTGCTGGTTTTACTACTTGACCAAGATAGTTAATAGAACTATCTCCTGTCGACCAAAATAGCGTTAAATCGACTCCATTAATTACATAACTGGTAAAGAAGTCAACATTCTCTATAATTTCATCAGGAATATAATCCTCTAAATATACTTTCAAATCCTCCATAGCTTGTGGAGTTCTTTGGTTCAAATCCTCTTTAATTAATTCTTGAATTTCTAATTCATAATCTTCAAGTAATAATAAATCATCAAATTCTACTGCATTTTTTTGCCATGTTGCTAATTCATTGAATTGATTACGCAATGATACAACCCTAGTCTCATCAGCAAGTGTCAATTGACTAATTGGTGGTAATTCATGCAATTTTGCAACAAAATTTGCTATTTCTAAAAGACCAACCAAACGATTATGATACCTCATTAATATTTGTAAATAAGATTGGTCAACCAGTAATTGAATATCATTAGGTAGGGCGTCATATTCATCAATGATATTCTCTACTACATCATAATCAGCAATAGTTATTGATTCCAAAGTCGGTAATCCCAAAATATCATCAATAATTTTTTGAGCTTTCGCTTGTTTATTCTGTTCATGAAGGATAAGCAATTGTTCCTCTGCTTTTTCCAAAGTAAGCAATGCTTCTTCTACCAATACCTTAATATCACTTGCCAAATCGTTATAATAACTACGAATAGAAGCAATATAGGCTTCATCATCAAGAGAAATGTCATTTAAAGAAGGTATTTTTGCTACTGCTATTTGAAAATCTTTCGCTTCAATCTCTTTAGCTTGTTCTAATTTCAATTCTTCTATTTTAGCTTCCAATTCAGTTAATTTTTCTAAATTATGAATTGTTATTTTGCTTTTATCTTCAGAAGATAAGGTTTCATATTGATTACGAACTTCAATAATTTTTTCTTCATCTTCTAATATCAATCCATCTAGACTTGGTAAGCCATTAAATACATCGTTTGGGTCTTTTGGTTCTTCAACCGGTTTACAACCCCCAACACTAAATAATAAAATAATGAATAATCCTAGCGCGAATATTTTTTTCATAAAAAACTCCTCAACCATTATATTTTGTGTATTAATTTATAACAAGTGATAGTATAAAAAGTGCTTTTTTTGATGTTTATCCATACTTTTCCGATGTAATTGGCATCGATAAATACTTCTTTATCTTCATCAAATGCCAATACAGAAATTCTTTTACAATCATCCGTTTTTCTTTTTTTTACACATAGGTGTATTATAGCAAATTCTTTTTAAAAAACCTATACCTTTATATAATTATAACCTTTTTGGGAATGCTTTTTTTAAAAATATTTATGTTTTTCTATTAAAAAACTACCGCTTGAAAGCGGTAGTTAAATAATAATTACTTAATTTTATCTTTTTGTTCGAAACCTAAACGTTTTAACGTTTCAATAACATATGATTCGCGATATTCATCTTCAGGCTTACGATTGTAATAAGAATAGAAGAATTCTTCGTTTGCTTTTTCATAAGGAAGTCCTGAAATGAAAGAAATAATTCTTGTGCTACGGTCGATTAATTTTTTATTTGTTGGTAGAACTTGAACCATCCAATTTCCCCACACTCTTCCCATTTTTGCCATTGTCGCTGTGCTTAATAAATTGAATGTCAATTTAACCATTAAATGAGGAAGTAAATCCATTATTGTATTAGGTAGGTCAACAGGAATGTGGATTTCATGTTCTGCAATTTTATTGCTTGGAATATGACCTAAGCGGATTGCTACACCTTCGCTAAACTTAAGAGCATTTTTTTTGAACCATTCCACCGATTTTTCATTTGCAGAGCCATTGATATCAATGCAAATTAATCTAGATGGCTTACGTGAATAACGAGATGGATCATCTTCATTACCAATAACATAATCTGTTACTTCTGTTGCGCCAACTTTTGGTGGTTTATTGATGATGTCTTGTGCTGCTTTCATTCTAATATAGTCTTCAACTGTCCATTCTAAACCTTTGATTGGTCGACGGAAAACATGTTGCCAAGCAACCTCATTTGGATATAAAGGGTTTTTAATATATGCCCAACTAATTGGACTTACTTTATCATTGAATTTTCTAAATGGTGGTAATGTGAATGTTGGTTGACGTTCTGTAGTATCTGTCATGATATCGATAAAATACTCTGAAGTAACATAAGTAACCAAACCATTTTGATTATACGTTTCTGTTTCCAAATCAACCGCAGAAGCTAGACCTTTTAAGGCTTCTCCTTTTGATAGTTTATCCAATAATTTTTGGAATTCATCTGAATATTCACTTAATTCTAATGCTTTTGAGCCGATTGCTTCTAATTCTTTTTCGCTTAAATTTTCTTTTAGCCAACGCCAGCTAGCAACTTCCATTGCTGCTCCAACAGCTAATAATTCAACTGTGGTAACTTGCATTCTTGTTGAACCAGCAACAGCCATATTACCCACGAATAGAGGTATTTTAATGATGTCTTTTCTTTCAAAAACAACTCTTACTCGGTCAAGGTGCTTACAAAGAATTTCTTCTGGATTACAGAATATATAATATGTTGTACAACCTCTTTCAATGGCTTCTAAAACAGAGCCATTTATACTAGCTGATAAACCACACTCTGCTAAACCAACAACAACGTCACCAGGTCCTACACCTGCTTCAACAACTTGTTGACGACCAAAAGTCATATAATCTTCAAAGTTTTCAACTGCTCTAACAAGCGCTCTGTCCCCACCAGTCATCAAGCTATCCGTGATTTCACTTATTTCAATCAATTGTGATCTTCTAACTGGTAATTTTAAGCCTAATTCTGTCCAGAATTTTCGCCATGTAGCATCTAGTTGTAGCGCCATTCTTCCACTGGCACCAACACTCGAGAAAAGTATCTTTTTCTTGTTTATAATAGCTTTATATATATCATCAACAAATCTTTTAAATTCTGGAGTTTCAAAAGCCTTTTTAGTTACAGATGGAATATTTACATCTGCTGATAAAATTGTTTTAATCCCTTCGGCAGTATTTTGAGCAATGATGTAACTCATGTTTTTTGTTAATGGATTCGACTGCTCAGTAGGAATTACTCCCAAATGAAATTGCTTTTCATTTTCTAAAAAGTCTTTGCTCGCCTCTTTGTAATTTTTAATCGTTTTATAAATCATGCTTGACGCTCCTTTTATTTTTATTTGTTAACACAACTCATTATAACATACTCGCTTTTGATTTACAATGAAAAATCGATTTTACTTTATCAAACTAGTGTGTAAATTACAATTTCATCAATTCTTCTCGATACGGAATCGATGGCATTACGTAATCTTTGGTTACACTAAGTCCTGAAGCTTTAAGGGCAAACTTTGTTGCTTCTAATAATGTCATTTTTTCTCCTAATCCCACCACTAAAGCCGCATTGAAGATATCTCCTGCACCTGTAGTATCAACTACTTTCACTTTTATCGCCGGTAAATGATGAACCTTACCTTCTTCTAGTACTAAAGCCCCCTCTTTTCCCAGTGTTACAACCATTCTTGGAAAATTAAGTTTTGGCAGTACAGAAATTAAATCATCTAAATGATGGACCTCATTAAGAGCGAATAATTCCCTGACTTCATGCCAATTAGGAGTAATAAGCCATGCATATTGTATAATTTGCGATGTAAATGAAGTTACTGGTGCGGGATTAAGAATAACTTTTATCTTGTTTTTTTTAGCCCATTCAAGAACACTATTCAAAACAGTTGGAGGAATCTCTTGATTTAAAAGTAAAAAATCAAAGTCATTCCCTTCTTTAAAAAATATGGGCAAATCTTTTTCTTCGAGCGTGTTACCCGGATAAACCGTCACTTGATTGTTTCCATTTTTATCGCGAAGAATTACCGCTAAAGCCGTTTTCCCTGGTTTTTTTATAATACCATGTTTGATTCCTTGATTAGTTAAGTAATCACAGCAATTGTTACCATAGGTATCATTGCCAACTGCACTCAAAAAGTAGGGCTCTCCCCCTAGCCTTTTCACTGCAACAGCTTGATTATAACCTTTCCCCCCCACTTCTTGATGAACATCAGAAGCATGAAGCGTTTCTTCTGGCTTATGGAAATGATTAATCCGCATGAAAATTGATTGTCCACATAAACCGACAATTCCAACTTTAGTTTTCATATTATTCTCCATCTTTTACCACGTATTAATTATACTATGGCCAAACAACATTTTCAAGAAATAAAAAGCATCGTTTGAATGATGCTTTTAATTTTACTTATGTGCTTTTCCATCTAAATACATAATTGTTTCGTACATTTCTGGACGGCGATCGCGAAAAACTCCCCAATAACGCCGTTTTTTATTAATTTCATCTAAATCAAATTCAGCAATCAAATACCCTTCTTCTTCACGATTCAAAGAATTAATAATTTCACCATCAGGACCAGAGATAAACGAAGACCCATAGAAAGTCATTGTTGAATTGTCTTGAACCTCTTGACCAACTCTATTAGAAGCAACCACAGGAATAATATTTGCCGCTGCATGCCCCCTCATAACATTTTGCCAATGTAACATACTATCTTGAGGCAAAATTGGTTCAGTTCCTATCGCTGTTGGAAACAGTAAAATCTCTGCTCCTTGTAATGTTAATATTCTAGCTGTTTCAGGAAACCATTGGTCCCAACAAATACCTATACCAACCTTACCAAATTTTGTATTAAATACTTTATATCCAGTATCACCAGGAGAAAAATAAAATTTTTCTTCATAACATGCTCCTGTTGGAATATGAGTTTTACGATAAAGACCTAAATTGGTACCATCAGCATCAATCATAACCAAAGAATTAAAATAATTATTGCCTGATCGCTCAAATAAGCTAATTGGCAAAACAACATTATTTTCCTTTGCTACTTTTTGAAATTCTTTTATTAACATCGAAGACTCTATCTCTTCTGCTAGAGAAAAATAATCATAATTTTCTGTCTGACAGAAATAAGGCGTTTTAAAAAGTTCTTGTAATAAAATAATATTAGCACCTTTTTTAGCACATACTTCTACCATTTTTTTAGCTTTTTTAATATTATCATCAATATTCCAAGAAATTTTCATTTGTGTTGCTGCAACTTTTATTTTCATAAACGAATCCTCCCTATAATTTTGTCGGAATCTGCATTGTCATACAGTGGATATTACCACCGCCCAATAAAATCTCCCTTGTGTTAATTTGGATAATTTCCTTTTCAGGATAATTTTGTTTCATAATATTATAAGCTATTTCATCCTCAGGAACTCCGAATGCAGGCAAAATGACATAAGCATCAGATTGATAGAAGTTGATATAACTAGCCGATAAACGCGAATTAACCAAACGTTCTTTGCTTGTATGTTCACGATTATCAATTCCTTTTGCTTCTTCTTCAGTCATGTATAAAGGTTTTGGTAATGGTATCTTCACAATCTCAAATTTTCTCCCTTTAGAATCGGTTGTTTCGCTTAACGTGTTGTAAGCATCGACACACATTTGATATTGTGGATCATTAACATCATCACACCATGCAAGAGCAATCTTGCCAGGTGCTAAGAAACATGCCATATTATCGATATGTTCATTTGTTTCATCAAGATAAATTCCATTTTTTAACCAAATTACTTTTTCCACATTTAAATTTTCTTTGAGAATGTTCTCAATTTCTTCTTTAGTTAGAGTTGGATTTCTTCCTTCGCTTAGTAGGCAAGCCTCTGTTGTTAGACAAGTTCCTTCACCATCAAAGTGAACACTACCCCCCTCTAAGATAAATCCTTTATTCAAATAGTAAGAAAAACCTAGTTTCTCGCAAACCTTTTTTGCTAGGGCATCATCAAAATCCCAATTAGTATATAAACCATCGACATTTCCACCCCATGCGTTGAAGCCAAAATCAATTCCTCTAATCTCTTTTTCGTTTACTACGAAGATTGGCATATTATCCCGTGACCAAGCATCATTATATTCAATTTTTAAAATTTTAACATTCTTGATTCTGAAATCCTTCGCTACTTTTGCATAGATACTCGGATCAATGCCTAAATATACAGGTTCGTATTTGGCAATTGCTTCAATAATCTCCTTTAAATTGTTTCTTGCATAGGTACCACTATTACGCCATATATCTTTACGATATGGCAATAACATCAAAGTAGCTAAGTGTTTACGTCCCTCAAAAGGAACAATAAAACCATCTTCTTTTGGAGTAGTCAATACACGTGAATAATACCCCTCTATCTTACGATGATAGCGAGAATAATTTGTCCATGATTTTTGGTCAATTACAGAGACACTACCATCATCATAATCGCTAAGAATAGTAGAACCAGTTCCTTTATAATATTCAATACGACGCACTAATTCCTCTGTAAAGACCTCACCTGGAACAACAAGCGGAATACCAGGAGGGTATACCATAATCGATTCTTTAGAAATTTCATCAATCGCATCCGCTAATTTTACTCGTTTCATCGCTGCATGATAAGCAGTACGTGGTCTTAACAGTGCAATTGGGAATTCAATATTGAAGTGATGTCGTGGATAATTCATTTCTCCAACAAAATATTCACTCGAAATTTCTTTTAGTGCTTTTACTAAATTATTAATATGTTCCTCTTTCGTGCCTATACCGATAATTCCTAAAACAACATAGGTTTCCGCTAGTTCCATTTGTACATGGTACTTGTCTTTCAACAGATTATATAATTCAAAACCAGTCAACTTCATCATGTCTAGTTCAATAACCAACTTAGTTTGATCATAATCAAAGCAACCCATACTTTGAAAATGGTCTTTTCCTCGTGCTTTAAAGCCAGGAATTTTATTAATTTCTTCTCGTGCATAATTGGCAAAAGCAATTGCTTGATCGACTTTTTCTTTTCCTTCTATGACCATAAACTTTCTTGCAGCATCTAGACTTGCCATTAAAACAGAAGATGGGCTTGTTGAATTGATTGCATTTAAAGTCTTACGAATATCATAATCTGAAACTCGATTGCCTTTTCTTAATAAAATAGAAGATTGTGTTAATGATCCCCCCATTTTATGAAGACTGACTGCGCTCATGTCAGCACCGCATTCCATAGCGCTAAGTGGAGCATTTTCTGTAAAGCCAAAGTGAGCACCATGTGCTTCATCAACCAGACACAACATTGAATTATCATGTGCTAATTTTACGATTCTTTGTAAGTCTCCTACAGCGCCAAAATACGTTGGATTGATAACAAACACGGCTTTAGCACTTGGATGTTTTTTTATCATGCGTCGATAATCTTCAAATGTCGGTTGATTTGCAATTTCTAAATCTGAATCCAATTCAGGCATGATAAAAACAGGCATTGCACCACTTAAAATTAGTCCATTGATTATCGATTTATGACAATTTCTTGGTATGATGATTCTATCATTAGCTTTACAAGCGGTCATAATCATGGTAATAATCCCACTGCTCGTTCCATTAATTAAAAAGAAAGCTTGGTCAGCTCCAAAAGCATCTGCCATTAACGCTTCCGCTTCTTTAATAACCCCCGCTGGACGATTCAAGTTATCTAGTCCTCTAGGTCCATTCACATCCGCTCTATAGACACTGATTCCTATATAACGACTTAAGTCATTCTCAACATTCCCCATATGGTGACCTGGCACATCAAAAGGTGATATTCCTTCCTCCATATATTTTTTTAATGCAGTTAAATATGGTGTTTTATTATGATCTAATTGTGCCAATTTCTTACCTCGTTTTCTATAGATTTATAACGCATAAATTGTATACTAATTAATTCATTTATGCAATATATTTTTTTTATTTTTTAAAAAATATTCTTTCAATATAAACTAATTAAAAAAACGCAAAGGAAAAACTTTTTAAACAATATTGAAAAGGAAATTATCACTTAGTATTCTATAAACTGATGTTGTTTTTTTAGCTTATATTTAAAGGAATAACCTGTGTAATTAATAAAACCTCATTTAGAAACGAGGCTTATTAATCAACTTATTTTGTTATTGTTTTCCTATTTACTCTTGTTTTAATCGCAGCTTGACTAACAGCTTGACTCACAACTGTCGCAACTCTTTCATCAAACGCTGCCGGAATAATATTTTTCGAGTTTAATTCTTGACTGGAGATTAGATTAGCTATCGCATAAGCAGCAGCTAGTTTCATTTCTTCATTGATTTCTTTTGCTCTGACATCAAATGCTCCACGAAAAACGCCAGGGAAGGCTAAGACATTATTAATCTGGTTGGGATAGTCACTACGACCTGTTGCTACAACAGCTGCTCCCCCCTTGATTGCATCTTCAGGAATTATTTCAGGATTAGGATTTGCACACGCAAAAATGATTGCTTTTGGAGCCATAGTTTTTACCATTTCTGTTGTTAGAACATTGGCTGCAGAAACACCAATAAACACATCTGCATTGATAAGCACATCCTTTAAAGTACCTTCTTCATGGTATAAGTTGGTAATTTTTGCTAATTCTTCCTTACTACTATTCATACCTTCAAGTCTACCTTGATAAATCGCTCCTGACCTATCACAAATAATAATATTAGTAAATCCGGCAACTAACATTAATTTGGTAATGGCCGCACCAGCTGCTCCAGCACCATTAATAATCACTTTAACTTCTTCTTTTTTCTTATCAACTACTTTTAAAGCATTAATTAATCCCGCTAAAGTTACGATTGCTGTACCATGTTGGTCATCATGGAAGATAGGAATATCACAAATTTTTTGTAATTTTTGTTCTATCTCAAAACAACGTGGAGCTGATATATCTTCAAGATTGACACCACCAAAACTACCTGAGACTAAATAAATAGTTCGTACAATCTCGTCTACATCTTTTGTTTTAAGGCACATTGGAAAAGCATCAACGCCACCGAAGGCCTTGAAAAGAGCCGCCTTTCCTTCCATAACCGGCATTGCTGCTTCAGGGCCAATATCACCTAATCCTAAAACAGCAGTTCCATCAGTAACTACTAAACACATATTCCATCTTCTAGTTAATTCATATGATAAATCGATATTTTTTTGAATTTCTAAACATGGAGTAGCAACACCAGGAGTATAAGCTAGTGATAAATCCTCTCGATTAGCAACAGAAACCGTTGATACCACTTCTATTTTCCCCTTTTTTTGATAATGTAATTCCAGGCTTCGCTCAGCAATTGTTTTTGTTTTCATGATTTTCTCGTATAATCAATTAAAATAGATTAATATCTTAATGATTAACTCCTTTCTTTCAATTGGTTGATTGTACTCTTTATTTAATAGATATTATGATAAATTTCCCTATGAATCATTTTCAGTGTTTTTATTGCACAAAAACATTATAGAGCTTTTTTTATAAAATATCAATATAATACTATTTTGGAAATTTTTTTAAATCTTGGCTCATATTAAAAGGGTTAAATGAAAAACTCCTTTCAAGGAGTTTTTTCGTTTCTTATGGTAAAGAACTGATAGATATAAATAAAACCCTTATGCTAAAGGGTTTCATTTTTCTCTTGATTACTAATCTTTTTTTGCATATCGCAATGCTTTCTGTTCATACATTTTCTGATCTAACTGATGGAAAAAGTGGTCTAGACTAGTTCCTACTGTTTGACTGGTTGAATATCCCATAGAAACGGACAACAAATATGGCTTTCCTTCCGTTTTGTTGAACTCTGATACTCGTTCATTAATCGTTGAACATAATTGCTCCATATCAGCTTCTGTTCCGTCCATAAGAAGAATGACAAATTCATCACCACCGACGCGGAAAGCAACTGTATTATCCGTGACGATGTTCATCAAAATCCAACCAATACTTCGAATAGCATCATCACCAACAGAATGACCAAATTCATCATTTATGGACTTAAATCGGTCGATGTCCATCATAATGGCACCTATAGTATGGTCTTTTTTGCTACCTGTCAGTTTTTCAACCATCCAAACAAAATATTTACGGTTATATAATCCCGAAAGTTCATCTTCATATGCGTTTTGATTTGAAATATGCAACTGGACAAACAACAGCGCAATACTTAAACATAGCCATCCTGCAGATAAGCCATAAAACATACCTTGAACAAGGGTTCCTAAAAGAGAAGGTATCACAAAGTAATGAACTGGGAAAAAACGAATATGTCCGTTTCGCTTTACAGCGAAAATCGCAAGAACTAAAGTTATAAAATAACAACAAAATACGAAAGCGTAGGTTAAAATTACAAGTTCGCCTCGCTGATATACATTCTGTTCATTGATTGAGAAGATTATACCTGTCCCGAAAAAGTCACACACAATTAACACAATTAAGGCAACATAAGGAATGCTAAGAACCTTGACCCACCTTTTGATTCGGGTAATACTACGGGAAATACGAATATCAACGAATAACACCCAAAGTATACCCACACAACTAGAGGCAAGGAAAAGATAGGCGTTAGTCGCATATTGTAGGAAGTGAACCACAGTTCCTGGCTTCCCATCTAATAGGAAAGTTACCGTTTCCAGAATCAAAGCAAAGAAAGTTAGCATCATCATTCCATCAAATATTCTTCCACTTAGGTGTCTTTCTTTTTTTATTTCAATTTTAGATAGCATAGAAACAATCAGCACGAGTAAACCGACTGAATTAGCTACGAGAATTTCTTCCAATACAACCATTTTTGCACTGCCCTCTCAATTTCTTAATTATTTACCTCACCTAGATAGATAACTTTTGTATATTATAATACAAAAACGATAAAATTGCAACAAAATCGAATAAAATTTACAATTGCACGATTTCCAGGCTTGGAAATTTATTTATTAATATTAAAAAAATTTCATAACAATACTACCAAAACGACATTATAAACAATAAAACATTTCTTTTTTAAAACAACTGTCGTAATCAATAAAGCTTGAGTCAATAACTCCCTATATAGAATAAGTTAAGGATTTAACTCGTGGCGATATTGCGAAATCAAATAATTTTAAAAATTGTTTATGAGAAAGGTGATATATTAGCCTTGTTTACTTTATATCTGCCATAGTATTCCTTTAAAAAACAAAAAAAAAGAAAATTATAAATAGCATTAAAACTTTCTATTACAAGCCTCTTGAAAATTGACGGATAAGATTTTTTTACCTTTTCCGCCAAAGAAAAAGATTCTCAATTGATCAATTTCGCACAACTCCATTTTTCGTACCCCTTAGTTTTAAAGCATAACCTAAAAATTGCGAGTGAGAATGCTGGTAATATTTCCTCAAAAAATGCAGCATAATATAGTTATGTGCCAAAAAGTGTGATTTTTGTAAAATCTTATGTGCCGAAAAGTGTGATTTTCTTGATTTTTAATACATTTAATGATATTATATATGTAAGAAGCGGAGGAAAATATGAAACGGAAAATTTACCAAGATTTATTAATTTGGAAAAACTCTAATGATAGGAAGCCTTTAATATTACAAGGTGCTAGGCAGGTTGGCAAAACGTATATTGTTAATTTGTTTGGAGCTGATAATTATGCTAATGTGGTTTATTGCAATTTTGAAAAAGAGCCCGGTCTAGCAGACTTTTTTACCGATTTAAAACCAAAAAATATTTTAGAAAAATTAGGCAATTACAAACGAAAGGAAATTTTACCTTCTCACACATTAATTATTTTTGATGAAATACAAGCCTGCCCTGAAGCTTTAACTTCCCTTAAATACTTTTGCGAAGAAGCAAATGAATATCATTTAATTGCAACAGGTTCTTTACTAGGAGTTTCCGTTAATCGAAAAGAATCATCATTCCCTGTCGGAAAGGTCGAATTTCTGAATATGTATCCCATGGATTTTGAAGAGTTTTTGATGGCTAATGATACTAGTTATTTAATTGATGAAATTAGGAAGTGTTATAACTTAGATAAGCCGATGGCAGATCCTTTCCACCAAGAAGCTTTGAAATTATATAAAATATATTTGTTTACTGGAGGAATGCCTGAAGTTGTTAGAGAGTATTTAAAAAATAAAAACTATGACCTGGTTAAAATAAAACAACTAGCAATATTAGAAGCCTACTTCAACGATATGGGTAAGTATAACAAAGCAAGCGAGATTCCAAAAACAAAACAAGTTTATAAAAATATAAGCACTCAACTTGCAAAAGAAAATAGGAAATTCAAGTATTCTTCCATAAAAAGTGGGGGAAGAGCAAGCGAATTTGCAAATGCTATTGAATGGTTATGTTTAGCAGGTATTGCCAATCAACTATATAGACTTGAACAAATCAAACTCCCATTAAACGCTTATAAATCACTAAACGACTTCAAGTTTTATATGAATGATGTTGGATTATGCTCTGCCAGTCAAGATGTTTTTATTAATGACATCTTGTTTGACAATCCATCATTCAATGACTTTAAAGGTGGGTTAACAGAAAATTATGTTAATAATCAATTGATAGCTAACAAGTTTAACAATTTTTATTGGACAAGTGGAAATCAAGCAGAAATAGATTTTATTATCCGAATAAATAATGACATTATTCCTATTGAAGTGAAATCTAGCGACAACATCAAATCTAAAAGTTTAAATGAGTATGTAAATAAGTTTAACCCACAATATTCAATTAGAATTTCGTCGAAAAACTTCGGTTTTGAAAACAATATAAAATCAGTTCCTCTATATGCTGTATTTTGTATAAAATAATTAACTTCAATTCAAATAATTATCATTATTAACAACTCTATTAAACCAATGAAAAAGTGCAAACGAAAGCGAAGACTGAATGCTTAGTTTGCACTTTGTATTATTGTCACAATAACAGATAACTTAATCGTAACTAGTTGTTTTTTTCTTTTATTTTGGCGTTAATTACTTTAATTTGGCGACGAATAACAAAATAATTAATCACCCAAATAATCATAAAGATAACTGTAAACTGCCCAATGAAGATCAACACATTCAAAACATTAAATTCAAACCAGCGAAGTAACATAGCCGCTAGAAACATCGGGATAAATGTTGCTGAATAGTAAACAGCAGTTCTTGTTAATAAACTCCATTGTTCCTTGCGCCACACTTCATTGGCCACCGCAAAGATAGTACCAATAGCACCATAAACAAGTGCTGCTACAAGGGCCGCAACAAACATATTCCCACCCATCATCGTTACAAATGCAGGGACTACAACACTATAATCTGTGCCTTTAGTAATAATCGCCGACACTATGATAGAGATTAGATGACCAATACCAATCCCGCTGAGAAAACTAAACACAACACTTAACGCCAAGACTTTTTTTCTACTCATGATATCCCTCCTTAAATTCCTAAGTATTTTTTTACATCTTTTAATTTACGTCTCGAAACATAGACAACATCGCCATTAATCATTTCGACACTGATTGTCCCGACAAAAGTAAAATCAAATCCTTTTACTTTTTTAAAATTAATAATGTCGGAGCGAGAAATACGAATAAAATTGGTTTTATTTAGGAGCTCTTCTAATTCCCCAAGAGTTGTTTTCGTCAGATATTCTTTGGCTTTAGTGACGATATAAACATTCCCCATATTCGCATACACTCTTATAATGTCTTCTTGACTAATAAATTCAAGACGATAGTTATCAAATCCGGCTATCGCATGGGACTTAATGCTCGCAATATTTCGCTGCAGTTCGAAAATATCGTCATTTAATTCCTTTGCTAGTATAAGCACGGTTGTTTCTAGAACATCCTTGTCAATTTTTACTTCTACTTTCATAACACTCCACTTCCTTTCTTTTGTTGTCAACTAATTTTATCAAACGTGTACTTGTTGTCAATATAATATTGATAAGCGGTTATAATTTACCAATGAACGGTTAATCTACCAGATGGTCAATCTTACATCATTTGCAATAAATTTATATGAATTTAAAATATCTATATAATATTAAAACAAAAAAGGTTCAATACTATTAGAGTATCAAACCTATTCATTCAATATGGTGCTGAAGGCGAGACTCGAACTCACGACTTGCGCATTACGAGTGCGCTACTCTACCAACTGAGTTACTTCAGCATTTACACATCAATATTTTACCACTTTATTACTTAAAAATAAAGATTTCTTTTAATAATTATCAAATGCATATCGTTTGACAAGCTTTATCTAATAAAGTAGAATGATCTTATCATAATGAAAGGATTTTTTATGAATATATATAATTAGGTGTTTAATATGGAAAGAAAATATAACTATGAAATTATGGATTTAATCCAATCGCGATGGTCACCAAGAGCATTTTCGGAAGAAAAACTATCCCGAGAAGAGATAATGCCTTTAATTGAAGCGGCTAGATTTGCACCTTCTTGCTTTAATGAGCAACCATGGCGCTTTATTATTGCCATTGATGAAGAAAACCTTGAAAAAATGCGTAACGTATTAATGCCCGGTAATCAAGTATGGGCAAATAAAGCTCCGGTTCTCTTACTAATAGCTGCAAAGAAAACCTTTACTTATAATAATAAAGAAAACTTTTGGCACATGTTTGATACTGGAACAGCATGGGGATTTCTTTCTTTAGAAGCACAAAGAAGAGGGTTAATCACTCATGCCATGGGAGGTTTTGATATGGATCAAGCAAGATTAAGTTTCAATATTCCAGAAGATTATGAAATCATTACTATTGTAGCTGTTGGTAAATATGGGAATAAGGAAAATCTTGATCCTAAATTGCAAACTCGAGAACATCCTGATGGCAGAATGGAAACAGAAAAATTGATTCTAAAATAATTGAAAAGATACTAATTGATGTAAAATCGATTAGTATTTTTTTTGTATGAAAAAGGATACCGATTAATCAGTATCCTAGCAGATAATAATAAGATTTTTAAGCGAATAATGTTACTTTTCCATAAAGAATGATTGTAATTAAGTCTACGATCCACAGAATTGGAATCCCTAGAATAATCCAGATGATACCAGCAATAAGATGGCCCTTGCAAATACGATAGATACCATAAAATATTCCATCTAAGCCAGGAAGTGCTAAGATGATTTTCAATACTAATGGTAAATCATCAATAAACTTTACATAACTACACTTTTTCTTTGCCACTCTTTCAATCTCCTTTCACAATACTATTATACCATAATATTAAAGTAAAACAAATTTTTTGTTTTTTTAATTTTTACTTGTGATTTAAAAATTGTATTTTACTTTTAAATCAAATTATAGTATAATATACATACGAATTAATACTTGATTGATAAATATTATTTATGAAGAGGAGAGAAATATGAAAATATTACCATTTGTGAAACCAAAAAGTGAAGTTGTATTTGTTTATGATGATGATACTGTAAAAGACGCTTTGGCTAAACTAGAAAAGCATCGATTTAGTTCTATTCCAATCTTAAATCGCGAAGGATACTATATAGGAACTCTTACTGAAGGAGACCTTCTTTGGGGAATAAAGGAAAGCAACAATTTCAATATTAACAAAGCTGATAGTTTATTGATATCAAGTTTTAGACGTCACCGAGATTACTTAACGATTAATATTGATGCCAACATGGATGAATTAATATCCAAAGCGATGAACGAAAATTTTGTTCCTGTTGTTGATTCCCATAATTTATTTATTGGAATCGTAACGAGAAAGAGCATTATTAATTACTTTCTTGAACATAATTTTATTGTGCTGTAAACAAAAAAGTACTTGTTATTTTGCAACAAGTACTTTTTTTAAAACAATAAAATTAACGAAGGATTGTAAAACTCTATAAACTATTTTTTACTTTCTCGTTTAAAGCACATAAACCAATCTAAACAATATTGGTCTTCAGCTTTTGTTTCCATTCTTTCTTTTGCTGTTCCACAAGAACCAGCAGTAGGAATAATAACATCATCACCTGGACGCCAATCAGCAGGTGTTGCAACTCCGTCCTTATCTGCTTTTTGTAAAGCAAGAATAATCCGTTTAATTTCATCAAAATTTCTACCCGTCGATAATGGGTAATATAGAATTGTTCTGATTATACCTTTTGGATCAATAACAAATACCGCTCTAACCGCTTGTGTAGTCGATTGTCCAGGTTGAATCATTCCATACTTTTTAGAAACATCCATTTTAATATCTTCAATTAATGGAAAAGTAACCTCTAAATTTTTAAATCCTTTCCATTCTAATTCGTGAATCTTTCGTAACCATGCAATATGAGCATACAAAGAATCAACAGATAAACCCACTAATTGTGTGTTCAATGCTTCAAAATCATTCATCATCGAAGCAAATGTCATAAATTCAGTCGTACATACCGGCGTAAAATCCGCTGGATGAGAGAATAAAATTACCCACTTCCCCTTGTAATCTTCTGGAAATTTAATTTTGCCTTGTGTTGTAACTGCCTCAAAACTTGGAGCCTTTTCTCCTATCAATGGCATTGAATAAACTTTTTCTTCCATTTTAATTCACCCTTTCATTTATATTTTTTATCTAAAGCCCTAATAATTTTTTTAAGTCTTTTATCGGACGGTAGCCAATCGCTTGATTGACAATCTTTCCGTTTTTCATCACTACGATTGTTGGAATAGATGAAACTCCGAACTTCATTGCTAATTCTCTTTCTTCATCAACATTGACCTTCGCAATCTTGTAACCCTCAGGAACCTCTTCTGATAATTGTTGGATAACAGGGGTTAACATCTTACATGGTCCACACCATGAAGCCCAAAAATCAATCAATACCGTTTTGTCTGTTTTTAATACCTCATTTTCAAATGTTTTTTTCGTTAGATTTATTACTGACATAGATAGCCCTCCTTATTTACATATTCATTATACTCTTTATCAAGTTTTCATTCAGTGATATTGTCACATTAACTTTTGAAAGTCCCCATCATTGACATAAATCAATTGTTAAAGTATAATAAACCCAGTCAAAATTAAAAATCTTCATTCGATAATAAGATAAAACAAAGATACTTTTTACTGAAAACCATTGATTTTCATCTTTAAATAATCAACGAATGATACACTCGCTTAATTGATTATAAAAAATTAAGTATTGAAAAAAATTATCCTGACAATAATCAATTCAAACATTGGAGATAAATTATGGAAATAAACAAAATTCTAGCAAATAATTTTCTAATCTGGGATAAGTTAACCAGCGAAGAAAAAACAAAAATAACAAATGCTGCTGTTATTAAACGTTTTGTTGCTGGCGAAGCAATACATCATGGAAGTTATGATTGCTCTGGTCTAATCATATTAATTAGCGGTTCACTAAGAGCTTATATGATGAACGAAAGCGGAAAACAAATAACCCTGTATCGCTTATTTGAAAAAGATATCTGCCTTTTTTCAGCTTCTTGCGTAATGAAAGATATCACATTCGATATTTACGTCGATTGTGAGAAGGATGCTACTGTAGTTCTAATTCCTATTAATCAGTACAAAGAAATTGTCGATAATTCTCGGACTATTTTAGATTATACAAATCGTATTCTCACCTCAAGGTTTTCCGACATCATGTGGATTTTCGAACAAATGGCCTTCCATAGTCTGGATAAACGATTAGCTTATTACCTAATCGAACAATCCTATAATGAAGGCACTAACACTTTGAATTTTACTCATGAAAAAATAGCAAATGATTTAGGCACTGCTCGTGAGGTGATTAGTAGAATGTTGAAATATTTTGAATTAGAAAAAATAGTGGAATTAAAGAGAAATAAAATCATTATCCTTGACGAGAAAAAATTGTCTGAGATAAGTGAAAAATGACAGCGATTAAACTAATAATATTTGATATGGATGGTATCATTTTCGATAGTGAAAAATTATACATGCATTTTCTAAAACTCATAATGAAAAGATATCATTACAACTTAACAAAAAGACAGTACCTTAAGACATTAGGACTTACCGATTCAGCGACCAGAATAAAAATGCAGGAACTATTTGGTTCATCTTTTGATTTTGATAAGATTTATTCAGAAGCTAAACAAGAAATGATGGCCTATATTGAAGAAAACAATATCCCTATAAAAGATGGGATAATAAACTTACTCAATTTTTTAAAAGCAAACAATTTTAAAATAGCCATCGCTTCTTCAACTGAAAAAGCCACTATCTTTTACTATCTTCAAAAAAGCAATTTAACTGGTTATTTTGACTATATTGTTGGGGGAGATGATGTTACAAATTCCAAACCCCATCCAGAAATTTTCTTGAAAGTATGTGACAAAGCAAATATTGACCCATCAATGGCTATTGTCTTAGAAGACTCCCCCAATGGACTTTTAGCAGCAATCAAAGCTAACATTACCACTATCTGTATTCCCGACTTACTATTTCCTTCTCAGGAAATCGTAAACAAATGCTTTGCCATGGTAAATAATGCTGACGAAATAATTGAACTTATAAAAAAGGGCATCAACTAAATTGATATGATGCCCTTTTTATTTATTGAAATTCTTTTTCATAGCTGGTAATTTTATTAATCGACATAATTAATAATGGTATTAAAACAATTTGTAGCACAATACCTGGAATTGCATTGATAAATGCATCAGCAACAAAAATTGCCCAAGTAAACACCTCTGTATCAGAAAAGCCAAGTAAAACAACTCTTACCATTCCCCATACAACTCTCCCCACAAGCATCGCTGTAATTAAAGATAGATAAATACCAATCGTCTTTTTCTTAAAAAACGAATACAGCAATCCGCTAACTGCTCCATAAGTAGCAAGTTCAAAAGTCATTGCAATTCCATTGGGATAAATTGGGGGAAACCCGAACAAGAGAAATCTTAATAACGGCATGATAAGCCCCACGATCAGCCCCCATTGCCAACCACAAATAAATCCACAAATTAAAACAGGAATATGCATTGGTAAAAGAGCAGAACCTATTTCTGGAATTTGTCCTGTCAGGAAGGGAAGAACTAATCCTATCGCTAGCAATAATGCGGATAGAACCATATTTTGAATTTGCTCTTTTTGTTTAAACATATAAACACCTACTTAATAATTAAAAATTAAACATGATAATATTAGGGAAGAATAATAATAAAATACCAATCACCAGCATTAATATTCCCCCTATTAAATGGGAATATTTTGTAACCTTGTTAGACATTCCGATTGCTTTTAAACTGAATGTTGCTATGGCAAAAATAACCAAATCATCTAACAAAAAGAAAAAAATGTAGACGAACACATACAATAATTCTTTTGCAGTACTCACATCATTAATGGTAAGAATTTGAGAAAACAGTACTGGTAATCCTGCCGAACAAGCTAACTCAATAAAATTAATCGTAATTGCCAAGGCAATTATCCCGATTAAAGCAATAAGAATGCTTTTCTCATTGATGATTTTCCTTATTTTGCTTGATATTTTACGGCGTTGTGTAGGATTTGTTACATCACAACCCTCTTCTTGCTTAATCGTCGCTTTGATATAACGATAAACATTATATCCACCAGCACATAAAGCAAAAATACCAATGATAATAATAAATACTTGTTTGGCGGCAATCAACTCCACTATCTTTATCCAAGCCATCATAACAACAAAATAAAATAGTGCTGATACTATGAGAAAGACTCCTCCATATAACCAAATCTTTTTTCTGTCACCTGTAGGGATTAACATCGTAATCAAGAAGATAAGAATCCACATTGCACAGGGATTAACTCCATCTACAAATCCCATTACTATGGCGATTAATAATAGCGAAAAATTCTTCACATCCACCTTTCCAATAATAGGAATTGTAATATAACTTTCTTCACTGACTTCAATATCATTTGGATCAATTGTTTCATTATTAATCAATTTTTGAATGACATCTACAAAACTACTTGTTTGATATTTTTCAATATATGTAAGCATCTCATTCTTAATGTTTTCATTGAATCCGATAAAACTCTTTCCTCCAATGACAGTAAATGGAACGACTATTCTTTTTTCAATATCGAAAATTTCAGCTGCGCGATAGAACAGGTCTTTATTCGCTTGTGCTTTATGACTATCCTCATCATCCATGGTATAGTATATAATCTCAATATTATATTCTTCCGGTAATGACAACAAGTATTTTTCTTCTTCAGTGCAATTATAACAAGTAGTATTGTGAAAAAAGTGAATTGGGATTACCTGATTATTGTCGGTTTTCGTTAATAAACTAAAACAAGAAAAGAAAAAAAGCAAAGATAAAATAAATAGTAACCTTAATATTTTCTTATTCATTTAAAAAATCCTCAAATATCTTTTCGATTTCTTTTGTTTTCTTTTCACCGATGATTCTCTTCACTTCTTTTTCTTCTTTTATAATTATACAAACAGGTAAAGTATGCCCAATGTTTAAATGATCAACTTTTTCTTCATCCATATCAAAATCTAGTTCGGTAAACTTGGTTATTCTATGTTTTTTTGCTAGTTCTTGATAACGTGGTTTCATAATAAGACAACTTGTACACCAAACAGCGGTAATCAGTATAAGCTCCATTTAATTCACCATCTCTTTGATTGCATTAATCAAAGCATCTATCTCAGTCGATGTTGTTAAATGAGCTAAACTAACTCTAACACTCGATAATGCCAATTCTTTGTCCCCTGTTAAATGATAGACAGCTAGCGACATGGTTTGTTTACTTGAACAAGCAGTGTGATTAGAAATATAGATTTCTTTTTGACTCAAGTATTCAACAATCTCGACACTATCCTTTCCTAGAATACTAAAATTGACAATATGAGGAATCGCATATTCATTGCTATTTATTCTTATCTGGGAGATTTTAGAAAGTTCATTAATTAAATATTCATTCATTTCTTTTGTTTTTTGATATCGTTCAATAAAATTTTCTGTTGCTAATTTTAATGCGTATGCCATTGAATGTACCAAGGGATGAAACGGTGTGCCACTACGATACTTTGAAGTACTGGTTCCTCCATGAATTTGAGGAATTAGTTTAATCTCTTTTTTCTTGATTAAAGCTCCTACCCCCTTAACGCCATAGAATTTGTGAGCAGAAAAACTCATCATATCTATCTTTCCCCAATTCTCCTCTACTTTTCCCATGCTTTGTGTAACGTCGCAATGAAAAATTATTTGTGGGTACTTTTTTAAAAGTTGAGCTATTTCAGTAATCGGTTGTTTAATCCCGATTTCACTATTAACAGAAACAATTGATACTAAAATTGTTTTATCTGTGATTAACTTTTCCAAACTAGTTAAATCGACTAATCCCTTTTTATTTGTTGATACAAAATCAATTTGATACCCTTTATTTTGTAAATAACCAATTGGTGCAGTTACAGATGGATGTTCAAAACTAGTGGTAATAATCCGTTTATCAGTAGTAAATCTCTCAACATACCCTTTGATTGCTAGATTATTCGCCTCAGAGGCGCCACTTGTATATATAATTTCATATTCATTTTCATCAAGGTTAAGATTTTTTAGAATCTCTTTGCTGTCTTGTGAAAGCTGGTTTCTACATTTCACTCCTAACGTGTGGAGAGAATTTGCATTACCAATAAAACTTTTTGATGCTTCACAAAAAGCATTTAGAACCTTATTATCAACAGGAGTGGTTGCTGAATAATCAAAATAGATCATGATAATATCTCCTTTATTACTTCAAATATTATATCATATTTGTTGAGAAAAGCAAATATCATTATAATCGCAATAAAAAAAAGGAGCTTTTACTCCTCATTTTTTTGCTTTTTCAAAGACAAAAAATAATTGATTAGATATAAAATTCCCGGTATCAATAAAAACCATAATTGAAATTGCCACTCAAAACTAGCAGAAGCAATAATATCGATAATATTAAAAGCGAAAATGCTCGCAATAATCACAATTCCTCCCCAAAGTTCTCGCCAAAAACCCAAAAATACTCCAATCATAAAAAATAAAATACATAACAATAACAGGATATCTAGCCATGTTAACGTGTTCATCTTATCCCAAATTTTCTCACCAATAAAGAAAAGGAGCAATGTTCCAACAAAAACAAGTCCAACAGCACGAGCAATCCATCTCAGTATTTGAATTCTTTTATGTTTTTTCATAGCATTCCTTCCAAACCTTATTTTAGTCCTGTTTTAATTCTTTTGAAAATCATAAATATCGAACTTGAGGATATCTCATTCTATTTTCTTATTTTATAATATCCACCAGCAAGCGGCCTAATATCGTCAACCGTTATTACTAAGTCCTTAGAAACTTCATTACATAAATTCAGGATGTTTTTCATTTGTTTACGAGCAGCATAAAGAAAAATAATCATTTTCTTATGTGTCATTCCTGATGCTTCTATTGTTGTAACACCAAACTTGTTATCTCGAAGATGATTAGCAAGTTTTATCCCAATGTCTTCATCGGCAATGATTTCAACTCTAATGTTCCCTAGCGCTATTTTATCTTCTAATAATGATCCAAACATTTGACCAAAAGCAAAACCCGCTGCATAGGCAAGCACTTTAAATGGATCTTCAGTAATGTCAACTAATACTGTAGATACGACCAACAACCAAATTACAATTTCAAAAAAGGCAATTACTGTTGCCAGTTTTCTTTCTCCCTTTGTTATTAAAACCATTCTTAAAACACCAATGGTTACTTCAATAATTTTCGCTATGAAAATTATTATATATAATAAAACTGGATGCATAATATCCTCCTCGTAATTTGCTGTTACATGTTTTTTACTATTATATTCTTTTCCTTTAATATGACCAAAGGAAAAGACTCTTTTGGAGCCCTATTATTTTTTACCTTTTTTCTTAATATCTATTAATGTCATCGCTTTTCTATGCTCAATTTGTTCCCAACGAACTTTCTTAAATAAAGCAACAAAAGATATTGGAATATATGTCATCATAAATATGGGAAATGTAAAGCCGAACAAAATCTTTCTAAAAGTACTAGTATGAATCTTTTTCCATTCACTGATAATTGTTATCGCTCCAAGGATGAACATAGTAAGATAAATACTAATAAAAACATCAAGAAAAGGCTTTAAGGATAACCAAATCGGAGTTTTTAAAACTATTCCAATGATTAAATTAACGATGTTAGTTATAAAGCAAATAATTGTTAGAACGATTGCTGGCATCGTCGTCATGCTCATATCATAGCAAGAAAAATTACCTTTGAGTGCTCCTTTAATCATCGCCCATCCATATTTTCGGTAAACTTGAAGATAGCCACGAGCCCAGCGCATTCTTTGTTTCCATGATTGGCGAAACTTTGTTGGCTGTTCATCATAAAATATTGCTTTGCCACAATATCCTATTTTTTCACCATTAATTACATTACTAACTGTAAACTCGATATCTTCAGTTAACAAGTAATATTTCCAACCATCATTCTTTACAACAATTTCTTTGCTGAACAAAAATCCAGTTCCAGAAATTGCACAACTTGTATTAAGAAGAAAACGACTATAATTTAAATATTTTGCTTCTCTTAGAAACCATAAAGCATAACCAGCAGAAACCCAATTATCTCCATAATTTTTCGAGTTACGATAACTGGTAAGAATCTTATATCCGTCAGAAAATCCCTTATTCATTTCTTCAATATAGTTTTTCTCCAATACATTATCCGCATCAAATACAAAATATCCATCAAATTCATTATAAGAATAGGTTGTTTTAATATATTCAAATAAGTAATTTAACGCATATCCTTTACCACGAAACTCTTTGTTCTCTCGTTCTAAAACCACTACATTTTTACCTCTAGCAACAGAAGCCGTATTATCATTACAATTATCAGCAACAACGAAAGTGGTAATTAAATCTTGTGGATAGGTTTGTTCGGAAATACTATCTAGCAATTGTTTGATTACTAACTCTTCATTTCTTGCAGGGATTAAAATGGCATACTTGTGATATTTTATTTCTTTATGCGGCTTTGGTTTTATCACAAACGGAATGATAATGAAGAAAAATTGATATGAGTAGCACGCAAAAAATACAATACCAATAATTAGATTTATCGTTTCAATAAGACCCATTTGATCACTTCCTAAATTGTTTTTTAAAGAGGACTTACCTTAGATATAATGTAGCATAAATATACTTTATCATTAAGGTTTTCAGCCAGAGTAATGAATCTATCACTATATAAATATATGCATTCTGCAATCGATTTGACTAATTCATTATACCATACATCCATCTTTTTTGTAAGTATTAGTTCAAACTCTAATTATTCAAGTGCCATTAACAAGATTTCTTTGATTTTTGCTTTTGTTACTGGTCCTTCGTGAATTTTTTGTTGATCAAGCCAAAAGCAAGGAACATAATAGTAGTCATAACTATTGGCAACTTTCACTTCTTTTGCTTCATTAATGCGAATGATTTCTAACTCCTTAAATCTCGCATTTTCGTTAATGTTTTCCTTTAAGTATTGATCTGCTTCGTGACAAAAAGGGCAAAGAGGCAAGTAAAAATAAATTATTTTCTTCATCAATAGCATCTCCAATTTGCAAAATAATTTTACCATGTTTTGACTTTTAAAACAACCTTATCATTATGAAAAAACGTTTTTATTTACTAGGTTCATTTTAGTATCATAACATTAAAACAACTAGCAAGCAACATTATCTAAACAAAAATAAAAAAACACTACTTCCCGTGAGAAATAGTATCTTTTATTATACTCTAATCCAATTGAAGAGAAGGTGCCGTATATATACGATCTCCCAATTTGTTATCTAGTGCAAACATTCCTCGATTTCCATGTAGATCATAGGCAACAATTAAATCATTTGCATTTTTTTCTTCCTCGCCTTGTTCTTTAATAAACCAATTTAAGAATTCTAGGGTACGATAATCAGAAACTTTTAATGCTTCTGTATAAATTTTATTGATTGAATCTGTAACATATTCTTCATGCTTTAACGCTTCTACTAAAGGTTCCTTTAAATCTTTATACTTCTTATCTGGCTTGGCAATCGCTGACAAGGTGACTTCAAATCCATTGTTTTGTAAATACTTAACAAATAGCAAAGCATGGTCCATTTCTTCTTTTGCCTGAATATTAAACCAATTTGCAAATCCATTCATTCCTTTATTCACATAGAAGTTTGCCATATCAAAATAAAGATATGCTGAGTACATTTCTTTATTAATTTGTTCATTTAATAATTTAGTAACATTTTCTTTTAACATATTTTCCTCCTGTATTTTATATACATCTATATTATAATAGATATCGATCTTTTATTCCATTAAGATGCTCTTTTTTTAATCTTATAATAATACGTTTCTACAAAAAGAGTACATAAAAAGGGTAATACTTACAAAAATTAAAAAATGAGCGTTGATTCTCTCAACGCTCTGATAATTGATTGTCTTTTTTCAATCTGTATATGTTAAGAGGTTCTATTTGACAACCCCTGAAAGTCATTCGTATTATTAGAAAATTGATAATGCTAAGAAAATAGTGCTTAGTAAACTAGCTAGTAAACTAACAACAGTAATTTGCGTATTGATACTTGGACCTGCTGTATCCTTAAATGGATCACCAACAGTATCGCCTACAACTGCTGCTTTATGAGCTGGACTTCCTTTACCACCACAATTTCCAGATTCAACATATTTCTTTCCATTGTCCCATAAACCACCACTATTACTCATAAACAATGCTAGTAATAGACCACTAACGATGTTTCCTACCAGGAATCCGCCAACGGCTTTCACACCACCAATAAATCCAACAAGAATAGTAATCACAATTGCAAATAATCCTGCAGGAATTAACTCTTTTAAAGCTCCGGTAGTAGCAATAGCAATACACTTATCATACTCTGGTTGAGCTCCATCTTTTCCTTCTATTAATCCAGGAATTTCTTGGAACTGACGATGTATTTCTTTTACCATTCTTTCCGCATTACGATTTACACCTAGCATCAATAAGGCACTAAATACTGCCGGTACAGCTGCACCTACTAATAAACCAAAGAAGACAACTGGATCCATAACATCAAATCCCTTTATTATTTCTTCTCCTGCTTTTGTATTCACTTCACTCATGAATGCACCAAGTAAAGCAATAACGGTTAATCCAGCTGCTCCAATAGAAAAGCCTTTTGTAACAGCTTTAACTGTATTACCAGCTGAGTCAAGACTATCCGTAATTTCAAGAGCAGTCTCTCCCAGATTACCCATTTCTACAAGTCCACGAGCGTTATCGACGATTGGTCCATAAGCATCGTTACTGATAATCATACCAACAATTGACAACATTCCTACAGCTGCCATTGAAATTCCAAACATTCCATAATTTGGTCCTAATGGTTCGCATAGTTTATATGCAGCTAACGCAGAAATAGCAATTCCTATCATCGCTGGTAAAACACTTAGGAAGCCATAACTTACGCCATTAATAATTGTAAATGCTGGTCCACTTTCGCTAGCTTTTGCAACGTTACGTACAGGTTTGCGCTCATCATTGGTAAAGTAATCTGTTGTTATTCCAATAACTACACCTACCAATAAACCTACTACTGATGCTCCCCATATACGCCATTCGAATTTAAAAATCAATGTTGCCAGAAAGGTTAAGACGATGAAAATCGCTGTTGTAATATAAGTACTCATATTTAATGCATGAGTAGGATTTCCTTTTTTACCCATTTTTGCTGTGCCAACACCAATAATAGAAGCAAGTAATCCAATTGCTGCAAAGCAAAATACGATCATTACATTTTTACTGTCTACTCCACCCAAAGCAACAGCCATGACTAATGCTGCAGCTAAAGAAGCAACGTTTGAATCAAACAAATCGGCACCCATTCCTGCTACATCACCGACATTATCACCAACATTATCAGCTATTACTGCAGGATTTCTTGGGTCATCTTCAGGAATACCCAATTCAACTTTTCCAACTAAGTCAGCACTAATATCTGCTGTTTTAGTGAATATACCACCACCTGCCTTCGCAAACAACGCCAAGCTTGAAGCACCAAAACTAAATCCTAATAAGGCTGTAGTGTTTTTAGTCAATAAAAATACCAAAGCAACACCTAATAATGAAGCCCCAACAACAGCCATTCCCATGACTGCTCCGCCTCTAAAACCACTTAAGAAACTCGGTTGAATTCCCTTTTGAGCTGCTTCGGCGGTCTTTATATTTGCAATAGTCGCGACTTGAATCCCGATTTTCCCTGCAAGAGCGCTTAAACCAGTTCCAAATAAATAAGCAATAAATATCGTCAGATTGTCAAGAATTTTACCCTTCCAAATTGGCTCAGGTAAAAAAATAAAAATCAAGATTGCAACGATTCCAGTAAACTTAGCTAGAACAATGTATTCTTTCTTTAAAAATGTGTTGGCGCCTTTACGAATTAATTCACCAATACTAGCCACTTTCTTGTTGCTTGATGGTTGTTTTGATACCCAAGAATATAACCAAAAAGCAAAAGCAAAAGCAATTATTGAAATTACAATAGTACTTAAAACAAAGAATTTTTCCATATTTTCACTCCTCTTATTGCAAAACTACTATATTTTAACACGATTTAAAAGCCTTTTCAAGAGCAAGCAAGAATTTTAAAAAAGTCAGAAAGAGAATCATCTGACTTTTGTAAGTTACAAACCCTAACTTTAAATAAACATCATTTAACGTCTAACAGTAACTAGAAAACTAATTTTGATTAATGCTTTATTTACAACCTTCTTTTATCATTAACAAATTATAAAATTGCCGATCCACCAGTGATAATCCAGCACGCCAAGGTAGCAACGGTCATCGCACCTACATAGACACTGCCTGTTTTTCGATAGGTATATGTGCAAATTACGCTAAATACAAGTACTTGAGGAACAAAGACAATCATAAGCGACATAAATGGTCCTCCAAATGTTGAACTGAATAAAAGGTCAGCCCCTGGACCAGCACCGATAAAGAATGGAATATATTCAATTAGGATTAAGATTAGGATTCCTCCTACCATCAGTAATGCATTACGCCACCAGCAAGATAGGAAGCCTTTCAATCCTGGTTTGTCTGCTCCACTATTTCTCATCTGGGCAAATATTTTCGAATTATTTAAAACAAAGAAGACAATAAAAACAGGTATATATGCCAAGAATTGGAAGAATCTTTCTAGATTAAAGCCCTTGAAGAATGGCCAAATAAATCTAAAATCTAACATAAATGCTTTCTCACAAATTAGACATTGAATATACATGAAAGCGATCATGCATAGAACCACGATAGCACTTTTTCCAAGCAACACCCAATCAAACCGATTTTTATTTTCTGGAGTAGATAAGCCCAAATCACAATAATCCTTAGGGATATTCAATTTTTTTGCTTTTCTCCATGGAAGAATGGTTGTCAGTAACATGATGATAATCAAAAATAAATACCATGATAAGAAGCCATTTCCTATTGTCATTCTAAAGACTGTTTTTTCTGGTACTGGTAATAACCCATGTCCTAGTTGGGTCATAAATGGATAAGATAATCCAGCAATTAAAATAGTAATAATGGCGCCTTTCCACCATTTCCATCCTGTCTTGACATTTTTTGCTCTTTCAGAAATGATTTCTGGATGAGAAATCGAACTAAAGAATGGTATCTTAATCAAAATAGTGAATAAGGCAAACATACTAGCAAGTGCTGCTAATGTTGCCACTAATACCAAATATTCTTTTACTAAGAATACTTGGTTGGTATTTTCTAAAACAGTATTTATTCCAATAGTTTGACTAAGCCAATCAATTGTAGTAGCGATGGCTTTTTTATTATGGGTTAATAAACGGTGATTGGTCATTACTAGTTCCCGACGGCGAGCTGTTCCGTCACCGAAATTTCCATAGGTAGTATTCCATTCACCACTTCCTTTAGCTACACCGAGAAATTCACTGGTTATGTCATTTTGAATGATGGAATCATTGACTGTTTGTTTGCTATAATCACGGAACATATTGAATTCATCCCATTTTGCAGTCAATAATAAAACATTATTGAAATGGATATTGGCATAATCATAAGCATCTTTGGTAAATAGTTCTCCGGCTTGAAGAATAGTTGCTTTCGGTTCAATAGCCGTACCTGAAAAATTAGCACTCACACTCCAAGAAGCCCAAGTCCCCATTGAGTGACCCGAAACGGCCATTTTCGTACTATCAACATAGGATAAAGTAGATAAATAAGAATAAGCTGCAATACCACCCATAGATGAATCTAAAATTTGATTTCCTTCTTCATCCCTTGAATATTTATCAAGAAAGAACTTCATATTAGAAAAATTCATCATTACTTTATATCTTTCTGGTCCACTTATTCCAACAAATGTTTTGTTTTCTTCGGAATCAGTTCCATAATTGACAGTAACTTTATGGTTCACATATCCACGATTAATTAAACTAATTGAGGTTGCTCCATGACCAAATTCATCGATAGCAAGAACTACGACACCTCTTCTCGCTAATTCCAGTGCATAGGCAGCAGATGTTTCATGATCATTTTGATATCCATGCAATAACAATAAAGCACTAGCTTTATTCGTTGCTGTTGCTGTCTTTGGAGTGTACAACTTGTAGGCAATTTTTCCCGTCTTTTCTTCTCCAGCGATAGTTTTATACGTTGTTTCAAACGTTCCTACTGTTACATCAATATTACCAAAATCCTTTTGGATTCCATTGGCAATTGCCATTGAAATAAACACTATAGCAACAAAAGATAATAGAAAAATAAATGATTTAAAATTTTTCTTTATAAAATTCATGTTCGTTCCTTTCTTCAATAATGAAATGTGTTTCTATCAAAATTTTATCATTTTATCTAATTTCAGTCAACTAAATATCCTGTTTAACCTGACAAAAAGAAAGAGAGTCGCCTAAGCGACTCTTATTATTAATCTTTTTAACTTTCTTATTTGTAGTTCTGATTATAATAATCTCTTCCAGCCGTTATTGCTTGATGATTAAGACCGATCAAATGCGCTTTCTTCTCTCCAAATAAATTTTCTAACAATTTGATCATCAATTGATCATCAAATAGTTGTGTTTTTGCAAGATATGCTCCTAACATAACCATATTCGCTACCTTGAAATTACCGAGTTTACCCGCTATTTCATTGACCGGTATATAAAATGCTTCAATATCTGTTCGGGTGCTTTGCTGGTCTATTAGTGATGAGTTTACAAATAATTTACCCTGTGGTTTTACTTTTTCTTCAAACTTTTCCAGCGATGGCTTATTCATAACAATTACCGTATCAGCTTTGGAAATCACCGGAGAATTCACTTGGACTTCAGAAATAGTAACCGAACAGTTAGCAGTACCACCTCTTGTTTCTGGTCCATAGGATGGATACCATAAGGTATTAAATCCTCTCTCATTTGCTGCATATGCCAATAATTGACCCAGCAGCATAACTCCCTGACCACCAAAGCCGGCGCATATAATTTTTTCAGAAATCATTGCCCTTCCTCCTTAGTATCATCTCTAAACACCTTCAGTGGATAATAAGGTATCATATTCTCTTCTACCCATTTTAACGCTTGACTAGGTGTCATCCCCCAATTGACAGGGCAAGTAGAGATAAATTCGATCAAAGAAAATCCTTTTTGGTCAATTTGTGTTTGAAATGCTCGTTTTACTGCTTGTTTTGCTTTCCTAACATGAGCAGGATTATGAACCGATACTCTCTCAATATACGCTGCTCCAGGGATTGTTGCTAGCAATTCCGACATTCTAATCGGCAAACCAGCTTGCTCTTTTGTCCGACCAAATGGTGATGTTGATGTTTTTTGGCCAATTAATGTTGTTGGAGCCATCTGTCCACCAGTCATTCCATAGATTGCATTATTAACAAATATAACGATTATTTTTTCTCCGCGATGAGCTGCATGAACAATTTCTGCGGTTCCGATGGATGCTAAATCGCCATCCCCTTGATAAGTAAAGATAAAGCGGTCGGGTAAAACACGCTTTAACCCTGTAGCAACTGCTGGTCCACGACCATGTGCTGCTTGAACCATATCACAATTGAAGTTATTATAATTGGTTACCGCACATCCTACTGGGGATATTCCTATTGTTTTATCCGTTAAATTGAGTTCTTCTAATACTTCTGCGACAAGGCGATGAATAATGCCATGAGTACAGCCCGCACAATACGAAAATTCATTATCGGTTAAAGCTTTCGTTCTTTGGAAAATTACTTTATTCATTAGCTAATTCCTCCCGCATTTTGATAACAGCATTTATAATTTCTTCTGTTTCGGGAAGCATTCCTCCACTTCGTCCAAAGAACGAAATCGGTAGGCGCCCTTTATTTGCAATCTTAACATCATCAAGCATTTGACCCATTGATAATTCACATGTTAATAATCCTTTTACTGTTGAAGAAAAATTATCAAAAGCTTTTTCCGGATACGGCCAAATGGTAATTGGTCGAAGCAAGCCGACTTTAATTCCTTGTTCGCGAAGTTCTTCCATTGCACTACGGCAAATACGTGCCATTGTCCCATAAGCTATCATTATTATCTCTGCATCTTCCCCATTAATCATCTCATATCGTTGCTCATTTTCTTTCATTTTTTGATATTTTTGATGTAAACGAATGCAATGCGCTTCTAATTCAGGAGTATTTAAATATAATGAGTTGACAATTCGCCGTTTTCTCTGTCCCATTGTAGCATTCGTTGCCCAATTGTTTTCTGGAATTTGATGTTTTTTGATTTCTTTATCGACATCGACTGGTTCCATCATTTGACCGATTAAACCATCAACAGCAATTATCACAGGATTACGATATATCTCTGACAAATCAAAAGCTTCTTTAATAATATCTACCGTTTCTTGAAGCGATTCTGGAGCAAAGGCTAAACAGTAATAGTCTCCATTGCCACCCCCACGCGTTACTTGTTTATAATCAGCTTGTGAAGGCTGTATCCCTCCTAGCCCGGGTCCACCGCGCATAACATTGATAATAACTCCCGGCAATTCAGAACCAGCCATATAGCTAATTCCTTCTTGTTTTAAAGCAATTCCTGGTGAAGATGAAGATGTCATCACTCGAACACCAGCTGCACTAGCACCATAAACCATATTAATCGCGGCAATTTCTGATTCCGCTTGTAAGAAAACTCCACCATAGTCTCTCATATACCGAGACAAATATTCAGGGAGTTCACTTTGTGGTGTGATCGGGTAGCCGAAAAACGCTTTGCATCCACCTTTTAGTGCCGCTAAAGCCATAGCCTCATTCCCTTTCATCATTAATTTTGCCATTTGTATATTCCCCCAATAAAAATGTTTTTTATATTTAGTATTTAAATTATGCCATTTGAAAAAATAGTATTACTCTAATCGATAAACAGTAATGACAACATCAGGACACATCATCGCACAATTCGCACAACCAATACATTTTTCTGGTGTATGAATGCGCATCGGTTGATATCCCTTCGCATTTAATGAATTCTTATCTAATTCCAACAAACCAAGTGGACATGCAGCTATGCATAAGCCACAGCCTTTACAGCGTTCTATTGCTACTTCGATTTTACCCTTCGCCATATCAATCTCCTTAAAGCCATTTTTCACGTAGAAGTATCTTCAGGGGAAATTTTTCCCCTAAAATATCAGAAGGTAATTGTTGTAATAAAGACTCTATCCCTGTAGTATAAACTACTTGAATATGGGTTAGTGCAACAACTTCCTTAATTAATTGATTTGAATAAATCATATTTTCAACTGTAGTATTTTTTAAATAATTACTGTTATTGATAAGCCCTGTAATTCTAAGCTTAGATTCATTTGTTAGCGTATTAATCATCTTGATGATTTTTTCAACACTATTTGTTTCAGGACGAAATACATTAATTACCATCCACATTTCGTATAAAGTATCAACAATATCACTTTCATATTGCTTTAGTACTTTAATTCCATTCTCATCTCCCCCACAATCAAGGATAATCAATTTATCGCGTTTAAAAATCTTACCTTGAATCGCTGGAGATAAATAGGGCATATCCAGTCCTTTTGTTGAAGAGTAGGTATCAGAAATCACTTCGATTTGTTCTTTGTTTAGTATTTCTCTGATTTCTCGAGAACGAAAATATGTATTGACAATATCTAAATCTGCAAGGCAAACTGGATATTCTTTCACTAATTTCTGTGCTAAATTGACAGAGAATTCCGATTTCCCGCTACCACTATGACCAACAATAATAATAAGAGGAGCTTTCATTATCGTTTTATATAATTACTCCTAACATTACGAATGGTACGAATTCTCTCTTCTGCTAAATAATTTGCAGCTTGACTAGGAGTAATCTGTTTTTCTTTCGAAATTTTGAATATATCTAAAACCTTATCATAGATTTTTTTAACTTTTTTAGTCGCTTCTTGAGAATCATAACCAATAATTTCTTGGTAAACATTAATAACTCCACCAGCATTTACAACATAATCAGGAGCATATAATATTCCTTTGTTTTGTAAAACAACTCCATGGCGTTCTTCTTTTAAAACATTATTAGCTGACCCACAAATAATTTTAAATTTAAATTGAGGAATTGTCTCGTCATTAATAATCGCTCCCATTGCACATGGTGCAAAGATATCATAAGAACCTTTAAAAATCTCGTTGAACGGAACAACGGTAACTGGAAACTCACGAGTAACACGGTCTATTTTTTCTTGTTTGATATCGGAAATAAATACCTTAGCCCCATCTTGAACCAATAACTTAACTAGGTTATAACCTACTTGACCAACCCCTTGAACAAGAACTTTTTTATCTTTTAATTCATTGGAACCATACATTTCCAAACAAGAAGCTCTCATTCCCCAATAAACACCTAAAGCTGTGAAGGGAGAGGGATCTCCTGATGTTTTTTCCAAACCGGTAATATGACTCGTTTCCATAGCAATATAGTCCATATCATTTGTATTGGTATTGACATCTTCTGCAGTAATGTAACGTCCATTTAATGATTGAACATATCGACCAAAAGCACGCCAATAGGCTTCAGTTTTTACTTTATCCGGATCTCCAATTAGGACCGTTTTACCTCCACCAAGATTAAGACCTGCAACCGCATTCTTATAGGTCATCCCTCTGGCTAGCCTTAAAACATCTTCTACCGCTTCCTCTTCCGAAGCATAGTTCCATAATCTTGTTCCACCAAGAGCAGGACCAAGTGTCGTATCATGAATGCAAATAATACCCTTCAATCCTGTTTCCTTATCATAAAAATAAACCAATTGTTCATAGCCATATTTAGCCATATAATCAAACTTATTCAAAATATTCCTCCTCCATTTTCTCTTTATTTTAACATATTTCAATGTAATAGTAAACGCTTTCATAATATTTCTGAAAAAAACTGATTAAATCCTTAGTCAGCAATAAATTCTCGAACAACTTCTTCTTTTTTTAAGACTCGTAATACTCCTTGAGCAAGAGCAAGCATTTCGTTTTCCCCTGGATAAACAAGCAGTGGAGCAATAAAGGTAACTCTTTCTTTAACTTCTTTGACCAAATAATCACTGTATGCTAAACCACCGGTTAAAACGATGTAATCAACATTTCCTTTAAAGACTGTTGCACAGCCTCCTATTTCTTTTGCTAATTGGTATATCATCGCATCGAATATTAATTTAGCGTAGGCATCTTTTTGTTCAATGCGTTTTAAAATTTCCCTCGCATCATTGGTATGAAGATAGGAAACAACTCCCCCTTTTCCATAATTTTTTTGTGTGATTTCCTCTAGTGTATACTTACCAGAAAAACACATTTTATAGAAAGGTCCCATAGGTACACAACCGCTTCTTTCAATTGACATTGGTCCATCTCCATCAAGACCATTATTAACATCGATAACCCGCCCTTTTTGATGACAAGCAACGCTTATTCCACTGCCTAAATGAGCAATAATTAGATTTAATTGTTCGTATTTAGTTTGATGGTCAAGGGCAACTCTTCTACCGATTGCTTTATGGTTCAAAGCATGAAAAATTGAGGTTCGTTCTATTTCTGCCATTCCTGATATTCGGGCAACATCTTCTAATTCATCAACAGAAACCGGGTCGACAATATACGAGGGAATTCCTTGTTGATTTCCTAAATCAAAGGCAATAATAGCACAAAGATTTGATGCATGTTCCCCACGTTTTGTATTAATTAAAGCATCAACCATACTTTGATTAATCCTATATGTACCACTGATAAGCGGTTTCAACAATCCTCCGCGAGCAGCAATAGCAGAAAGTGAGTTTAATTCAATATTTCCATTTTTTAGCGCGAAAAGAATTAATTCTTGACGATATTCTTTTTGACTAACAATCGAAGGAAATGATGTTAACTCCTTTATACTATGTTCTATTTTACTTTCCCATATTAATTGTTCGTTTTCAAAAACAGCAGCTTTTGTTGATGTTGAACCGAGATTAATTACTAAAATTCTATAGTTCATCGTTAATCTCCTACTATTAATTATTATTTAGACATCTTACTGCAAGAGCAATAGAACTCAATTTAGATTCGTGAGAGTCCGCTCTTGATGTTAAAACAATTGGGGCTTTTGCACCCATTACAATACCAGCACTTTTGATTCCTTCACACCCAAACATCCATCCTTTATATAAGGCATTTCCTACTTCAATGTAAGGAACGATTAAAATATCGGCATTTCCTGCAACAGGACTACTGATATTCTTTGTTTTCGCTGCTTCTACACTTAAGGCACCATCTATAGCAAGTGGTCCATATAATTCACAGTCTGTTATTTCGCCCTTTTCCCACATCTCTTGAAGTTCCTTTGCTTTCAATGTTGATGGCATTTTCTCATTTACTTTTTCTATGGCACTAATAACTGCTACTTTAGGATTGATAATCCCTATTTTTTTTGCTAGTGAGACTGCATTCGTAATAATTGCTTTCATCTGTGGGATAGTTGGATCAATAATCATCGCCGCATCACTTAACAAGATTAATCGTTTTAAACGCGGAAGTTCACAAACCATGACATGACTAATTATCTGGTTTGTTCTAATCCCATATTCCTTATTTAAAACCTCTTTCATGATTATTCCAGTGTCAACTAGTCCTTTCATCAGAATATCTGCTTTACCATCACTAATTGCTCGAACTGCCAATTGACAAGCTGACGCTAGTTCTTTAGCTTCAATCATGACAAACTCTTTTGGAATTTCTCTCCCCATTTTTTTCGTTAATTGCTTTATTCTAGTGATATCACCAAACAAATGAAAAGTGCAAAACCCAAGTTCATATGCTTCAAAAATAGCATTCAGCACTTCTTCATCTTCAGGACAAGCTACTGCAACTCTAGTATGCAAGAGTTTTCTTTTGCTACTTAGCAGTTCTTTTAACGACTTCATAATTACCTCCTTCGTTAAAATTAATCCCAACTATATTATACAATATTTTTCCCTTTAAAAAAAGATTTAATCAATATTTCTATTGAATTAAATCTAGCGTTTGACCCTGAACTAGGATTTCTTTTTATCCATCACTCTTTCAAAAACTCGTAGAATTCTATTTTAAAATATACTACACTACCTTTTGTATAGTAATGCTCGTTTTTATCTCACTTTTTCAAATAAATAAAAAGGCTTGACTTTAGTTAGTTTAATAATCTCAAAAAAATAGGTCGCTTTTCCCCGATAAGGTTTGATTATTTGAAAAAAAGATTTTTCTTTAATTCAACAAAGCCTTTTCTTTTTAATTATGATGTGTTAAAATAAATTAAAAGAGAAAGAGACATTGTGTCTTTAAAAAAATTTAATAAAACTATGATGCTAATAAATACCTATATTTAAATCCTCAGCGTATTAGTAAAAATTAAAAAACTCTAAAGAGAAGGGAGAAAGTTATGGAATATGATGTTTTAATATCTATAATATTATATATTTGCAGTTGCTTTTATTTATTTTTAGGTATATATGCGATAATTTCCAACATAAAAACTCGTACTAATAGACTATTTTTATGTCTAGCACTTTCTATGGCGACATGGTCATTTACCTATTCCATTGCAACCTCAGCACCGACAGCGGAAGCAAGTGCTTTTTGGCGATCTATCTCCGTTTTCGGTGGGGGAGTTTTTTATAGTTTTTTACTCCACTTTGCACTGATGCTGACAGGAGTTCAAAATCGCTTAAAAAATAAGCGAATGATTATCTCTCTAATTTATATACCTGCTGTAATAAACATAATTTTATTTGGTCCTCTTGGATTTTTAACAGAGGAAGTATATCAAATGGTACCGAGCAAATTCGGTTGGATAAATATGGCACCAATGAATTTTGAAAGAGTTTGGCTTATTTCCTACTACCTTATTTATACAATCGTTTCGATTATACTACTTATTCGCTGGCAGAGGAAAATTGAACCTCGGACTATTTTCAAAAAGCAGGCAACACATTTTCTAATATCAGTACTAATTTCATTTTTTATTGGATTCGGAGCAGATATTCTACCTGATATTCTCGGGATAGAAGGCTTCCCGAAAATTGCCACTATATTTTTGACAATCCCTGCAACATTGTTGTTTTTCTCATTGAAAAAATTCGGGTTTCTTTTCGAAAAAAGCAAGCCAGTAATCCTATTTCCAAAATCTGATAGTGATTTAAATAAAGATAGATCGCGTTTGTTTCAAGCGAGTGCAATGCTGTTTATGATAGGTTCTGTAATAGCTTTTTTAGTAGGATATTTTGGTTTGAAAAAAACATTAGAATCTCAATTTTCATTCTCAGCAATTATTTTTTTAATTGGATTGTCTTTTGTGTTTGTGCCACAGATAACGAAAAATCATTCTGTTCAGAATATCCTCTACTTAGTAGTAAGTTCTATCGGTACAGTGTTTTTTATGATAATCAACGCTGATACAGCAGCACTAACAATATGGTCAACCTATATCATCACTCTTTTGATTACTGTTATCCTTGGAAGTAAAATCAATGCTTTTATCTTTACCATATTGTGTGTAATGATTCAAATCTTTTTTTGGATAACTATACCAAAAATTACTGTTGTTGTTGGTGAAAGTGAGTACATAACTAGAATTTTGATTATTATCCTTTCTTATTACTCTGTAAGATATCTAATAAATGAATATGCTTTAAAACTTCAAGGATACCAAGGATTTGCCAAAGAACAGGAATCGCTCGAAAGAATTTCAACAAACTTTATTTCGGTTAATAGTGAAAATGCCAAAGAGAAAATCGATGAAATGTTTAAAATATCTGCTGAAGTACTTGATTTTAATCAAGGATATTTGGTTGAATTCAGTGAAGATTACGAAAATGTTATAATTTTAAATACATATATAAGAGATGAAGCTACTGAAGCACTTCCTTTTTCTCCAGGTATGGTGATCAAAACCGCTGACTTTCCTGTAGCGAAAACTTTGATTGCTGAAAAACGTTCCCTAGAATGCATGGATATCACAAATGTCCCCGTTGATGAAGACAAGGGGGAAAGAAATTTCTTCACATCAAGAGGAATACTTTCTTATTATGCATTACCAATAATAATCGAGAACGAAATAAGCGGAATGCTTGTAGCTGAAGATTACAGAAAGTCAGATCCACGTGTTAGAGAGAACCAGAAAAACTATTTGGGAGTAATTGTAAATATATTAACTGATACAAAGAAAAAGACCTTGTATGAAAAAAAGCTATATGATTATGCTTATTTTGATGAAATGACAAAGTTGGCCAATAGAAATATGCTGATAAAAAAACTAAATCAAAGCATACATGATAAAAAAGGCTCAGGAAAAATCGCCGTTTTATATGTTGAAATTGAAAATCTAAGGATGATCAATGATGCCTTTGGTCACACAGTAGGAGATAGAATAGTAATCGTATCAGCATCAATTCTCAAGGGTCTGTTAAAGGAATGCTGTTATATCTCGAGAGTAGAAAACGAAGCGTTTGTTATCGTTATGCCTATGGTGGAAACCATTAAACAAATACAAGATTGCATAGATAAAATAATAGAATCCTTTTCTGTTCCTATTTTACCAGCTGAAGGAAAAGGAACATTATTTGTTACCATCTCTATCGGTGTTTCTATGTATCCTGATGACGGAAAAGATGCGGACACTCTTTTACAGAATGCGGATCTAGCAGGATATGAAGCCAAGCACTCTAATAGTAAGGTTGTTTTCTGTTCCGACCAATTAAAAAATCGTATTAGGGAAAACACTTTACTCACGAATAAGCTCTTCAATGCGTTGCAAAATAAAGAATTTTCCTTAGAGTTTCAACCTCAAATTAATAGCAAAACAGGAAAAACAGCTGGTGTTGAAGCCTTGCTCAGATGGAATTATGACGATAAAAAAAGAATACCTCCTGATATATTTATCCCTATCCTTGAACAAACAGGATTAATCCATGATGTGGGGCTTTGGGTACTAGAACAAGCACTCCAAGAGCACAATAGGCTTGTTGCAAGGGGTTTTCCTCCTCTTCGCTTTTCTGTAAACCTATCGATTATTCAATTCCGAGAAGACAATTTTGTTCCTGAAATCATAAAAATAATAAAGGAAAGTAAAGTAAATCCGAAATATATTGAGCTAGAAATTACCGAAAGTTTTTTATCTATTAACTTCGCAGATACCATTGCAAAGCTATCCAAATTAAAAGAATTTGGCGTAAGCATTGCCATAGATGATTTCGGCAAGGGATATTCATCATTACAACGCTTGGATTTAGTACCTTTTGACAGAATAAAAATAGACAAAAGCATTGTAGATGATATCACTTTGAAAACGAAAAAAATAGTTATTGTGAAAACAATAGTTTCACTAGCTAAATCTCTTATGGCAGGTATTACCGCAGAAGGTGTAGAAACAAAGGAACAACTTGATTTTCTAAAAAACATAGATTGCGATGAAATACAAGAATATTATTATTCAAAACCTTTGCCTATAGAAGTGCTAGAAGAATTCCTTAAAAAGGAAAACGCATAATCTTTTCATTAAAATTTTTATATACCTCCTAAAATAAAGGTTTATGTTAATCTCGTTCAAATGAGAAACATAGACCTTTTTTCTCGTAACTATTACTAGAAAACTACCAATGTATTGCAATAATACTAATATTCTTATTATAAATTTTAATTATTATTCCGCTCAATATGACCTCTCTTATAACCAATTGTTTATAATAAAAAAGGTTGACAAAACACAAATTACATTTGTTTTTTATCAAACCTATATTTCTTATCTATGTAATTTCATTATTTTAATACTTTTGTATACCCCTACCTAAAAGTCATTCATTGGACTTTCAACATTTTGTGGCTCAAATAGTCCATTATCTACAAAACTAACTACACAATTTCTTCCCGATTCTTTTGCCTTATACAAAGCTTGATCCGCATTATCAATAAAATGTTGTATATTCTGTTTATCATTTGGTATGCCGGAATAAATACCCACACTGACAGTGCATTTAAACTCGTGATTTTCTTCAAACACTAAATTTTGTATTATTTCACGGATTCTGTTTCCTATTATTACCGCTTGCTCAGTATTTGTTTCATGTGCAAGAATTAAAAATTCCTCTCCTCCAAATCGACAACATAAATCTAAAGGTCTTACATTTTCAGACAATACCTTTGCAATAGTTTTCAACACTTCATCGCCAAACAAATGACCATAATTATCATTTACCTTCTTGAAAAAATCAATATCAATAAAGAGAAAAGATAGCGATTTCTGTTCTCCTGAAGCCCTTTGATAATATGCTTCAGCCTTACTCATAAAATATCTTCGATTATTGATTTGAGTTAACGGATCTAAGTTACTGCTTCTCCTCAACATTTCATATGAACGCTCATACATTATAAGTAAGAACCCTATTCCATTTACAAACATGAGTAGAATTAATAAAATGAATGTTCCACTTTGAAGAATATTATTAGTAAATAAACTTACATCTTCTTTAAATAGTGAATCAAATGCTCTTAACAAAAGTAACAAAAGAAAAACTAAACTAGTCAATCCAATAAACTTTTGGAACCTACTACTCTGATTGTCTATTACAGTTAACAAATTAGGAATCACAAAAATACAAAAAACGCTTAAAGAAGCAATGGCAATTCTGACATTTCCAGTGCCAAGTAAAATTTCAACAATCAAAAATGAGATAATAGATAATGCTAACAAAAAGCTTTGTAATCTGAACCATATCATTTTTGTGTTTTTATTCATTTTCAGAATAACTAATGAATCTAGATAAAAACTAATGAACAGTAGTATATTACCAAAGTAAACTGAAAATATGTCACTGATATCTCCACGCAAAAACAAAAAAAACCAGGCTATCGCTTGCAATATCTTAGCAATTCCAAATCTCCGTATCAGAATCTTTTCATTATTTAATTCATGATAGACATGATATCTCAATATTAAAAAAGCCAATGCCAAATTTCCCCACATTAAAACTCCTATCATAGTTTTTATATCTAGGTTAATTAAGACTTCAAAAACTTTCAAAAATTCGTTATCCATATTATCTTCTCACTTTTTATATAATTTTTATTAATTCCGGATAAGAAAGTCAATATTGTTTTCTTACCTTCTTTTTCTATTTAATCAAGTCATGGTTGTTACCATTTCATCTTCTTTAATACACTTATACACCTTTGGTGAAATTTACTGCATCCTCTACATTCATTTACAACTAAGAGTGACTTTTTTTATTAATCAGCTTGTTTAAGATAATAGATAAAAAACCAAATAATGCAGTTAATAAATATATTGCGATAAAGATTAATATCGCATATCCAAAATTAATATCGGATACTTCAAATAGTTGATAAACAAAATTACCGCTAATCAAACCAAAAATATAATCAAATATAAAATATAGGCATACAAAATATGGTGCGATTAGTATTTTCTTCAACATCATATTATCGTTTTCCTCATATAAAAACAGGTATGCTACGATATATAGAATAGGATTTATACTATGAAGAAAGAAAAATGCTCCTCTAAAATTAAGTTGATATAGTCCTAATGCTCCAACTAGACAAAGAATAGCCAAAACCCACATTGCACTTATGAAGCCAATGTATATAAAATTAGGTATCTGCTTATTTTTTAAATTTAATATTCCGTCAATAATAATTACAATACCACAGATTAAATTCGAAAGGCATGTAAATTCTATAAAGTATTCTGGCTCTGGTATATAGCCTATTAGTACTGTTGAAATCATGATTATACCAATTGAAAGTTTGATAATAAATTTATATAAGTTTTTCATGTAACTCCCTCAATAACTTCGTAAACTATATCACAGCAGTCCTAGTATAAATACTCTACTAATCTATCAAACTTATGGTAATCCAGTATCAATCCAAACCTTTTTCTAAGAAAATAATCAAAACATCCCATGTTTTGAAAATGGTCTTTTCCTTGCGCTCGGAAAACAACTAGTGTAAGTGTTGTTGAATTTCATCATCAATCACAAATCTTGGATTGATTTCTACCATTTTGTTTTGCATAATACAGATTTTTATCTGCTCTTGCTATAGCTGTCTTGATTGTATCCGTTTTTGTTACTAGTGTCCCACCTATAGAAATCGTAACTTGAATAGTTTTTTCTTCATCAAATTGATAACCAGAAGCAGCAACCAACAGTCGCAATCTCTCAGCTATCTTCATTAAGTCATCGTTGTTTAACACATCAACGATAGCAATGAATTCTTCTCCACCCCAGCGACTTACCAAATCCGTTTTCGCAACATTCGATGAAAGGGTGTAGGCCACAATTTTTAAGATTTCGTCTCCCACTAAGTGTCCATAGGTATCATTGACATTTTTGAAGTGGTCGATATCCATCATCAAAATACCAAATGTATTCGAAAACAATTTTGCTTCTTCTAATCTCTTGGTTATTTGAAAATCAAAGAAATGCCTATTTGCTACCTGTGTTAATGGGTCAATTCTAAGTTTATCTTTTAACTCTATGTTTTCGTGATAAATCTGCTTTTGAAATCGCTCATCCGTAAATACTTCAATGGCTGCTACTATCTTTTGTTCTGAATCATAAATCGGTATTGTTTTGACCATGACTGGTATGCGATACCCATCTTTATGTTTTAGAAACACGCGTGCTTCTCTGATAAGTCCATCTTGCAAGGTTTTATGAAGGGGACATCCATCAAGGCATAACTGTTTTCCGCTATCATCTACGTGTTGTAAGATGTTGTTATGGCAAAAACTGTTGGTAATTTCTGCTTGAGAATATCCGGTGATGCGTTCGCTACCTTCATTCCAAAAAATGATTTTCCTTTTTTGATCTACTACGTATACCCCTTCGTAAAGATAAGGAATAATGTTATCGTCGTATTTTATATCCATAAATCATCCTCCTAATTCCTAGTTTAAATCATTCATTACTTATAACTTCGTTAATAAAGACATCGACTAATTTCGCATCAAACTGTGTGCCCGCACAATGTTTTAGTTCGTTAATCGCAAACTCTTTACTAAGCGCTTTTCTGTAAGGTCTATCTGCTGTCATTGCTTCATAGGCATCGCAAATACCAATAATACGGGAAAATAGTGGTATTTCCTCTCCCTTTAACCCTTGTGGATAACCTTTACCATCGATTCGTTCATGATGTGTTAGCGCATATTCAGCAAGTTTTGAATATTTATCGGCTGAACGGAGAATTTGGTATCCATTGGTTGTGTGTGCCTTCATAATCTCCCATTCATCTTCGGTGAGTTTACCTGGTTTCTTTAATATATAGTCAGGTATTGTTATCTTACCGATATCATGCATACGACCAGCAAATTCCAATTCCAATTTCTCATTATCAGAAAGATTTAATTTTTCACCCATCAAGGCACAATAACGACTGACAGAATCGGAGTGTTCTCTCTCTTCATCATATTTTTCTTTTAATGAATTGAATATTGCATTGATGGTTTGATTTCTTGAACTTTGGCTTTGAAGGACTTTATTTGAATACATGTTGTTTTCCGCCTCAGTAATTACATCACCAATATCCATAGATTTTTCCGTTTTTACTGCAGATCCTAGCGAAAGTGAAAGTTGAATCTCCTTAATTTTGATTTGGGATATCTTTGCCATCAAATCGTTTCGCTTTTGTTTATATGAATCAATAGTGGTTTTTGGTGATAAGATTAAAAACTCATCACCACCAGCCCGCGAAATAATTGCCGGTACTAGAAAACACTCTACAAGTAGGTTTGCAACTTGTTTGATAGTCTGATCACCTACATGATTACCATAGGTATCGTTAATCAACTTCAACCCATCAATATCCACCATAACAATCAACAATGGATAATTTTCCGGTTTATCCAGTTCTTTAAGCTTTTCATCAAAATAACGTCTATTTGGTAACCCCGTTAAAAAATCATGTTTACTTGCATAAATCACTTTTTCTTCGTTTTGTTTTTGATCCGTATTATCCATTAAGAAGCCTTCGACAAACCATTCTCCATCTCGACTAAATGCCTTCCCCTTTTCCCAAATCCAAGCTGTTGTGCCATCTTTCTTGAGAATTTCATACTCGACGTTATTTGTTCGGTCGTGTTCTTTTGATTTCAGCCAGCTTTTCATCAAATGATCCCTGTACTTAGGAAGGACTAAATCATTAAATGATAACTTTTTATTGTTTATAAGGTCATCAGGTTTATATCCCGTGAGTTTTTCACAATGCTCAGACATAGATAGCATTGTCCACTCATTATCGAACTTGCATTGATAGTAAACTCCTGGTAGGTTGTCGATAATCCTACTTTTTTCAATTTCTTTCTCGATAAGTATTTTTTCTTGAAATTTTCTATCGGTAATATCTTCAGCAATAACAATGAACTTATCCTCTATGTAGGGATAGGAAACTACTCTAAAATATTTTTTCAACAATTTTGAATATTTCTCAATAACTATGGTTTCTTTTTTTAACACAAGTGGAGCGTAGTTTTCAATCCATGAAGAATCAATTCCCGGCATAACCTCTGTTGCTCGTTTACCAATTATATCTTCTCTTCTAAGCCCTGTCATAACTTGATAAGTATCATTAATGTCGAGAAAACGAAAATCAATCGGGTTTCCCTTTTCATCCCAAACCATTTCTTTTAAACTGAAGCCAAGCGGCATCTCATGTATCAATTTACTCCATTGCATTTCCATGAGAATGCTTTCTTCTTCAACTTTTTTTATCTCAGTTATGTCTTTCAATTCAGCAACTAATACCTGTTTACCTTTATAAGGAATATTTTTAGTTTCAATTCTTAATGGGTAAATATCACCATTTTTTCTTATTCCTTGAGTCTCATATGGCAAGTCATAACCTGATTTGACTTGACTTGTCACAAAATCTCTTTGTTCGGGTGCGATTAATAAAAGACCACTCATACCGATTAACTCTTTACAAATATATCCAGTGATATTGGATAACTCTTTATTACAATATAAGATTTTGCCTTGATCATGAATAACAATAGCTCCAAAAGATATATCGTGTAAAGCTTTAAATCGTTCATTCTCTTTAATGTTCTTGTTTTTTTGACGGATAACAATTAAACCTAATGTGGTAGTGATAACGACTATCATCAATAAAGCAAAGACTGCCATTGTCAAGTTATTCTGACGTTTTTGCAATAATATGTTTTCTGTCTGGTCGATAACAATTGAAAAAAGATAAGTTTCTCCATTGATATCAATAGGATATGAATAAACATGCACAATTTTAATTTCCCCATTAGCTAGAAGATGTTGAAAAATGAAGAATTCTCGTTCTTCATTTAGTGCCAAAAGCCTTTCAGCAGCTACTTCCTCAGGGGATAATGTATTGATATTGTTGATATTCATATTGATTAAGGTTTCTAATGAATATCCATAAAATTTTGCAGCAGCTGGATTGGCGTAGTAAATATCACCTGTTATAGGGTGGATGATGAGCATAACACTCTGGTGGTTATCAAACAACTCCTTGAAATCAATATCCTCTGCCGCATTAACAGTCAATGGTGTAGCAAAAATTGTTACCAACAAAATGAACAAACTAAGGATTTTTTTCATGGTTTACCTTCTTTCGGTTGTTTATACATAACAACAGTAAAAAATAGTTTTCTTCTCAATACTCTTCACTAAAAATCGCTCTTTGGACTTCCTAAATTTTGCAATTCATTTTGCGAACTATGTACAATTTCTATAATTCAACAATCTATTGATACTTGATTATATCATAAATTGTTATAAACTTTATACTATTTTTTTATTTTTTTTGGTTTTCATGTTTTAATAATAGAATAAAAAGAAAAAAGAATAGTGATTACTCACGATTTCCTACATTTTGCGGTTCATACTAAGCATTATACACAAAAGCAAAATCAACAATTATATCGGATTACATTATCACCCCTAGAAATTCAAGTTGCTTTAATTAGCATGAAATAATGTAAATAAACCCTTATCAACAAAAAACCTTGATTATTATCTCTAATATCAAGGTTAACTATTGACAAATTAAGTTGGTAGTTTTTTTTATAAAGGATAGAAAATAATACTTTTTTCTTTCTCTCACACCACTAATGACATATGAATCTCTTAATGTTTCTAAAGAAAAACGCTCTTCATTATTCAAATCATCAAATGATAACCACAATCCACTTTGGAGTTGGTTATATCGGAACAGTTACAGCTGATGACATTCAATTTAATAGTTGCCCTGTAAAATGGGACGCATTTGAGGAAAAAATGAAAGATGAGCTAATCAAGGCTACTAAAATAGTTATCGCGGGGGAAATCAACAATAATTTAGATGGCGTTCATGCTGAATACAATAGTAATGTAATGGAGTTATCGAAGGATTAAATGCAATATTAGAAAAAATCAATATAAATGGAAATGGCTATTCAAACTTTTGGAGATTTAAAAATCGAGCTATCTATGCTATCAATAGAAATGTTCCAATATTAAATACACCGAAAAAGAAATAACAAATTGTGTAATCTGGCATGAAAAAAGGTCTATGATTATCTCACATGAAGTGAGCTACATAGACCTTGTTTTAATACAACAGCTCTCCCTTAATTAGTTTGTATGTTTATGCCTAATATCGATAGATTATAATATGAAAGTCATTCTTAGCTCATCTAATTGATAATTGTTCAAAACTGGTATTGATTTCGTTTTTCCGTCTTTTTTAAATCCATATTTTTCATACCACAAAATAGCTTTTGTGTTATTATGTAAAACCCATACACTCACATATTTATATGACGCCAATCTTTTGATGCATTCATCCATTAAAACCTTTCCAATACCTAGCTTTTGATAATCCTTTAAGACATATAAAGCATAGACTTCTCCTCTATCATATTCAGAATCACTTGATTTGTTATATGCTGCAAATCCGACGATTTCATTTTTATATTCCGCAACTAATGTGTTTTTAGGACTTTTCTTTGCAATATCAATACAATGTTCAAGGGAATGCTTCTCTAAATATCTTGGATCCATAAGGTCTTTATATGTTTCAATCCAACTTTTATAATGAATATATCCTTTTCTTTCATAATCCTTTTCAACCATATCTCTTATTATAATCATAAGACACTCCTATAAACTATGGATTTTTATTGTATTTATGTTTATTGTTTTAATATTTATTGGCCCAGTTTCATACTAACATTAATATGTTTTCTTAATAAATTCGTATACTTGACACTCGTCGTGAATTATACATTAATAATAATTAATAAAATTTTTGACAGTTATTTCTTCTCATACAAAAAAGGCGGTCAATTTCAAATCGCTATTTTCCCTCAAAATCTGGTTAATTTCAGTTTACTATAAACATTCTACTAATGAAATTCTTTATAATCAATTACAAACATACACTGTGCTTGGACCATTCCCTATTCTTGATACGACACCATTTTTCTCAAATTCATTAAGCCTTCTTATAAGCGTATTTTTATCCAATTTCACAGCATCTTCTATCTTTTGTCTAGATGATTTTGGATTAGCTCTCAAATATGATAGAATAGCTTCCTTTTTTTCTAGTCTTGAATAGTCAAAATCAGTAATTGGTAATATAACCTTTATCTGCGATTTTCTAATCTCAAAATATGGTTTCATTCTATATTGTTTGTAACTATCAACAATTCTTTTAATACCAGTTCCAAATTGTTCAATTAAATTCAATCTAAAAAAAACATTGGCAATAATAGGATTTCTAGGTAATGAAGTTAGTCCCCTATAATATTGTTCTTCATCCATACCTTCAGGTAATCCACCAGGCGATACAAACTCTATATAGTTATCAAACATTGAAATTTGTATTCCTGTATTCATCAAATAATCTCTATGAATTATAGCATTTGATAGAGTTTCTCGAAAAGCTACTAAAGGTACTTGTTCTTTAGTTATTCTTTGCGCACCATCTATAATTTGATATGGTGGATATTGTTCTTGAAAATATCTCATTACTTGATCAAAATATTCTAAAATAGATCGATTTTCAAATCTTCTTCTATCTAAAAAAATATTTGCATCTAATTTAAACCTAGCTATATCTATATATGACTGACTGATATCACTTTTATCTGATAAAAGTAAAGCACCATTATTAAAAGCGTTATTTTTATATAGACCTAAAGTAGTTAAAATATCTATATTAATTTTTTGAATATTGAGAATTGAACGAATCTTTTCTTCTAAATAATTAAAACTTAAATCACTATTGGAAACTTTAAGCTGATCATATGATGTATTTTTTGATGCTAACACAAGTCTTGTTAAATTAGGACCATCTAATGGAATTGTTGATGTGTCATTTCTCATATAAGCAACATTATCATAATAATATGGTCCATTTTCTCCTTTATATACTAAAATTTCTAAAATCTCCTTTTGTTCAATTTTTATAATGTTCATTTCAAAAAAAGGAGTCGGTTTAATAGTTGTATTAATCATATTTTCAATATTTAATTTTTCTTGAACAATATTAGGTAACCCAATAATTTCACCATTATTATTAACACCAATATATATATAACCATCATGATAATTACTGTATGCTGAAATCGTCTTCAACATTTTTTTAGTAAACTTTTCTTTTAACTCTACATTGTATGATTCAATTAATTTCATATACCCACCACCTTTGCAACTATTATAACACAAATTGTTTCATTTTGCAACTATAAAGTTGTTTATCGTCTCATTTTGCAACGATATGGTTTTGTATCGTATCAAATTGAAACGATTTATTTACCTATCGTATAATTATTACAAATAAAAAACAGACTAAATAAAGCTATTAACAAAAATACACACCTTTCGATTACTTTACTTACTTCCATCACATAAGAAAAAGGAGATACTTAACATATCTCCTAAAAAGTATAATTTACTTTTGTATTGTATATGCAATATTATCTTCTCTTAGACATTTCATATTGAATTTGATTCCATTCATCTTTAAGAATTATAGGGTTATGACTATCAGGAATAAATATTTTATCCACTTCACCATTATTTTTACAACACCGTCATACTCAATTACATTATCCCAATCCATACACATTGATTTACTTTTCATGGTCATTTGAATAATTGTTTCACCAGTAATAGGATTTGAGCTACCTGTCATGGTAGCCCATTTCCTTTCACATTCACCAGCTTTATATCTAGAATCGTTCTTACTCCAATTATCCCAAACGCCAAGATCATAACCTTCGTGTTTTAATGCAGCACCAACTTGAAACCATTCAGTATAAGTAAGTTCTGAAACGTTAATTCTTTCTAGTGCGTTTAGAATATTATCCATACTTACTATTCCTTGAAATGGAAGATCGTCTTCTGAAATTGTTATTGCTTCATCATAATCGTAAAACTTATCTACATCATTGATATACTTTGTTTCATCATAGTTATTTACGTAGCTACGGTCTTTAATTATTCTTTTCTTGGCTTTCTCTATTTTACAAAACTCTATTATCTATTTTTTTATATTCGCCTTTTTCTTTTATTTTTGCCTTTGCTTTTTTTGTTCTCTATTTTTTTATAATTCAATCAAAAAATTTGAACGTGATAGTTATTAAATTGTAATTCTCAAAAAATCAACTACTCTCCTTTGTAGTTCTTGGTTTATTCTTTAGCTTTGTGGAGATAGTACCATCTTCTTGTACTTTAATCAAAATCAACTTTTTACAACCAGAACATTTTAGTTCAAGCTGTGTATTACTATGCTCAATCTTAAGCAAAGTCACTCCGCAATTTGGACAGTTTACTGTAACTGTGGATTTTTTTAATGTCATCAATTCCCCTTCAACCCCTTTGGTACAAACAACTTAGTCTTTATTGCTTAATTTAATATTGACTTATAACAGTTAACTCCTTTAACTATTTTTACAATCAGACAAAAAGCGAAATCTGGGTATCCCAGTTGTCGCAAGAAGTCGAAAAAGCAATTTGTTGCTTTTTCCTTATCCTACCTAAAATGTGCGACTATTTGCAACAATTACATTCATTATTTATAATTTTATTATTATTTATGTTCTTGGTAATACTTCGCTTGAACATCGTACATATTTTTATAAAATTGATTTTTTTCATATAAAACAGAATGAGAGTCAAAACCTAATATTTCACCATTATCCATTAATATTATCTCATTTGTTAATTTAACAATAGACAATCTATGTGTAATCATTATTGCAAACTTTTTACTAATTATATTACTAAATTGTTGATAAATTTCATTTTCGATAATTGGATCTAACGCTGCTGTTGGCTCATCTAATAAGTAAATAGGGGCATCATGATATAAAGCACGAGCAATTGCTATTCTTTGAAATTCCCCACCAGAAGGTTCAAATCCGCTTTCATCGTATAACTTAAACACCGGAGTATCAAAACCATTAGGTAAAGATTGTATTTTTTTTAGAAGCATTACTTGATTGCAAACCTTATGCAGTTTATCATAATTAACATTATTATTTAAAACAATATTTTCTTTTATGGAAACAGTATATAATCTAGAGTCTTGAAATACAGGTGAAAATAATTTTTGATAAGCTTCATACTCAAATTCATTAATATTCACCCCATCTAGTAATATTTCGCCTTCAGTTGGTAAATATAGTCTCATCAATAATTTTATAAGAGTTGTCTTACCAGAGCCATTTGTACCAACTAAACAAATTTTTTCATCCAATTTCAATACTAAATTAATATTCTTTAGTACTAAAATATTACTTCCTGGATATTTAAAAGAAACATTTTTAAACTCTATTATCGATCGCTCACTAATAATAGGTATTTTGTGCCCCAATTCATATTGTTTTAATGGAATTGAAATTAATTTTTTATATTCTTCAATTTTTAAAGAATCTTTAGCAATATTTAAATAAGATTGAACAAAATTGCTAAATAAACTAGCAAATTGAATTGTTGCAGATAAATAAATAGTCATATTACCTATAGATAAATTACCTTCTAGCACTTGCCAAATTAAATATGCATATATAATACCTTGCTGTAGAAAATTAGTTAAAGAAAAATATAACTGAGCATTAAGAGCTTTTTTAACATTGTCTAATCGAATATTGTTTGCTTCTGCTCCTTTGTTAATAACTATATTAGTTAGATAATCCTTCATGTCAAACAATCTAACTTCTTTAGCAT